>Ga0118677_10001645_pt1 | contig 46758 bp, 27 predicted proteins | sample AliMusrvi5mmetaG_FD_86154 | JGI IMG/M metagenome (GOLD analysis project Ga0118677, IMG submission 86154) | reverse complement strand
GCACTACATTTTCTGATTTCAGCAACCAACCCCTGATTTTATTGACTATTTTTATTTTTCGAGGGCAAATATGCTTGAATTTTAAAGTAACAAAACGATGTTCTGTCAAAAATGGGATAGCGGTCAATACCTGAAAATACAGATGCTGATAAAACTTTTTTCCGTTCATGGAATGGCTCCTTCTCTCTTATTGGTGTGGTCATGCCGTTGATGGCCAGGTAATTTTAACGCGTATAACGATATATCAGCAATTGGAATGCCAAAAATGCATGCAATCACAACTCACCGTTATTACTTTAATAAATTGTCGTTACGTTGTTGGAAAATAAAAAAGAGGTATAACCGGCGAAGGTGGCAATAACTGAATAAAGCACTATTATGCAATGTATACGGCATGTTATATGGTCATAACCCCGGTTATAAACTATAACCGGGGTTATGACCATTCACAAAAGGGATTGGCCTGAGTGAAAAGGAGAACATCATTAGGAGAGATCAGACAATTCCCCGCAGTTTGAGGCGCTTGCTGAGGGCTGGTTGCGATATCCCGAGAAGACGTGCGGCGATAGTCTGGTTGCCGTTGGCACGGGACATCGCTTCTTCCACCAGTAGTTCGGCAGCTTCACCAAATGTCGGCAGCCGCTCCAGCCCGGCAAACAAATTCTTTTCGGGCCTCGTTACGACGGGCTGGCTCTGCTTCGTTTCCTGGGGGATAATTGTCTTCATGAAGGTATCCATCGAAAGGACCCGGTCGCGGTGGACACTGACAGCATTGTATACCAGCGCCTTTAGTTCGCGGACGTTGCCGGGGAAGCTGTAGGTCGCCAGCAGTTGCAGCAACTCGCGTGGTGGTGTCGGTTTCTTCTTGCCGAGAATCCGCGCCGCTTCCTCCAGAAAATGATCCAGAAGTGGAGGTAGATCCCCTTTTCTTTCACGCAATGGAGGGACATGAACCATGTGCGTGCAGAGGCGGTAATAGAGATCGCGCCGGAATGTGCCGTTCTCCTGCTTGAGCGACAGATTCTGATGAGTGGCCACGACCACCCGTGCCTTAAGCCGTTTGGGGCGATCACTCCCGAGCGGGAAGTATTCTCCCTCCTGAAGCAGCCGGAGCAGCTTGACCTGGGAAGCGATGGAAAGATCGCCTATCTCGTCCAGGAACAGCGTCCCGTCAGCCGCTTCCTCGATCATGCCGCGGCGTGGCTGGTCGGCTCCGGTGAATGCTCCGCGCATATGGCCAAAAAGGGTATCGGCGAAAACAACGTCGTCCAAACCTGCCACATTTACCGATACCAGCTGCCCCTGGCAGCCGCTCAGGGTGTGCGCGGCTTTGGCAATCAGCTCTTTGCCAACGCCGCTTTCGCCCATAATCAGTAGCGGTTCCGTGCTGAGCGCCACCGCTTCAATATAGGAAAATATCGCATGCATGGTACGATCCGTCGTGACAATACCGGCAAAGGCGGATGGATGCTTTAATTCTCCCGACAGCATCCGGCTGGACATTTCGCGATTTTGCCGCTCCAGCTCAAGCATCCGGATCGCGCGCAAGATGCCGCTGACAAGGCGATCTTCCTCAACCGTTTTGACAAAATAGTCGAAAGCCCCTTGTTTGATGCAGTTTACTGCACTCTCAATCTGGTTCATGCCGCTGATGACGATAACGGCAATTTCCGGGTGGCGTTCGGCGATCATCCCGATCAGCTGATCGCCGCTCAGATGCGGCATGTTCAGATCGAGCAGGACAAGCCCGATTTCAGATTGCTCCAGCAGTTCCATAACCGCGCGGCTGTCCTGGCAGGTGGTGATATTGGTGATCCCGGCGGAGCGCTCGAGGGTGAGACGAAGTGAGCGGAGCCAGGGCGCCTCGTCATCAACCAGAAGAACGCCGAAATGTGGATACAGGGATGAATTCATTGCTTAGTTCCTCGCAGGTTCCGGAAGTATCAGGGTTACCGTTGTCCCGCTACCGGGAGTGGAATCGAACTGTAGTGAACCGTTGTGCTCTTTAACGATGGTTGCCGAAACGGACAAGCCGAGCCCCGTGCCGCCGCTTTCCCGTTTGGTGGTAAAAAAAGGATCCGTCAGGCGGGATATATGCTCCGGCGTTATACCGGACCCCTCGTCAACGACCGTGAGCACTATCGTACCGGCGGTTTGGTCGTGTGAGGTGGTCAGGCAGATACCATGCTCCATATCCGGCAGCGCCTGGCAGGCATTTAAAATCAGATTAACGACAACCTGCTCGATGCGTTGACCGTTGCCGAGGATATGAGGAAGCGAGGGAGCATAGCGGGCTTCGAAGCGGGTGGTGGAAGAGCGTATCGATGAATCCACGAGCCGCACCGCTGCCCGGGCAACAACGTTAACATCGACCGGTTCAACCGCCGCCGAGCTGTCCTGACGGGCAAAATCCTTCAGCTCTTCAACAATCCGCTTGATGCGGTTCGCTCCCTCCTGCATTTCATCCAGCAAATGGGGAACTTCATCGCGCATCCGCGAATACGGAAGTCCTCCCATGGTAAAATCGCCCTGACTCCGGTAGCGCTCTTCAAGGACTTCTGCGGCGTCCAGATAAACATCTTTCAGGATCGGCATGTTGAGCAGGATCAGTCCGTTCGGATTGTTTATTTCATGAGCCACACCCGCCACGAGGATGCCGAGTGAAGTCATCTTGTCGGCCTGGATCAGTTTGTCCTGATGGAGTTTCAGCTCGTCCAGAGCGTGTTTGCGTTCGGATGCTTCCAGTGCCAGCTCGGCAGTGCGCTGGGCAACCTGTTTTTGCAGGGTACGAGACCAGATCACGGTCCCGGCCAGTATCAGGATCAGTGCTCCCAGCAGCAGGGCGCCATACCGGACCAGTTTTTCCCACGGCACTTTCGGCGGGCCGAGCACCCCAAGCCAGCGATCGTAAATTTCCTGATACTGGCCGGTTTTCTTCAGGATCGCCAATCCCTCGTTAAAGCGGGCCAGCAGCTCTTCATTCCCCTTCTTTACCGCATAGCAATATTTCTGGATCGAGATGCTTTTGGCCACCGGCACCAGATTTGAAAGTCTATGTTCACGGATAATATACATGCCGGGGAGCATGGCAAGCACGGCATAGTCATGTTTCCCAGAAGCCAGCAACCGGAGTGCATCGGCCGGTGTCTCGGTCATCACAAGATTCGGTGCAAAGCCGAGCGACGTCAGATAGTCATGCATGATTCCGTCCTGGAACACGATGATCTGCTTGCCGCGCAATTCTTCTATGCTGCTTACCACCGGGGTTTCCTTACGGGCAAAAATGGCATGGTTGATGATGGTGTGGGGGGGGGAGAAGGAGAGGGTTCTGGTGCGATCTTCCGAGAAAGAAATTCCCTGCAGCACCCCGATGGAACCGTTCATGAGACCGTTGCGCATCTCGGACCAGCCGCCGAAACGGAATTCGACATTCATCCCCATGACATCGGCAATCGCCCTGGTGAGATCGACATTATAGCCCGCCGGTTGCCCACTTTTGTCCAGAAATTCGTACGGCGGATAGTCGCGGTCGCCACCGATGATTACAACCTGCTTTGACGCAACCTCCATTTCTGCCGCCGGGATCGCTGCCGGAGAGACGAAGAGTGCCAGGAACATCAGTACGGCCAGTTTTATGAAATTCATAATCATCACGTCATTACACCAGCTCCTCAATTTCTCCCCCCGGTTGCAGGACAAACCTGCTGCCGCGCCATTCGACACGATTGCCGAGAAACGAAAGTGCCCACGTGAAAAAGGCCAGCATGTCCCGGAGAGGCACCAGCCAGAGCCAGAGGGGAAAAAGGTTGTCACGGACAAAACGGCGGCTGAAGAGGGTGCAGATGCAGAGGCGCACCGCGTACTGCAACGCCACCGCCCCCACCCCGATTACGGGTGTAGGGGCCAGCAGCATCGCCAGCAGCGCTGCCGGAAATGGGAGGGTGATTCCGGACGCCAGGTAACCTCCAGGACGGCTGACCCTCATGGTGCGGGCCCAGCGCAGCTGCCGCGACAAAACAGTCATAAGGTTCTCCGACTTTATGACGCTTTCGACAAAACAGCAGTCAAGTGCAATCCGCCACCCGGCGAGATGGATCTTGTTGCCGAGCTGATAGTCATCCGCCAGATAGCCGGCCAACGCTTCAAAGCCGCCGATGGCGTGAAGCGCCTCTCGCCGAACCGCCATGGACGCGCCCATGGCAAAAGTCAGCCCTTCCAGTTGCCGGGCGACCAGCACATTGGGGATCATTTCAGTCGTAAAACCGGTTGCTTCCAGGGCCGTGGAGATGCCATGCACCTCGGACGTGCGATACAGAGAGGTGACCAGGCCGACCTGCGGGTCGGCGAAGTGCGCGGCAACCGAGCGCAGATAGTCGCGCGGTACGCTGATGTCGCTGTCGCTGACGATGATAATATCGTGCCGAGTTTCGGGAACGGCGTTGATCAGGTTGGAAACCTTGTAGTTCGGGCCATGAAGCGCCGGGTTGATAACCAGCTTGATGGTGTGATAGGTGAAGTCGTCGATCAGCTGCCGGATAACCGCAATGGCAGGGTCATCAGGTGAGGCCACGGCAAACACCAGCTCCAGCTCTCCCGGATAGTCCTGACTGCAGAACGAGGCAAAATTATCGTAACTGTCCTCATCCATCCCCTTGACCGGTTTCAGTATGGAAACTCCGGGAGCGACGGGGGAAGGAACGGCGGTAGCCTGCTGTTTGAAATAGTTCCGTGCGCAGATCAGCGAAATTAAGGTATAGGCCAGTGACGGCAGGACGATGAAGAACGGGAACAGGGTATGTATCATGTCAGAGCGCCTTTTGAACGAGAAACAGGTAGGGTGCTGCTGCGCTGACGTTGGTCTGTCCCATGCGCCATGAGTGACAGTTGTGCGGCTCCAGCTGCGCCACCCAACTTTCGACTCCGGCCTGTTCCTGCGCACCGCCATCGTGGCCGGGGTAGACCGTTACCATCACCGTGCCGCCCGGAGCAAGCAGATCCAGTGCCTGCTCCAGCGCGATGACGGTTGTCGCTGGGCGGGTAATGATGCTGCGGTCGCCGCCGGGACAGTAACCGAGATTGAACAGCACAACCTGCACCGGCCCGGTAACATGCCGTGCCAGCTCTTCATGGCCCACCTGCAGGAGTGTCACCCGGTCAGATAATTCTGCCTCTGCCAGTCTGCGCCAGGTTTCGTTAACCGCCTGCAGCTGTATATCAAACCCCCAGACATGCCCACGGTCGCCGACCAAGCCGGCCAGCAGCAGGGTGTCATGGCCGTTGCCGCAGGTCGCATCAACGACGGTGTCCCTGTCACGGACAAAGGTGCGCAAAAGCTGGTGCGAGAGCGGCACCGGTCCGCGCAGCTCCGCTATGGTGGAGCGGGATGAATTCGTCATGATGGGAAGGGTAGCAGAATCGTGGTGCTTTCGCCACTGGGAATTTGTTTGTAATAGAACCGTTAGTCGGGTATTAAGGGATGGAGGATGAGAGTTTTTCTCATCTCTCAGCTCTCATCGGTTTATTTGAGGCTAACCAGTATGATATTACGCAAAACCGTTGGGAAAGAAGAGAGCGGCCTCCGTCTTGATGATGCCATTGCGACGCTCTGCACTGGGGTTAGCAAGGGAGAAGCGCGTCGCATTATTGACCGGGGGGGGTGTACGGTCAATGTTGCCCTGGTGAGGGTTGCATCGCGGAGCGTCAAAACGGGCGACGTTATCGAAGCCGGCATCATGGAAACGGGACGTTTTCAGGAACTGGTGTTGCCAGCGGAAGCACTGCTGTATGAGGACGGGGAGCTGATCGCAGTTAATAAACCGGCCGGGATCAACAGCCAACGTACCCCTTACCAGTTGAAAGGGACGCTGGAATACTGGGTGACTGAATATTTCAAGGCGCAGGGGAGTAATGAACCGGCCCGGGTGGTGCACCGTCTTGATCGCGGCACATCGGGAGCGATGCTCTTTCCAAAGAGCAGACAGTCAGCGGCCTGGCTTTCCAGACAGTTTCAGGATGGTTTGGTCGACAAGCTCTACCTGGCGTTGGTTTCCGGTCGTCCCGAACAGGAGAGTTGGCGGGTGGATTCGCCAATCGGCAAGGTCGCCCCGGCACGCTACGGGATTGTAGAGGGGGGTAAGGAAGCCGTAACCGAATTCCGGATGGTGGCCTCATCGGACGCTTTCTCCCTGGTTGAAGCAAGACCGCTGACCGGTCGTACCCACCAGATCAGAGTACATCTTTCTTCAGTCGGTCTGCCGATACTTGGCGATTCAACCTATGGTGGCGGGGATGCCGGGAGAATGATGCTGCACTGCTCGACGATGACGTTCCGGAATGCAAAAAATGCGGGAATAGCCGTTATGGCTCCGCTTGATGGGGAATTCGCACTGCGGGTACGGGAACTGCGGTGAAAATTATTCGCCAAATACCTGGGCGCTGAAGAGGTAAATATCACATTCTCCCTGCCAGGCGTCCTGCGGCAGACCGGCTTTGATGCAGGTATGCTGCAGGAACTGGTCGCGATTCCAGCCATATTCGGTGGCCACCTGTGGCAGTAACACGCCGCGATAACTTCCTTTGACGATGTAGATACCATGCGTGCCGACCTTGATTTCTTCAACTGAAGCGGCCTTTTCGAGCGGCGAAAGCACCGAAATATCAAGCAAGAAATCTGACAGGTCCTGGGCCTTCATCGGGTAAAAGCGTGGATCACGGGTTGCAGCCGAGACCGCCATCTCCTGCACCAACAGATACAGCGGCTGGTTTGAAACAAAATTGCCGATGCAGCCTCGCAGCTCCCCCTTTTGCTTGATCGTGACAAAGCAGCCGGAATGGACGTTCAATCCGGGCGACGTTGATTCGATCACCGGGACCTTTCCGGTAGTGACATAATCGACAATCGTTTCCCGTGCGATCTTCAACAGCTCTTTCTGTTCCTTTTTGGTCAAGAGATCCGACATTGCTTTCCCTCCGTTAAGTCACAGAATCAATAGTTCTTGCGCCGGAACAGCCCCGTTTTGATACTGGTCACGCGGTCCAGGAACAGGACCCCATCCAGATGATCCATTTCGTGCTGGATGGCAACCGCCTCAAAGCCGCTGGCGGTAATCTCCCGAAGGGTGCCGTCCGGCTCACGGAACTGTAGCGTAATTTCGGTGGCACGATCGACATCGCCGGTGTAATCCGGCACGCTCATGCACCCCTCGCGCATGGTCGCCGAACCGCTCCGTCTCGTGATCACAGGATTAACCATGCGCAGCAGACCGTGGTTGTTCTCTTTGCCTTGGCGGTTCTTGGACACGTCCACCACGCAGACACGGAGTATCACACCGATCTGTGGGGCAGCCACTCCGACCGAACCGGGCCCCCCATGCATCGTATCCACCAGATCCTGAATCAGATCATGAATGCTCTGGTCGATCTGCTCTACCTGATGGCAGAGCTTTTTGAGTATCGGATGCGGATACCGCAAAACAGGCTGAACCGGCATCGTTAGAAAGCCACCGGCGTTATGACCCGTACGCCGATTTCCACATTCAGCTCTTGTTTCAGGGCGGCCAATGTCTGTTCCACCCCTTCGGCACTCTCGCCGTCAGGTAGTGCTACCTCCAGCATCAGCACGTAAACCGGCTCTTCCTCCGTGCCGATCAGCTTGGTGTTGAGATCGGTAATATTTATGCTGCGGGCGGCCAGCTCGCGGGTGACGCGATAGACGATGCCCGGCTGGTCGGCGCCATAGACCGAGATCATGCATATCTCGCCGGCCTGTTCCTGGCGGGCAACCTCGTCCTGATGCAGCGTGCGAACTCCGAGGGTCATCCCTATCCGGTCGCACACCGGCTTCAGTTCATCAATCAGCCGTGATTTGCTGAACGGTTTTTTCAGCGAAACAATCAGAATCATGGCAAACTCACCGCCCAGCATCGTGCAACTGGAGTCGGCGATGTTGCAGCCAAGGTTGAAAAGCCCCTCGGTGATGGCGGCAACGATACCGGGGCGGTCTTTGCCGACGACCGAAACGGCGTAATGCAGGATTTCCGGCTGCTGTGTCATAATACCCTCACAGATTTTAGTCTTGTCTGGTTTTGCACTAAAACGATATCATCTGCAATGGTTTTTTACACCATCATATCTGTTTCCAGCTTGATGTCGGAAACGATGACAGAAATTCGAAAATCTGATATTCCTTTATCAATAATCAGTAGCATCGAGGAGGAGTCATGCGTCATTCACCGCTTTTGACAGACCTGTACGAACTGACCATGCTGGCCGGTTACCTTGAAGAGGGGATGTCGGAGAAAGCAGCAGTATTTGACCTCTATTTCCGTACAAACCCCTTTGAGGGGGGGTATGCGGTCTTTGCCGGGCTGGAGACGGCATTGGAGCGACTGATGGCGCTGCACTTCACTTCAGAAGAATTGAACTATCTTGACGGGTTAAAGCTGTTTCAACCGCGTTTTATCAAATTTCTCAGTGAATTCCGTTTCCGGGGGCGGGTGATTGCACCACCGGAGGGAACGGCTGTCTTTGCCAATGAACCGTTTTTGACCGTGGAAGGTACTCTGGCCGAGACCCAGCTGGTTGAAACGCTCCTGCTGAATACGCTCAATTTCCAGACTCTGGTGGCCACGAAGGCCGCCCGCATCGGCCACGCCGCCGGCGATGCCGAGATAATGGAATTCGGCTTGCGCCGGGCTCAGGGAACGGACGGAGGGCTTTCGGCTGCCCGGGCGGCCTGCGTGGGCGGGTGCCGGGGCACGAGCAATGTACTGGCGGGAATGCTGTACGGAGTGCCGGTTCGGGGAACCCAGGCCCACAGCTGGATTCAGGCATTTTCTGATGAGCTAACGGCCTTCCGTGCCTATGCCGATGCTTTTCCTGACGGCACGATCCTTTTGGTGGATACCTACGACACCCTCAAAAGTGGTCTGCCCAACGCGCTGATAGTGGCACGGGAGTTGCGGGAGCAGGGACATGAACTGCGCGGCATTCGTATCGATTCGGGCGATCTGGCGTATCTGTCCCGAGAAGCAAGAAGGATGCTTGATGAAGCCGGTTTCAGCGTGGTCAGGATTGTGGCATCCAACGACCTGGATGAGCAGGTGATTGAATCGGTACGAAGCGAGGGGGGACGGGTGGATATCTACGGTGTCGGCACCAGGCTCGTTACCTGCGCCGGAACCGGAGGCGGGGCGTTAGGTGGGGTCTACAAGCTGGTGGAGGTTGCCGGTAAACCGACAATGAAAATGACCGGCGACATTGCCAAGGCAACTTTGCCCGGAAAGAAACAGGTGTTGCGGGCGGTGGCGTCGGATGGCGGTTTTATGCAGGACCTTGTCTGCCTGGACGGGGATACGGTCCTGGCAGGCGATACGGTGTATGATCCCACCAATCCACTCCGGCACACAATGCTTCCTCCTGAAGCGCTTCTGACGGATCTGAGACGAGTGGTGATGGAAGATGGCCGGTGCCTGTACGACCGGGAACCGCTGGAGGCCATGGCAGAGCGCTGCCGGAGGGAACTTGCGCTGCTCCCGACCGGCTGTCTCCGCTTTATCAATCCTCACCGTTACAAGGTGTCAATCTCGGCCCCCTTGAACGGCCTGAGAAATATGCTGATCAACGGACAGGAAGTTATTACGGAGTAAATTCAGGAGGAACAGACCATGAAGCCGAAAGCCGCGCTTTTGATTGTGGATGTGCAGAACGATTTTTGTCCCGGCGGGACATTGGCGGTGCCCGATGGTGATCGGGTGGTTGAACCACTCAACCGTGCCATCGGCTCTTTCGTTTCGGCAGGACTGCCGGTTGTGGCCAGCCGCGACTGGCACCCTGCCCGTACCAGCCATTTCAACACGTTTGGCGGCCCATGGCCTCCCCATTGTGTTCAGGGCAGTCCGGGGGCCGGCTTCCATTCCGCCCTCTCCTTGCCCCCCGCAACCGTAATTATTTCCAAAGGGAGCGAGCCGGACAGTGACAGCTATTCGGCCTTCGACGGCAGAACAGCTGATGGTGAAACGCTCGCCGAGGTGCTGGCCGCGTTACAGGTCGGCCACCTCGTTGTTGGCGGTCTGGCGACGGATTACTGCGTCCGTTCATCGTCACTGGATGCGATTCGGGCAGGCTTAAGGGTGACGCTGTTGTCGGATGCCATTGCAGGCGTCGAAATTTCCGCCGGTGACTCGGACCGCGCCCTGGAGGAGATGGAACGTGCCGGGATTCCACTCTGTACCGTGGAAGATATGACATGCCTGCTATAGTCCATCGTTCCGTCTGCCCCTATGACTGTCCCGATGCCTGCGGCCTTCTGGTTGCCGTCGAAAATGGTCATGCCATCAGCGTCAGCGGTGATCCGGATCACCCGGTGACGCGTGGTTTGCTCTGTCCTAAAATGAACCGTTACGAGCGGACGGTACATTCTCCCCGCCGGTTGACCACACCTTTACGCCGAACCGGAGCCAAGGGAGAGGGAGTGTTCGAAGTAATCTCGTGGGACGAGGCGATCACCTCAATTTGCAGCCGGTGGCATGAGATCATTGCCGGCCACGGAGCAGAGGCTATTCTTCCCTATTCATACGCCGGCACGATGGGACTGGTGCAGCGGAACGCCGGACATCCGTTTTTTCACAAGCTGGGTGCTGCGCGGCTGGAACGGACGATCTGTTCGCCGGCCAAGGATGCCGGGTGGAAGACGCTTATGGGGGATACTCCGGGGATGGATCATGGCGAAATCGAACAGAGCGATCTGGTGATACTCTGGGGGATCAATGCCGTATCAACCAGTATCCACGCCATGCGCGATGCCCGGACCGCCCGAAAAAACGGCGCCTGTTTGTGGGCCATAGATACCTACCGGACGCCGACCTGCGATGCGGTCGATGAGGCATTCCTTATCCGGCCCGGCAGTGATGGCGCGTTGGCGCTCTCCATGCTGCATGTCATCGCCCGGGAAGGGTTGCAGGATCAGGAATTTATTGCCGCCAACGTGCTTGGTTTTGAAGAATTGAAAGCGAACATCTTACCGGAGTGCGCTCCGGCACGAATGGCGGAAGTCTGCGGTCTGGCTGCCGAGGTGATCGAACGGCTCGCGCGGGCGTATGCCAGGGCAAAAGCTCCGTTTATCCGTTTGGGGAGCGGTCTGACCCGCTACGGCAACGGAGCCATGACCGTGCGGACGATCGGCGGCCTCCCCGCCGTTGTCGGCGCCTGGTCAAAACCGGGTGGAGGGATGTTCATCGGCACCTCTACCGGTGGAGCATTCCCGTTGCAGTCGGTAACGCGGGAAGATTTCATGACCGGAACACCCCGCCTGGTCAGTATGAACCAGTTGGGCGAGGCGTTGACCGAACTGGAGGATCCGCCGGTGATGTCCCTGTATGTATATCACTCCAACCCGGCGGCTATCGCCCCTGACCAGAATGCCGTTATTCGGGGGTTGGAACGGGAAGAGCTGTTTACGGTCGTTCACGAACGTTTCCTGACCGACACCGCCCGGTATGCCGATATCATTCTTCCCGCAACGTCATCACTGGAACATGCCGATATATACCGCTGCTACGGCAGTTATCAGGCTCAGCGGTGCGGTGCCGTTATTCCGCCGGTGGGCGAAGCTAAAAGCAATTGGGAGGTGTTCGCTCTGCTGGCGACCGGGATGGGGTGGGATGAACCGTTTTTCCGCTTGTCCGCCGACGAACTGATCGAACTGCTGCTGGTGGAAGAAACCCCCTGGCGGAGCGCCACCGTCACCGAACGGCTACGGCAGGGGGAACCGGTCATGCTGACACCTCCGACCGAGCCGAAGCAGGAATGGCGTACCCCGTCAGGGAGGATTGAAATTCTGAACGTCCGGGAGATAGAACCTTTACCGCGCCTGCTCCCGACCCACGCCGAAGGGGACGGCTACCCGTTACGTCTGCAGCCTGCGACCACACCATTTGCCCTTAATTCGAGTTTTTATGAGCAGGATGATCTGCGCTTGAAGCAGAGCTGCATGGAGTTGATGATGAACAGGGAGGATGCCGAGGTGCGTGGCCTGACAGATGGACAAGGGGTAACGGCGTTCAATGACCGGGGTGCGGTACGTTTTATGCTGCGGATTTCGGAGCGGGTACCGGCCGGGACGGTCGTTACCGAAGGGGTCTGGTGGCGCGAGTACATCCCCGGTGATCGAGGCGTCAATGCCCTGACATCGCAGCGCCTGACCGATGGCGGGCGGGGGAGTACGTTATACGATGTGACGGTTGAGGTGAGAGGGGCGTAGCTGGCTTCGACTCCGCTCAGTGTTTTCCCTGAGCGGAGTCGAAGGAAAGTTTATCCACCTCATTCCACGCAAGCGCCGCAGCGCCCAAAACCGCGCCGTTTCCTTCCTGTAGTTCCGAACGGTGCAGTTGAACCTTTCCCTTGTACGAGGTAAACAGAAATTCCTCCAGATAGTGCCGGGTCGGCGCAAGCAGCAGATCTCCCGCAGCTGCCAGCCCTCCGGAGAGAAAGATCGCTTCGGGGCTGGTATGCGCGACGGCATCGGCCAGCTTCATACCGAGAATCCGCGCTGTCGTATCGAAGGCTGCCAGCGCGATGGGATCGTCCACACAGGCTGCCTCATACACCTGTTTCGAGGACAGGTGGCTGAAGCTCACGTCACGGAGCGGTGATGTCTCTCGCCGGTGTGCCAGCAGTTCGGAGACTGTCCGACAGAGACCGGTGGCAGAAACATATGTTTCCAGGCATCCCCGCTTCCCGCAGGCACACTCCCGCCCCGCCGGATCGACAATCGTGTGCCCCAGTTCACCGGCACAGCCGTCGGCGCCGTACAATAGCCCGCCATTAACGATAATGCCGCTTCCGAGGCCCGTTCCCAGTGTGATAACGATGGCATGTTTCATCCCGCGAGCACCGCCGAACAGGAGCTCTCCAAGAGCAGCTGCATTGGCATCATTGGTTATGGCAACCGGAAGATCATACCGCTGCCGGCACAACTCCACCAGATTGACGGTTGCCCCCCAGTTCAGATTGGGCGGATTTTCAACCGTCCCCCGATAGTAGTTGGCATTAGGAGCACCGATGCCGATTCCCGCAATGCCGGTCTGAGACGGGGATGTTGCGCGCACCTGTTCGATGGTCTCGAACAGGCGGGAAACCAGAACATCCGCGGGTTGCTGAGGCTGTGTGGCTATGGTCGCCTCCTCAATCACCCCCCCCTGACGATCAACAATGCCGAGGGACGTGGTCGTACCTCCGATATCTATTCCAATTACGCAATTTTTTGTACTCATGGTTGCTCCTCAAAAATGACAGTACCTTAGTTTGCTGGCGGACAAGCTCGCAGACAACTAAATCATACAATTGTTTGTGTTTCTGGTAAAATGTATCACGCTATGTTATTTAGTTAGCAATCCTCAGTAAATAAACAGTAGCAGATGTTGTTACTAATCTCAATTTTATCTGAGGTAGCTCAAGGCTGTGGACTTCAACAATACTATTGAAATAGTTTAATTAATAATAATTTCATTTTTTGGGGAGGAGGCATGAAAGTTGTTATACTGGCAGGAGGTTTTGGCACTCGGATCAGTGAGGAATCTCACCTCAAACCAAAACCGATGATTGAAATCGGTGGCAAACCCATTTTATGGCATATCATGAAAATATATTCTTATTACGGATTTAATGATTTTATAATTTGTCTCGGGTATAAAGGTTATTCAGTAAAAGAATATTTTGCCCATTATTTTCTCCACGAATCAGATATTACCTTTGATTTCCGCAACGACAACCAGCGAATTATTCACCATCACTCAGCCGAACCCTGGAAAGTGACTCTTGTCAATACCGGTCTGGAAACCATGACCGGCGGGCGGGTCAAAAAGGTACGCCCATATGTTGGCGAAGAACCGTTCCTGCTCACCTATGGTGACGGAGTCAGTGATGTCAATATCAGAAAACTGGTTGATTTCCACATTGCTCATGGCAAATATGCCACTGTAACATCTGTCCAGACGGTGGGAAGATTTGGCGCTCTTGACCTTACGGATGATAATGTTGTCAGAGGATTTCAGGAAAAGCCGAAGGGTGATGGTTTATGGATAAATGGTGGTTTTTTTGTTATGCAACCGGAGGTTTTTGACTATATTGAATCGGATGAAACGGTTCTTGAGCGTACCCCTTTTGAAATGTTAGCGGGTCAAGGGCAACTTGTTGCCTACAAGCATGAGGGTTTTTGGCAGCCAATGGATACCTTACGCGAAAAGACGCTGTTGGAAGAACTCTGGGAATCGGGAAATGCGCCGTGGAAGATGTGGTGACAGGAATAGGATTTATGACTAGTGGGCAGGAAGTGATTCAAAAAGAATTTTGGCAGGGTAAACGGGTTTTTCTGACCGGCCATACCGGCTTTAAAGGGTCATGGCTCTGTTTGTGGCTGCACAAACTCGGTGCACACGTGACCGGTTATGCTTTGGCGCCGCCAACGACTCCCAGCCTGTTTGAGCTGGCCCGCATTGATCCTTTAATAACGTCAATTATTGCCGACATACGCGACCTTGAACGCCTTTCGGCAGAACTGACAGCAGATGAACCGGAGATAGTCATCCATATGGCGGCCCAACCGCTTGTCCGGGATTCCTACAAGATACCTGTCGATACCTATGGAATCAATGTCATGGGAACGGTACACCTGCTGGAAGCAATTAGAAAATGTCCCTCAATTAGAGCAGTTGTGAATGTCACAACAGACAAAGTGTATGAAAACCGCGAATGGGTGTGGGGATACCGTGAAAATGAACCATTCGGCGGCCATGATCCTTACTCCAACAGCAAAGCCTGTTCAGAACTGGTAACCGCAGCCTTCCGTTCCTCATATTTTAATCCCGGTGATTATGATCGGCACGGCGTGGCAGTAGCGACTGCCCGAGCCGGTAATGTCATCGGCGGCGGAGATTGGGCAACTGATCGCCTGATACCAGACATCATCAGATCCATCCTGGCCGGTGATCCGGTACAAATCCGTAATCCTCTCGCCATACGCCCATGGCAGCACGTACTTGAACCACTCTCCGGTTATCTGACACTGGCGCAAAAATTGTACGAATCCGGTCCGGAGTTTGCTGAAGGATGGAATTTCGGTTCGGCTGAAAATGACACAAAGCCGGTGGAGTGGATCGTCCGCCGAATGTGCGAACTCCATGGCAATGGCTCCCGTTATGAAATTGATGGCGGCAATCATCCCCATGAGGCACATTATCTCAAACTTGACTGTTCAAAAGCCCGGTCACGGCTTGACTGGCAACCGCGGTGGGATTTGAACAAAGCATTAACTTCCATTATCGCGTGGGTTACGGTATATCTTGCCGATGGCGATGTAAGGAAATGTTGCCTGGAGCAGATTACGGAATACGAACTGACAAAAGGCAGATTACGCGTTTAAGCAGATAGAGGGGTCCATCAGTTTTTAACACCGATGAAGATTCGGGAGTTGATTGGGAGGATTGCTTTGGGTTGCGACCAAATGACGGAGGTAGAACCATGCAGGCATTACGAATTACGCAAGATGTTTCACAGGATGGCTATCTTCACATTGCTGTACCACCTGAAATGAGTCGGAGATGTGAGGTTATAGTGATCCCCCTTGAAGAAAGTCAGGAAACAGGAACATACAATACAGCAAGGATGCAGGAGCAGTCCGGCTTTATAAAAAAAATCCTTGGCGCTGACAGTGAGGATGTGTGGAATGACCTATAAAGGCAAAATATTCAAGATTCCCTTCCCTTTTACCGATCTTTCAGGTTTTAAGGCACGACCTGCATTAGCTGTTTCTGAACCGGATGAATACGGAGATGTGGAGTTTCTCTTTATAACCACAAAAAATGCCGTGTCATTTGGTGAACACATTGAATTGACTGCGGACGTTTTCACCGGAAGCCCTCTTCCATTTGATTCGCTACTACATATTGATAATACATACCTTTTGTCAAAAGAGATTATTGATAAAGAGAAAACGTCCGTATCAGATACTTTTTTAGAAACGGTAATGCGCCGAATAGTGCTGCGTGACACTCGCAAACACTATGAGATTAAACACAAGCAAAGCAACTCTTTTTCCCCTGGAGACCGAATTCCCTACGCAGGGCGCGTTTTTGATGAAAAAGAGGTTACCACTCTGGTTGATTCTTCTCTCGATTTCTGGCTTACGACGGGACGGTACGCCGAGAAGTTTGAAAAAGAATTTGCAGAATTCCTCGGCGTTCAACACTGTTCACTTGTCAATTCCGGTTCATCCGCAAACCTGCTCGCCTTTATGGCGCTCACATCACCAAAACTTGGAGAGCGCAGGATCAAACCTGGCGATGAAGTAATTACCGTTGCTGCCGCTTTTCCGACCACTGTTGCGCCGGTCATCCAGTACGGTGCAATTCCGGTCTTTGTGGATGTAAGCCTGCCTACCTATAACATTGATGTAACCCAACTCGAATCCGCCCTTTCCGTCCGCACCAAAGCAGTAATGATTGCCCACACTTTGGGTAATCCCTTTGATCTTGCTGCAGTCAAAGCCTTTTGTGACAAGCACAACCTTTGGCTGGTAGAGGATAACTGTGATGCACTGGGTTCGCGTTATTTTTACAACGGCCAATGGAAATACACCGGTACCATCGGTCATATAGGCACATCAAGCTTTTACCCTCCTCACCACATGACCATGGGTGAAGGAGGCGCACTCTACACCAATGACACGCTGCTGCATCGCATTGTCGAATCGCTCCGCGACTGGGGTCGCGACTGCTGGTGCCAATCCGGCAGGGATAACACCTGCAGAAATCGGTTTGGCCAGCAATTCGGCGAATTGCCTTTTGGTTACGACCATAAATATGTTTACTCTCACTTTGGCTACAACCTGAAGGTCACCGACATGCAGGCGGCCGTTGGCTGTGCTCAGTTGGAAAAACTTCCCGGGTTTATCGCTGCAAGAAAAAAGAATTGGAAACTGTTGCGGGATGGCTTGGCCGGATTGGAAGATACATTCATCCTTCCGGAGGCGACGGGGAATTCAGATCCATCCTGGTTTGGTTTTTTGCTTACGGTGAAGAAAGATGCTGGCTTCACCAGAGATAAGGTAGTCAACCATCTTGAGAGCAATGGCATCCAGACTCGCATGTTGTTTGCCGGCAACCTGATCAAGCACCCCTGCTTTGACGAAATGCGTAAGGAAGGGAACGGATACCGTGTTATTGGTGATTTAACCGCAACTGACCGCATCATGATTGATACCTTTTGGGTAGGTGTTTATCCGGGAATGAGCGAGGAGATGGTGGGGTATATGGTCGAAATGATCTGGGGGTTTACGAAGTAAATGGCATCCTCAATTCAAAATGGAACTCGCGCCGTCCCCGGTAAAGTTTTACCTCAGGATGACATGCTTCACGTATTTGATGCAGTTGGCTCTCTCTGGGAGAGCTTCAGAGGACAAAAGATATTCATTACCGGTGGCACCGGTTTCTTTGGCAAATGGCTACTTGAAACGCTTCTTTTTGCTAACCGGCGCCTTGATCTGGGTTGCCGCATAACTGTCCTGAGTCGCAGACCTGCCGCCTTTGTAGAAAGCAACCCTCACTTAAGCGATCCTGCATGGGTTAGCTTTGTGTCAGGAGATGTAAGCGATTTCCTCTTTCCTGAAGATAAATTTAAGTTTGTCATCCATGCAGCCACCGATATTATAGCTCCTGCCAACGCCGTGGACCTTTTTTCTTCCTGCGTTAACGGTACGAAACGAGTGCTTGACTTTGCCCACAAAGCAGGGTGCAAGGATTTCTTGCTGGTCAGCTCCGGTGCGGTTTATGGCCGACAACCTGAAAACATGGAGACGCTACCTGAAACCTACCTGGGGGCACCGGACACCCTCAATCCAAAATCGGCATATGGAGAAAGCAAACGCTGCTCGGAATGGCTGACAAATGCTCTGGGAGAGTTTTACGGGTTTGACGTCAAAATTGCTCGCTGCTTTGCCTTCGTCGGCCCACATCTGCACATTGACAAACATTTTGCGATTGGTAACTTTATTCATGATGCACTTTTCAATAACGAAATTGTTATTCAGGGAGACGGGACATCATATCGCAGTTATCTCTACACTGCCGACTTAACCATCTGGTTGTGGACAATCTTACTCAGCGGTACTTCAGGGGTTGCCTACAACGTCGGCGGAGATGAGCCCGTTTCCATGACTGAGCTGGCACAACGAGTTATAAAAATTTATGGATTGCATAAAGAAATCAAGGTTTTGACCCCTCTCGATTCCACAAAGAAATCTGATCGATATATACCCGATCTCCATAAAGCTGAATCAGAACTTGGTCTGAAATGTCGGATAAACCTTGATGAGGCAATTCACAGGACAATACGATGGAATCTCAAGACATAATTGATGAAATAACTAATAAAAACTGCAAGGACTTTGCAACATTTATTCGGCAATATGCCCTTAAAATGGTTTCCAAAGCCGGCGCCTCTCATATCGGCAGCGCTTTGTCCATTGCCGACATAATCGCAGTACTCTATTCACAGGTACTTTGCATTGAACCAGCCAATCCCCACCTACCGGAAAGAGATCGCTTTATTCTCAGCAAGGGTCATGCCTGCGTAGCCGTATATGCCGCTCTTGCAGGCAAAGGATTCTTTCCGGTTTCCGATCTCGAAACGTACGGTCAAGACCACTCCAATCTGATGAATCACATCAGTCATAAAGTACCCGGTGTGGAATTTTCAAGTGGTGCTCTTGGGCATGGCTTACCGTTTGGAACAGGAAAGGCACTTGCAGCAAAACGTCAGAAAGCAGGCTGGAGAACATTCGTCATACTAAGCGATGGTGAAATGGATGAGGGCAGTAATTGGGAAGCATTACTGTTTGCCGCACACCACAAACTTGACAACCTGGTGGCGGTCATTGATTATAACAAGCTGCAAAGTTTGACTACAGTGGCGCATACCCTGGGGTTGGAACCTCTAATGTCAAAGTTTCAGGCCTTCGGTTGGTCCGTGCAGGAAGTTGATGGGCACGACCATGGGCAACTGAACAAAGCTCTAACGTCAATACCATGGGAAGCAGGCAAGCCTTCCATACTTATCGCACACACCGTGAAGGGCAAGGGAGTCAGCTTTATGGAAAATAAGGTTGAATGGCACTATCGCAGTCCGAATTCGGAACAGCTTTCTCAAGCCCTGACAGAGCTGGAGGCAATCAATGCGTAATGCCTTCATTGAAGAACTTGTTACTCTTGCAACTGAAAATGATCGCATAGCCCTGATTGTTGGTGATCTCGGCTACTCCGTAGTAGAACCTTTTGCCGAGAAATTCCCGGAACGGTTCATCAATGCCGGCGTAGCTGAACAGAACATGATGGGACTGGCTGCCGGGATGGCATCGGAGGGTTATCAGGTATTTGTCTATTCCATTGCCAATTTCCCTACCTTCCGGTGCGCAGAACAGATCCGTAATGACGTTGACTACCATAAGCTGCCGGTTACCATTGTGTCGGTTGGCGGTGGATTGGCATACGGAAACCTTGGCTATTCCCATCATGCAGTGCAAGATTACGGCTTGATGCGTCTGATGCCGAATATTTTGATTGCAGCACCTGGCGACCCGATGGAAGTACGTGCTTGCATGAGGTATCTCATATCACATCCACAACCCTCATATTTAAGACTGGGTAAGGCCGGAGAGCCCTGCTTTCACAGAGAGGTTCCGGATGTGAAGCCGGGCCAATGGTTAAGCGTCGACAAAGGAGACGACGGCGCCACAAAGACATTTCTCACTACCGGAGCTCCACTTGCAGAAGCGCATAAATGGCGATCCTCCGGTGCTTTTGCAGGCTATGCAGTTCATTCCATGCCGCTTTGGAGTATGGCTGTCAAAAATTTACAGGCTGACCACGTTGCCTCATGGGAATCAATCATCACTGTTGAGGACCATCTTGCAGATTGCGGATTTGGTTCATGGCTGAGAGAGTCACTTGAATGTGCACCGCACCTTATGCCCAGAGTTTCGGTGCGGGCCCTGAATTCGAGAATATGTGGGATGGTGGCGAAGCAAAGTGTTTTAAACGAGGCTGGTGATTTAACCGCCTGATCGTTTAAAAAGGAATTGATAGGTACCATGCAGCAGTTTATACTCTTTATCCATAAGGTATGGAATCAAGAGTTTACCACATCCTTCGTAGGTTACATCGTTCACCACCCCATCTATGAGAATAACCGCGTCATCCGCAAGAAACTCTTCACAACATTTGAACTGTTGCAGCACGTTCAACTCTGCTGCACTCAAGTCACTTACCGTCCCTCGATAATTCCGCGAGTTAAAGAACATAAAATCAATGGAACGACCAAAACTACGGAGATACTCAACCGTATTTCCGTAAACAAGGTTGATATTTTTGCCGAGCAGCCTCCTGTCTCCCAGCTCGCGCAACCCGTTATCAACGTTAATTCTGTTTTCATCGACAGAGTACAACTCGCCACCATACCTGTTAATGTACCACGCAAACAGGTGGGTTGACCCGCCCCCATCGTTATTACCATCATAGTCTCTTTGAGTGCCAACCTCAACCATTACCGCATCCTGCTCACGGTTAAGTAAAATTTCGAATGCGGGGACAAATCCATCCCGGCAAACGCTTGGCATAGGGACAAAATTCAGCACGTTATCGGCTGCTTTATACATTCGAAAAAACTCGTCCCTCGTTTTATCAGCCAACTCTTTATAATGAATCCCTGCTCCGTGCTGAAGATTCCAATCACTCAATCTCTCATTTGATTTTTTCGCTTTAATCGTGAGATAGTCAAACGATAGCAACTTGTAATGTAAATTTTTAAATTCCGCATAACTGCTTTTTTTTACGTTTCCAGTCGGAAAACAGTGATGACATCCCATGCTATAGTTAATATCTATGGTGGGATCAAAAATAAGATTCTTGTTGTAAAACCCCGGATTCGGTGTACCTGCGGTTATGAACTGATGGAGATATTTCCCCTTTTCAAACGTTGGAAAAACTTTCGAATACATTTCGCTCCCCTCTACCATCGGGAGAGTAATTCCATCTCTTTTGTACTCCGACAATTTGTTTCTGATGTCAGGGTGATAGAGAAATTCATCAACATCACAAACGATAAACCAATCACACTCTTTTCGATATTTTTTCCACTCTTCATTACGAATATGCATAAGAACGCTGTCGTCCAACTTGTCATGCTTTTCCACAATAAATTCGACGGGATAATCCTTTACAATACGTTCTGACCCATCGGTACTACCACCATCATAGAGAAATATTTTCGTAGCCCCCACAAAGTTCGTGTAGTGATCGAGAAAAAAGGGCAATATTGCCGCCTCATTAAAACAACAGGCGAGAACAAATATCACCGGTTTCCTCCCCTTGGATAAAAGTGTTTCAGTGTTTTCCAACAGGTTGTGGCGCAGTTCCTCCAGCTGACTCTTCACCGCTTCCTGACGGGAGTCAAGATTCAGACTTTGCTCAAAGAAAAACAGTGCATCACCAAAATCATACGTCTTTGCCAAAAGTCTTCCAATATTGTTGAGGACATAAATACAGAGCTCTCTATTCTCGGGCGCTCGTATGCTTTCAATCGTCAGGGCACGTTTCCATTGAGCAATTGCTTCACACTGGCGACCTTGCTTTTCAAGGGTCAAGCCCAGGTTCAGATGTGCTTGAATAAAATCACGATTACTCTCCAGCGCTGTGCGGTACATTTGCTCAGCTTGTAGATGCTTCCCGTCAGCTGCAAGCAATGTCCCATAGTTGAAGTAGGCAACATACTTCAGCGGAGACACGGAGTGTTTAAGCCACGTATGATACAACGAAAATGCATCTTCCCATCGACCTGCAGCGGTAAGCTGTTCCGCTTCATTAATAAGGTCTACCAACCCCAATGTACCCTTTTCCGCAAGAGCTTCGGCAGGCGGGACCGCAGCTGATGCTCTGCGCCTCCCAGACGGATTTACTTCATCAAGTTGCATTGGTGGCTCTCCCCCATCATTTGAATCTGTTTGTCTTTCCGGCGATAGACATCCCGCCAAACCGGTTTCAATGTTAGTTCCCCAGCAATATTGAAGTTGCCTGACGGATTACCGCATGAATTTTCTCCAGTTCGTAAGCACCGGCCTTGATTTTCTCATGTTCTGATGACAGGAACCATAGTGCGGTTACCAACTTTGAGGTCAGCAAGTCATGCACCCCTGTCCGATTAAAAAAATTTTTATGCTCATACGCATCGCAGAACAACTGCAACCATTCGACGCAGACTTTAAGTTTCATGGTACCGCTCCGTTGATCCTGGCCATCGTGGATACGAAAATAACTCAGCGGTTCCGGTAAATATACGCAATCTTTATGTGACAAGATCGACAGCCAGGTCGCAACGTCGGATAACACAATGTATTCCTTGCCCGCAAATACACTGAAACAACCATCCACATCCGCTTTTCTGAATAAGGCTGTTGTTGGCTCTCCTACCATATTCATTCCTTGAGTCAAAATCGTTTCACCCAAAGATTTCCCACCGATCATAGTTTCAGAATCAAAAAGGCGCTCGGTACCCGGTATCTGGCTCATGAACCTGCCTTCCACATCAATGAGCTGGCGAAACGAGGTAACCAGGCTGACATTCGGCTGGATCATATACGCCATCATTTTCCTGATCTTCGCAGGATGAAAAAGATCGTCGTCCATCAAGTAGTTGATAAAATCGCCTCTCGCAAGCTCATAGCAGTTCCTGAAATTATCCTGCACAGGGTAACCGGGAACACGCGAGTAGCAGATATACGGGAACTCCTCCAGGTACGGTTCAATACGCATGCGCGTCAGATCATCGCTGCTGTTATCGCTGACAATGATTTCGATATTCTCGTAATCCTGTGCCAGCGCCGACTGCAAAGCCAGCTCAAAATAGTCCGGTCGATTATGAGTGGGAATCACAATGCTGACCAGCGGCATACTGCTGTTACCAGTGCCTTTGGAAACCCGCTCCTTTCGGGCGTACGGCAAAACAGCCCCCTGTTTGTCAACTAAAAGAGAGTTTTGCTCCTTAGTGTCATCATAACGACCTTGCTGCTCAAGACCGCTTCCCAGGTGAACCCGCGCCTGATCAGAATTTGGATTATATTCGAGCACATCCGTCATCTCTGCCATTTTATCAACGACCTGAGCACGGAATTTCAGGATATCGCCATCATGAACCTCGTTCTTGTCATGAAGCGGCCACCAGTCGTCAGAGCGCCTTGTCGCCGCACCGGCATCGGCCATACCGGCCTCTCTCTTCATACTCATGTAATATTCATAGCTTTGGCAGATGTAATGATTGATACGAAGCTTTTGATGCGAGGGGAGCAGATCTTTCATAAAACCATGGTTAACAGGACGCATCAACTCATCATAGGTACCCGATTGGGTGACGAATAAATGTGAGTTGACATTGGCGATTATTTTTTGGCGACCCTTGACAATGGATTTTATATGACGGTTTCTGATGAAATTGATATCCGGTCTTTCTTGATAGTTATCAATAAGCAAACCATCCGGTTCCCTGATATGACCTCCACTCCCATAACATACCCAATATGCCGCCAGGGCAGAAATTTCCTGATCGTCATAATCCGCAAGAACCTCTTGCAATGTCATCTTCTCCACCGGAAATAAAAACTCATCACCATCTACGAAAGCCATCCAATCAACCTGATCGCCAAAGTTATCATACGCATGTTGATACGATCTCAGCTGAACAAAATCCATTTCATCTTTGATTTCAAAACAGGTCAGATCTAATACGGATGCAAATGTACGTAATTTCAGCACCGTGTCATCACTACAACAATGAGCATAAAAAAAGAACTTGCGAAATCCAACCACATAATGAAAAGCCAGCCACTCAGCCAGCCATGGAGAACGATCACGCTGTATCGTACAAATTCCAAGCATCATTGTTTATCCTTAACAAACTAAATCTCCGGCTGGGCAATCCAGCGCGAGGGGAGAATGTTGCTCGCATCATGACGGCCAAGGGCCGTTAATACGGGGCCAAACCATATTGAAGGCTCCGGACCTATCACCACTGGAGACGCATTGTCGGAAAGCCACGCCCCCCACCAGCTATAGGTACTGTTAGAGATGATGTAATGATCACAGGCTCTCATTAAGGCAAAATCGGCAAGATCACTTTCTCCGGCAGCATAATGTACCCGCGGATCGTGTAAATTGGCGCGGCACCAGGGGAGGTCATCAGAAAACACCAGAAAAAGTACGTCCTTCGGGAAACGCGCCATGGCCACCCGAAACCAGTTAAGGCTCAGCACATGAAATATTCCTTTGGTACGTTCCAAAACATAATCACCCCGGCGAATATGTACGGCGACAACGGGTACACCGGCTTTTTGTCTAAAAACAGCCACTGCCATCCGTGCCCGCTGCATTATACCGGCATCGCGGAAAGACAATTCGCTCCGAATTTTGTCAGCTGCATCGATAAAATAATGTTCACTTTGCCAAAAACCGTCAAGTAAAATGCCATCAGGTGAATGTAATACTTCAGGCAGAAAACCAAAGGGATTTTCGTACACAATATGGGTGGCCTGAGCGACATCCTCTTCACTTCCCGGTGTCGCAGTAACGGTAAAGTCCCATAAACGCAAGGGGCGATCCGGGCGATTTACCACATCCCTGGGGCCATCCCAGACCCGCAACTCAACATTACGGCGGAGCGCAACAGCTCTACCACATGCGTACTGAAACAACTGATTGCCAAGCCCACCCTGGGTTTTAACGATAATCATTGCAACCCGGCACTATTCTCCGTTTTTTTGGTGAGTTCACAGCCATTCGACAGGCACATGTATGCCGGTAGCATTCTGCAACAGCTGTTGTCGTTGCAACTTGATTTCAGGCGTTTTACCCGGCCACCTTCTATATACGTGAATCAGATCAACAAGCATATATTGATGACTCTGCGTACCACGGCGATTCAATTTTTTGGGATCGTCCTTATGTATCCTCGGCCCGGATATATCGACGAATCTGAGTTCACTGTCTTCAAGCACGTTGAGAATGAAATCCCAATCCTCGTTAAGCGTTAAATGGGTGTCAAACCGCTTGTGTCCGATGCAAACCCGTGGATAGGCAACGGCATTATTTGGTATATAGTTTTTAATATGAAGATTACTTTGCGGACTTGCCCCAATAGTAATGTAATGTTCCGATAATGTGGTAATAGGGGTAGTTTGTCTGTCCTCCTGAATCACATGGAAATTGCAGAATAATACCGTCCCTCTATTCTTTTCACACTCATTATGCAGCTTTTCCAGATAGGTTGAATCAAGCGAATCATCATCATCAAGGAAAATAATATAATGCCCATTGGCATTATCAATGCCCATGTTGCGACTTGCGGCAGGACCAGGCATCCCCTTGCGCTTGATAAAAACATCATTATCGCCAAGATATCTGTCAACCGTTTGATACGTTCCAGCATGTGATGTATCCGAGATAACAATTACTTCATAATCACGAAATGACTGGCTTAAGAGTGAGGCGAGTGACCTGTCAAGTAATTCAGGTCGATTATGCGTAGCGATAATAATACTGAAATACGGTACCGACAGAGTACGGTCATTTTTTGTCAATGTCACCCCATTGTTTATTTCCGTTTGTGCGGGCATCGCAGCAGGTTTCCTGCTATCGTGAAGAGCTTGAATCAGTACGGTTTCCAAATCCCTCGTTACTCGTGGCATGTCAAACACAATACTGGTCTGTTTGTTTTTATGCAATTTTTGCCGTATCTTACCGATCTCCCCGTTTCGTGTAGCCAATCGTACCGCTTTTTCCTCATACTCTTTGAGATTGGTGGTAATCAACTCCGGAAGTCCCAGATTTGTCAATAAGCTTCCGGCCATACGCGAAGCAAATGTTTTTCCGGAACAGGTCAACAGAGGAAGCCCCATCCAGAGAGCATCATTTGCCGTTGTACCTCCGTTAAACGGAAATGTGTCCAGAAACAGATCTGCAATCTTATATCTGGCAAGATAATCCGGTGGAACTGCTCTTGTTGCAAAAACAAGCCGATCTCTGCTAACGCCATGCGCATCGGCAGCTTTGCACATATTTTCGCGGGCCCATTCATTGTCGGCCAGCAACCAAAGCACACTGCCAGGCACGCGGGTAAGAATACGCATCCATACGGCAAACATGTCAGGTGTGAACTTGTAATTATTATTAAACGCACAAAAGATAAACGCATTATCCGGCAGATTGTTGTCAGCCCGGGTTGTGGGTGTTGCCGCAACTTCACGCTTCGTATCACTAACCTGAAAGCAATGGGGCATATAGAGCGGCTTCTCAGTGAAATAAGGCGCTAACTCTTCAGGAATAAGGTATTTATCCGCTATGACATAATCAATCCAGGGTAAGCCGGTTGTACCGGTAAACCCTAAATAGGTAACTTGTACAGGGGCTGGACGAAATGACAGGATTTGAGGCCGCGCCCCAGCCGTCAAGCCCTGCAAATCAATCAATATATCAATTTCATTTAACCGGATACATTCGGCCGCTTCTTTATCGTTCATATGTCCGATGCGGATATAATTATCCATTGCCGTAATGACTCTATTGCGTAAAGGAGTGCCGTCTTCACGGCTCCAACAGAATCCATATACCTCGAACTGCTCACGATCATGCAGTTCGAATAATTGTACGGTCAACAGCGAAACGGCATGGAGACAAAAATCCGACGACAAGTATCCGACCCTGATCTTTTCGTGTTTGTATCCCTCTTTTGGCGCCAACGTTTCCGTGCCGGGCGCATACTTGTACTCAACAAAGCGTTTCGCGACTGAAAGTTGCAGTACAGGGTCATCAAAAGCGGCAACCATAGCCAAGGGCGACGTGCCCTTTATCATTTCCTCTCTACTGATACCTTCGGGAGGGTTGTAGATCGGCCAGTTACATATTTTCTGGTTCAAATGGACCAGATGCAGCAGTACATCCTTCTGGGTCGGGTCAATGGCAAAACTTTCTTTAAGCCTCTGAAGCGATTCATAATAGTTCTTTTCCATCTCCTGCAGTCGGCCAAGATTGTTCAGTGCATGTAATCGTAGTGGTATATTTTCAGGCGCTTCAATATTTTTAGCCTCCAGCCCCATGTACCATTGCGCAAGTGCTTCCTCTTTTTGTCCCCGGTGTTCAAGGCAATTACCCAGATTCAGCCGGGCATGGAGAAAGTCCGGGTTCTGCTCCAGCGCTTTTCTATATATCAGCTCCGCTTCGGGATATTGGCCATCGGCTGACAAGATGACCCCAAGATTAAAACAGGCAACGTATGCGAGAGGTGACGTTGAGTGTTCGAGCCATAAACGGTACAAAGCGATTGCCCTGTCTCTCCGTCCCGCACCATTCAGGCTCTCGGCCACACTCATTAATTGAATGATGTCCAATGCATCTTGTGCCGCAAGACCAAAAGCCGTATTTACCGTTTCATCGTTATCTTCCATGGTCCTATTTACCTGTATACATCCCTCTCTAGTAAAAAAAACGCTGAGCTACGTATTTTACGTGACTCAGCGTCTGTTTACAACACTATTTCAGATTTTCAACTCAAGATATGCTTTGGTGGTGTGGGTACTATACCCGGAAGAGCAACCGGAGCAGCTCCGCTCGTATATGTCTGGGAGTCCGTACTATTCGTATATGTCATCATGGTTGCAGCAGGTTTCCAGTCACCACCCGAGCCTGCCACATCAGTCGGTTGCGGCACTCCACCTGTCAGCACCCTCGTATCAACCACGGCAGTGGCAAAGCTTGACTGGATGAGAGTCTGGAAATCCGGTGGCGTAAACGTATCCAGCGTGCCAAACCTGCTTATAGTACTTGTACTATTCAGAGCCACTACCTGATTCCGGGAGAGAGTGGAAATGTCACCCGTTGTCAGAGCCTGCAGCTGGTCAGATGTGAAAGCGGTGAGGCTCGCCGTGCTGAGCATCTGCACCTGTTCAGTTGTCAAGGCGGTTATAACGGTTGTAGGCAATGCCACGGTCTGAGCAGAGGCCAGTGAAGCAATTTCAGCAGTTGAGCCGTCATTCTGGAAATAAACGTCCGCCATATCATGAACGTTACCATCTGCTGTCACATAGGTGGAATCAAGCAGTGTCCAGTTGCCGTTATTGTCAATCAGGGTATTAGTGGGATTCAGGTTAAGCTGCGCTATATCCAGCGACTGAAGTGAATGCAACTCGCTGGCTTGTGATACGCCATCAACATTGCCGTCAACCCACACCATAAGATCTTTCCATCCGGCATCCTGCGCATTGATCACACCATCGTGGTTTGAATCCAGCGACTGTAGCGCTACAAAGCCATCCTGAGCTTTGCTTCCATTCGCCAGGGTTGTTGCGGTTCCGAAAAGTTCGCTCCCATTATCAATGATACCGTTATGGTTAAGATCACTTACCAGGAAGCCACTGCCAGGGGTAAGCCAGCCGACACTGTCTTGCTGGCCACTTGCGGTCAAATCAAAGTGGACACCTGCGGATGCCGACAGCGTCTGAATTCCCAAACCATCCAGGTTAAGAACGATCGGCGAATTCTTGAAAATATCAAACTGAGCATTGCTCAAGCCCGTTTGCTGTGCCGTTGTTATATAATCAGTCAGATGCACCGGTGTATTATGCATCGCTTTAATGTCGTCCGTACTCAACGCATGTATTTGAGCCGTAGTCAGGGCACGTATCTGCGCCGAGTTCAGAGCCGTAACGGTTGTTGTCGTCAGTGTGCTGATCTGACTGGTAGTCAAAGCGGCAATGTCATTGGTGGTCAACGCGTGGATATCAGCCGTACCGAGAGCATTCAGGGCTTGGCTGTTCATCCCCTGAATCTGGGCCGTGGTCAGCGCCAGCGCTTGATTGGTGCTCATGATATTAAGGGCTGACGTGGTAAGCGCGTTCAACTGCACCGTCGACAGGGCCCGGATGGCGTCGGTACTCATAACCTGCAGGCTCGTTGATGTCAAGGTGTGTACATCGGCGGTGCTGAGGGCACGTACCTGAGCCGTATTTAATCCTGCAACCTGGTCGGTTGTCATGATACTCATCTGGGCGGTGCTCAACGTATTAATCTGGATTGTCGAAAGAGAGCCGATCTGCGTTGAAGTCAATGCCTGGAATTTTGTTGAAGTCAGAGCGTTCAGATCGGTGGTGCTTAAAGAACGTACCTGGGCCGTCGTCAGGGAACTAAGCTGTGACGTCGTCAGCGAGTTCATTTGAGTTGTTGTCAACGTGCCTAACTGAGCCGTTGACAGGGCACGGATTTCAGTTGAGGTCAGGACCGGCAGGTTTGTCGAATTCAGATTATTCAGATTGTCAGAGCTCAACGCCTGCACCTGAGAGGTACTGAGAGCGACCAACTGCCCCGTACTCATGCGGTTCAGCTCGGATGTGGTCAAGGCGTTTATCTGTGACGTCGACAGGCCGATGATCTGGGTTGAACTCAATGCCTGCAAATGCGTCGAATTCATCGAGTTCAGATCGTCGCTGGTCAGGGCACGTACCTGGGCCGTCGTCAGGGCGGCCATCTGGGCTGTGTTCAAGCTATCGAGCTGTGCCGTACTCAAAACCGTAACGTCTGCCGTCGACAGGGACTTGATCTGGCTGGTGGCCAATCCACTCAGGGCGGTAGTGTTCAGCGTCTTGATCTGTAAAGTCGTTAATGCGCCTATTTCGGTAGAGGTAAGCGACTGAAGATTTGTTGTATTCAGAGCCAAGGCGTTAAGATCGGTCGAGTTCAGAGCCTGTACCTGAGATGCACTCAAAGAAGCGATCTGATACGTACTCATACTGTTCAGCACGGATGTGCCCAAAGTATTCAGCTGGGCCGTCGACAGGGCGCGGATATCGCCGGAATCAAGAATCTGCAGGTTTGCGGAACCCAGAACGTTCAGATCGGTAGTGCTGAGAGCCCGAATCTGAGACGTGGTCAGGGCAGACATCTGGGTCGTCGTCATACTGTTGAGCTGAGCAGTGGTCAGGCTGTTGACCGCTCCTGTCGACAAGGCTTTTATCTGGCTGGTACTCAGATTACTGGTGATTGTCGTGGTCAGCGCGCTGAACTGCGTCGTCGTCAGTGCGGCAATTTGGGTTGTGGTTAATGTCTGCATGTTTGCTGATCCCAGTGCGTTCAGATCGGCGCTGCTCAACGCCTGAATCTGGCTTGTGCCCAATGAGACCAGCTGTGACGTTTTCAAGCCGGTTATGGTGGTAGTCGTCAGGGAACTGATCTGCGCCGTAGACAGGGCGCCGATTTCCATTGAGTTCAGAGCCTGCAGGTTTGCCGTCGCGAAGCTGTTCAGGTCGGCGGTGCTCAACGCGCGGACCTGGGCCGTGCTCAGCCAGGCTACCTGGGCAGTGCTCATGGTGGTCAACCCGGCAGTGTTCAACGCACCGAACGCAGTCGTGTCCAACGCAGCGATCTGGGCCGTGGAGAGCGCGCGAATGTCACCGGAGTCAAGCACCTGCATGTTTGTCGAGCCGAGCGCATTCAGGTCATCACTGCTCAGAGCGCGTATTTGAGTCGTTGTCATGGCGGCCATCTGGGACGTGGTCAGGTTGCGGACCTGTGCAGTTGTCAGGCTGCCTATGGCCGCAGTCGGCAGGTTCCGTATCTGGCTGGTGCTGAGCGCGCTCAGGTTTGTTGTCGTCAGCGCGCTTATCTGATCCGTAGACAAACCGCCGATTTGTGCCGAGTTCAGAATTTGCAGGTTCGTCGTACCCAGCGCATTCAGATCCGCGGTGCTGAGCGCCTGGACCTGAGCCGTGCTCAGTGCCGCCAGTTGTGCGGTGCTCAAGCGACTCAGAGCGGTTGTGCTCAACGAACTGATCTGCGCCGTGGACAGGGCACGGATATCCGCCGAGTTCAGGGCTTGCATATTGGTCGATGTCAGGGCATTCAGATCGTCCGAGCTCAGACTCCATACCTGGGCTGTGTTCAGGGCGGCAAACTGATAGGTGCTCATACTATTCAACACCGTCGTGGTAAGTGCATTCAATTGTGCCGTCGACAGGGCACGGATGTCACCGGAGTCAAGAATCCTCAGGTTTGTTGAGCCCATCGCGTTCAGGTCGTCACCGGTCAGTACCCGTACCTGCGCCGTAGTCATGGCGGCCATCTGTGACGTGAGCATGGCATTGATCTGATCGGTGCTCAAGGTATTGATCGCAGCGGTTGACAATGATTTGATCTGACTGGACGTCAGATTGCTCGTGATTGTGGTGGTGAGTGCGCTTATCTGCTGCGTCGTCAGTGCTCCGATTTCGGTCGAGTTCAGCGCTTGCAGGTTCGTTGTACCGAGCGCATTAAGATCAGTGCTGTTCAAGACAGTTACCTGGGCTGTGGTTAATGAGGCAACCTGAAAAGTGCTCATTCTGTTCAGCGCATTGGTGCCGAGAGCGTTCATTTGCTCCGTGGTCAAGGCACGGATATCGGCGGAGTTCAGAGCCTGAAGATTTGCCGTACCCAGGGCGTTCAGGCCATCACTGTTCAATGCGCGCACCTGTGCCGTCGTAAGGGCGGCTATCTGGGCGGTATTCATGGTTGTGAGCTGGGCGGTGGTCAGGGTGTTGATCGCAGCGGTTGAAAGAGCTTTAATCTGACCGGTGCTCAGCGTACTGGTAATAGACGTGGTCAGTGCACTTATCTGGTCCGTCGTCAGGGCGCCTATCTCGGTCGAGTTCAGTGCGGGCAGATGACTTGCATCCAAAGCGTTCAGATCGACACTGTTCAGAGCCTGCACCTGGATTGTGCTCAACGAGGCGACCTGAGACGTTTTCATTTTATTCAGCACTCCCGTGCCGAGAGCGTTAATCTGAACCGTCGACAGACTACGAATCTCAATTGAGGTCAGGGCCTGCAGATTCGTCGTTGAGAGCCCATTCAGACTGTCGCTGCTCAGCGCGGCAATCTGATTCGTGTTCAACGAGGCAATCTGACGCGTAGTCATGTAGTTGAGAGTGGTTGAGCTCAGAGCGTTGATCTGTACCGTCGTAAAGGCACGGACTTCTGCTGTGGTCAGAGCCGGCATGTTGGTTGAACTCAATGTGTTCAGGGTGTCGCTGCTCAGCGCCGTTATCTGGGCAGTGGTCAGAGAAGCCACCTGGCGGGTGTTCAGGTAATTCAACTCGGTGGTGCTGAGCGCGTTTATCTGCGACGATGACAGGGCGCCGATTTCTACTGTGGTCAAGGCCTGAATGTTCGTTGAAGTCAGGGCGTTCAGATCGTCGCTGCTGAGTGCCTGGACCTGGGCGGTACTCAACTTGACAAGCCCGGACGTACCCAGATCGTTCAACGCGGCTGTAGTCAGCGCGTTTACCTGCGCTGTCGACAGAGCACCGATTTCGGTTGAGGTCAATGCCTGCAGGTTTGTTGAACCGAAAGCATTAAGGCCATCGCTGCTGAGCGCACGTATCTGAACGGTGCCCAACGAGGCAATCTGGGCCGTGTTCATGCTTTTGGTCTGATCAGTACTCAGATTGTTGATCGCAGCGGTTGACAATGCATTAATCTGGGCACTGCTCAGTACGTTCATGACAGAGGTGCTGAAAGCGCTTACCTGCGTCGTCGTTAAAGAAGCAATATCCTCCGTGGTGAACGCCACAATATTTGCGCTGCTGAGCCCGTTCAAAGTCTCGGAACCCAACGCATGAAACTGGGCAGTCGTCAGAGCATGCACCTGTGCCGTGCTCATGCGACTTAAGGCGGTTGTGTTCAGGGCACTTATCTGTGACGTCGTCAGCGAACGAATTTCTATGGAGGTCAGAGCCTGCATGTTTGTTGAATTCAGAGCGTCCAGATCGTCGGAATTCAGCGCCTGCACCTGAAGCGTGCTCAGTGTCGCCACCTGCGCACTCCCCATGCTGTTCAGCACGGATGTGCCCAGCGCGTTTATCTGAGCCGTCGAGAGCGCCCGGATATCGTCGGAGCTCAGGGCCTGCAGATTTGTCGAAGAGATACCGTTCAAACCGTCACTGCTCAGCGCCTGCACCTGGGTGCTGCTCAACGCCGCCACCTGCACGGTACTCAAATAATTCAGCGCGGCAGTGCCGAGAGCGTTTATCTGCGCCGTCGACAGGGCACCGATTACGTCTGAATTCAGGGCCGGCATGTTCGTTGAATTCAAGGCGTTCAGGTTATCGGTACTGAGACCCGGGATCTGATCGGTACTTAACGCCGCCAGCTGGGTGGTACTCATACGGTTCAGTTCGGTAGTGTTGAGAGCATTTAATTGCGCCGTTGTCAAGGCACGGATTTCAGTTGACGTGAATGCCTGGATATTTGTCGAACTGAGAGCGTTCAGATCGGTGCTGGTTATAGCCTGAATCTGATCCGTACTTAACGACGCCAACTGGCGTGTGGTCATATTCGTCAGCGCCGTGGTGCTCAAAGCGCCTATCTGGTCCGTCGTCAGGGCGCCGATTTCTGCCGTGGTCAGCGCCTGCATATTCGTTGTTGACAACGCGTTCAGATCAATGGTGCTCAAGGCGTGTACCTGATCCGTGGTCAGCGCCGCCATCTGCCGCGTACTCATGTTGGAGAGCGCGGCAGTACTCAGGGCGTTTATCTGCGCCGTCGACAGGGCGGCGATCTGAACCGAGCTGAGAGCCGGCATGTTCGTTGTAGACAGGGCATTCAGGTCGTCCGAACTCAACGCCTGAATCTGGTCCGTACTCAACGACGCCAGTTGGCGCGTGGTCATGCCATTAAGTGCTGTCGTGCTCAACGCAGTGATCTGCGTTGAGGTCAACGCCCCCATTTCGGTTGAGGTCAAAGCCTGCATATTCGTTGAGCCGAGGGTATTCAGGTCATCACTGTTCAACGCCTGCACCTGACCCGTACTCAACGCCTGCACTTGAGCCGTATTCATGGTGTGAAGCACTGATGTGCCCAGTGCGTTTATTTGAACCGTTGACAGAGCGCCGATTTCGGTCGATGTCAAGGCCTGAATGTTTGTGGAAGAGAGGGTATTGAGAGCGTCCGAGCTCAAAGCGCGCATCTGCAGCGAGGTAAATGAGGCCACCTGGTCCGTGTGCATGCTGCCGAGCTGTTCCGTTCCCAGGTTGTTGATAACCGACGTTGACAGGGCGGCAATCTGGCTGGTGCTCAATGAGCTAGTGATCGACGTGGTGAGCGCACTTACCTGCGCCGTCGTCAGGGTGGCAATGTCCGCTGTGGTAAATGCGGAAATATTTGCCGTATTCAGCGCATTCAGACTGGCGCTGCCAAGTGCCTGAAACTCGGCGGTGGTCAACGACGCCAACTGCGAACTGCTCAGATAGCCGATAGCCGTCGTGTTCAAAGCGCTTATCTGCGCCGTCGTCAGGGCGCCGATTTCGGTCGAGCTGAGCGCCTGCATGTTCGTCGACGTCAGTGTATTCAGATCGTCGCTGCTGATCGCCTGTACCTGAGCTGTCGTCAGTGAAGCAATCTGGATAGTGCTCATACGCCCCAGCGCGGATGTACTCAGTGAGTTTATCTGAGTTGTCGACAGGGCGCGGATGTCATCACTGTTCAGCGCCTGCAGGTTTGTTGAACCGATGGTACCCAGATCGTCACTGTTCAGGGCACGTACCTGTGCCGTGTTCAACGAGGCTACCTGTGCCGTACTCAGGTAGTTCAGCGCATTCGTACCGAGTGCGTTTATCTGCACCGTCGACAAAGCGGCAATACCATCGGAGCTCAGAGCCTGCAGATTCGTCGAACCGAGCGCATTCAGATCGTCACTGTTCAGAGCACGTACCTGCGAGGTTGTGAGAGAAGCGATCTGCACAGTGTTCATTCTGCTCAATTGTGCGGTGCTCAGCGCGTTAACGTCGGCGGTCGACAGGGCGATAATCTGATCACTGCTCAATGCGCTCGTAAATACCGTGCTCAGCGCCGTGAGCTGCGCTGTCGTCAGGGAGGCGATGGCCGCGGTGGTAAATGCGGGGATATTTGCCGTATTCAGCGCATTCAGACTGGCGCTGCCAAGCGCCTGAAACTCGGTGGTGGTCAACGCCGCCAGCTGTATGGTGCTCATATTGTTTAGAGCCGCCGTGTTCAGCGCACTCAACTGAGCCGTTGACAGAGCGCGAATATCGTCGCTGCTGAGAGCCTGCATATTCGTCGAACCGAGTGCGTTCAAGTCGGCGCTGTTCAGTGTCCGCACCTGGGCCGTGGTCAGGGAGGCCACTTGATCCGAACTCATATAGGTCAGCGCGGTACTGCTCAAGGCGTTGATCTGTGCCGTCGACAGGGCCCGGATGTCAGCGGTGCTGAGAGCCTGCATATTCGTTGAGCCCAACGAATTCAGGTCGGCACTGTTCAGTGCCTGCGCCTGGGCTGTCGTCAGGGAGGCCAGTTGGGTCGTGGTGAGTCCGTTCAACTCGGCGGTGGTCAGGCTGTTGATGGCATCGGTCGACAGCGCGGCAATCTGACTGGTAAGCATGTTGTACAGCGTCGTCGTATTAAGCGCACTCACCTGCGCTGATGTCAGAGCGCCGATTTCACTTGTCGTCAGCGCCTGCAGGTTCGTCGTATTGAGAGCATCCAGATCGCCTTTACTCAATGCCTGCATCTGAGCCGGAGTCAGATAGGTAAGCTGGACCGTGGTCAGCTGGTTCAGTTGGGCGGTGGTCAGGTGATTAATCGCAGCGGTAGAGAGCGCACCGACTTCGGCCGAGGTCAAGACACCAAGGTTCGTGCTGCTCAGCGAGTTAAGCTCGGTGCTGCTGAGCGCCTGTGCCTGTGCCGTGGTAAAGGAGGCGATATTGGCGGTGCCCAGACTGTCCAGTTGCGCGGTGGTCAAGCTGTTGATAACCGAAGTCGACAAGGCGGCAATCTGACTGGTGAGGAGCTGGCCCAACGTCGCGGTGTGGAGCTGGTTCACCTGCAGGGCGCCGATTTCGTTCCCGGTCAGGAGCTGCAGATTCGTCGTATTCAGTGCATCCAGGTCGGTGGCTGTCAGAGCCCTCATCTGGGCCGTCGTCAGAGACAACAGCTGCGCCGTGGTCAGCTGGTTCAGCTGTGCGGTAGTCAGGTTGTTGATTGCGCCGGTTGACAGCGCCCGGATGTCATCGGTGCTCAGTGACTGGAGACTCGTGGTATTCAGCGCATTCAGGTCAGCGTTGTTCAGAGCCCGGAACTGAGCCGTCGTCATGACGGCAAGCAGATCCGTGGTCATGCTGTCAAGCTGGGCGGTCGTCAGGCTGTTGATGGCAGCGGTCGACAGGGACGAGATCAGACCGGTCTGCAGGCTGTTCAGTACCGTGGTCGTCAGCGCGCTCACCTGCGCACCGGACAGGGCGCCGATTTCGGCCGTGGTCATGGCCAGCAGGTTCGTGGTACTCAGAGCGTTCAGGTCGGCGATGCTCAGCGCCTGCACCTGCGCCGTCGTCAGGAACGTCATCTGGGCTGTGGTCAGTTGATTCAACTGCCCGGTGGTCAGCTGGTTAATCGCATCGGTCGACAGCGCACCGATTATTCTCTGATCAAGGGTTACGAGAGTAGCTGAAGAAAGATGATTCAGGTCATCGGCGCTTATTGCCTGAAACTGTGCCGTCGTCATGGCAACAAGCAGATCCGTGGTCAGACTGTTGAACTGTAACGTGGTCAAACCGTTGATGGCGGCGGTTGACAGGGATGAGATCAGGCCGTTCTGCAGACTGTTCAGTGTGGTGGTGGTCAGCGCGCTTACCTGCGCCGGGGTCAAGGCGCCGATTTCAGCCGTGGTGAAAGCCTGCAGGTTCGTTGAACCGAGCGCATTCAGATTGGCGCTGTTCAGGGCCTGTACCTGGGCCGTTGTAAATGAGGCCAGCTGGGTCGTCGTCATATGAGTCAACGCGGCGGTGTCCAGCGAGTTCAGCTGTGCCGTCGACAGGGCACGGATTTCGGTCGAGGTCAAAGCCTGCATGCTCGTGGTCGTGAGCGCATTCAGGTCGGCGCTGTTTAACGCCTGAACCTGGGCGGTGCTGAACGATTGCAGTTGTGTTGTGCTCATATTGTTCAGCACGGATGTATTCAGAGCGTTCAGTTGCGCCGTTGACAGGGCACGGACTTCGTCGGTGGTTAACTTGAGATTTATCGTGGTCAGCGCGTTCAGATCATCACTGCTCAGCGACTGGAGCTGAACCGTACTCATGGCGGCCATCTGCCCCGCGGTCAGGCTGTTCAGCTGGGCAGAGGTCAGGTTGTTGATGACGGATGTCGACAGCGATTGAATCTGGCTGCTGCTCAGGACGCTGGTGATGGCGGTGCTCAATGCGCTTAACTGGTCCGTTGTCAGGGCAGCGATTTCAGCAGTGGTCAGGGCTTGCAGGTTTGTTGAAATCAGGGCGTTCAAGTCGGCGCTGCTGATCTGCTGAATCTGATCTACGCTTAACGACGCAATCTGGAGGGTACTCATTTGATTCAGAGCGGCGGTATCCAGAGCGTTCAGCTGCGCCGGCGTCAAGGCGCGAATATTGCCCGTAGTCAGGGCCTGCATGTTCGTCGATCCCAATGCGTTCAGATCTGCGCTGTTCAGGGCCGTGATCTGACCCGTTGTCAACGATGCGACCTGAAGGGTGCTCATATGGTTAAGCGCGGAACTGTCCAGAGCGTTCAACTGCGCCGTCGTCAGGGCACGGACCTCAGCCGTGGTCAGTGCCTGCATGTTGGTTGTTCCCAGGGCGTTCAGATCGGCACTGTTCAGAGCGGTCACCTGATCCGTCGTCAATGATGCAATCTGGGCCGTACTCATGTTGTTCAGGGCGGAGGTATTCAGAGCGTTCAGCTGACCAGCCGACAGGGCACGAATTTCGGTCGAGGTCAGAGTCGGCATGGTTGTTGCGGTCAATGAGTTCAGGTTGTCGCTGCTGAGGGCGGTGATCTGAGCCGTCGTCATGAAGGCAAGCTGGGTTGTGCTCATGTGGCTCAGCCCGGCAGTCGTCAAGGCACTTATCTGCAGAGTCGACAGGGCGCCGATTTCAACGGAGTTCAGCGCCTGCATGTTCGTTGTCGTCAGCGCATTCAGGTCGTCTGTGGTGAGGGCCTGCATCTGACTCGTGGTCAGGGCGACCATCTGGGACGTACTGAAACTATTGACCTGCGCGCTGCTCAGAGTGTTGATATCAGCTGTCGAAAGAGCCTTTACCTGGGAGGTGCTCAGGCGATTCGTAACGGTTGTGGTCAGCGCACTGATCTGCGCGGTTGTCAGAGCGCCGATTTCAGCCGAGTTCAACGCCTGCAAATTTGCAGTACTCAGCGCGTTCAGATCGGTGCTGCTCAGAGCCTGCACCTGATCCGTGCCCAACCAGGTCATCTGCTTGGTCGTCAAATAGTTCAGATGGGTCGTATTCAGGGTGTTGATCTGCTCTGTCGTCAAAGCGCCGATTTCCACCGAATTAAGAGCCTGCAGGTTCGTGGAGCCGAGCGTATTCAGGTCGATGGTGCTGATGGCCTGCACCTGTTCGGTGCTCAGCCACCCCACCTGGCGGGTAGTCAGATAGTTCAGCTCGGAGGTGTTCAGGGCGTTTATCTGTGACGATGACAAAGCGCCTATTTCGGTTGAATTAAGAACCTGGACATTCGTCGAGCTCAGGGCGTTCAGGCCGTCACTGCTCAACGCACGGACCTGGGTCAGGGATAACGAACCGATCTGGTCCGTATTCATATTTTTGACCTGATCGGTCGTCAGGTTGTTGATCGCGGCGGTTGACAGTGCATTAACCTGAGCGGTACTCAGCGCGATCACGGTTGACGTGTACAGAGCGTTCACCTGGTCCGTCGTCAGAGTGGCGATGTCCGCAGTCGTAAATGCCGGAATATTCGCACTGTTCAGACCATTCAGATTGTCGGACCCCAGCGCCTGAAACTCGGCGGTTGTCAAGGCATTCAGCTGTGAACTGCTCATGTTGTTCAGAGCGGTTGTGTTCAGAGCGCTGATCTGGAGCGTCGTTAACGAACGGATTTCGACCGAGGTCAGGGCGGGCATGTTCGTCGAGTTCAGGGTGTTCAGATCCTCGCTGCTCAATGCCTGTATCTGGAGTGTGTTCAGGGCTGCGACCTGTGCCGTGCTCATACGGTTCAGCACATTCGTAGCCAGAGCATTAATCTGTGCCGGCGACAGGGCGCGAATTTCATCGGAACTCAGGGCCTGCAGGTTTGTTGAATTGAGACCGTTCAACCCCTCACTGCTCAGCGCCCGCACCTGGAGCGTACTCAGCCCCGCCACCTGATCGGTCGTCAGATAATTCAGCGCGGTAGTACCCAGTGTGTTGATCTGCACGGTTGTCAGGGCGCCGATTTCAATCGAACTCAATGCGGGTATGTTCGTTGAATTCAGCGCATTCAGATCATCACTGTTGATGGCCTGGATCTGAGTCGCTGTCAACTCCCCCAACTGGGCGGTACTCATACGGTTCAGCTCGGTAGTACTGAGAGCGTTTATCTGCCGCGTCGTCAGAGCCTGAATTTGTGACGAGTCAAGAACCTGAAGGTTTGTTGCCTGTATGACATTGAGGCCGTCACTGCTCAGCGCCTGTATCTGAGCTGTGTCAAAAGACGCCAAATCAGCTGTCGTTAAATTGAAAACCGTAGTCGTACTTAATGCAGCAATTTGGTCGGTCGTTCTTCCGTAACTCATATCAAATCCTCCAGTTCAGATGTATATGGTCGATAGTAATGTATGACAATTTATTTACAATTTCAGCTAGTTAAAAAAAACAGGACATCCCGTACCGGGCGGGAGCGCACGGGACAGATGGAACCATGGTACGATAACTAATCGATAAACTGTTCGTTTTACTATTCTCTTTCGTGGTTGTCAAGTAAGACAAAAAGAAACTCATATTTGTGCTTATCGGATTTATTCATCAATTATTTATATCTTTCTGCAATAAATTTTTGAAAGCGTGGCGATCCTGCACAAGGAAATGGTTTCATTATTTCGGAAGAATGCATTAAAAGGCGCCAAACCACGTCTCTCTGGATTGAAGGAGTTGTTAACAGGTATCATGGTTACCTCCAATTCATTTCAAGGTGAACATGAGGATCTTTTGTCATATTATCGACGAATCCTCCTATGCACCATATGTGCCATTAGCGATTACTGTTATTTAATGTATTAATAACAATAAGTTATACTTGCTTGTCATGCCGTAACACAAATTCTGGATAGGGATGTACTGAGAGGGTAGTACAAATAATGTCATTGAATTGACATGTCCGGGTTACGCGAAGATGGGAAAACGAAATGACTACCGGGTTGACCGGATCAATACTTCCAACCTTCACTATAAACTCGTTTGCGGTGCTCGGAGATAAATGATATGATTCGATCCCGAATTAGTTCTCATTTCGCACTATCTGCCCCGATGAAACAAAGCTCGATGGGGTCATGAACGTGCCAAGGATTTCACCATGATCGACAAGAAGCACCTCAAAGCGCTCAAGCTGCAGGAGAGCGGTCAGTTGCGCGAAGCGGAAGAACTGTTCCGGCAGATACTTAAAAACAAGCCGAAGGATTTTGTCGCCCTGTTTTCTCTTGCGGTGCTGGTTTTAAAGAACGGCAACCATCTCACGGCATTGGAGTATATTGACAGGGCCATCAAGGTGAAGCCCGACTTTGCCTTGACGTGGTACAATCGCGGTTTTGCCCTGCAGGACCTGAAACGGTACAGCGAGGCCCTTGAGAGCTATGACCGGGCATTGAGCCTTGCTCCCGGCGATGTCAATGTACTGGTAAACCGCGGCGTCATACTGCGGGATATGGGACGGCGTCACGAAGCGTTGGAAAACTATGACCGGATTCTCGAATCTGATCCGGATAACGTGGCAGCTTTCAATAACAAGGGGCTCCTCTATACGGACCTCAAACAGTATGACCAGGCCATTCTGGTTTTCCAAAGGTTACTCCAGCTCGACCCTGACTACGATTGCGGGCTCGGCGCATATTGCAACGTCCTCCAGCTCTCCTGCAGCTGGGAACCATTGGAAGCCTGCATCAGGTCAATCTCGAAGAAAATGGCTGAAGGAAAATGCGTATGTGTCGCACTGGAGATGTTGACCCTGTCGGACTCCCCCTGTGAGCATCAGCGCGGCGCCCGCATGTTCGGGCAGCACCTGCTCCTTCCCCAGACCGGTACGTGGCAGGGTAAACCGTACCGTCATGATAAAATTCGAATCGCCTATGTATCGCCCGACCTGCAGGAACACCCGGTCAGCCATTTAATGGCAGGTATTTTTGAGAATCACGACACGTCACGCTTTGAAACTATTGCCATCTCTCTGGGCGTTGGTGACAACAGCCAGTTGCGCAACCGCCTGCTTGCTTCCTTTGACCGGTTTATCGAGGTTCGGGGCATAAGCTCCGGAGAGGTCGCGGCGCTTATCCGTTCCCTGGAGGTAGACATCGCCGTTGATCTGTCCGGTTACACCGCGGGATCGCGACCGGATATCCTGGCGCAACGCCCCGCCCCCATTCAGGTCAACTATTTGGGATATCCGGGCACCATGGGGGTCGAATATATTGACTATATCCTGGCTGACCGGTGGGTGATTCCCGAAGCCGACCAGGTGTTTTATACCGAAAAGGTGGTGTACCTCCCTGACACGTACCTCCCCACCGATGCCACGGTTACAGTTGCCGAGCGGACGCCCACGCGGGAAGAGTGCGGATTACCGGCAGAGGGGTTCGTCTTTTGTTCCTTTAATCACAGTTACAAGATCACCCCCCGGATATTCGATGTCTGGATGAACATACTTCGCATGACTCCGGGAAGTGTCTTGTGGCTGATGAAGCTCAACAGCTTTGCGGAAGAGAACCTGCAAAAAGAGGCCGTACTGCGCGGTATCGACCCTGGGCGTTTGATCTTTGCCACACGGGTTCCCGATGTGGAGGATCATCTGGCCCGCTACCGCCTGGCGGATCTCTTCCTCGATACCACCCCCTACAATGCCCACTCCACGGCAAGTGACGCGCTGCTTGTCGGTCTTCCGGTCCTGACCTGTCAGGGGAACGCGTTTCCGGGAAGAGTTGCGGGCAGTCTGCTTCACACCATCGGCATGCCGGAACTGATCGCCGGATCACTGCAGGAGTATCAGGAGCTGGCCGTCAGGTTCGCCCATGACCGTTCGCTGCTGGAGGAGATAAAATGTAAGCTGGTAAAGAATCGCGACAGTTATCCGCTGTTTGATGCCAAACGGCACTGCCGTAACCTGGAAGCCGCGTTTATCGCCATGTGGGAACGTCAGCAACGGGGAGAAGAGCCGGCGAGTTTTTCTGTTGCGGCAGAAGACATGACGACACTGGAACAAAAAACCGACATACACGAGAGAGAGCAGCAGTTGAAGCTGGCGTTGGCGTTGCAGGAACAGGGTGATTTGCCTCAGGCGGCAGCTATATTCCGGCAGATACTCGAAACGTATCCGGGAGATATTGTGTCGCTCTATTCTCTTGGGGTAATTTCAATGAATACGGGTAATCCGGAGGCATCACTGCACTATTTTGACCGTACCGCGGAACAGAACCCGCGGTTCCCACAGACCTGGTGCAACCGGGGGGTTGTGCTGCAGGCACTGCAGCGACCTCAAGAGGCCATGGCAAGCTACAATCGGGCACTGGAAATCGATCCGGCGTACACCCAGGCGAAGGAGAGAAGGGATGCGCTTGCGGCGATCAGATCTTTATCTTCTTAACTATCCGTATTTCTTTGCGCACTTTGCGTCTTTGCGGTAAATAACTGCCGGTTTTGGGTTTAGAGCAAAATTAGCCACGGATGTACCGGTACACGGATGTTCACAGATGAGATATAATCAGTGGCTAAGAAAAGCTCTAAAACGTCACCCCCCAATTCCGCCGGTAAAAGGAGGCATATATGCAATTTGTTGATGTTAAGACTGATATCGCTTTCAAAAAGATATTCGGTAGCGACCAGCACAAAGAGGTTCTTATCGGCTTTCTGAATGCGGTGCTTGAATTGGAAGGCAATCGGTGCATCAAGACGGTGACTCTCAAAAATCCGTGGCAACCGCCCGATATACCTATTCTGAAAGAAACCATTCTCGATATTCGTGCTGTTGACAATCGGGATATAAATTTTATCGTTGAGATGCAGATCAGAGATACCAATTTTTTTGACAAACGTGCGATGTATTACACCTCCAAGGCATACGTCGGTCAGATTAAAAAGGGGGAAGACTATCCCAAGCTGAATCAGGTTATATTTATTGGCATACTTGATTTCAATTCGTTTGAAGGCGACAATTATCTTACCCGTCACCTGATCCTGAACCGTGAAACTTTGAACCAGGATCTACGTGACCTCGAATTTAACTTCATTGAGCTGAAGAAATTTAACAAACCGGAAGAACATCTCGAAACCATCATTGAAAAATGGATATACTTCATCAAAAACGCTGATAATCTGACGATGATTCCTCAAAGCGCTATAGAGATCCCGGAGTTGAACGAAGCGTATCACCTTGCTGCCATGAACGCCTGGTCGGAAGAGGAGTTGGAAATATACGAATACTGGCAGATACGTGATGCCGGTGATCGATATAAAATCCAGGAGGAATTTGAGAAGGGGATAGAAAAAGGGATCGAGAAGGTTGCTCTTGAGATAATACGGGATGGTGAATCAAATGACAGGATCAGGAAATATACCGGGTTGACTGATGATCAGATTGATGCCTATCGGGGAAATGTCTCGCCGTGAAAACAAGACAATCGGTCGCTAATAAACGATTCACACTCAATTGGTTTTTATCTTCTTAACTATCCGTATTTCTTTGCGTACTTTGCGTCTTTGCGGTAAATAACTGCCGGTTTTGGGTTCAAAGTAAAATTGGCCACGGATTTACACGGATGTTCACAGATGAGATTTCATTAGTGGTAAAAAAAGCTTTAAAATGTCATAGAAAGGTTTCCCATACGTGATCGATAAAAAACTCAATAAAGCGCTGCAACTGCAAACGAGCGGTCAGTTACGCGAGGCGGAAGAGGCATTTAAGCAGATACTCAAAAGTAAACCGATGGATTTTGTCCCCCTGTTTTCATTGGGAGTAATTGTTTTAAAGAACGGCAACCCTCAGAAGGCGCTGGAGTATTTTGACAAGGCTATCAGGGTCAAACCTGGCTTTGCCTTGGCGTGGTACAATCGTGGCTTTGTGTTGCAGGCGATGAAAAGAAACAGCGAAGCTCTGGACTGTTATGACCGGGCCTTTGCCCTTGATGCCAACGATTCAGGCCCATTGGTCAACCGGGGTATCATTTTGCGGGAAATGGGGCGGCGTCAGGAAGCGTTGGAAAACTATACGCGGCTGCTCCAGTTTGATCCAAATAATCTGGCCGCGCTCAGTAACAAGGGGATTATCCACAACGAGCTCAAACAGTTTGACGAAGCTGCGGTATCCTTCCAAAGACTGCTTCAGCTTAATCCCGATTACGATTACGGGCTTGGTTTCATATGCGATGTGCAACAAACAACCTGCCAATGGGATGGATTGGCAGCCAACCTCGTATCGTTATCGGAAAAGATGGCAGCGGGAAAACGTGTCTGTGGCGCGCGTGAATTGTTGACCATGTCGGATTCTCCGCGCGAGCATCTGCGTGGCGCTCAGATGTTCGGCCAGCACAAGTTTCCCCTTCAACCGGCTTTGTGGCGCGGCGAACGGTACCGGCATGATAAAATTCGCATTGCCTATGTATCGCCGGACCTGCAGGAACACCCGGTCAGCCATTTAATGGCCGGTATTTTTGAGCATCACGACAAGTCGCGTTTTGAAACAATCGCCATTTCCTTGGGCAGTGACGACCACAGCCCGTTGCGCAGCCGCCTGGTTGCCTCCTTCGACCGGTTTATCGAAGTCCGGCACAAGAGCTCCCGAGAGATTGCCGAGCTTATCCGTTCACTGGAGGTAGACATCGCGGTTGATCTGGCCGGTTACACCGCGGGCTCCCGGCCGGATGTCTTTGCACAACGCCCCGCCCCCATACAGGTCAATTATCTTGGCTATCCGGGCACGATGGGGACCGAGTACATGGATTACATCCTGGCTGACCGGTGGGTAATTCCGGAAGCAGACCAGGAGTTTTTTACCGAAAAGGTGGTGTACCTCCCCGACACGTACCTCCCCACCGATACCACGGTTAAAATTGCCGAGCGGACACCGACGCGGGAAGAGTGCGGCTTACCGGAGCAGGGGTTTGTCTTTTGTTCCTTTAATCACAGCTACAAGATTACCCCCCGGATATTCGATATCTGGATGAACATACTTCGCATGACTCCGGGAAGTGTCTTGTGGCTGATGAAACTCAACCGCTTTGCGGAAGAAAACCTGCGGAAAGAGGCAGGGTTGCGGGGTATCGATCCGGAACGTTTGATCTTTGCCACGCGGGTTCCCAATGTTGAAGATCATCTGGCGCGTTACCGCCTGGCGGACCTTTTTCTCGACACCTCCCCCTACAACGCCCACACGACGGCAAGCGACGCTCTGCTTGTGGGACTTCCGGTCTTGACTTGTCAGGGCACGGCGTTTCCGGGAAGGGTGGCCGGCAGTCTGCTTCACGCCATAGGGATGCCGGAGCTGATTGCCGGATCACTGCAGGAGTATCAGGAACTGGCCGTTCGGTTCGCCCATGACCACTCGCTACGAGAGGAAGTAAAACGTAAGCTGCTCAAAAATCGCGTCATCTATCCACTTTTCGACACCAAACGACACTGCCGTAACCTGGAGGCCGCGTTTATCTCCATGTGGGAGCGGCAGCAAAAGGGAGAACGCCCGTCAAGTTTTGCTGTTGAGGTGCCATTACCGCCTCCAGACCCGGCGACAGCGCCGGAGAGAGAAGATGGCGAAAGTTTCGGGATAGATCGGGAGCAATTGCTGAAGCGGGCGTTGGCATTGCAGGAGCAGGGAGAACTACACCAGGCGGCAGCTGCATTCAGACAGCTACTCGAAGAGACCCCGAATGATGTAATTTCGCTCTACTCGCTTGGGGTAATCTCACTGAATACGGGTGACGCTGACGCATCACTGCACTATTTTAACCGCGCCGCAGAGCAGAACCCGCTGTTCCCACAGACCTGGTTTAATCGCGGCATTGTGCTGCAAGCACTGCAGCGCCATGGAGAAGCATTGGCAAGCTATAGTCGGGCATTGGTAATTGATCCGGCTTACAACCAGGCACAGGTGCGCCGGGATGCACTAGCTGCGATGATTAGTTGTTCTGACTCATCTTCTATGGCAGTTTTTAGATAGCAGGGTAATTTCTGTACATATGGCATAAAATTAGTCTTGGCACTATAAATGCTGTTCTTTGAAACTTGAATTTGACCTGGACGTTCATGAGGTCACAACCCGCATCGTCAGTGGCACTGCCACGCCGACCGCCTGGAATACTTTTCCGCATAACGGAGAAGTACTTTGGCACGAACGACTTCTCGTGCTGGTGCCGTCATAGAGCCTGAAAGTTCGGTACGTAATTTTCTGCTTTCGTCAGAGAGTACCAGTGGAGCCCGTAGTGTTTTTCGTGCCACAATTGCCTCCTCATTAGATTTGACTCAATCATGGTAAAAACAGCATTATTTGTAACTCAACTTTCGCACCGAAATAATCGGTGGCAATGCTCTTGCTTTCTGGGTTTAAGTCAGTTTTTAAATGCTGGAATCATCAGCATCCGTTGCAATGCTGCTGGAATTTCTGCAACGAATGA
>Ga0118677_10001644_pt1 | contig 46764 bp, 38 predicted proteins | sample AliMusrvi5mmetaG_FD_86154 | JGI IMG/M metagenome (GOLD analysis project Ga0118677, IMG submission 86154) | reverse complement strand
GCGACGGTATGGCCGGGTTTATCAAACGGGCGCCCAGCGGCTTAGCGAGCCGAATCACGTGTTTGCGATAGAAATGGCCCGGTCGGGCCGGCTGGGCCCGATTCATACCGCCTACGCAGATTGCCGCTGGCGCGACGGGATGCGCCAGGACGCTTTCGCTTTTGCCGATGCCGCTTTCGCCGCGGAGATCACGCCCACCCCGAGGATGTCCACCATGCTGCCCATCTCCGTCCCACGTGGGGCGAACATCATCTCCAGTGCCAGAGTAGCCAGGTTGATAAACTTCATCGTCACCATGGGGCAGCGGAAGATCGGCACCCGGGCCTGCTCGGCGGCCGCCAAACACAACTTCTGCGGGTGCAGGTTGCGAGAGAACACGACGCAAGGGACCTTGTAGGAGAAGAAAGCCTCGTAACGTCTGACCTGGTCCTCGGTGGAGAGCGATTTCAGGAAGAAGGCCTCCGCGTTCCCGATGACCTGCAAGCGCTTATTGGCGAAGTAGCGCGTGAAACCGGAGAGCACTAGTCCTGGGCGGTTCACGGTCGGCTCGCGAATGACCCGTTTAAGCCCGCTGGCGCCGGCGATCAGGTTGAGTTCAAGGGCACTGGCGTGCTCCGTGTAGAATCGCTCTACGGTAATGGCGTCGCTTTGCATGGCTGCGGCCTCATAAGTTGAATTCCGGACCCAAATAGATCTCGCGCGCTTTAGGGTCGTTGACTAACTGTTCCGCCACCCCCTCATAGACGACTTCGCCCTTGTGAATCAAGTAAGCCCGGTCCACCAGCTTCAACGTTTCACGCACGTTGTGGTCGGTAATGAGTATTCCCAGGCCTCGATCCTTCAGGCGGCGGACGATCTTCTGGACCTCATAGACGGCAATCGGATCAATTCCACTGAACGGCTCGTCGAGCAGCAAGAGCTTGGGACTGGTCACCAGGGCACGGGTGATTTCCAGGCGCCGCTTTTCCCCCCCGCTCAGCGTATAGGCTTTGCTCTTGGCCAGCCGCGTCAGGTCGAGTTCCTCCAGCAAGTACTTCAGCCGGACCGCTCGCTCTGTCCGGCTGAGCCGGCAAGTTTCCAGAATGGCGAGGATGTTCTGCTCGACCGTGAGCTTTCGGAAGATGGAAGGTTCCTGGGTTAGGTAGCCCATGCCCAGGCGAGCGCGCTTATGCATTGGCAGGCTCGTGATGTCGTGCCCCTGGAATCTTACCGCGCCTCCATCCGGCCGGATCACTCCAACGACCATGTTGAAGGTAGTGGTCTTACCGGCGCCGTTCGGGCCGAGCAGGCCGACAATCTCCTTGGCCTCAACCGTGATCGAGACGCCATTGACCACGCGACGTTGGCGATATTCCTTCACCAGTTTGTCCGTGACCAGCAGCTTCCCGTTCGTCACGTTAGCGGCGGGAGGTTCTGGCTGTGGCGCCTTCAAGACGGGCATCTAGTTACCTTGTGAATCCGGTTTTCGGAGCACGGAACGTGGTCGGCGCGCCCTCGGGCGCCGCGGCCCAAAGCAGATATTTTCCCGGGGCGGCCACTTTGTGGCTAGCCAGATCCAGCACGATGCGTTTGTTCCGGCCCACCATATTGGTTGCTGCCAGCATCGCCGGATTTCCCGTCAACTCCATGATATCATTGGTCAACGCGGTCGTTACGCGGTGAGTATAAACGGCCTTGTCGCCCGTTCCATGGAAACTCCGGCCCTGATCGTCTCTGACGTCGAATACCACCGCCGGCTCGGCGATGACAAGGCGACCGGCTTTTCCAAGTTCGGGGAGCGAAAGCATGGTTATCAACTCGCAGGTCCATTTCATCTGGGGATGCTCAATGCGTACGTGGCCCCGAAACAGGGCTGATTCGGGAGTGAGATAATACTGCTGAGAATGGACCTCCGCGAACTCATTCGTCGTTGCCTTCGATTCGCCTGGCTTGGGCTTGCCCAACGCGGTGAAAGCAGACTGGCCAAGCTCGGCGGCCGGCAACTTCATGATTGCGTTGCCGCTCACCAGCATTTCCTCACGCGCCAGATGGACCCGTAACAGGTCACCCTTGCCTTCGCGGAGGCCGGCCCGCCAGGCGGGATTCCCGGTCAAGTCCAGAACGCCATTGGTGCCGGTGTACTCGGCCTTCTGCGCGGTGAATTGGTTATCCTGCTGCGCAATCACGACTTGGCGCTCGGCTAGCATCTTCTGCAACTCGTTTGTGCCCGAGAATGTGAGCGTCAGCAGGGCACAACTCATTTCCCCTTGCAGTTGATCCGCAACGCGGTCGCTGACGCGCACGTCCTGGCGAAAGACCGCCAGGTTGGTTTTCACCTCGTAATTGTCGCACAGGACTTCCACGAAGTGATTGGTTGTCGGCACTGAATTAGAGGAAACGGAGCCGGGCCCCGAGAGAAAGCTCGATATCCCCATGTTCTGCGCGGGCATGTACAGCCTGGCGTGACCGTTGGCGCGGAAGATCCTATTTGTCGCGTCGAAGACTAGCTCGTCTCCGTTGCCGTCTCGCTGCTCTAGCCGCCAGGTCGGCTGATTGGTCAACTGGATCAAGCCCGTATCCGCCGAGTAGAACGCCTGCCCAGCGGTGGCGTGGATCTTCTCGTAATCGATGATCACATTCTCCTCCGCCTTCAGGCTTTCCAAACGGCGCTCAGCCTCCGACAACACGAGCGTCATCTTTCCTGCGGTGGAGGTCAGGTTTGTCCCGGAAACCCGAACATTCCCCAGGTAAACTCCCAGGCCGGAAACCCTGGCGAATTCAAACTGGTCAGAGAAGATATCAATGCCCGGAGCCTGTTTCGCCTTCGGAGCGGGTTGTTCCGCCGCCACATTGGTGGCTGCGGTAGCGGTTGGTGGCCCCACCAGTTCAGGATGGATGATCGTATGGACCTGATTCGAGACCAGGAGAGTGGAGTTGGTTTGCTGCCACAGGAACCCTTCGCCCTCAATTGAGAACTTCCCGTCCGCTGTCTGCACATGAAGTGGCCCGGAAGAGCTGATTGACCGCTGGCCTGAGTTATAAATGCATTCGGGCGCCTCCACGGTCATTTCTCCCTGGCCGGTCGGATTATAGGTTCTATATTTGGCATCGCTGATCTGGATCCGCTTGTCCGGCAGAATTTTCGCCCGGGCACCCTCCAGCAGCATCTTCAATTGGGTCTCGTGGGGCGGGTCGTGATATTCAGTGAATTTGTAGCCTTGTCCGCCCACAACGGGTTGACTGTGCCCAAGCCGGGCGAACATGACGAGGCCAAGCACAAGCACAACCAGCGCGGCACGGAAGCAAGGATGATTTATCCGGTTCATTGGTTGGTTCAGGCGGCGTGTTCCGCCAGGATTCGTGCCCACTTGGTTTGCGCCTGTAGAATCAGTTCCACCACCTCCCGTACCGCCCCGTGCCCGCCGTCGGCACTTGTGACATAATCGGCCGCAGCCCGCACTTCGGCTACGGCGTCGGCCACTGCCACCGCCACACCCGCGCGGTTCAGGACTCCAAGATCAACAATGTCGTCGCCCACATAGCAGACTTCATCCCAACGGAAGCCGGTTTTCGCGAGGAGACTTTCCACAACACGGACTTTACTGCCCTTCTCCTGTTTAAGGAAATCTATTTTCAGTTCTTTGGCCCTCCTCGTGGTGGCGGGGGACGGCCGGTTGGAAATCCAGCCGACCTTAAGGCCCTGGCGCCGCAATGCCACCAAGCCCAACCCGTCCCGGATGTGGAAGCGTTTCATTTCGCTTTCCTCCCCAACGAGCACGGTCGCATCGGTCAGGACCCCGTCCACGTCGCACAGAAGCAACCGGACACGCTTGAGCGCCGCGGTGAGAGTTGAAGATCGGGATTCGCGAGCCGAGGAACGACCGGTAAGTCCCTGGTTCCCGGTTCCCATAGTTCGACTCTCGGCTTCGGAGCGGGGCATCTTATTGAACAGCCGAGTACACCTTGAGAAGGCTCTTCAGCAAAGCGGGCATGGTCGCCAGCGGAATACTGTTCGGTCCGTCGCTCAAGGCTTGGTCCGGATCGGGGTGGGTTTCGATGAAAACGCCGCTGGCTCCTGCCGCCAGGGCCGACCGGGCCAGCACCGGCGCGAATTCGCGCTGGCCACTCGAGCGGTCACCGCTGCCCCCGGGAAGCTGGACCGAGTGGGTCGCATCGAAGATGACCGGAAAACCAAACCGGCGCATGATCGGAATCGAGCGCATGTCTGCAACCAGGTTGTGATAACCAAACGTCGTACCCCGCTCGGTCAGCAATAGCCTCTTCCCGCCAGCACTCCTCGCCTTGTCGACGACCTGCCCCATTTCCTCCGGCGAGAGAAACTGCCCCTTCTTCAAGTTCACGATCCTACCGGTCTGAACCGCCGCCGCAATCAAGTCGGTTTGGCGGCAGAGGAAAGCCGGGATTTGCAGGATGTCCGCCACCCGCGCGGCAGCCACGGCTTGGGCTTCCGTGTGCACATCGGTGAGGATCGGGACGCCAACCCGGGAGCGAATGTCCGCCAGCACGGCCAGTCCTTCTTCGAGCCCCGGGCCACGGAACGATTTGGAGGATGTGCGATTCGCCTTATCGTAGCTCGCCTTGAAGACGTAAGAGACTCCCAACCGATCGCAGGTTTTCTTTAGCGCTGACGCCACCTGCAGGCAAAGTTCACCGCTCTCGATCACACACGGCCCGGCGATCAGAATCAGCCGGCCCGGCGCGTTCAAGGACTTCCAAATGGCAGATTCATTCAAAACGCCAGGGGTTTGCCAGCCAAGGGTGGCCATGTAATTGGTACTGAAGTCAGATCACCATGCCATGGGGGATGACGCCGTTCTTGGGGATGACGACAATCCCATCGCGGATGTAGTAGTTCGCGTGATCCACCTTGTCGGGCTTGCCCGCTGGCGAGATGACCACGTTGTTGCCGATCCGCGCGTTCTTGTCCACGATGGTGTTCTCGATGCGGCAATTAGTGCCAATGCCAATGGGAGGATTACCCGCTTTCTGGTGCTCCAGGATGGACTCGATCGACTCGTAGTAGTCACAGCCGAGCAAGATCACCCGGTTCAACACCGAACCGGCGCCCACGAGGCTGCGCAGCCCGATGATGCTGTGCGTGATGTCGGAGTGATTAAGAATGCATCCGTCGGAAATTACCGCATGATCAACCCGAGCCCCGTTGATCTTCGCGCCCGGCAAGAAACGCGGCCGGGTGAAAACCTGTGCGGTCATATCGAAGAAGTTGAAGCGGGGCAATTCATTGGTGACATCGAGGTTGGCCTCGAAGAACGCGCGAATGGTCCCAATGTCCTCCCAGTAGCCCTGGAACGCGAAGGCGAAAACCCGCAGGTTCTGGATTGCGTTGGGAAGGATGTGTTTGCCGAAGTCGGTCAGGGTGTTGTCCAGCATGCGGCGGATGACGTCGCGGTTGAAGACATAGATGCCCATGGACGCCAGAAACAACTCCCCCTCGCCATGGATTCCCAGCGTGGCATGCCATTCCCGCGGGAGTTTCAGCGAATCCTGAAGCGCCGGGTCTTTCGGTTTCTCCACAAAACGTGTGATGCGGCGGTCCGCATCAATCTGCATGATGCCCAGTGACGGCGTTTCCTTCCGCTCGACAGGAATAGTGGCCACGGTGATGTCGGCCTTCGTCTCTATGTGCTGCTCAATGATGTGGCGAAAGTCCATTCGGTAGAGCGCGTCGCCGCTGAGGATAAGCAGGTAGTCCCATTCGTGATTCAGGAAGTGAATCAGGTTCTTGCGAACGGCATCAGCGGTGCCCTGGTACCACGACGTGTCGGAGAAAGTAGGCGCGGCGGCGAGGATCTCGACGAAGCCGCCGCTGAAGTGATCGAACTTATAAGATTGGGCGATGTGCCGGTGCAGGGAGGCGGAGTTAAACTGGGTCAGCAAGTAGATACGCCGCAGACCGGAATTGATGCAGTTGGAGATGGGAATATCAACAAGCCGATACTTGCCGGCCAGTGGCACGGCGGGTTTGGCGCGCTCCTTGGTCAGCGGGAACAGGCGTGTGCCCTGCCCCCCGCCCATGATCACAGAAAGCACATTGCTGGTATTGGCGGTCTGGCGGCTGGTGTGTAGCATAACAAGGCCTTTGTTCGTTCTTGATCTTCAGCCACTTATAGCCGCTCCGAGGGCCACAGGGCAAGCGGTAATCGTCGCCGAGCTACTGCCTATGGGCGCAGGGTTCGCGGGCGCATTGCATCTGACCGGCTATCCTTCCCGGCGGAAGCCGGTGCCTGAACCCGAACTCAGCGGCTGATTTCGAGTTGCGCGAACGGGTTATTGAAGAAGCTGTCGGGCCGGGTTACCCCGGGCTGTGGCCGTGGGCTTCGCCCGATAGGCACAGGAGCGGTCGGCGGACTGTTATCGGTGCGCGGTTGCGGGGCGGCTGACACGAGCTCCCCCTCGACCACTTGCGGGGTTTTGGCTCGCTTGTTGCGCGGCAGCGGGGTAATCATCACAGTGATCCCGCGCCCGATCAACTTGGGCTCGAAGTCCTGGTGACCGTAACCCGCAATGTCTGTGAGGAACTTCTGAACCACCTGAAAGCCGTACTCCGTGTGGGCCATCTCCCGGCCGCGGAACTTGAGTGTGACCTTGACCTTCATGTTCTCGCAAAGGAATCCTATTGCTTGCTCTAGCAGCGTAAGCCTCCGGCTTGCGTCGTCCCAACAAGCCTCAGGCTTGTCGGGCCTATCCGGCTGTCTGCTGCTCAGCTCGCCAAGCCGGAGGGTTGCCGCACTTGCCAAGCCGGAGGCTTACCCTGCTACGGCGCTGCCTTGGGGCCGAGATGCTCCTGGCAGGCGGCTTTGGGGTGGGCTGAAGCGGGTGCTGCCCCGTTTAAATCCGGAGCACGTCAGGCTGGAGCCACCGCATTCCGCTTCGCCATGATCGCAGTGACGATCTTCTGCGCCAACTCGGGCGTTTCAGCCAACGCCTTCTGCGCCGCTTCCTTGCCTTGGCCTATCAGCGAGCCTTCAAACTGCAGCCAAGCCCCTTTCTTCTCCACCACGCCCGCCTCGACGCCCACATCGAGAATGCTGCCTTCCTTGTTGATGCCATGATTGTAAATGATGTCGAACTCCGCCTCGGCGAAGGGCGGCGCGACCTTGTTTTTCACAATCTTCACCTTCACGTGGTTGCCCACCGCGTTGCCGGCGGCGTCCTTAAGCGTGTCCTTGCGGCGGATGTCAATGCGGACGCTGGCATAGAACTTCAAGGCCTTGCCGCCCGGCGTGGTTTCGGGGTTGCCGAACATCACACCGACCTTCTCCCGCATCTGGTTGGTGAAGACGCAAGTCGTCTTAGCCTTGGCGAGAATGGCGGTGAGCTTCCGCAGCGCCTGGCTCATGAGCCGCGCTTGCATACCCATCGTCGCCATGCCCATCTCGCCCTCCAACTCCGCCTTTGGCACCAGAGCGGCGACCGAGTCAATAACGATCACATCCAGCGCATTGGAGCGGGCGAGCGTCTCGCAAATGGTTAGCGCCTCCTCGCCACTGTCCGGTTGCGACACCAGCAAATCATCCAGGTTGACGCCGAGCTTCTTGGCGTAAGCGGGGTCGAGGGCGTGCTCCGCGTCAATAAAAGCGGCCAGTCCGCCGGTGGCCTGGGCGTTTGCGATTACGTGCAGCATCAAGGTCGTCTTGCCCGAGGATTCCGGGCCGAAGATCTCGACCACGCGTCCGCGCGGAATCCCACCCACGCCCAAAGCCAGGTCCATGGCCAGCGAGCCAGTGGGAATGACCTCGATCTTCCTTAGCGCGCGCGAATCGCCCAAACGCATGATGCTTCCATCACCGTAGGCCTTAGTGATGGAGGAAATGGCAGCTTCGAGATCCCGTGCGCGAGCTGCCGATGCCTTGGCGGCCTCGGCTGCCTTCGCGTCGGCAGCGGGGGCCTTTTCGACAGTCTTCTCGGTAGTTTTGGGTGGCATATTTGTATTCGTGCGATTGAGAACCTTAATTACAACCGCGGATAATATTGAGCGAGCGCTCTCGTTTAGTCAAATGGCACTTCTCGCCCGCTAGCAAGAAAAGGATTGCATTCGCCGGCGCGTTCGTGCGCCCAGAATCATTTGGTGGCCTTGAAGGCAGACGGCAACAGCTCGTGAATCGTAGAGACAATCTGATCTTCCGTTCCCTCGACCAGCCGAGTCGGGCGGTCATAGTAGATCATCGCGAAGCCTCCCTCGTAGCCGCCTTCGCGCCAGATGCGCTTCGACGGGATGTAACACGGCACGTCATTCGCATAGGCGTTCACCCACAAGCGCGACGTATCGAACTCCTTCTTCAGCCGCAGCGAATAATCCACTACCACCTCGCCCGGCAAGAACACCATCGCCAGGCTGTCGCCAAAACACCATGCCTGAACCAGGTACGGAAGCTCAGTTGGCAGCTTCTCACCGCGTTCGAGGCGGGCCAAGTTCTTTTGCGCGTGGTAGGCAATCCAGTGATTGGTGGATTGCGCCCGCGCCACCCATTCCTCGCGTGTCGGCAGCGTGTCGTACGGCAACGCGATGGGTTTGACCTGGCAGACCGGCTTTTGGCGCAACGGCGTCAACGGCTTCAGCAGAAGATCATCAACGGCCCGGCAGATCTCGTTGCCGTGCTGTCTGGCAAGTTCGAGATTGCCGCGCGGCTTCGGGTTCGCGTCCGCGCCGCAACCGAGCGCCACCAGCGCAATCGCGCCCGGATGATTCTGCTCCAGGAATTCGCGCGCGTAGCCGGCCCAATCGCCGCAGATGTGGTTAAGCGCATCGGCGATGGTTGTGCAGTGACAGGCATAACTGGCCAGGACGGCGCGGATATGCCCTGATTCGTCTCGCGCGACGAGCACAGGCAGGGCCTGGTCGGTCGGGCCGTCCTGCGTGCGGCGGTTCGCCGCGAAGCCGGCCGTAGTCTGTCCCCAGGCCAGGGTGGCCGGCTGCCGATCCTTGAGCGCCGCCAGGACCAACTGTTCCAGCTTATCCACCAGCCCGCGCGAGTAGCGGTCAACCCGCTCCTGCTGGTCGGCCGGAAGGTCCGCACCGAAGATATTCGGGATAGAGCCGGTCAGCATCGGTGCGGTGTGCGTGTGCGTGGAGCACAGTGCCAGGCGTTCACTCTGCAAGCCGGCCGTCTTGGCCAGACGGGCCCCGACCTCGTCACGCAGCCAGGCCGGCACCGCGACGTTGTCCACGGTGATCAACACCGCCAGGCTCTCCCTGTCGCTGCCGATCGCCAGTGCTTGGGCGAACAGGTGCTGGTCAGTGCCCTCGGACTCCTTGAGCCGCGCCCCATAGCCATTCAAGCGGATCGGGTAGTCCGGGGTTATGTCCACCTTCGCGGCCCCGACGGGATAGAAAACATCCGTCGCGGCCAGCGACGGCTGGGCGTAGAAGAGCAGTGACAGCGCAGAAAGCAAGAGACTTGGCAAGGGATTGTTCATGTCCAGCACAGCCAAAGCTTACGCTGCGTGTCGCGGCACAGGCAAGTCTGAGAGGAAGCAATGGGGCGGGACATAGGACGCATCTTTTCATTGGTCCAAGTCCAGCACGGCAGGCATTTGTGCAGAAATCAGCACGTGGAGGCGCTCGCGACCGCCCCGAGCCGTGAGGTAGCGGATTTCCAAGCGGCTCCGGTTGTGCTCCCGGCGCAACACCCTGCGGCGCGGCGAGGCCGGAGATTCCCCCTGGGCCAGACCGCATGGACGTGGTCCATCGGGTGCTGTTCCGCGAGGCAGCCCGGGATTCTCCTTTCGGCAAATAGCTCAAAGCTATTACCGAAATGCAATCTAAGTATTGGCGTGGGCGCTCACCCGGGGAGGAAGTTACCCGTACAATGACACAGTATAAGACTGCATTGATTGACGTGGATGCAACGCAGGTCGGCTTTCCGAACCGAGCAGCGGCGGCGTTCGTCCGCGAGGTCAAGGCTGGTGTCGCGGCATATTTCGAGGCCAGTCGGTGCTCGTCGAAGGGAAACTGGTCCATGTGGCTGAAGACCTTCCTCCTCTTCAGCGTGGTCGTCGGCTCCTACGCCGCCATCATGTCGAATCGGTTTACCCCACTCGCGATGCTCGGACTGGCCGTCGTGCTCGGTATCGGCATTGCCGGCGTCGGATTCAGTGTGTCGCACGACGCCTTGCACGGCGCCTACTCTGAACGTCCCGCGGTCAACTACCTGCTTGGCCTCAGCTTCGACCTACTCGGCGCGAATAGTTACATTTGGAAGATCACGCACAATGTCATCCACCACACCTACACCAACATTGACGGGGTGGACGAAGACATCGACATGGCCCCTTTCCTGCGGCTCTCTCCCGGCACCCCGCTCCGCCGCCGCTACCGCTATCAGCATCTCTATGGCTTCTTCGCCTACGGCCTGGCCATGCTCTTCTGGGTATTCGTCAAAGACTACAAGTATTTCCTGAAACGTGACCTCGGCCCCTTTCGGAACCGGCACAACCCGCCGCGAGAGGTCGCCGTGCTGGTGGCGACCAAGCTTCTGCACTATGGCTGGACGATCGTGCTGCCGCTGATAGTGCTCCGCATCCACTGGTGGCAATTCCTGATCGGCTACCTCGCCATGAATCTTACCGCGGGCGTGATCCTCGGCCTGATCTTCCAACTCGCGCATGTGGTCGAGGGCACCGATTACCCGGTGCCCGATGCCAAGGGTGCTATGGAACATACCTGGCTCGTCCACCAGATGATAACGACTTCCAACTTCGCCCCGCGCAACCTGCTCCTCTCCTGGTACGTCGGCGGGCTCAACTATCAGATCGAGCATCACCTCTTTCCCAAGGTGTGCAGCGTGCATTATCCCGCGGTCAGCCGCGTCGTTCGCCAGGCCGCCGCCGCTCACGGCGTGCCTTACCATGAGCAGCCGACGCTGCTGCGGGCAATCCGTTCACACTACCGGATGCTCAAGCATTTCGGCCGCGATGCTGGTTCCGAAGCCTCGGGCAAACAGGGAGCACAGAGCTGCGCATCCCCCCGCCGCCCGCCGTCAAATACCATCGCGTCCCCGCTGCTTTCATCCTGACCGGATGGCGTCCGGAGCACGTAGCGGCCGGTCCTGCGTGTGCCCAGCCTGCGCACCAGGCCCGCCGCTAACAATGGTTACAGTAGCTTGATGGCTCCCTGCCGGGTAATACCAAGCCCGGCGCTCGCGGAGCATTTGAAGCAGTTGTCGTCTGAATCGCCGGATGGTAAACCAATCAACGACTGGTCAATTCGATATGACATTATGGCAACCGTGACCGCATTTCAGGCAAAGACCCGGTTCGGCGAACTGCTCGACCGGGTGGTCCGCGGCGAGGAAATCGTCATTACCCGGCATGGGAAGGCCGTGGGTCGGCTGGTGCCGGCGAGCAGCGCGAACCTGGAGCATACCCGGCAGGCCGTGGCGGAGCTCCGGGCGGGTCGCTCCTTGACTGTCAACCGCCGGGGGTTCAAACCGTTGACCGACCGGGACATCAAAGACTCCGTCGAGCAAGGACGTTCATGAGCGAGGGCTTCATCGCCGACGCTTCCGTGGGCGTGGCCTGGGCGGTGCCTTCCCAAGCCAGCAACACCACGGTCGAAGGCGATTTCGTATTGCCGCAGCAGTGCGCGGAACTCATCCTGAAATGAAGCTTTGCGGTGATGCGTCTCGTGCCCCGCGACGTAATCCCGCACGTCCTTGATCTGCGAAAAGCCTATGGAGAAAACGCCGTAGCCATTCTCCCATCCGAAATCTTTCAGGCTCGGGTCCCGCTCCTTTATCCAGAGTGACGAACCTCGCTTGACCTCCTTGACCATCTCAGCCGCTTGACAGGTCCGCGAAAGGGTCGCCAGCAGATGCACGTGGTCCTCAACTCCGCCCACTATAATGGGTTGGCAATCCAGACGACTGAGGATGCCGCCCAGGTAGCAATGCATTTCCTCGCGCAAAGCCGGGTCGCGCAAGAACGGCCGGCGGTCCTTAGTAGAAAAGACGGTGTGGAGAATAATCTTGGCCAGCGATTGCGGCAGGGGGCGAGGATGGTCGGGAGCGGGGGCGGATGCAACTCTTTCAGAGTTGGGCGCTTACGCCCCGGCTACCCAGGGTAGAATCGCCACGGGACTCGGAGCGGCGATCCAACCCTGGGCTGAATGCGGCAATCCCTTCAGGATTGAAGGGCGGCCCGAATGCAGTCGCCCGAAATCAACGTCTCGGGATTGGGGAACTGGGCTGGGATGCCGGGCGGGGTGACGGGTTCGCCATTTGCAACGCGCTGGGCGACTTCCAAATTGGGGGCGAGGAGTTGGGCGAGCAAATCCCTCTTGGCGCTGAAGCCGTAGGCGGCTTGGACGGTTCTGCTGGCAGCAGCCGACGCTGATAGGCACCCCTTTCGTTGGCAAAATGGCTGCCCGCCATGGCGTCGGCGACGGCAGTGCCGCACGGGCCCGCGGCCGGCCTGGCTCAGGCCAGGGCCAAGCCTGGGCCTGGCCAAGAGGTAGGCAACCACTAGGCAACCGCTCCGATGTGGATCCGATCCACATCGGAGCGGTTGCCTACCAGTTGGCTACTGGTTGGCTACTGACACGCCTGGAGAGGGCTTGAGGGGGGCCTGGAGGTGGTTGAGAGCGAGTTGGGCTCAGGCTCGGGAATCGCGGCGTATCGGCTCAGTAGCTTGGAAGCTACGAGGGTGCCCTCGACCCTGTCCTCATCGACCGTTGTAAGGTCCGTGCGCTTGCTGAACCTTCAGTAAGCGCCATTCCCCAGCGGGGGTGTAGGCCAGCTTGCCAAACAGCGCTAATCTGAGCGTGTCTGACTTGTGGGTAATGACAAGCCCTAAAGCCACCCCAAAGCCACCTCGGGATGGGCGATGAGGGAACAGATTCTGTGACAGGCGTCTGGTTCAGGCGCGAGCCGCGCTCAGGTCGTGGAGGTCCACGTTGAGCTTCTTCAGGGCATAGCCGGTCTCGCGCAGGTAGTTGCCGTAGGACATCATCCAGTGGAAGCCTTTCATCTCCTGAAGCAGGGCCTGGCCATCGCCCTGCACCTGCACGTCAATCTGGGAGCGGCAGATGTCCAGGAACGGGTTGCCGACAATCTTGCCCTCGAAGCCTACCCATTTCTTGCAGTCGAAATCGGGCACGAGCGTGGTGCAGACCTGCCCCAGCTTCATCTCCACCTTGGGGGCGGCGCCGTAGTCGGATTCGAAGTGCGTAAGCACCTTCACCCGCTCAGCCCGCCGGCCATCCATTTTGCGCGGAGCGGTACAGTGCGCCAGGGTGACGACGTTGTCATGCGGGAAGGTCGGGTCGTTGAGGAATACCGGCTTGCCGGAGATGTAATGCAGCAGGATGCCGGAAGGGATGACCACGAAATCAGATTCGCAGAAGGCGAGGTAGCCGTCGTCATTCAGCAGGCTCAGCGGCATGCAGGCCGTCGTTTCTGAAATACCCATGATGGTCCCCATGCACTGGTTGACCGTGATGGCGTCGGTGTGGGCTTCGTCCATGATGTCCTTCATCACCTCGGTGAGCACGAAGGCCCGATTGAGGAAGGGCCGGGCGGTGTGAAGCGAGACTCGGGATTGGGACAGGTAACGCCCGGCGGCGGCTTCACACCGTTTGACCAGGGCGGCGTCTTGTTTGGCGGTTTTGAGACGGGGTTCAAGGTCCTTGTAGCTGTAGTCCACGAGGTCCATCTTCCAGAGGTTGCGGGCGGTCTCCGGCGCTTTCCTCCCACCCTCACCCCAGCCGCTGGGGCCGCCGATGGCGACAATGCGCTTGCCCAACGCGCGCTTCAAACCATGCAACGCCCGCATGCGCCAGAGCAATTCGTCGTAGCGGTCCACCACCACATCGTTCACGTCCAGGCCGGTCCGGTCGAATGCGTCCACGGTTTTGCGTAGGAAAATGGGATGGGCGATTTCATACCACAAGTACACCGGGCCGGGGTCGTGGCGCAGGAACATCAGGTTGGATTTCTGGGGCGAGATCAGCTTCTGGAGGAGGTCGCCGCCGCCGCCGGCGGCATAGACCAGCATGGTATCATAATCGCCTTGGGCAGCAGCGGCGGCCTCTTGGGTGCTCGCCACCGCCGCCAGCGGCAGGATTTCCAGCGGGAAGTCCGACTTGGCTTTCAGCTTGTCGAGTTCGGCAGTAATGCGGCTGCGCTCGGCGGTCACATCCTGCTTTTTCTGCAAACCGCCCCAGGAACGCCAACTGGTATGTTCGCGCCTTTCGGGCAGAGCATAGGTCAGCACCGGTCGCACCTTGAGCGGCCGCTGCGGCAGCGGACCGCGCGCAGGCAGAGCGAGGGCAGGATCATCCGCCAGCGCGTCAATGGTCGAAAACGCGAGCCCGGTCGCCGCCGCCGCGCCGACCCGAAAAAGGAAATCGCGCCGGTTCCAGCCGCCGCCGGAGTGAAGACTCGCAGCCGCACAGCAGCCGCAATTACAGGAGTGCAGTTTGTGGTTTGAGTTCATAGAGAATTGAGGTGAGGGGATTTAGTATTCAGGCAAACAATTCATGGGCGCCATGTTGAGCATTGCTTAACCGACTGGCCTCACCGTTTAGGCAATCCAGGGAACCCTGTCAAGGCGCTGAGCGCCGAAATGACAAGATCCGTAAAGCGGTCATTGAGATTGTCGTGATCTCGCCGTTGCTTTCAGGCCAAAGGCCTGCCTCATACCAGCCCAGGGCACTCGCCCTGGGTTCATGGCCCCGTTGTCCCAGTGGAGGCCAACGGCCTGCTTCATAGCATTGAGGCGGTTGCTCTTAGTGTGGAGGAAGGATGAGTCGCGCCTTCAGCGCTGGAATTCGTGCTCGGGGCGATGAACCCAGGGCGAATGCCGTGGGCTGGTATGAATGACGCCTTCGGCGTCTCAGAGGCATAGCCAGAACTACATCGGGACTGCTTGCACGAAATCCGTCCTGCGCCCAACGGCATCGCGCTGGCAAGTCGTGGCTTGGCAGACCGACTCCTTTTTCGTACCAAACCCAGCGAATGGACCACTACGAAAGGCGCTTCGGCGGCATTGGCCGGCTGTATGGCACGGACGGGCTTGACCGTATCCGGCGCGCGCATGTTTGCGTGGTCGGCTTGGGCGGGGTTGGCTCGTGGGCGGTCGAGGCGCTGGCGCGGTCCGGCATCGGCGCGCTGACACTGGTTGACCTGGATGACGTTTGTATCAGCAACGTCAACCGGCAGCTTCACGCGCTGGACGGCGACCTGGGCAAGCCCAAGGTGGAAGTCCTGGCTCGGCGCGTGCGAGCCATTAATCCCGATTGCAAGGTGCATCCGCTCCAGGCGTTCTTCCTCAAGTCGAATGCCCAGGAGATTCTCGGGGCCGGTTTTGATTATGTGCTCGATGCCTTCGACAGTCCGTCCCGGAAATGCGCTCTCATTGCACTGTGCCGCGAAAGGTCCATCCCAGTGATTACCAGCGGCGCGGCAGCCGGCCGGCGCGATCCGACGGCGGTGGAGTTGATTGACTTGGGATTTTCGAGCCATGACCGCCTCTTGCAGGAGGTCCGCAGCATGCTACGCACTCGCCATGGTTTTCCACGCGGGAAGCACCCGTTTGGCGTCGAGTGCGTTCTTTCCCGTGAGCAGGTAGTCTATCCCAGGAAGGATGGCTTGGTCTGCGCCGCGCCCGGCCCTGAGCAAGACCTTCGAATCGACTGCGACAGCGGCTTCGGCACGGCGAGTTTTGTGACGGGGACGTTTGGGTTCGTGGCGGCGGCGAGGATCATCCAAGGGATTGTGGAAGGGAGGGGAGGGGGAAGTCCGAAGTCCGAAGTCCGAAGTCCGCAGTCCGAAGCAGGAATGCGCGGCACCGGACACGCTGCGTTTTCCGGAGACGAGAGTGGCGGGCAAGAACCTCCAGGGTGATTCTGTCCCGGAGGACAGCCCAACACCGGTTCCTTCGGGTTTCGGATTTCGGCCTTCTTTCGGATCTCGGGTTTCGGCCTTCGGATTTAGCCTCGCAACACCGTCCCAAACAGTCTCTGGAAGTTCTCCTCCACCGTCCGGGCAAGGGTATCGAGCGGTTCGTTGCGCAGCTCGGAGGCGAAGCGATACACGGCGACCAAGTCCGCGGGGTGATTGATGGGTTTGCCTGAGGTCGCATCCGTAAGCGGATACTGGACGCGATCGGTTGGGAGGAGCTGGTCCGGGGCGTCGGTCTCAATCAGCAGCCGGTCGGAGGGCACTTGTCGAAAAGCCTCGCGCTGGCGCGTCTTGGGCTCGAGCGCAAAGTAGCCGGGCAGTGAAAAGTACGCGCCCAACTTGGCCAGCGGCGTCACCAACTCCGACGACCCGCCATACGAGTGCAGCAGGAAGCCACAAGCCGGGTGGGGCTCGGCGCGAAGGATGTCGAGCAAGGGGCCCCAGGCTTGGAGACAATGAATGCTCAGCGGCAGGTTCCGCGCTGCGGCCAAACGCAGTTGCCACACGAATACCTCTTGCTGCTGATCGAGGTCGTAATCCTTTACCCAACGGTCCAAGCCGACTTCGCCGACTGCCGATGGCACCGCATCCAAATGGCGCAACAGCACCTGCTGCCAATCGGCTGACCGCTCCTTCACGTACCACGGGTGATAGCCGAAAGAGGGGATCACCTGGGGATGCCGGCGCGCGAGTTCCAACACCGCAGGCCAGTCCGCTTCACAAGAGCCGTTCACCACCATTTTGACGACGTTCTCGCGCTGCACGGCTATCAGGACTGCTTCCCGATACGGCGCGAGCCGGTCATCCTGTAGGTGGTTATGGGCGTCGTAAAGGCGCATGGCTGTTGACAACGTAGCGCAGATTTTCAATCTGCTGTATCGCCGATTTGTAATCGGCAGGGCGTCGGTCGCTCGCTGCTGCGTCGAGCCTGGTCATGCTCTGCAGAATGCAATTCTGCGATACAGCAGATTGAAAATCTGCGTTACGTGGTGGCTGACCCTGATAAAGGCACAGGCGCCGTGCGCCAAAAGTAACTGTTACCCGAGAACGGGTATCGTTGTGCCAGAAGGGTGTTACCCGATGGCTCTTGTTTTTGGTTAACTGATTCTTCGCTTGGAAGCGAGCTAAAACGAGCAGGGGGGCGGGCTGCGTGCTCCCCAGCACGCGCCCCCCTGCGGTCGAGTACGGACGGACTCCCGCAGAGGGGGGTCCGGGGGGAGATTGATGGACTGAGTTATTCACAATGGTTTGCCGTGAATAGGATTGGGCATGCTCTTAGTGGCGGCGTCGGCACAGGGCCGAGATGGCCTTCAGGCTCTGCGTCACCGCTTGTTTCAAGGCAAATGGATTTAAGCTTGCCTTATGTTTCAACAACCGGGCTTTGGTGGCCTGCGTCACCTCCGCACTGGCCATTACCCGCGCCAGCGGCGTTTGGGCCACGCCATAAATGCGGCGGACCTTCCCCCCTTCACGCTCCGTGTGATCTAATTTGAGGCTCGCGTGAAAGTAGTTGAGCAACTGTCCATAAACCCCCTTGACCAGCACGTTCATCGGCTCCACCAACTCCGGATTATCATACCGCTCATACCCAAAACACTGGCGCACGTGCGTCCAGTTCTTCTGCTCCACATGCGCATTGTCGTCTTTCTTGAACGGCCGGCTCCGCGTCATGAACACCGGTTGCGGGCGCTGCTGCAGCCACTTGAGCACGTGATAGTTGAGGAACTCCCCACCGTTATCACTGTCCAAACCCAACAGCGAAAAGGGCAGACCCGCTTCCATATCCTGCAAGGCCGCCAAGGTCCCCACCTGGCCCCGTCCCCACATCGCCCGCAACTCTACCCACGTCGTCGCGTAATCCACCCCATCGACCATCCACACAAATTCCCCGGCCACGCTCCCGCCGCACAACGCCACCGTATCGACCTCCAGCCACCCCGCTTTGTTTTCCTCCCACACACTCCCACGAATGGGAATCTGCTGCCGCAACAACGTTCCCGGTCGCGTCAGCACCCGTCCCCTCGCTTGCCCCCGCAACGGCTCCAGCAGTCGGTCCAGCGTTCGCCCGCTGGCCAGCAAGAGCTTGTCCCGCACCTCCCCAGGCATCCGCCGCTCGTACTGCTCGTAGGCCGGAATCCACTCCGGCAACATCGCCACCAACCGCCGCCCACACGCGTAGTCGGTCGCCTGCCAGATCGGCCGCAGCCAGGGCACCAACAGGCTCGGCTCATAGCTCACCGGACGCCCCGTAAGAATCACCGGACCCCGCACTACCGCCCGCCGGCGTAACGCCCGAATCGCCGCCTTGCGGTGATAGCCCAGCAATTGCACGGCCTGGTCGAGCAGCTTACGCTTGTACTCCGAGCCGGCATTCTCATAACGCCAGCGCAACTTCGCCAAAACTTCCGTTCGTGTCGATTTATTCATGTTCTTATCCATTCTGCCACGGTAACCCTACTTCTGGCGCAACGTATGCTTTAGCCGCTCTTTCAAACCCCTCCCCGGTAACAAAACTTTTGGCGCAATTCGACAGGGTCATGCCTTCAAATCTCTTGCATCTCATATCTTCCGGGCGTAGCATTTTGTGACTACTCGCCCACGGGCGGGCCCGCGCAAGGCGAGTGATACCGGAGACAGTCTTAAACTGATTTTATGTCAAATCCAGCAAACAAGGATGCAGCGCGATATACCCGACGGAACTTCCTCAGGACGGGCACCGTGGCAGTGGCCGGTCTGACCGTCGCCGATTACGGCTTTACCACGCCAAAGACCGAAACGTTGGCAATGGCCGGCGGCGGGAAAACCGTCAGCTATCCCAGCGAGCAATTCGCGGCGCTCACGAAGTGGCCGCGTTACGGCGATGCCGAGAAACAGACCCTGTGCAAGCTGCTCGACAATAACACGTTCTATGACGAGTTGCCGGCGTTCGAGAAGGAGTGGCAGGCTTACACGGGGGCGAGCTTCGTAAAGAACCACATTAACGGCACCAGCGCGCTGACCAGCATGTATTTCGCCCTCGACCTGCCGGCCGGCAGCGAAATCATGGTGCCGTCTTACACGTTCTTCGCCACGTGCCTGGCGATGCGTTTCTTCGGCTACGTGCCCATTTTCATTGACATCAATCCGAAGACCGCGACGTTCGACCTGGAGGACGCCCAACGCAAGCTGACGCCCCAGACCCGAGCGGTGGTGCCGATGCACTCATGGGGGTTGCCATGCGAGATGGACCACATCAGCGCTTGGGCCAAAGAGAAGGGGCTCATCGTGCTCGAAGACGCCGCCCACGCTCAGGGCGCGTCCATGCAGGGCAAGAAGATGGGCACCTGGGGCGCGATGGGCATATTCAGTTTCCAGGCCTCCAAGGTCCTGCCCTGTGTCGAGGGGGGGATGGGCATGTACCAGACGCGTGAGTATTACGAGCGCGCCACTGGGTTCGGCCATTACGATGTGCTGGCCAAATTTCCCGCAGGCAGCTCCGTGGCTCCTTACGACGGCACCGGCTTCGGCCAGAAATACCGCATGCACCCGCTGGCCGCCGCGCTGGGCCGCCACCAGCTCAAGAAACTCGACGCCATGAACCAGCTCGTCGAGAAGAATGTCCGGGCGATGAATGATCCGTTAACCAAGCTGGTTGGGGTGACCGAGCCGCTCTGCCGTCCCGACCAGAAACGGGTCTATTACAACCGCAATATGTTGCTGGTTGACTTTAAGAAAGTCGGCTTCTCGCGCGATGCTCTCGTTAAGGCCCTCAAGGCTGAGGGAGTGGATGTGAACTTCTGGGACTACCCCGAGCAGCACAAGTTGAAGATCTACTCGGAGGCAAAGTGGTGGCATCACCCGCCGACGGTTCCGCCATCCATGCCCGGCAATGCCTACATCAACGGCAATCACATCTTCCTGCCTTTGTTCTATGGCGAGGCCCCGGAGTTGACCGCCCAGTATGTCCAGGCCTTCGAGAAGGTCTGGGCGCACCGCGCGGACCTGGCAAAAACGTAATGATAAATGAATAAACCGATCCTCGAACAGGCAGGCCATGTTGGCCGCTCCACCAGGAACGGCGGAGCGCCCGAGGCTCCTGGCCACCGCCCCTCGGCCGTCGCCTTCACTCTTATCGAACTACTGGTAGTTATCGCCATCATCGCCATCCTGGCTGCCCTGCTGCTGCCGAGCCTGTCCCGCGCCAAGTCAAAGGCTCAGCGCATCGGCTGCCTGAACAATCTGCGGCAGATTGGCCTGTTCATGCAGTTCTATACTGATGACAACAGCGACTACTTTCCGGCGCACCGCAACCAGAATTCAGGTTGGGATAACGCCGATGCCAACATGTCGCTGACCAATTGGTGGGGCACGACGATCATCGGTTACGCTCGGAACATGACGAACCTGTTCCACGACCCGGCGTTGACGACCAAGAACCACAGTTATAACGGCAAGGTCTGGTATTGGTCATTCGATTGCCATGGGGTTGGCTATGGGTACAACGGCTACTTCCTCGGGCACCATCCTTATGATTCCGATGCCAGCACTGCGTTTGTGACGGCTGGTGTCAGATTTCCGCTTTCCGCGCAGTTCAAGCGAAGTGGCGTTTTGCGGCCGAGTCAAAACCTGCTGATCGGAGACAAAGCCCCCTATTCTGACCCGAACGATCCCAATAGTTGGAGTTCCAGTCTCTGGTGGCCTACCTCCTGCATGGGGCCCGCGGGTGATTTGCGGGAGGGTGTCGAAGCGTGGCGACACCTGGGCACGGGTGCCGTCGTCTTCAACGACAGCCATTCGGAGGTCAGAAAGGACCTTCAGATTAACCCGCCCGTCGATCCTGTTTCCGGCAGTGTTAAAGGCCTGATCAACTCCCATTTCTGGGACCCGGGACAACACTCTCCATTGTAAGGGCCGCAGACCAAGCAGAGCGTCATCGCGGTGCGCCTTTGCGCCTTTGATTTCTCGACTGGGCCTTGACATGGACAGAGGCTCGAAGTAATTGTCTTTTCGCGGGTAATACTTCAATAGCGGCTGCAATACCAAAACAAGAACGACTAGAATACCAAGACTCCTATAAATATGAAAACACGCTCAGCAACCCTGTTCATCGGCATGACGACCCTTCTTTGGGGCATCACGGCGCTGGCCAACTTGCGCAGTTACCAGAATGCGGTGACGAATGAGGTAAGCCTCGTCTCTTATTACACGTTCGACCAAACGAACGCCAATGACAGCTTCGGGCCGAACAACGGCAGCCTGCAGGGCACGGCCAAACTTAGTCCGGGGGCCGGCGGTGGCCAGGGCTTGTTGCTCGACGGTCAAGGATGGGTCGCGCTCGGGCTGGTGCCGGACTTTGACTTCGCGGCCGGAACCGGCACGGTGGAGGCCTGGGTGCGGCCGGATTGGTCCGTCGCCCACGCCCCTGGCTACGCCCCGTGTTTGTTTGCGGACAGGGACCTTGGCCCGCTGACGTGGAGTGTCCACATGAATGCGGTCCAGGACGCGTACGGGGTATGGAACGGCACGGCCTACCAGGCGCAGCCCATTACGAGCCCAAGCGCCATTGGCATTACAGGCACGAATTGGCATCACGTGGCGGTGGTGTGGGACAACTCTTCGGGCACACCGACCACCACGTTTTACTGGGACGGTCTGCCGGTTGGCCAGACTGGCCAGGGCCTGGGCAACACCCCGGAGTCAACGCAACTGGGATCGTCGGCCGCGGGTACAGCGAATGAGGGGTGGATCGGGATGTTGGACGAGGTCGCGTTTTACAGCAGCGCGCTGTCGACGAATGCGATACTGGCGCACTACCAGGCGTTCGTGACGAACATGCCGCCGGTGATCATCGCACAACCGGTGGGTGGTAATTTCCTGGCGGGCATTCCGCTCAACCTTACCGTCAAGGTCCTCGGCGACAACTTGAGTTATCAATGGTTCCTAGGCGCCACGGCTATTGCGCGGGCGACGAACGCAACGCTTTCCATCCCAAGCCTCGCGGCAACCAATGCGGGCACCTACCACGTCGTGATATCCTCCACTACCCCAGTCACGAACGTCACCAGCAGCAACGCGGCGGTAGTAGTAAGTTCATCGCTTCCCCCGACGCTGGCGGCTTACCAGACGGCGGTAAAAAATACTCCCGGCCTCCTCTCGTACTATACCTTCGACCAGGACAACGCGAACGACAATGTCGGGTCTCACAACGGCACGCTGGCGGGCACGGCCAGTTTGGCGCCGGGATTCAACGGTGTGCCGGGCCTGTGCACGCGTCTTGACGGCAATGGCTGGATCCAATTGGGCAGAGTGGCGGACTTCGACTTCTCGGCTGGAACCGGAACGGCGGAGGCTTGGGTGCAGGCAACCTGGCCTACTAGTTTCTCGGCGTATAATCCCTGCCTTTTCGCCAACCGGGATTTCGGCACGGTGAACAATCAACTGCTGGTCTGGAGCGTCCACATGGACGCCAGCCGAAGCGGGATTGGCGTGTGGAACGGCACCGCTTGGTCGCCACAGTCGATCCCCAACCCAGGCACAAATTGGCATCACTTCGCGATCGTTTGGGACAACTCGTCGGGTGCTCCAACCACGACGATTTACTGGGACGGCGTAAAGGCGGGCCAGACTAGTCAGGGTCTTGGTCCGATGCCGGAGACTACCCAACTGGGGTCTTCAACCGCGAACAGCGTGAGTGAGGGATGGATTGGAGGACTGGATGAAGTGGCCTTCTACAGCACCGCTCTTTCGGCGGAAACCGTTTCGGATCATTACGGAGCCTCCTTTGCGGCACCGATTATCACACTGCAGCCAATCGGCGGCACGTTCCTGCCCGGCGTCCAATACCAACTAACCGTCGCGGCGATCGGTCCGAACTTGACCTATCAGTGGTACATGAACAGCAATGCCATCACGGGAGCGAAGAGCCCTACACTAACCTTCACGAACCTGGCGGCGACCAATGCGGGCACCTACTACGTCGTCGTGTCTAATCCGAACACCAACATCGCCAGCACGGCGGTGACCGTCGGCGTCGCCTCACCGCTGCCCGCCACGTTAACTGGCTACCAGCACGCGATTACCAACGAACCCAGCCTGATCTCCTATTATTCCTTTGACCGTTTGACCGCCGACGACAGCTTCGGGTCCAACAACGGCACGCTCGCCGGCACGACCAATTTCGGGCCCGGGATTGGCGGCTCGCCGGGTGCGGGCCTGCAACTCAACGGCCAGGGACGCGTGATGCTCGGGACAGTGGCGGATTTTGACTTCCCGTCCGGAACCGGCACTGCAGAGGCTTGGGTGCAGGCAGGTTGGCCATCGACCTTCTCCTCTTACGCTCCATGTGTTTTCGCCGATCGGGACGGCGGCCCCTTGACCTGGAGCGTCCATATGAACGCCGACAAGCGCGGTTTCGGCGTATGGAACGGCACCTCCTACGAGGCTCAAGCGATTCCAAACGCAGGCACGGATTGGCATCACCTGGCGGTTGTGTGGGATAATTTCTCGGGCTCACCGACCACCACGTTTTACTGGGACGGCGTTGCGGTTGGCCAGACGGCCCAGAGCCTGGGTTCCACCCCGGAGTCAACCCAACTCGGTTCCTCTTCCGCCCTGAGCACGGCTGAGGGCTGGATCGGGATGCTGGATGAGGTCGCCTTCTATAGCGCCGCACTTTCGACCAACTCGATCGCGGCGCACTATGCCGCATTCTTCGGGAGCGCCCTGCCGGTGATTACGACGCAGCCAGTGGGGGGCGCATTTCTCCCAGGCCAGCCGCTCACGCTGGCAGTTTGGGCGAGCGGCGCCTATCGGACTTACCAATGGTTCAAGGACAGCAGCCCGATCACCGGAGAGACTAATTCGACGCTCTTCTTTCCCGCCTTGGCGACCACCAATACCGGCACATATTTCGTTAAGGTTTCAACGCCGGGCGGGAGTACCTCCAGCGTTAGCGTGAGCGTGCAGGTGGGCGACTATTTGGCCAACTACCAGGCGAAGGTCCTGTCGGAATCCGGTCTGATCTCCTACTACACTTTCGATGCCAGCGACGCGCATGATTACAAAGGGTCGAACAACGGCTCGGCAGTAGGCAGCGTAGTCTATGACACCGGCGTTGGCATGGGGACGGATAAGTGCCTGATTCTGGACGGCACCGACAGTGTTGATCTAGGCAAGGTGGCGGCTTTTGACTTCGCCGATGGCAACGGGACCCTCGAAGCCTGGATCCGGATGGACTGGTCAAGCTCCCCTCCCGGCTATAACCCTTGCTTGTTCGCCGACCGCAATAGCGGCACCGATTGGAGCATCCATCCGACCGTGGATCAGTTGAACATCGGCGACTGGAACGGCTCCAGCTACCAAACCGTCTCGTTGGGCAATCATATTGGCTGGCATCATCTGGTCATCACGTTCGGTGGTGGGATCGTTACGTACTACTGGGATGGAAACCAAATTGGGACACGAACACAGGCTGTTGGCGGCACGACAGGGCTGACGACTCAGCTCGGGTCTTCCCTCAACGGTTCGGCGCGTGAGGGGTGGATTGGCGGTATGGACGAAGTGGCCTTATACAGCACGACAATGGCTCCGAGCGCCGTCTTGAGCCACTTCCTGGCCATGACAGCACCCCCGCCCCCGCCAACTATCGCCTATTCGCTCTCCGGCACCAGCCTCACCTTGTCGTGGCCCGCCGATGCGACAGGCTTTAGCCTTCAGTACAGCCCCGCTCTGCCTGCCAGCTCATGGACCTCAGTCAGCGGCGTGGTCAACAACCAAATCACCGTGGATGCGTCCCATGGGAACGGTTTCTACCGGTTGAAGAAGTAGACCATTCGGTCTCAGGATCACGGCCGGAGCGGGGTACTTTCCCGCTCCGGCTGAAACCGGGTAATCCCTTCCAATGTCGGCTGTAACCTGAAGGCCGGCTCAGTCGTTATTAGATGGGTAAGCCGGCAATACATGATTCATGGTGACCGACGAGTTCGACTGGCGGGCGTGCCTCGAACAGGTGCGGCAGCGCGACGAGGATGCCGCGGCCGTCCTGGTCGAGCGCTTGTACCCGTTGGTCATACGGATCGTGCGGAGCCATTTGCCCAGGCGCGTGGCCGAAGAGGACCTAGCGCAGGACGTGTTTGTGAAGATGTTCGCACGACTTGATCAATACCAGGAGCGAGCAGGGACGCCCTTCGAACATTGGGTCGCGCGGCTGGCTGTCCGCACGTGCCTGGATGCGCTGAAGGCGGCGGACCGCAGGCCCGAGTTGCGCTGGGGAGATCTTTCTGAGGAACAGGCGGCCTGGCTGGATTTCATGCTCGCCGACCAGTCAGCTACGCCGAATTCCTCTGCCGCCTCAGCGCGCGAGGTGATCGAGCAGCTCCTCTCTCAGTTGCCGCCCGACGACCGGCTGGTGATCAGCCTAATTGATCTGGAGGAGAAAACGGTGCGGGAAGTGAGCGAGATGACGGGTTGGAGCGGAACGCTGGTAAAAGTGCGCGCTTTTCGGGCGCGCCGAAAGCTGCGGAAGCTCGCCCAAGCCCTTTCGAGTCAGGATCGTTATGCACAACTTTGAGAAACAATGGCAAACGGTGGCGGGGCACGCCCGGCAGGCGCCCGGCCGCGACGAAATAGCCCCGTTCGGCTTTGCGCGGCGAGCCGTCGCGGCAGGCTGGCAACCTCCGGCCTTGGCCCCGGAGGTTCTTTGGGTGCGGCTCATGCTGCGCGTACTGGCGGGCGCGGTGGGAGTATTGATCGTCTGCGCAGCGCTGGAATTGCCTCATTTGCGCGATGCGCGACCGCTGGAGCCGGGCCTTGAAAACACCGTGGCTCAGATCGTTTGGGCGCTATGAACCTCCGCCGTTCTTCCCTTATCGTTCTTTGCCTGGTGGGCCTGTCGCTGGTCAGCGGGCTTGCCGGCGGCCTCATCGGCCACCGCGTGGCGCGCTGCCGGCTGGAGGCCCGCAATAACCCGGAAAGCTGGAACGAGCATGTCGCCCAGGAGTTTGATCGGATCGTTAAACCCACCCCGGACCAGGCCCCCAGGATCCAAGCTCACCTCGACCGGGCCGTTCAGGACTTGCTGGCGATCCGCTTTGACACCATTTCGCGGACTACGAACGTCATTTGGCGTCTGGTGGCGGAAGTCGATCGGGAGCTGACGCCGGAACAACGCCAGGCTTTCGAGGTCATGAAGCCTAAGCCGGCGGACCTGACGCTGGACATGCTCAAAGTCGGCTCGAAGCCCCAGACCAAATGATCAAAGAAAATCTTCCGCTGCCTGTAACCCCACGCCTCGCTTGGGCGTTACGAGTAGCGTAAACATAACAACAAAAACACAAATAAAATGAAATACAAACTCCTAACACTCACCCTACTCAGCACGCTGGCATTGGCCTCCGCCCAGGAAAAACTGTCGCGGGAAGAAACCCTGAAATACGCCTTTATGGTGGCTGGTGACCTGAAACAGTTGCAGGGGACTCCCATCCCTACCGACGTTGATGTGAAACAACCCGTGGCCGTTCGCGATGGTGATTTCGGCGGAATGGTGCTGCCGGAAGCCAAGCTCAACGCCGACGCCATCGCCAAAGCCGGCGAGAAGATCGTCCCCATCGGCCAGCTATGGCTGCTGAAGCTGACGCCCATGAAGGATGGAGAAGCGGTCGCCGCGTCGAAGCTGCGCATGGTTACTTTGACCCATGAAAGCGATCAGGTGAAGGTCTCGCAGTGCGCCCTGGGCGTTCAAAAGAGCGGTTCAGGCGCCCTGGAATTGTTGGTGTTTGGAAAGGACAAGGAGCCTCTGGTCAAGGTTCTCCTCAAGACCATGGACGCCAAACAGGACGTGCCCATCGATCTTTCGGCCGAGCGCGAATCCGATTCCGGGAAAGTCACCCTGAATATTCTCGGCAAATACACCGCAACCGTTGCCGTGACGCAGTTGGAAGATTGATACCGAGGTGCTTTCGCGCCGTCTTGGCGCAGGCTTGCAGCCTGACCAAGGCGGCCTTTCCCCACTTGTCCTGAGCGCAGCTTCGCATGAAAGACAGTCACAACGCGGTGCGAGCCTGCCGGCGGCGGGCGGCGGCGGCCTCCGAAGCCTTCACTCTCATCGAACTGCTGGTCGTGATCGCGATAATCGCGATCCTGGCCGCCCTGCTCTTGCCGGCGCTCAGCAAGGCGAAAGCCAAGGCGCTGGACATCGCCTGCCTGAACAACCTCAAGCAGCTCCAGGCTTGCTGGCACATGTATATCGGCGATAACGACGACAAGTTGCCGGGCAACACCGCGTTGAATGAGGGCGACATCGGCAACCGCGAAGCCTGGACGGCTGACCCAATCTCGTGGATGCAGGGCAATGCCTGGACCGACACCACGCCGACGAACCTGCAACACGGGGTCTTGTATACCTACAACCATTCTCTGGGCATCTACCGCTGTCCGGCCGATAAAAGCACCGTGCGCGACCAGGGGTTCATTCCCCGCAATCGCAGCGTCTCGATGAGCATGTACATGAACTTTCGAGCCGATCCCAGCACCCCCGGATATGAGCTCTGCTGGCATCGCCTGGGGCAAATCCAACGCCCCGGGACAAGCCGCGCCGTGGTGTTTGTGGATGAGAACGAGAAGAGCATCCAGCAGAGCGCCTTCGGTATTAACGCCCCAGACAGCCTCACGTTGTTTAACGGGCCCCTTTGGACCTGGGTCAGTTTTCCTGCAACTCGACACAATAACGCCGGTGCCCTGAGTTTCGCCGATGGCCATGTCGAGTCGTGGCGTTGGCGTGAGGCCAATACAATGCAAATCGCCCAGCTTAATGACTGGACCGTGATGAAACCCGCCGTGCCCAACACCGATCGCGATCTCGGGCGTTTCTTCACCGCAGTCCCGGAGAAGGTCCCGGTTCCGTAGCCGGTTTTGCCTGGCAGGGAGGCAGACTTCGGTCTCATGGGTGACTGACCACTTCTAAACACCCCATCGGAAGCCGTGTCCGCGGGGCGCATTCGCGAGTCCCTGGAAGGTTAATAGGGACGCCTCGGCTACCCGCAAGCCATGGACCGGCATGTCTTCAGCAATGGGATGGCAAGGGGAAAGCAGGGGGATAGCAAGGGGAAAGCAGGGGGAGAGTCTTCCCCCTGCTTTCCCCTTGCTATCCCCCTGCTTTCCCCCTGTTACACTCTTGCTGGTTCATGGCTTGCGGGTGACTGGATCTCAACGTCTTGGCTCAGCGCACTGTCTGAGAGCGTTTCGGGGTCCCAGGTTGCAACGCTTAAACCTGGGCGCATTGACGATTCATTGGGGAGTGGGCTAAGGACGCCTCGGCGAGGCGTCCCTGCCAAGGACTCGCGAATGCGCCCGTGTCCGCGCGTCGCCCACGATTGACGTTGACGTGGCATCAGTTTTACCAAGAATGCTGTGAAATGAGCGCGACTAAGAGCCCGTTGACGCTGGCCCTGGCGGGATGGCCATTTGCCTCGATGCTCGAAAGGGCAGGCGCAGCGGAAGCCTTTGGTTTGGATTGGTCGCACCTGCGCTTTACTCGACTGCTAGCATCAGTTTTCGCTTGAATACTATAAGATCGAATGGAAAAGGGAAGTGACTTATGAACCATAACAACAGAACAACACTCACGCGGCGTCAATTCCTGACACGGAGTTCGATGGCGGCAGGCGCAATGGCGTTGCCACTTTATACTCCGGCCTCGGTGCTTGGGCGCGGCGGCGCGGTGCCGCCAAGTGAGCGAATTGTGATGGGGGCTATCGGTTTGGGTGGCCGCGGTTCTAGCGATCTCGACTGGATGCTTGGCCAGCCCGATGTGCGTTTTGTGGCCGTCTGCGATGTGCGGCGAGGAAACCGCGAGGGCGCCCGGAATGCCGTGAACCGCAAGTATGGCAACCAGGATTGCACAGCTTATCGGGATATGCGCGAGTTGCTGGCCGAGCAAAAGGATGTGGAGGCCGTTTTGCTTGCCACCGGCGACCGCTGGCACGCGCTGGCCTCGATCCTGGCGATGAAAGCGGGTAAGGATGTCTATTGCGAGAAGCCCTCCTGTCTTACAATGGCGCAGGGGCAAATGGTCGTGGAGACAGCGCGACGGTATGGCCGGGTTTATCAAACGGGCGCCCAGCGGCTTAGCGAGCCGAATCACGTGTTTGCGATAGAAATGGCCCAGTCCGGCCGGCTGGGCCCGATTCATACCGTATACGCAGATTGCCGCTGGCGCGACGGGATGCGCCAGGACTGGTTGCCGGCGGAACCCGAACCGTCCAAGGATGAAGTGGACTGGGATGTCTGGCTCGGTCCCTGTCCCTGGCGGCCTTACAACAGCGGTTATGTGAATGGTGGAGGGTGGTATCACTTTTATGATTTCGCTACCGATGTCGCGATGTGGGGGGCGCACTCGGTGGCGCAGGCCCTGGCCGGAATCGATATGGCGAACGTTACCTCCATCGAGTTCGCGTATGAGGGGCCGGATTTAACGATGGAGACGCGCTTGTCCAATGGGGTGAAGTTGGTCCTGTTCCGCGTCGCCGGCTCGGTTTGGGAACCGTGCAAGTTCTGGCACGGCGCTTGTGGTGAGCGATTCGATGGGCCCGAAGGCTGGGCCGGGGCCGCCGACGGGTATTCAAAGCCTGATGTTTCATCGCCGACGCTGTTATATGAATACGACCGGGTGCTCGCCCAATACACGGCCAGAACGCAACGGCCAATGAATCACGTGCGGGATTTCTTCGATTGCGTGCGGTCGCGCCAGCTCACGGTAGCGAACCCTGAAGTCATGTTTCGGTCCATGAGCATTTGCCTGGCTGCCGACATTTGCGAGCAATTGAAGCGCAACCTGAAGTTCGATCTGCTCAAGGCTGAATTTGTCGGCGATCCCGAAGCGAACCGGATGCGGTCGCGCGTGATGCGTGAACCTTGGCAGATTTGAACGAACCCACCTGAATCAGTGCCCAGGAACGCACACCGGGGATTGACGGCATGAAAGCCCTGTTGCTTGGTGCGCTGAGTCTGCTGGCGTTCGGCCTTGCATCCACCCCGGCGCGAGAGAACTGGCCCGAGTTACGCGGACCGGACCAGAACGGACATTCGGAGGCAAAGAAGCTGCCGCTGACCTGGAGCGAAACGAACAACGTCGCGTGGAAAACCGCTGTTCATGATCTGGGTTGGTCCTCACCGGTCGTCTGGGGAAATCAAATCTGGATTACGACTGCAACAGAGGATGGCAAACATCTCTTTGCGGTTTGTGTGAACGGCCAGACGGGCGAGATCGTTCACGACGTCAAGGTGTTCGACACCCAAACACCGGAACACGTCGCCAGTGTGAACAGCTATGCGTCTCCCACTTCGGCGATCGAAGCGGGCCGGCTCTATGTCCACTACGGTACTTATGGCACGGCGTGCCTGGACACGCAAGACGGCAAGGTTCTATGGAGCCGCCGCGACCTGACCTGCGATCACCACGAAGGTCCGGGATCTTCGGTCATGCTGCATAAGAACCTGCTCTGTTTCAACGTGGACGGCCGGGATGTGCAATACGTGATCGCGTTAGACAAGAACACTGGCAAGACCGTGTGGAAAACCAACCGCTCCATCGATTACACTCCTTTTTCCACCAATCAACGCAAGGCTTTCTGCACGCCCATCATCCTGGAGGTTGGAGGCCGGCTTCAACTCTTCAGTCCCGGAGCCAAAGCGATGATCGCCTATGATCCGCAATCCGGCGAGGAACTCTCGAAAGTCCGGTATAACGGATGGTCCATGGTGCCGCGCCCGGTGTTCGGCCACGGACTGGCGTATGTCATCACTGATTATGAAAAGCCGGAATTGTGGGCCGTGCGACCGGATGGACAGGGAGACGTCACCGAAACACACGTGGCCTGGAAGGTTGCGAAAGATATGCCGCGGACAGCTTCTTTGTTATTGGTAGATGACCTGTTGTATATGGCCAACGACGACGGCTATGCCATCTGCCTGGAGGCCAAAACGGGCAATCGGGTCTGGCGTGAGCATCTGAAAGGCAAATATTCGGCTTCGCCGATCTATGGCGCTGGTCGCATCTACTTCTTCAGCGAGAAGAATCTAACCACCGTCATTGAGCCGGGCCGCGAGTTCAAAGTGCTGGCCGAGAATCAACTGGACGAGCGCGTAATGGCCACGCCGGCGGTGGCCGGTGATGCGATTATTCTGCGATCGAAGACTCATTTGTATCGTCTCGCGGACCTGGCGAGATAATCGACCGCGCACCCAGCCTGCTGCGCGTGCCGGCGCGGCTCAATCGAATCCGGCTGAGTTTTTTCCCGTCAATTACATTGCGCCTGAGGCCAGGGTGTGGCACAAGGCTAGGTCAATTTTGAAATGAAAAACGATACGAAGAAAACGACCGAAGCCCAGTTGCTCGATTTGCTGAAGAAAGTGCTGCCCAAAGCCACCCACGATGCGCAGTTGGCGGGCAAGATTTACCAAGCCATCGAACTGGAGCTTAAAGCCAAAGCCCGTAGTTCAGCCTTTGAAAAGTTCTGCGCCAAAGTGGAGCTGCCAGACCTGGAGCCCAAGAGCCTGGCGGCGGTAGAGACGCAGTTGGCCGCCTCGTTCGGTGAAAGCGACGTGTTCCTGAAGCCCAATCTCAAAGAGAAGAATTTGGCGGTGGAAATCTCCTTGCCCGACGGCACTCAGTACAGTGGAGAAATCGACGTCAACGAGAACGCGGGGGTGGATGCCAGCGAAGAGCAGGAAATCACGCTCAAGTTCGTCCCGTTCCCGGTCTGCTTGCCCGGGGACAAGGAACTGGTCTGGCTCTTAGGCAAGCGCGAGAACCTGTCAGCGGACGAAGCCGGTATAGCGTTGACGAAGGCGGAGACTGAGTTTTGGGCATCGAAAACCGGCCAAAAGCTATTGCGGGATCGTGTCGAGCGCAGTTTTCCAGAGTTCATTGCCCGAGCCCCGGCCGGCATGTTGAACGAATTGGGCCTGAAACGGCACTACAAGACTCCTGAACCGATCAAGCCCCTGCGGGCAGGCAAGAGAAGCTAGCGGATCGCATCCCCCTCGGGGAATGTGGTCTTCCTTGGGACAATACGGACGAGTCTCTTGGCCACTCCTACGTCGTTTGGTTAGTCCTGGTGCAGCGGACCTGGCACGCCGCCACCACCTTCCGGTCTGTGGACCACTCCAAACGAATTCAGCAACGTTCCTTAACGGCTCGCTACGGCAGATTGCGCAATCGGTAGAATTGCGCAGCCCCTATGGCATCCAGGATTACCTGGTTGACGCCGTTGCTCAGCGCCGGTCCGTTCGTCACCGCCGACCACGTGCCTACTCCCAGCTTGGCGGTGGTTTCCAGTTGGCACGAGGTTGCTGCAATGGGCCAAGAAATCAGCACTCGCTGCGCGCCGGTGAGGCTTACCGACAACGCTGGGAGACTCGAGAATCGTAGAGAACCAAAGGTCCATTCTCCCAATCCGGCTGCTGCTTGCGCCGTGATCGTCTTGGTAACGGCATCGATCACTGCGGGCACCTCGCTCCAGGTTTTGCCGTCGAATTGATACAAGCGGGCCGCGTCGGCCTTGAAATCGGAGGGCAGCTTTGACGGGTCATAATGGAACCGAACCAGCATCGGCGGCAGGGCGGAGCCGGCGTAGAAGGTGTCCCCCCGAACAATCCAATACTCGCTGGCGCCAACGACAGCGGGGAGAGAATTGGAAAAGAACGTCGAAGGTTGGTCCACGTGCCACGCCACCACCATCGGCTGGCCGACGCCGACACTCGGCGACCGCAACTCCACGCCGCTGCTGCCCAGGACCGACCAGTTGGTGGAGGCTAGGTTGACGCGCTGCTGCGTGAAGCCGGCGGGGGCGGCGAAGTCGGTGATGACCGTACTTCCGGATGAGATGCCGTAGAGATGCCCACCGGTCAGGGCGAGCCAATCGATCGGCTGAGAAAGCCCTTTCACAATGAGCGTTGCGGTCGCGCCGTTGAACCGCCACAGCAAACCCAATCCGCCGCCGGTGTAAATGCCGGGCGTGCGTTGCGCGGCGTACACGCCGTCTGGCGCGCTGACGATCTGCGTGAAGTTATCGCCGTCTCGCTGTTCGACGCCGGTGACTTTCTGCCAGGCACCGCTGACGCGCCGCCAGACCAGTGCGTTTTCGCCGACCGCATAGACGTCGGAAGCGTTGCCGCTGATGCCGGCGATTGCGTTAGTGCCCGGCGTGGTATCGGCAACCCAGGCCGCGCCACTATACCGGAGTATCCTGCCGTTCTTTGCGCCGATGTAGATCTCTGAATCCGACCGGCCCCAAATCGTGCGCAGCACCGTCACTCCCATTTCCGGCGTGGGAACGGAGTAAGTCGTGCTCCAGTCGTTCGATCCATTCCACCGCATCACCCGCCACGAGCTGCAGGCATAGAGGCTGCCCGCGGGCGAGCGCCAGAAGGCGACGGCATCGGTGGGTTGATTCCAAGAATTGCCCATCGCCTCCCAGGCCGACCCGTTCCAGTGATGCACACCGCGTTCGAAGGTAAGCATGTTGTCCCAGGCGATCACTATATCGCGCAAGCTGCCGGCCAAGGCGGCATTGACCATCGTCTGGGTCTTCATGTCCGGAGGCAGGACCGGGAAATCGTGGTAGTTGAAGCCATCAAAATAGGTCATTGGCATCGTGCCCGTCCGATAGAGCGAACTGCCATAAACCAGCAGGCCGTTTGTCCCGCAAGAGGTGGCCCCGTTTGCGGACAGGGACAAGGTTGCGTCGCCGCCGGCAGTCAGGGACGACAATGTGCCGCCGCCGAGTCCATTCAGGACGAATTCATGCGCCACACCGCCCAGCCCGACACCATAAATGCGGTTGCCGACGGCTGCGCCTTCCATCCATTGCTGACGCATACTGTAGCTGAAGTCGTTGGTGTAGTTGATCACCGTGCCGTTGAAATGCCGGATGGATTGGATCCCGAGGAAGTAGAGGTCGGTCGCCGAGCTGCCGGAGATCTTCAGGATGCTGGAGCCCGAGAACATGTTTCCACCCAGACCCAGATCTGTCCAAGTCCCGTTGGCATTACGCCGATAGACTTGGCCGGTGTTGCCTCCGGCATAAACATTTTGGAGATCGGCTCCCCAGAGGGTTTGCAGGAGGTTGACAGAGAAACCTCCGCTCTCTAATTTCTGCTCCAGGCTCCACGAGCCATTTTGAAAGTGGACAATCTGGCCATGTGTGCCCGCGAAGAAGACATGGCCCGTGCCGACCGAGGTCACCGCCATCAGGCTGCCCTCCAACAACAAAGGAACGGTCACGAATTGCCAATTCGTCCCGTTGTAGTGCACTGGAAACGTGCCAATATCCGTCGTCGCCCAGACGTCTTTGGGGCCGACCGCGCAAACCGCTGTCAGAGGATAGGTCCAACCGGAGTAGTTTGGAGGCGTCATCTGCGTCCAATTGGTGCCGTTCCAATGCAGGATCCAAGAGTGATTAGTGGAGTTTAGAGTGTAGGCATCGCCCCCAACCGCCCAAACGTCGCGGGTCGTAAGACCATGCATTGCATAAACTGTCTTGTTAGTAGGCGTCACCATCTGTGTCCAGTTGGTGCCGTCCCAATGCTGAATCACGCCGCCATGCCCGCCGACGTACAGGTCATCCGGCGCCGCAGCCCAGGCGGCGAGCATGTCGTTGCCCTGAGGTGAGGGAGTGACGAAACGCCAGTTGGGTGGCAAGCCGGCCGCGGTCGAGCGGGCAGCTAACAAAAGCACACTGCCGCAAAAAGCGAGGCGGAACAGAAGGTTGATAACTCCACGAACTCGTAGTTTGATGGAAAACGCTGGATCCATAGCGCGACATTGGCGGCACTAGTTCGCTTCGTCAAGCTTGGAGCAGGCTGAATCGAACTCGTGGAAACTCCTCCCGGAATGCCTCGCACCCATCTATGTCAAGCCGCATTGCGACGCTCAACCCGATGAGCTTCTCGGGCTACCACCAGTTCCTCCTGCGCGTGAATGACCAGGATGCACGCCGAAGAATCCGGCCTGGCCACGTCAGTATCGGACTTGGACTCGGCATTGAGCTCGGGATCGAGACACAGGCCCATAAACTCCAATCCCTCGCAGGCTGCGGCCCGCAAGGCAGCGGAATGCTCTCCTATCCTGTCCGCGAAGCCTGAGTCAACGCCACGCTGCCGCTTGGCGCTCTAAACAGCCAAGTTTCTGGCCCGTACTCCTCCAGCCCTGCACCAGCCCTTCCCGCGGGACTCGCCGGACACTCGCCGGAGCCTCGCCGTAGTACCCTCGATCCGGATCGAGGGTACTACGGCGAGGCTCCGGCGAGTGTCCGGCGAGGTTACGGAGCTGTGAACAAGCACAGAGCACGCTACTCCCTCCATTTTACCGAAAACAGAGAAGAACAGGAGGAAGCTCCACAAATGCTCCAGCCGTAGGAGCTTAAGCGCACTACACGGAGTCCTCGCTGGTAAACATTCGGGTAACCCGCATAGGAGCGCGGGCTTTAGGCCGCAGCAATGTCCGAATGCAGATGCGCCCTGGAGAAAGCCGGCGCTTGGCCACATGCTGCATTTCTGCGACCTAAAGGCCGCGCTCCTATACCCGCGGAGCAGCAACGTCACCGGGCGTGGTACGTAGCCGGTGCAGAGGCGGGCGGCGGCCTCGGAAATGACGTAACTGCGGTACCAAAGAATGTTCTGTCCATTGTGCTCCGACTTGCTCAGTAATGGAGGACCATTCATTCCATGAACAGCTACTTCAGTCCCGGCGATTGGACCATCATCCTGGTCTATTTGATCGGCATCATAGGGCTCGGGCTCTGGTTTGGAAGGGACCAGCACAACACCCGCGACTATTTCCTCGGCAGCAAAAACGTCCCCTGGTGGGGCATTGGCCTGTCAATCGTCGCCGCCGAGACCAGTGCGTTGACCATCATTGGCGTCCCCGCCATGGCTTACGGCGGCAACATCGCCTTCTTGCAGATGATCATCGGCTACGTAATCGCCCGCATCTTGTTGGCCATCGTCCTAGTCCCCCATTACTTCAAGGGCGAGATCTACTCGCCCTATCAACTGTTCGCCAATACCTTCGGACCCTCCGCCCGCCAGACCGCCGGCTGGTTCTTTCTTATCAGCGAAACCCTGGCCGCCGGTGTGCGGGTCTATGTGGCCAGCATCCCGGTGAAGCTGATTCTGGGCGACAAGTTGCTCGGGTTTGGCACCGGCGACCCTATCCTCGGGGCCATTCTCTTGTTCGTGATCCTCTCGCTCCTCTACACCTACGTAGGGGGCGTCAAGGCTGTCATCTGGACAGACGCCGTCCAATTCGGTCTGTTCTTGCTCGGAGGTATTTTCGCCCTCTGCTACATCCCATCGCTCGTGGATGGCGGGGTGTCCGCAGTCTTCTCCAAAGCCGCCGCCGCCGGCAAACTCCACTGGCTCAATGTGACTCCGCCACCCGGCGTCTCCCTCACGAAGTTCCTCCTCGGTGCCCCGTTTAATATCTGGATGGGTGTCATCGGCGGCACGGTCCTCGTATTGTCCTCCCACGGCGCCGAGCAGTTGATCGTGCAAAGGGTATTGGCCTGCAAATCGATAGCCGATGGCCGCAAAGCGCTCACCCTTAGTGCCGTTGTGATATTCCCCCTCTTCCTGATCTTCCTGCTGGTCGGCGCGATGCTCTGGGTGTTTTACCAGGGACACCCCTTCCAGATACCCCTGCCCGAGACCCGCCCCGGTTCCGGCATCACCGCCAACGACTTCATCTTCCCCATCTTCATGATGACCGAGGTGCCCCACGTGCTGAGAGGCTTCCTCATCGTCGCCATCCTGTCTGCCGCCATGTCCTCGGTCAGTTCGGCGCTCACTTCGTTGGCCTCGGTCTCCACTATGGATTTCGTCAAACACCTCCTCCCCGGGCGCAGCGAAATCTTCTTCCTTCGCTTCAGTAAGTACTCCACCGTCTTCTGGGCCGCCGCTTTGATCTTCACGGCCTACCTGAGCCGCCAGGTCGCCTTCGTCCTGAACGCCGCCTTCGCCCTGCGCGGCCTCACCAGCGGCGCATTGGTCGGCGGCCTCGCCCTCGCTGTGTTTTGGAAGAAAGGCCGCGGCTTCCCGGTCATCACCGGCATGGCGGTCTCCCTCGCGACCATGACTACCATTCAGCTCATGCCCAAGCTCGATTGCGCCAAGGCGCTCTGGATGGAGGTTGTCGGCACCGAGATCTTCTGGCCCTGGTACACCCTCATCGGCGCGACCATTACGCTCCTCACCGCCGCGCTGGTTCGGACTTTGCTGCCGGCTGCCCCTCCGTCTGCTGATACCCCAACTCCATCTTCAGCGCCACCAACGATAGGTTAATGTCCCGGATAAACGCCACCAGCGACCCGCTCAACGACAGCATGCACGCTATGAACAACAGGCTGATCAGCAGGCCCACCTCCAGTTTCCACAAGGCCGTCAGGAACAACACTATGATCAGCAACGACGCCAACAGCACGCTTACCCCCGCCAGCAAGATGGACAGCCGGATCAACCGCGCCCGGCGGTAGAGTATTGCGATTTGCCCCTCCGGTCTCTCTCGGTCGTCTGCTGCCAATTCCCGCAGCTCCCGCATAAGTAAGCGAGAGCGGTCAATAGTCCGCCCGTAACGGTTCGTCAGGGTCAACAACAGCAGGCCAACACCCGAAATCAAAATGACCGGGCCGATGGCCACCTGCAGGACGGGAATCAATTCCTTCAACGGTGTTAGAGCCATACCTGATTCCACACTAGCCCGCCAACCTCACGAATCAACAGGTTTTGCGTCGCAACTCGCAGAACCCCACGCTACTACTCTGATTAATCGATAGCAGTTTGGTTCGACGGGCAGACTCGCAACTGCTACTTCTTGATTGTAACCATGCGGTTGGTACTGGGGAGCACGCCCGCCCCGGGCGTGGCCAGCCGGCGCCCTCGCCGGGTGGCAGGACCGGGCGCCGAGTCACTGAGGAGTGCTTCCATTCGGGGAACCGCGAAGGCGACTGGCGAGGGCGCCAGTCACGACGCCCGGGGCGGGCGCGCTCCCCCCTTACAGCTTGTGATCGTTACGGCTTAGCGCATTAATGCTCAACGAATGAGCCGGCCGATACGCTCTGAACTCAACAAAAGCCCGTGGTGTGCTGGTTCCTGATGAATAAACGTCTTAAAGACATTCGCCATGTCGCCCTGGACATGGATGGCACGATTTACAGCGGCGGCACGCTGTTTGAGTCCACCCGGCCCTTCCTGGCGCTGTTGGACGCCCTCGGCATCGGCCATACGTTCTTGACGAATAACTCATCCAAGAGCGCCAAGCACTACCTCGCCCACTTGCGCAAGATCGGGATCGTTGCGACCGCCGACCAGCTCTATACATCAACCCAGGCGACCATCGAGCATCTGCGTGAGCAAATGGCGGCAGTGCGGCGCCTGTTTGTCCTTGGCACGGCCAGCATGCGCCGGGAGTTGGAGACCGCCGGGTTCGCACTGACGACCGACAGTGCCAGCGACGAGCCCGACGGGGTGATAGTTGGGTTCGACACGGAGTTGACTTTCTCCCGGCTCTGCCGCGCCGCTTATTGGATTAGCAAAGGCAAACCCTATGTCGCCACGCACCCCGATCGGGTCTGTCCGACAGACCAACCCACTGTGCTGGTGGATTGCGGTGCGATCTGCGGCGCGTTGAAAGAGGCCACCGGGCGTGCCCCTGATACGGTCTTGGGCAAGCCCGACCCTTGCATGTTGCGCGGTATCCTGATCCGCCATGCGCTCGCGCCAGAGCAACTGGCGATGGTGGGCGACCGTTTATACACGGACATGGCGATGGCCCACCGGTCCGGAGCATTCGGTGTGCTGGTGCTGACCGGCGAAACCACCGCGGCTGCCGCGGCGAATTACTCACCTGCGCCCGATCTGGTCGTCTCCGGGCTAGCGGAGTTCGGCGAGCGCTTGCTCCGGGCCCGGCAACAGAACAGTAAATCAATATAGAAGTGATGGGCAATTCGGTTGGAGAAGTCACCTCGATCACGCTCCATCGGGTTACTTACTCCTCTTGCTTTGCATTCCAGACCAATAGCGGCAACACCAAAGCGAAGACCGAGGCAATGACCCAGAAATTCCCGGCGGCAGTGAAATCATAAACAGTGTCCCCGTTAGCGCGGATGACTTTATGGGCATTGATCAAATACCCGCCCACAGCTTCCTGCAACGACGCACCCGCATAACTGAACAAACCGATTACACCCATCGCGGCGCCAGTGGCCTTCTTCGAGCAGATGTCCACCGCCATCAAACCGCCCAGATACGTCACCAGGGCGTATACTGTGTAGCCGAAAAACACCATGCTGATGTAGTCAATCCACACATAGTCCGCCGGCGCATACACGAAGGCAGCAGTGGACAACACGAAGAAGATCCCGAACAGCAGGCAAGGCACACTGCGCTTGTGCTGAAAGAACTTGTCCGATATCCAGCCACAGGTCACCGCGCCGACGATGCCGGCGAACTGGGAGATGGAAATGATCCCGCTGGCTTTCATCAGGCTGTATCCCTTGGCGTCAACCAGGAACACCACGCCCCATGACTCCAACGCATACCGGGTCACATAACAAGCAGCCGACGATAGCCCCAACACCCAAACCGCGGGCCGGGTGATGACCGCGATCTGGGCCCTCAGGACGGGTTTGGTGTCGGCCCTATGTTGCTCGTGGGTTTGTTCGCCTGAATAGACCGAAATCGGCGGAAGGCCATATACTTGTGGCCGGTCATACATGAACAGATACAAGAATACCGAGGCCGTGACCGCGAGGAGTCCCGGGGCAAAGAAACCCATTCGCCAGCCGAATGCTGCTACGATATAGGCAGTGATGATATAGGTCAGACCGGTGCCGATATTATGCGCGGAGAACCAGATGCCGTACAAAGTGCCCCGCTCCTTGTTGGAGAACCACTGGTTCAGGGACACGACGCATGGCGCGGCGCCGAAGGTCTGAAACCACCCGCAGAACCCCCAGAGCACGGCGAAGAGGTAAAAGCTCGAACAGAAGCCCAGCATCACCAGGAGTGTGGCGGATGCGAACAATCCCAACGCCAGGAATCGTTTGATGTTCAACCGGTCGGCCAGAAAGCCATTGAGGCATTTGCCGATCATGTAGGTCACAAAGAACACCGATCCAATCGCGCCTAGCTGCAAAGGGTCAAATAGCCCTGCCTGCAAGAGCGGTTTCTTCACCACCGCAAACCCCTGACGCACGACGTAGTACATCGCGTAGCCGAGAGTGATGGATAGAAATACCGAGATCCGGCTCTTTCTATACCGGCGTTTGATCTCAGCTTCGTCGGTGAGCGGGATGGCGTTGGGACCAGTCCAGAAGTAATTAATGATGGCTTTAAGCAAAGGTCGCCTCTGAGAGGTTCTTAATCGAGCAAGTTCACGCGTAGTTCCGGAATTTGACAAGGCATGCCTGGAAACAGCCTCAGACGATTGCTGTCAAAAGCCGATCTGACAAGGAATTGCTTCTTTGCGGGACAGCCTCCGCCCTGACAGCTATCGTGGACGAGCCCTTTGGCCAGTCCTCAAGCCATTTGGCCCATCGAACGTTGCTGCGGACAGGAATGTCCGCGCGCCGGCGGTACTGCCGAAGCGCCTGAACTTAGGGGCGCTTTCCAACCCATCAGCACTTATACAGCTCGAACGCGCTGGCTAGCAGCATCACTTCGGGATGTTTTACCGCCACCCGAGGTAGGATGAGTCGAATGCGCGACCGATACTCGGCGAGCTTCTCCCGCAAGGGCCGGAGGTCGTCGACTTTATCCCACTGGAGCTTATGGAGGTCCAGCACGAGGCGGCTCTTACTGCGCGCCAGTGAGTCGCGGATGCGCTGGCCCAATCCCTCAGCTTCCTTGGAAGAGAGCGCGCCCTCGAGCCGCAGCCAGACTTGTTCCTTGGCGTGTCGCAACTCGACCTGGATCGAGAGGTTCGGGATCTTGACTTTGCGTTGGAATTCTTCCCAAAGATGAAACCCGGCCCAGCGCTCCGTCGGCATCCGATACATCGTGCGAAGCAGCTTCGGATGCTGGAAGAGGTCCAGCTTCAAGGTCAGCCCGGTCCAGAGCGCGGCCCCGACGGCGATGACGGACATGCCCCGTTCGCGCAGCGAGGGACGGCCTAGTTCGGTATGAACCCGGCTTTCCAACTCGCCAATCCATCGTCGTATGGCGGCATTGGGGCCGAGCAGCCGGCCGGCGAGAAACACCGGGTAGGCCGTACGCAGTTCCCGGGCGTAATACGCTGCCTTTTGGCGCAGGAACTTATTCGGGGAGTCCTTGAGTTTCTGGTATCCTAGCAGGCGCCCTTCGAGCGTGCGGAAGATACTCGGGCCGAGCCGCTGAAAATCCTGGTCGAAGCACCAGCGCTGAAGCTGCTCAATGGCCTCAGGGGAGAGCGTCGGATGCTTGATCATCGTCGTGAAGCCGTCCGCGCGGCGGTACATCTCCGTGGGGTCTTTCACCCACTTATCAAGCATTAGGTTATCCTTCATCACCCGCTGGTGGAAGGGCGTGCCCGGAGGCGGCCCGTAAATCAAGTATTGGGCCAGCGCAGGCTTGAGCTTCATCAGGCCATCCAGCTCCTGGGCGACGACTTCCGGAGTCTGGTAGTCGAAGCCGAGGATCATCGAGGTGAGGACGGTGATACCATGCTCGCGAAACTCAGTGAGAATGTCCTCGACTGGCCGGCCCTGCTGCTTGGCATAGCCTGAGCGCGTACCCTCATACCCGATCCAGAAGCCGTCAATGCCCATCTCCAGGATTTCCTGGACGGTGTATTGGCTGATGGCCTTGATGCTGGAAAAGGCGAAGATGGAGAGCGTCCGGCCGCTGGCCATCACGCAGTCACGGAATTCCATTGCCCGCTTCTTGTTGAGCAGGAAGTCCTCATCAATGATCAGGAGGACCAACTTGGGGTCCATCTCGAGGTAACGCTCGGCGACGGCATAGATATCCTTGCCCTCGGGCAGCAGGCGGATGTGCTGGCGCTTGAAGAAGTGCGAGGTGCAGCAGAAATCGCAGCCGTTGGCGCAGCCCAGCCCGGCGAGGATCTTCCCGGTGCCCGACACCTTCCAGCCAAAGACTTTGAGCCAGCTCACCATTAAGGGGTGCTTGTACGGCTTCGGCAGCTCGGATTCGCCCAGCAGCCGGCGGAAGAACCCGACTCCTTCCTCGCGGCAGATGTAGTCACCGTATTGCTTGATCTCTTCGTCCTTCAGTATGGTGCCGTAGCCGCCCAGCACGATCTTGCTGTTGGGCGCATACTGGCGGATCAAGGCCACCGTCTCCTTCATCTTGTGCATGAGCGCCATGAGGAACGAGACCCCCACGTACTCGTAGCCCTTCTTGAGCTCGCGGATCAGCTCGCTCTTGGATGGGTATTGCAGCACCACGGTCGGCGTATCCAGGTTTTCGGCGATATATTCGAGGGAAAAGTAGATGTTCACGGTCCGTGGGCTGAAAAGGCCCTGCGCGCGCGTGACTTGGCTATAAAGGAGTTCGTAACCGACAGAGGGGGCATCACCGTGGCTTGGCCCGAACGGGCGGCATACGCTGGTCAAAAGGACTTTCTTTGTCATGGACTCGTAATAAGGATTCGTTTGTGCAGGAGGAATCGCTGTTCTGCGGCTCAAACGAGGCGTGATCGGACGAATGCGACCTGACTTTGCTAATTACACGCGGAAACGCGCCCGATGTCAAAGGCTGATTTCGGGAAGAAGCAGCCCCCTCCTTCCTGGAAATGGACGTCTGTCGCGATATTCGGAAGGACTTTCTGTGGGTGATGCATGCATGCGCCAGGGGTCCCCAACCCGTGACGATACTTCAGGGATTGGACAGCCAAGCCCGGAGATTGCCGGGCCAGCGGCTGGTCTCGGGTCTGGCCGAGAGCGAGGCAAGCGCTACGAAACGCCGAAGAACTTCCGGATTTCGCCCAGCACCTCCACGAAACGGTCTATCTCCGCCGTAGTGTTGTAGAAGTAAAAGCTGGCGCGGGCGGTGGATTCGACCCCCAGTTTTCGCATCAGCGGCTGGTTGCAGTGGTGTCCTCCGCGCAATGCCACCCCGCGCTGGTCAGCAACGGTCACCACATCATGCGCGTGGACGTCTTTCAATAGGAAGCTTACCACGCCGGCACGCCCGATGTGGGGGCCGAACAGCCGGATGCCCTGCTTAAACTCGGATAGCTTGGCATAGGCGTAAGCACCGAGTTCCTGATCATGCTCCGCGATGTTGTGCCGCCCGATCTGGTCGAGGTAATCCATCGCCGCGTGCAACCCGACGGCGCCCGACATGTCCGGCGTGCCGGCCTCGAACTTATGCGGGGCGGGCTTCCAGGTGCTCTTCTGAAAATCAACATCCAGAATCATCTCCCCGCCGCCCTGATACGGCGGCGTGTCCTCCAGCACCTCCTGCCGACCATACAACACACCGATGCCCGTCGGCCCGCACATCTTGTGAGCCGAAAACGCGAGGAAATCACAGCCGATTTCCTGCACGTCGATGGGCCGGTGTCCGGCGCTTTGCGCGGCATCCACGAGCGTGGTCACCCCGCGCTGGCGCGCCCGCGCGCAAAACTCCCCCACCGGATTGATCGTGCCGAGTGAGTTGGAGATGTGGGTCATCGCCAACAGCTTTACCTTGCTGGTCAGGAACTCGTCGAGGCGGCTCAGGTCGAGCAGGCCGGTCGAGCCGGTGACGGGCAAAAATACGAGCTGCGCGCCCGTGCGCTCGGCCAGCAGTTGCCAGGGAACGATGTTGCTGTGATGTTCCATTTCGGTGAGCAGGATCGCGTCACCGGCTTTGATGTGCTTCGAGCCCCAGGCTTGTGCCACCAAATTGATGCCCTCGGTCGTGCCGCGGGTGAAAATGATCTCGTCCGCACTGCGGGCGTTGATGAACTTCGCCGTACGCGCTCGCGCAGCCTCGAAGGCGGCGGTGGCGCGGTTGCTCAGTTCGTGAATGCCGCGATGGACATTGGCATTATCGTGCTCGTAATAATGCCGCAAGGCCTCGACTACGGCGCGCGGCTTCTGCGTGGTGGCGGCGTTATCGAAGTAAATCAACGGCTGCCCGTGCACCTTCTGATCAAGGATCGGAAAAGCGGCACGGAATGATGACCAGTCAGTCATTTTATTCTCGTTCGTTGCAACGGCTGCTTCAGTGGTCATAATCCTCTTACATCAGCCCCAATTGCAGCTTGGCCTGTTCGGTCATCATGCCCTGGTTCCACGGTGGGTCCCAGACCAGCTCTACGGCTACGTCCTCCACTCCTTCGAGACCGAGCACTTTGTTCTGCACATCCTGGGCGAGCATCGGGCCCATGCCGCAGCCAGGGGCCGTCAACGTCATCTTCACCTCCACCTTATGGCCGCCCGCAGGCATTGGCGCGATGTGGCAGTCGTAAATGAGGCCCAGGTCAACGATGTTAACGGGGATCTCCGGGTCGTAACAGGAGCGCAACTGGTTCCAGATTTCCTTCTCAAGCTGCTCCTGTGTTACCGGGGCGCCGGTGCTGGTGGGCTTGGCGGCCAACTCGAAGCCCAGCGCGTCCGCATCCTTGCCTTCGATACGGAACATGTTCCCGTTCAGGATCACAGTATAGCTCCCGCCCAGTGTCTGCGTGATGTACGCCTTTTCGCCCTGCTTCAGCGTGACCCGATCGCCGACCGGGATCATGGCCGCCTCGACGTCGCGAACTAATGTGACTGGCTCGTCGCTACTCATGTGATCAATATATCACGTTTCATCATTCTCCGTGCTCACCGGCTGGCCTTCACCCTTGAGCGCTGCCATCAACGCATGCCAGGACAGGATCGCGCATTTGACGCGGGCCGGGAACTTATACACGCCTGCGAACACTGCCAGCTTGCCCACATCCCCCACCACCCGGCCGGTCGTGACCATCTCATGGACCTGATCGAAAATCTTCTGCACCTCGCCCCTGGTCTTGCCTCTGACAGCTTCCGTCAGCAGCGAGGCGGAGGCCTTGGAGATACAGCAACCAGACCCAAGGAAGCTGATGTCTTTGACAAGCTCCCCGTCCATAGCCACATAGAGCTTCAACTGGTCCCCGCAGAGAGGGTTATGCCCCTGGGCCGATCGGGTCGCGCCGCTCAGTTCGTGGAAATTCCGCGGCTGCTTGCAGTGGTCCAGGATAACTTGCTGGTAGAGATCGCTTAGGTCGTCAAACACATCTGCAATTAAGCATGAAGCTCAGAAAAGGCACGCATAAACCACCCGCGGCAACACGCCCTCTCAGTCCACTGCTTTTCGTGTAATTCGTGTATTTCGTGGTCACCTCACTTCTTTTCTCCAACGCGCGGGTGCTGCTCCAATCTCTCCCAAACCAGCTTGTCCAGTTCCTCACGCGCCGGAGCATGCCGGATGCGTTCGATAATCTCGCCTGCAAAGGCATGAATCAACATACGCCGGGCGGTGTCCAGACCGAGCCCGCGGCTGCGCAAGTAATAAATCGCCTCTTCGTTCAACTGCCCCACGGTCGCCCCGTGCGTGCATTTCACGTCATCAGCGTAAATCTCCAACTGCGGCTTGGTGTCCACTGTTGCGTCTTCGGACAGCAGGAGGTTCTTGTTGGTCTGTTTGGCGTCGGTCTTCTGCGCTCCGGGCCGCACGAGGATGCGCCCGTGAAACACCCCCTTGGAGCGGCCATCGAGAATACCGTTGTAGTACTCGTGGCTATTACAGTGCGGCTGAGCGTGCTCGACCACCATATGGTGGTCAGCCAACTGGTCGCCTCGTGTCAGGTAGAGCCCGTTCAGGATGCACTCGACCCCTTCCCCGGCCAAAGCCGTGCGAATGCTATTCCGAGAGAGGCGTGCCCCGGCGGCAATCGAGTGCGAGATGAAATTACAATTCCGCCCTAAATGCGCATTCACCGCCGCTATGTGAAAAGCAAGCCGGCTCTCGTCCTGAAACTTGGCATGCTCCACAACTGCGCCTTCCCCAAGCGTCACCTCCGTTACCGCGTTAGTGAAATAGGACGCCTCCGCGACGCTGACATAGCTCTCCAGCACCGTCACCTGGCTACCCTTTTCGGCGACAATCAGGTTGCGCGGATGCGACGCGGCCCCGGCCTCATTTGCGGTAGAGATGAACAGCAGGTGGACTGGCGCCTCCACGCTCCTGCCGGCGGGCACATAAATAAAGCCACCGTCCTTGAAGAAGCCCGCGTTCAGTGCCGCAAACGGGTTGTCCTCACCTTGGGGATAATGAGCCAGATGCGCTTTGATCAGCCCCGCATCGCCCGCCAGCGCCGCCGCCAGGCTGCTGACGATCACCCCCTGTGGCTGCGGCCCGGGTGAAGATAGTTCCGCCGCATAATAGCCGTTGACGAACACCAGCCGACTGGCGGCCAACTTGCCAAAAGTAAAGCCGGCGATGGCTTCCGGCGTGAGGCCGTCGCGCGACATTTGCATGACTGGCCGGAAGGGCAGTTTGGCAATCGGTGCCACATTCGTGAAGCGCCAGTCTTCGTGTTGAAGCGTGGGAAAACCCAGTTCGGCAAAGCGTGCCATGCCCGCCTTGCGCAACGGGTAGATCCACGAAGGCTGTTTGGCTTGCGCTTCAAACCGTTCGAACGTCTCCAGGTATTGGTCAGTTTCTTTCATCGCCGAGTCGGCTATCACATGCACCATAGTCTGTGTTGCTGCGAATGTCTCTCAATTTAAGGGACATAGTCTTCCATGCGAGAGCCCGTTACGCAAGTCGCCGACGATGGCCCCGGCGCGCGGACATTCCTGTCAATCGCTGTCAATTTTACTTGAGTTAGAATGGGGCATGGTTGGCGGCGGGGCAATTTAGG
>Ga0118677_10001643_pt1 | contig 46776 bp, 36 predicted proteins | sample AliMusrvi5mmetaG_FD_86154 | JGI IMG/M metagenome (GOLD analysis project Ga0118677, IMG submission 86154) | reverse complement strand
GGGAGGGGGAAGGCGCCACATTTTAGACAGTTGCACCATTCACCCTCCCCCAGCCCCTCCCATCAAGGGAGGGGAGTAAAGTCCAAAGCCCTTAACTTAACGGCAGTGGGGGTGGGGGGTGCATGTTCGCGTATGCCCCCGGTCACGAGCGAGCAGTCGCCGAAGCCGTGGAAGCCGCCGGTGGCATAGCTTATATCCTGAGGATCCCCGCGCAGGGGTAGATACCCGCTGCGTCCACTGCGCAGAGCGACGACAAACACCTGTTCAGACCACCACGGTAAGGGCGTTAGGAAGAATTTCAATTTCGAGCCGATGCGCGTTGCGGAAAGGCACCTCGCCATCCGTCTCCACCAGGAGTGCCTCATTCGAGAGAATGCGTACCCGACGTGTTGTTTGCCGGCGGAGTTGCGGCGCTGCCGATACGGAGCCTTTCATCATCTCAGTCAACAGACCGAGTAACCCCAACCGGCCCATTTCCGGCACCAGGAGCACGTCGAGCAAACCGTCATCCGGCTTCGCCTCCGGTGCGACCCAGAAGCGTCCACCCATACAGCGCCCAAGCATCACGGCGATCATAGTGCAGTATTGTGAGATATCCACGGCATCGAGGCGTGTGATAACTAATGGCGGGGTGTATTTACCCAAGGCGCTGACCATCGAGGTCAACGCCACAGTATTATCGGCATAATATCGCGGCGCCTGCTGGCGTAAATCAAGCGCCAGAGCGCCCAGACCGATTGTTAATGCGTTGATGATGTGAAGCGGGCGGTCCTGTAAGGTGTGATGTGGAATGTCGGTGGTCACGCGCGCGGCATCGCGCACGCCTGTTTCGCCACGCGTAATTTTCGCCACGGCATCCCGCCAGGATTCAGCGGGATCGAGGACCACCTCAGCGGGGCTGTTCTTCGCAAAGTCGTTGTCCAAACCAAGGGGGATAATAGCCATCGGCGTCGTCGGCGCGCCGGCCGCGGCAAGCAGCAGGCCGTTGGCCACCTCATGCACTGTACCGGTACCGCCGGCGGCGACGACCATACGGTATTCGGATGCTGCATGTTCCGCCAGCGTGATTGCCTCACCTGGTTTGCGCGTTGTGACGACGTCAAACGCGACGCCCGCCGACTGCAGCGCCTCGGCGACCGTCGGCCAGTTCTGGCCGGCGCGGTCGCGTCCGGCGTGTGGATTGACAATAACCAACACAGGTGTTGAGGATGTGAATTCGTCGATCATGTGTGTCCGTGACGTCTACTCCGCATTATTCATAATATTTCGAATAATGCCGCAGTCAGTTAGCCCGGCAATCAATTAGTTCATGAATACCCCGGGCTATATGAGAGCACGCGACGTTGTTACAATTTTCTATTCCACATCCGTGGTGAAATAACTTCCAGTCCAACTGCTCACAAATCTGGAGATTGTAAATAGCCTAAAACCTATTTAGAGCCTGTCCAAAAGTCTGGGATATTTCATCGCGCGCAGATTTTGGGGTCAGGCGCGAAGAGATTTTTACTGTATCGCGAGTAGACACACGAGAAAATCGCGACAAAGCCTGGCGCGAAAAGATGCCGCGAGGAATTATCCCGGTCTTTGGGACAATCATCCGCCATGCTTCCCACCATCCGTGGCGGAAGCACTACCAGAGATGTAATTCGGCTCTTGGGAGCCGAATTACATGAGAGGCTCTATTTACATCCCTAACCTTGCCGAATAGCACTGGTGGACAGTACAATAGTACCAATGTCCTCCGAACAACAGAAAGCAGCATGGAAGGCGCGGGTGAACGCCGCGCTGGCCGACGGCGATTCGATCAGCGTGCAAGCGTTGCTCGAAGATGCGCACGCCACCGATGTGGCCGAGGTGTTCCTCGAATTGGATGATGAGGAACAGCAAGCGTTGCTGGAAATGCTGGATGATGAGCAAACGGCGGAATTGTTGGTCGAGTTGGATACCGAAGACCGCGCGGAGCTACTTGACCAATTGCCGGCAGAACGCGCGTCGGATGTGCTGGAAGAGATGTTCTCCGATGACGCCGCCGATGTGTTGAGTGAATTGCCGTCGCAGGAAGCCAATGATCTGCTCGAACGCATGGAACCGGAGATGGCCGACGATGTGGCCGCGCTGTTGCGTTATCCAGACGGTACTGCTGGGCGGTTGATGGCCACGGAATTTGTGCGCTTGCGCCCTGACGATACGGTCAATGCGGTGTTGAGCGCCATGCATCAGCATGCCGATGACGCCGAGATGATCTATTATCTCTACGTCCTCGATGATGATGACCGCTTGCTGGGCTCCGTCAATCTGCGCCAACTCATTATCTGCGATCCAGCGCAGACCATGGCAGAAATCATGAACCGCGAATATGTCAGTGTGGCGACTGACACTCCGCAGGAGCGAGTCGCGGAAGTCGTGCGCCGTCATGATTTGCTCGCTGTGCCGGTACTGGATGAAGAAGGGCGCATGCACGGCATCGTGACCGTAGATGATGTGGGTGAAGTCGTAGAGGAAGAAGGCGCGGATGCACTGCTGGAGGTGAGCGGCACCGCGGATAGTGAGAGCACTGTGCGTCCCGTAGCGCAGTGGCGCGGGTGGCGCAGCGGCGTTCTGGCATTGGGCGGGGGACTGCTGGCGTCCGCGCTAGTGTGGGTGTTGGCACGCCATGTCACGCATCTCACTCAGGTAATTGTGTTGTTGCCCCTCCTTCTCGTTCTGGGCATCACCGGCAGCAGCCAGGTAGCACTGGCCATGGATAATGCCTATGAGAGTCCGGTCGAACGCAACTATGTCCCGCTGATCTTTTTGCGGGAATTATTAGCCGGCGCTGCCCTGGCGTGTATCGGTGCGCTGCTTGCCGGTGGGTTGATCCTCGTGCTCAATCGGCATCTGTCGATAACTGCGGCAATAGTGCCTGCCATCGCGGTAGCGGTTCCGATGTTCCTCGGTCTATGGATCGGCGCCATCGCCGGCGCTATCGGCGCCAGTATTGTACGCCGACGCGGCGGGTACCTGTCTTCCTCTCCGCACACCATCATTGTGGTCATCGCACTGCTGCTGGCTATCACAACCTACTTCATCTGCGCTTGTTGGCTCGCTTCCGTGTTGCTGCCATAATAGTTATATAACTATACATAATAGCTACAAGCAAACAGGCACAAACCACGCAGCGTCTTTCTGTCTCAATCGTTCACCGCACCGTCATCTGCACCGCGCTGATGGTCACTGTCGTCTTTTTCGGCGCAGAGAAACGCAGGGGGATAAGGCGCCAGCGATTGTCATCGCGGTAGAGGACATGGTGTGCATCGGCCCAGGTAAGGTAATGGTTGACGGCAGCGGTGAGCGCGGCCAGCGTGGCCTGGCGTACGGTCGCATCTGCCGCCGGGAAGAGGATGGCGTCCGCGTTGCCGTCGCAACCCACATCCACCGTAACCGGCGTATCGCCCAGGCTTATCGCGAAGGTCAGATCGCGCACCGCACCAGTGGGTGGTGAAACTAAGGTGCAGACCGAAGTCAGACGAGAGGCCGGGTCCACAGCAATCGTCGTCTGGCGCTGGTTACCCGCCAGCCAACTCACGATACGCGGGGAATCTCCGGCTGCCGCGCGCCCGATCCACCAACGTTCTAACATACCAAGGTCCATCGGTGGAATCGTCGGCCCATGCTGTCCTTTGGTCAGTTCAGCCAACCAGCGTTGCTGCCACTGTGCCGCCTGCGGGTTGGTATTGCCGGCCGCATCAATCGATTCGCGACACAGCACGATCTGGCCATTGCCCAGGGAAGCACGGAGTGTATCGCCATCTGGCGTCACGCGCGACCAGGAGGCCCCGGCCAGCGCGGAAGCCAACGCGGACAATTGCCGGCCGTCCTGACTCGCCCAGGTGCCCAGTCCAGTTGCCGGATCAATGCCCACATCTTCGCCGGTGAGGATGAATGTACCGCCGGCACGCACCGCCGCACGAAGCGCGGGAATAAAGGGGCGCCAGTCAGCGTCGTTGAGCGGGCGCAGCACATCATGCCGGGTGCCCGGGAAGAAGTCATAGTAATACCCCAACGCTTGTTTCGTCATCCAACCGTCAACGGGGTGCGGTGAGCGATAGATGTCCGTCAGGCGCTGCAAGCGCGTGAGAAACTCCTCCGCCGTCATGGCCGTGGGTTCCCAATTTTCCGAGGCTAGCGGCCAGCGTTTGAAACCGGGGCCCGCTGTCCGCAGCGTGGGGACAGCGCGCACCTCTGTCGTTCCGATGCATCCCGAGATACCGTCGGTGACACTCAGCGTCCACACGCCGGCAGGATCATCAAGCGCCGTATTGAGGGTATAGGCGTCGCCGCTTTGCAATGAGAACGAACGCCGCAGCCCAGGCATCTCGCCGCCAGGTCCGGTCGCGCGCAGTTCCAGGGGGAAGCAACCCGGCACCGGGCGCCCATCAGCGCCAAGGATCTGCACAGTCAGGTGTAGCGGATGTCCGGGATCTAACACTGCGGATTGGGCGTGCACCCGGATGGTCTGTACCGGCGCGCGTACGAAGGCCAATAGTTTGCCGGCGCCGGGACGCAGGTTCATGGCCACTGCGGTCCCCAGCAACGACGCCGGTGCGCCGTCCTCAGTACCAAGGATATCATAACAGGCGGTTTCCGGTCCCAGCCAGTTTAGCGTGCCATTTGTCCACGGCACTTCGCCATTGGTGCGGACGATGGCGTAGTGGATGTTCCCGCTGGGATCGGTGAATTGCTTGACGGCCATATGCAGCACTTCATCCAACGGACCATTCAAACGCAGTGTGCGCTGTGCGCCGAATTGCTGGCAGCACCAAGTGATGAGTTGGAAAAATCCCTGTCGATCGGCGTCGGTTGGCGTGATCCACTGGATATACCAGTGGCTCTGGTAGAGCGCATTCAGGTACAGCAAACGTCCTTTGCCATAGGTGCGGCTGAGCAGTGCCGGTGTGCCGTCCTCATAGGTGGCCAGACTGGTCCACCCCTGTTGAAAGACCTTTTCTCGATAGATTTTTTGCCCACTTACCCGGGCGCCGTGTAGTGTCGGGTCCACACCGTCCAGCGCGAAGGAGAGGGGGGAGGTGTCATGATACATCGGGACTGCTTCTGTGCGCTCCATGATGCGGAATTGCCACTTGTCGGCTAATCCCCCACCCGGACTGACCGCGCACGGCATACCGACTTCATCCTGACAGGCGAAACGCGGGGTGAAGACCAGCGTACCGCCGTCAGCGACATAACGGTCAAGACGGTCGGCATCCTGACGCGAGACGGACTGGCGACCTATGGCAAAGAGCACTTTATAAGGCTGCAACTCGCTGATGTCGGCACTGGTGCTCTGGAAACCACCCTGGTTCAGTGCCACGCGTAGTGAGGTGGTCATATTTCCCGGGCTGATGGCGTCGGCGGTCAGGCCGTTATTACTCAGCACGCCGATGTCGGCCCGCACCGGAATGCTGTCCAGGATGATCCGCTCATGCCCGGCCAGATGTGTCGTCCAGCGTCGCATAGCGAAGGAGGCGCGGGTGTGGCTCAAATCGTTATTGAACATGAGCGGGATGTCGACCCAATAGTTATTGTGGCCGCTGCGCTCGAGTAGGAAGCCCCAGAACATATTCTCCGTCATCACTGACCAGTCGAAGTGACCCCAGATCAATCCGAAACCCGGCTCCGGACCATCTATCGTGGAGTAGAGTTGGCTCTCATACCATCCATTCGGGCCGGTCAGACGCACATCATAATTCGCTGAGCCGATAGTCGGCGCCGAGGACATGGTGCGCGTGACTGGATTGATGCGCTCCCGCAAAATACGGCGCGCAACGGTGATGATGCGATCGTAATACCAGTTGTAGAAGTCCGCGGTGTCCGCGAATGGCGCCAGCGTTACGTCGGTGACTCCAGCACCCAACGGAGACTCCTTCGGATGTGCCCAACCGTCCGCAGCCAGCGTGGGCATAGTGCCGGAAAACTCTTTGGTGAGTTTCACATCATCCCATGCGGCATATCGCGTGTGCCAGGTCGCGTTCAAGGCCTCCAGGGTGGGATATTTGGTTTTCAAATACCACTGCAGCGCCTTACCGGATTTCTCAGGCGCAACGGGTGTATCCCAATAGTAACGGGTGCCCCAGCCATTTTTAAATCCCGCTTCTTCACCCACCGAACCGAGGACGTAGGCGGCCGAGACCAGATCCGGTTCATTGGCCGCATTGGTTGCCTCTATCAGCAGTGCTTTTTCGATTTCCTGATCATTTTCATATTCGATGACCGGTGCAAAGGTATTCATACCGATATTTTCGTTATAGTAGCGCCAGCCCCAACGTTCGGCGGCATACGAGAGTTCCGGACGTCCCGGATACCCCAGCGCGTTCATACCGGCATGCGCCATCAGGCGCATGCCGGCCGGCACCAGACAGGGGGATGCTGCGGCAATGCCGGCCCATGTCGACCACTGATACTCGTTGCGTGTGCTCCAGGGTTCATATTTATAAAACTTCACTTCAGCCCGTCCATACTCCACACCCTCCTTCACCGCGGTCACTTCAGCCCATAGGCTGTCGACGTTCACACCGTGATCAACCAGTTGGTAGGTGAACGTCTGGGTCGTGGATTGGTTGGTAAGGGTGGCCGGCTGTGCACTCGAGGCGAGTAGACGACCACGATAATCGTAGACACCGAAGCGGAGCGTACCGGTCCATGGCGTAGGGGCGAGCGTGGTGAGTGTGAAGGAAGCCTCTTCTCCCAGCCGATAACCCTTTTTCGCTGACGCAAGGGTGAGCGTCACCGGACCGGCAACTGGCAGGTAGGCCAGCGCTTGCTGAAACTGCACTTTCCGCGTCGCATCACCGACAGTCAGATAGACGGAATACAGACCGGCTCCCCAGGAAGTGCCGATGGGAATTTGCACGTCGTAGCCTACGGAATTTTTACGGGGTACAGTGAGGGTATCCTGGTGCGTATAGACCACGGCGCCGTTCGGCGCGCAGACATGGACAACAGCGGTGAGCACTCCCGGCCAGGCGCGGTTCGCGACGCTCCCTGCCAATTTATAATTCTCGCCGGGCGCAGCAGGCTTCTCTCCGGAACGGAGATCGGCATAAACGGGAATTGCGCGCTCTCCGTTGAGCAGTGTATAAAGTAGCTGGTCCCAGAAACGCAGCCAGATCTCATCATGGTCATAGTTACGACCGAAGTTGGTGATTGCGTGGTAGTGACGCGATAAAGGTCCGGTGGGCACATAAAGCAGACGTCCAGCACCGACCGCGCGCAGATACGCCGCGCCATTTTGTCCGGTGGCCAGCGCGACGGCGCCCTCCGCGACCAGCGGGGTAGGGGTCCACGTCCATCCTGCTAAACGCTCCAGTGGGATACCGGCGAGTTCCGGTCCATCAGTACGCTGCCCCCCCTGGTTTTGCCAGAGATTGTTGCCGGGGGTCGCCGGCCACACCTTCCCCAGCGGGGTGGTGTTCGCCGGGTAGAGACTCCCACACATAACAAACGTGCCACCATTCGTCATGTAGCGCAGTAACTGTGTCTGCAACTCGGTATTGAGCAGCAAATTATCCGGATTATCACAGAAAATCACATCATACGGCGCCTCTCCCACAGGATTCACTGCGGCGATGGCGGTCGCAATTGTTGCGGATTTTAGCTCATCCTGGGTGGGGGTGTCGGTTGGCTCGATCCATTTGTCATTGACATGATACCGATCATCGCCAGTGCTGATATAGCGCAGTTCCAGGCGTGCGCGCAGGCGACGACAAATACGCGCATAGGGTGCGGCGGAACCCAATTTGCCGGTAATGGCCAGTACACGAGGGGGATGTGTGTAGCGCCACACCGGCCAGGTGGCCAGCGCGGGGAGTCCGGTCGGCGCAGCCGCGTCCGGCGTCGCTTCCAACCGCGGCCCCGCGAGCGGCAACGACGGCGCACCGTCGGCCATGCGCGTGAAGAGCAATATAGAGAACAGAACGACAATACAGAAGAAATAGCGTCTCATAATATACCTCCGGTGGTCCAAAGTGATCTAGTCCCGGCTATGTTGGCACTTTTGCTAGCACGCTATGTTCGCGAAGCGAATATAGCTTTGGCTAATCGGATCCTTATTCATGCGTTCATGAAAAAGGCGGGTTAGGTAGCGATCAAGCGCTCGTTCGCGTCAGGAGATCGATAGCCTGACGAGGCATGGTTTCTACGTCAGAATTCCGGTCGGTAAGCTTCTTCAACCGGCGACCAGGCGATTTGGCGGACGGTGAGCAGGCGGATGCACACCTGACTCTGATAGGCTTCGAAGCCGATATGGGTGTGTTGCTGACTGTTGATGGGGTCGGTGTCCAGCAATTCCAATTGGAGCGTACCGTCGACAAAGATGAAACTGTGACCGTCGATGGTGCCCATTTGCAGGTGATATTCGCGGCCTGGCATGAACCAGGGGCAAGGGGCGGCGACAGTCGGAATGCAGGTGGGGGAACGCTCGATACCGATTTTCCCGGTCCACCAACCCTGCACGCCGGCCACATAAGCGGTGCCACGGGTGTTTGTCGCCGCGTCCCAACTGGCGTTCCAGAAGGCGTCGATATCGTGGGTCGACGGCGCCACGGTCATAGCGTAAAAGTCGAGGAGCACGTTGCCAGGGAAGGTGCCGCGCGAGAGGATGCACCCCGCGGCGGCATGAGCGTTGCGTCCCCACAATGCGCCGTCAGCCACCCACCATTCTGCGTTCTTAGCCTCCCAATCCTCAGTCATACTTGCCGCAGAAAAAGGTTTGTCAAACAGCACAGGCGAGGTATTGAGGTGAATCACTTTATGCATAATGCGCAGGTCGGTCATGACGAATCCTCCATCTTCCTTTCTTTCGCCAGGAGAACCATTTCTCCTGGCGAATCAGAGCAGTATGACGCTACATGACACTATTATTTCACAGGGGCAGACGTTAGTCGTCGCCTTCGGAGGCGAGCAAAACGCGCTGGTTTCGACCCGACGGGATGTGGCTGACCATGCCGTTGACGGGGAGATCCTCTTTGAATTCCTAGGCGAGCGGTTCGTGCCCGTCGGGCGAAAGGAGATCGACTGGCAGGCGCCGCAGCATGCGCACCAGGAGTGGGTAGCGCAGCTCAACCGCTTCTTCCAATGGCCCCCGCTTGCTCTGGCTTACGCCGAGACGGGGGAGGAGCGATATGCCGAAGCGGCACGCGACTATCTGGTCGCGTGGATGGCGGCCCACCCCACACAGGTCGGGTGGGCGCCCGCGCCGTATGACAACACATTGAACCTGGCGATCCGCGTGCAACAGTGGGCGTTGGCGCTGCCGCGCCTACTGGCCTCTCCCACCTTCGACGATGTGCTACTGGTGGAATTGCTGGCTTCTATCGACGCGCAATGCGGCTACCTGTGTGACCACCTTACCCCGGCGTCGAACTGGCGCATCGCCCAGGCAGACGCCTTGCTCACTTGCGGGGTGGCCTTTCCCGACCAGGCCGGCGCTGCGCGTTGGCGCGCGCTGGGGGTGTGTATCCTGAATGACGCCTACCATCGCCAGATACTGCCGGACGGTGTGCATACTGAGCGGAACCCCGCGTATCACTGGTGGATGACCGATGTTTTCGAGCGCTACTGGCAATTGGGACGGGCGATACCGGCGTTAGGCCTGTGCCTGCAAACGGAAGTGATCAGCCGCATGCACGACTATTGTCTGGCCACCACCAGGCCCAACGGGGCGTCGTGCGCGCTGCATGATGATGTGGGGCGGCGAACCGGGCCGTATGACGATCGGGTGGCCGCGGCGCGCGCGCGGTTCCGGCGCAGCGCGGGATTGCCGGAGACAATGCCATCCACCGCGCAGTTCTTTCCGGAGGCGGGGCAGGTCTTCATACGCGACGGATGGACGCCCGACGCGACATATGTGACCTTTGATGCTTCCACCTGGGGCGGGGGGCATTGCCACCTTGGCCGCAATGCCGTACAACTGCACGCCGGGGGACGCACACTGTTGCCTGATCCGGGGTATCTCACCTATGACGCGCGTGACCCGATGATGCCCTACGGCAAGTCCACCCGTGCGCACAACACCCTTACGATAAATGGCTGGAACCAGTCCGAGGCAAATCCGGAAGGGACGCGCTGCCTTGCGTGCGCCGGGTACCACCTGGCGGCGTCGCGCTACATCGGCGGTTATTGGCCGGGCAGGTATGAGTGGCATTACCCGGACGGACATGGCGCCGGCGTGTTCGGTCTGCACCATCGCCTGCTGCTCTGGTTGCCCAGCGGGGTCATCGTTGTAGTTGATCATCTCACCACTGAGATGGCAACCGCGCCGGCCGTGGAGGTGAACTGGCAGTTGGCGGAAGGCGCAGTGGCGGTCGACGGCAACCGCGCCATCACCCAGCACCCCGATGCGAACCTGCTGCTCCTCTTCGCCGCGCTACCGCCGGGGGTGGAAATCTCGGTGCATGCCGGGGAACGCGACCCCTTGCGCGGCTGGTTGCCCGGTGACGGGGGGTATGTGCCCGCCCCCCAGGTGTGCGTATCAGGGGTGTTGCCAGCACCAGATACCCGCTTCACCACCGTATTGCTTCCTTTCGCCGGCATACAGCCCCCTGACCTGACAGCCACCGTGACGACGCTCACGGGGGGTGCAGAAGTTCTGCGTCTCCTCTGGACAGACGACTCTGTGGATGAAGTCGTCCATACACCGTGTTTGCTGCGCGCCATCGACCGCTATGCCGACCTGGACACCGATGCTGCCCTCGTCCACCGCCACTTCACTCCGCAAGGATCAATGAACCACGGATTGGTCGTCGATGGCAGCTACTGCGCGCCCTATGTCACGGTGCGCAGGATGAGGTCGGAGGCGTTCGGCATCCGAGGCTAGTTGAGCCTTTTGGAAGACAACAATTTCACTTCGCCCCCGCCAACTTAAAATACCGTGATCGAAAGAAATACTGGTGTTCGGTCAGGCTGTCCCCTTTCACCCGCACGGTGGCCAGGAAGGCGGGAAACTGCTTCGCGGTCACCTGGATAAATTCTCCTTGGGTATACATGCCGTCGCCGTATGTCACCGGGTAAATCTCCCAGAGCTTCCAGCCTGCGGGGTCTTCATGACCGGTAATGCCAAACGGTTGTTTCTCGCCCACCTGCACCCGCACCGGGTAGTGATCGATGTCCCACGGCAGGGAGAGCGGCATGGCCGGTAACAGTGTGCCGCGACCGGTCTGCCCGGCGCTTTTCAGCAACCAGCAGTCCTGCTTCTCCGCCACCACATACCCTTGCAGCGCCGAGGAGTAGGATAGCGCGACGGTCTCTTTCGCGTGCCCGGAAATCCGTGCGGCCGTTGCTCGGGCATCATTGAGGACAAAATCCGTTTTATCCGTCACGCATGGTACTGTGAGAATGCTGCACATGCTTTTTCCCGGATCGCCTTCCAGCAGCACGGCCCGGTCACTCGCTCCCGGACCGGTCTGCTCTGTGCGCATGGCGACAGCGCTGATGCTGTGCCACGCCTTCGCGGAAAAACGATGAAACGTGCGAGACATCGGATCTTTCCGCGCATCGGCGATGTAGACGTCGAGGGGCGCCAGCGAGGCCGCCGTGCCGTCATAGTGATGTGAAGACGAGAGATAGCTGACAGTGAATCGCGCTATGCGCGCCAGCGACCGATACTCGCCATCCACCGTCACCTGTTGCCCGGGCAGCAGGAAACCGGCATGCAGCGCCTCTCGCGTCGCGTCCTGGACCATCTCGCCGAAATTATAAGAGCCGTCCGACTCCTTTCCAATACCGCCGTACACTGACGAGGAAAGCACCACCGGCGCCGCGCCGGCATCATCGGTCGCCAGAATTTCCGTCACCACCACCGCCTTGTCGCCGGTATTTTTCAGTGTAAAAAATGCCGTCGTCGGCTTGCCGAATGTGAAAGCCTTGCCATTCATCGGTAACACGGACAATGAGAGCGGGCCGGGTTGCGCGGCATGGCCGATGAGTTGCAGCGTATACAGCAAGATAACAGACAAGAGCAACGCGGCGACCAGCAATCTATTTTGCATCAAGCTTCCTCCATGGTATGGTTCCTCCGCAAAAACCCCCTATTTCTCATCCTCCACGTCCGTGAAGGCGTACTGGGGCCCGGTCACCTGACAGCGCTGTACACTAGATAGGGCAGCCTCTTGGCGAACAAAGCGAAAAATAGGCGATTTGCGAGCGCAACATCGGTTGTTTTCACACGCCTGTTTGCGTGTGCGCTAGTGTCTCGCCAATAGATCATCGCCCGCTTCAGATTACAGGCGGTTACCCGGAGGAACAGCGCGAGCTGGACGCGGGGCTTCCCGCGGACGCGGAGCTGGCCGAGTCCCTGGCCGCGCTTGAGTTCGCTGTTGGTGCCTTCGATGCCGGCGCGCGGACGATACGCGTCCTGGAACGCCGCCGTCTGCACAAAGGCGCGCCGGTCGTCGCGCAAGGTGTCTCCGATCTCCAGCAGCGCCCGCGTGCCCCCCGCCCCATCGCGCACCAGCGGGCAGGACGCTTGGCGCGCACAGCCCGTGCACGCCCCGTCCGGCATCGTGAGCACCGCGACCACCCCCAGGGTGGTCTGCCGGAGGACGGTCGTCTCCGCCTCGATCCCCGCCGGGCAGACCGACGGCTGATCGCCGGGGAAGCACTGCACCTGAAAGCCGTCTCCCGCCGTCATCTCCCGCGGCGCCGGGCCCGACGCGCCCGGCAGCGGGGCGATCAACTCAATCCCCTGCACCGCGCACGCCGCGTAGTTCGCCTGTCCGCCGAAGGCCGTATCCGCCAGCACCGTGGCCGGGGCGATCCCCCGCGCCGCCAGTGCCTCCATCGCCGGCAGCAGCCGGTCGGCGTCACTCGCGCACGAGCGTTCCAGCCTCACGTGGGTGATGAGTTGCACCGGATTGTCCGGATCACAGGTCTCGGCCAGCAGCGCCTCGTACCCTTGCCCCTTGTGCCCCGAATAGGTGACGTCCGGATCGTGCGGCGTTTGCAGCACGTCGCCGGTCAACGCGTGGGCCGCTTTCACGACGACCGGCACCGGCGCGAGGTCGGCATCCGCCTCGCCCTCGGCGCTGCCCTGCGGCTCCGCCACCCGTGTGCAGTGCTCCTCGACGACCCGCGTCAGCAGCGCATACGCCGCCGCCGACGCGTCCGGCAACGCCACCCCGCGCAACGCCTCCCGCACCCGATACGCATCCCGCGCCGCCACTGCGATCCGCCGCCGGCTGTCAGAGGCCCGCGCGTCGTCATACGACGACTCCGTGCCGTCCTCCCGCAGATACCGGTGACGCAACGAGAGCGGCAACGTCGCCAACGCGTGGGGCGCTTCCCGCGTGAGCGCCTTCAGCAGCACCCGTTGCGTCTCGCAGAAGACCCCCAGCCGCGACAACCGCGCGAAGTGCGAGAGCAGGTGCGTGCTGTCCAGTCGCTGCTGCCCGGTCGTCACCCCCAGCCGCTTGAGGAGTTTATCGGTCAGATCGGCATACAGGGCCCGCACCGTCCCGTGCGCCACCAGCTTGGCGCGAAAATATTGCAGCGTCCGCTGGGACACGTAATCGTCGTCGTCACACGGGTCCAGTCCCAAAGCCAAGTGCCAGCGCAAGTCATAATCCACCGCCGCCTGCGCCTCGGCATCCGTCAGGTCGCACACCGCTTGCAGAAGCGTTGCCCCCACCAGCACGCGGATCGACTTGCACGGCGCGCCGTTGTCGTCGCAGTAGAGCGGGCGAAACAAGTCCTCGTCGATCAACGGAAAACACCGCTCCCGAAAAACCTGCGCCCACGTTTTCTCCAGCCGTCCGCGCTTGCGGTCAGACATCTGGAAGGGCGATTCCCACAAACTGCCTTGACTGGTACTGTGTCGAAACATATCGTATTATATCAAGCGAAGCGGAACTTGTCTAAGCCCCCGGAACGGCAAACGCATGATTGGGGTTTTTGCGAAAGAACCATGGTATGCACCCTTACCCGCAGGCCGGGGTGAAAGTAAGTGCATAACAGCAAGATTAATCAGTATTTGGTCTATCTACATTATAGCAGGAGTATCGGCGTTTTCCTGCGGAAATTATATCCCACGAGTCTGCGACGGGATCAACGTTCGCCACAGCCTTTTTCTTGCTTCTCCCCCTTGGCAAACGCTCCCCCATAGGGGATAATCACAGCAGCGAGGAAGTCACTCGTTATTGTTGAGATTGAGGAGATCAGGGCGTGACACCGTTGACCTATGAGGACCGCATTCACTTATTGCGGGAGAAGAAACTGGCTCAGACGCGGGAGAAGCTGGCAAAGTATGGACCGATGGATGGTGACGACCTGGGTCTGGTGGCGCCGCCGGAAGATTTTTCCTTTACACCCACGCCCAATACCCCATATAACACCTTCGCCGGATATGAAGGTTGTGGAAAGAATTTCCGCAATCTGATGGACGTCTATCCGACGTACGTCGATCCGTTGGACGCGTTTGCCGGACGCTGGTTTATAAGCTTGTACTGGAGCGACCAGCACAGCGTGTGGATGAAAGATCCGGCATCGGATTTTTCGCACCTGTTGCCGGAGATCGAACGTTATGGCCTGGTACCGGGCATCGGCGCTCCGCAACATTTTGGGCCTGATGTACGTATCGGTTTCGAACTCGGGTGGGGGGGCTTGCTGGCGAAGATCCGGGAAGAGCGCGCGGTGCATGGCGCGGAACATGCCGCGTTTTATCAGGCAGAAGAGGATGTCGTTCTCGGCATTCAAACGTGGATGCGTCGCACCATTGCAGCTATTGCAGAGGCCGAAGCGGCGGAGGTGCGCCCGGAATTGCGTGCCAACTTGCAGGCGATGGGTGAAACGAATGCCTGGCTGGTGGAAAATCCACCGCGCACCATGCGCGAAGCATGTCAGTGGTGGGCGTGGTTTAATCTGGCCTCGCGCACCTATAACGGCGACGGCGCCGGCGGCTGGTTGGATCAGTGGCTCTACCCCTTCTATGCGCGCGACCGCGCCGAAGGACGCCTTGACGACGAAACCGCCATCTTCTATCTGGCATGCCTGCTGCTCAATGAGACACAGTATTATCAGGTCGGCGGCACATTGGCCGACGGGCGCGACGCCACCAATGAACTCTCTTTCCTGATATTGGAAGCTGCCCATCGCATGGGCATCGCTTGCAACCTGACCCTGCGCGTACACGACGGCATGGACGAGGAGCTGTTTCTGACGTCGGTGCGTCATCTTTTCACAGACCGCAAGGCCTGGCCACGCTATTGCAATGATGATGCCGTGGTGCGGGGCTTCATGAGTAACGGATACCCGGAGGAACTGGCGCGACAGCGTATCTCGGTGGGCTGCCATTGGACGGCGATCCCCGGACGCGAATTCACCTTGAACGATTGCGTGAAGATTAATGTTGCAAAAGTATTCGATGTCGCATTGCGGGAGATGCTGGACAGTGATGCGCCGGCCAGCACCGTGCGGCTTTGGGAATCCTTCACCGCTCACCTGGAGCGCGCCGTGGCGTGCATCGGTACGGGGGTGGACTTTCATCTGGCGCATGCGAAGGACAACATGCCGGAAATTCTCATCGACCTGCTCTGCGACGGTCCACTGGAACGAGGCCGAGATGCCACTGACGGAGGGGTGGAATTCTACAATATGTGTGTGGATGGCGCTGCGCTGGCTACCGTAGCCGATTCTTTTGCCGCGCTTGAGCAACGTATTGAACGCGAGGGAAGGTTGTCCTGGGCTGAGGTGCGACAACAACTGGAGGCGGATTACGCCGGCGTCGAAGGCGAACGGGTGCGCTTACTCCTGCATCGCAGCGAGAAATTCGGCCAGGGAGGGTCGCTGGGTGACACGTGGGCAGAACGCGTCTCGCGCGCCTTTACCGCACTGGTCACCGCGCATCCTACGCCGGGCGGACGGCGCATGATTCCCGGCTGGTTCTCCTGGTCGAATACGATCCCCATGGGCAAAGCACTGCGCGCGACTCCCAATGGCCGCCATGCTGGTGCGCCAATCTCCCACGGCGCCAATCCCGATCCGGGCTTTCGCACTGACGGCGCCCCGACTGCCATGGCCGCGGCAATCGCCGCCGTGCAACCAGGCTTTGGCAACGCCGCGCCGATCCAACTCGAAATGGACCCCGGCCTTTCGCGTGAGGAAGGCGGCATTGAGAAGGTAGCCGGACTCATTCGCGCGCACTTCGACCTGGGTGGCACGCTTTTTAATATCAACGTGCTGGACAAAGGTACGCTGCTCGCGGCCCATGCCCACCCGGAAGACTATCCTGATCTGGTAGTGCGCGTCACCGGTTTCACGGCCTTCTTTGCCAGTCTGTCCCCAGCATTTCGCCAACTGGTAGTGGACCGCTTCATCGTAGAAGAATGAGAGCGATATTTCCGAAAGGCAATTTGCAGCTCTTCGCACCCCCACCGTATGTCGTTCCTCTCAACCCGCGCAGGAAGGTGCTGTCGGGTGGCGAATATAGCAGCATTGCGGATATTGTACTCAACCGTGCGCGCTGCGCGTACACTCGGAAAGGAGACCCGAGATGAGTCATACCAGTCTGATTTTTGCACTGCCGGGGGCGGCGTCATCGGTCGGGATTGGGGCTGCGGCGGCTGCGGCCGGCGCCGGATTGGCGGTCGGTGTTGCCTCGTATTATGCGGTACAACAACTGCGTAAGGACTATCAGGAAGCGCTGTGTGCATTTCAGGCGCGCGAGCAGGCGCATCACCTGGCCTTAGCGGTGACCGAGCAGATGCAACACGAGCAGAATGCTGAGGCGGCAGCGATCACCGCGGAGACCACCGCGCGCACTGCGGAAGATGCCACAGATATCTTTCTGCGGCAGGCAATGGCGCGATTACAGACCGACCTGGATAACCTGCCCAAACCCGACCCCACGCTCTCCGCGCATTGCCACCTCCTGCTAGCGGAGATCGCCGCGCACCCAGAACAATTCGAAGAACACTACCGACAGTATCAGGAACTCCTGCACACACTGCATGCTATCCAAAAACAGACGCAACACCCACGCGAGGTGGCACTCGAAGAATTGGCCGCGTTGCGTGCTGAATTGGATTCGCCCCTACTCGCGGCAGCAGCACCAACCGCGAAACGGCGCGAATTGCTGCAACAGTTGGATTCCCTGGAGGTGTTGGTTCAGTCGCAGTCTTCCGTGGTCGAGCAAGGGATTCACCTTTTTCGCGCACGGGTGCAACGTGAAGTATTGGACGCTGTTCGGATGCGGGACGCTCGTGAACAGTCGACGCAGGAGATGCGCGCGCTGGTTGGGGAGATCCTGGCGAAAGTCACTGCCCTGTCTCAGACGTCATTAGCGGACTACCCGGCGCGCGCTGATGTATTACGCGCACGCTTGATGGCGATAATCACCGCGACGGAAGCCGATAACCTGACGGCCTTGCAGGCATTGGGAGCTGAGGTATCCGCGGAATACACCGCCAGTGAGCGTCTACTGACGGAGAGCGCAAATGCCGACTACCTTGGTAGTCAGGTTTCCGATGTCCTGTTAGGGATGGGCTATCGCGTGACGGAAATTCCCGCGGAAGGCGATGCCGCTGCTGCTACCTACGTCGCCGAGTTAGAGCATGGAGTGGGATTCCAATTCCAGGTGAATGGGGAAGGACGGATGGGCACGGAGATGGTGGCCTTCTCGGAAGAGACGGCGGTGATGGATGTCGCGAATCAGGAGCATGTCTGTCAGGTGATCGATAAGGTGCTGGCCGAGTTGCGCAGGCGCGATTTTACGGTGAAAGAGCGCTTCCGGCGCACAATGGAAGAAGGGCATGCGTTAACGGTCATCGAACCTGATGCCGATGTTGCACATCCGCATCTGCATGCCGCGGCGCCTAAGCACCGGAAGGTGACGGGATCATGACCACTCCACTCTCTGACAGCGAACTGAAACCACGCTGGGTGCGTGAGTTGGAACGCTTGATCACCCATAAAACACAGATATACCTTTGTGGCAACGTCAAAGACACAATGCTCTATGCATTGGGCAGCGAACAGACGAGTTATACACTCGGGCCGCTGCGCGAGGCGCTTTTCGAATTTTTTCGGCATCAAGTGGGTGGATACGACATCATCGCCTCCTACAGCATCGTCGATGGCATGATCTTTTCGGACATGCGCGACGAGAACACCATGGGCAAGCTCTTCGATGAGTTGATACCGCGCGTGGAGAAGGATGCGGCGAAGTCGAGTGGGCGCGCTCCGCAAGCCCTGCGTCCCGAGGATCCCATCGACCATGCCTTGCAAATGATTCGTTTATGTCTACAAAATCGCGAACGACCATGCGTTTTTCTGTTGGAACAAGCCTCGCAGATAATCGGCTCACTTGACCACCTGGAAATGAAGGAACGTACAACGCTCCTGCGATTGATGCGCGCGTCCAGTGAAAGTCAATTAGTCGCCGTGGGTGACGCAGAGAATCGCAAGGTCGTTCAAAATTTGCTGCTTGTCGAGTGCGACAAGCTCACGGATCTACCACCGTGGCTCTATCTGAATAACCCTTTCGCCGGCACCGTGGAGATCGATCTGCCGCGCAGTTATGAGCGTCGGCACTTCTTTGACCTGTTTTTATCACGTCCGGAGCAGACAGACGCCGATGAGGGCTTCGACCTGGATGAACTGGTAGACCTGACCGACGGTATGTCCGTTCGCGATCTCTGTGGTATTCGTGCCGTGGCCCGCCGGCCGGAAAACCAGGAACTCCATACCAAGGCGCTCCTTGACTGCTATAAATATGGCGTCCGCGAAAGCGAATGGGATCATTTGAGCTGGAAGCGGCTGGAGAATGCCGAAGAGGAACTCGCGAAACGCGTGATTGGACAACCGGCGGCCGTCAGCGCGGTGGGTGATGTGTTGCGCCGCGCACGTCTCAATTTGTCAGGCGCCCAGCACTCCAGCCGCAGCAAACCGCGCGGTGTGCTCTTCTTTGCCGGCCCCACCGGCGTGGGAAAAACCGAGTTGGCCAAAGCAGTAGCGGAGTTGATCTTTGGCAGCGACGACGCGTGTATTCGTTTCGACATGAGCGAATATAGCCAGCCGCATTCTGATCAGCGCCTGCTCGGGGCGCCGCCGGGCTACGCGGGTTATGAGGAAGGTGGGCAGTTGACCAACCGTGTGCGCGCGAATCCCTTCAGCGTGCTGCTGTTTGACGAGATCGAGAAGGCCCACCCCAGCATCCTGGACAAATTCCTGCAGATACTTGAAGACGGTCGCATGACCGATGGTCGCGGGCAGACCGTCTATTTCTCCGAAAGCATCATCATCTTCACCAGCAATGCGGGCATCTACCAGATCGATTCCGTCACCGGTCGCCCCAAAACGAACGTGACTGATGGTTCGCCGATATTAAATGTCGATCCGACGCGCGACAGTGAATATGCCGCGGTACGCGAGAAGGTTATCGATGGCGTGCAATCGTATTTCAAACATTACCTGGGACGCCCCGAATTGCTGAACCGTATCGGACAAAATATCGTCGTGTTCGACTTTATTCGTCCCGCAATTATGCGGCAAATTCTCGAACTCAAGGTACTCCCCTCGATCCAGCATCAGGTGCGCGAACGCTGGCGCTTGGACGTCGCGTTCGCCCCGTCCGTGGTTGACCAGTTGCTCATGTTGCACGGCTACGATTTGGCCTCCGGCGGGCGCGGGTTAGGCAATCTGGCGGAAACCGCCATTCTAAATCCGCTGGCGCGTGTGATGTTCCGCCAACTGGAGAGCGGTGTGAACCTGGCGGGACAACGTCTGCTCATCACCGGCATTCTCTCCCCGCAGATGTCCAATGACTATCGCTATGAGATTACCTGGGAATAAGCTGTGAATTCCAGTCGAAGGTCTCCAATATGCCGCGGCACGCTCTTCGCTTGGTCACTGAAATGACACGAAAGAACAGTATCGTCGTTCCACCGCATACAAAACCTGATAGCACGCTTCTTGACTACGCGGGCTACGCGTTTCCGGTCGACGGGTTGGGGCCGGGCGCGCGCCGGTTAGTGCTGTGGGTGCGCGGCTGTGATGCGCGTTGTCCGGGGTGCATCACTCCGGAACTTTGGGAACCGGGTGACCCCACGCTGGTCACGGACATTGTGCGGGAATTGCTTCCATTGGTGTCGCTTGCGGATGGCATATCCATTTCCGGTGGAGAACCCTTTCGGCAACCCGCCGCGCTCTGTGCGCTCATTGACGCGCTACGTGTGGAGCATGACGTGGAAGTGTTGGTGTATACCGGGCGCCTGTTCGAGGAACTAGTCACCTCAGGCGGTGCTACGGCGGAACTGCTGGCGCGTATCGATTTGCTTCTTGACGGACCATTTGTAGAGGAACAGGCCAACACATTACGCTGGCGTGGATCGGACAACCAGCGTGTGCATCTGCTCACCCCGCGTGCCCAACGGCATCGCGAGGAATCTGATCTTCCCATGCCCGCAGAGCGTCCCTTGCAGGTACAGCAAACCGGACCGCAACGGTATCGTATTGTCGGTATCCCACGGCGTGGGGATTTAGATGTGCTGCGAAATCTGCTGGCCCAACGTGGATGGGAGGTATCACAGGACCATGGCTGATCATGTCTACGTCAAGTATTGTCCACTGTGCGGTGCGGAAAATCCGCGTCAGCAGGCCTTCTGCCTGGCCTGCCTGGACGGCAATTTATCCACGGTACCCGCGGAACCGAAACGCGCCGCGGTGGCTTCGCCACCGTCGGTGGCAACGGCAAGCCCTTCCACCGCGCAGAATAATGACGCGGCGACAGTTGCGTCGGCGCTGGTGCCTGATACTCGGCAACTTAGCGAATTGACCCGGTGCCAGCTCGAACTGATTGACGATCCACAAAAGAAATTCCTCATCGCGGATGGACAGACGGTGGGGCGATCGAGTAAAGCCGATGTGGTGCTGCGGGATGTGCCGAAAGTTGAATGGATTTCCAGTGCGCATGCGCGTTTCTCTCGCCGAGGTGAGCAGTGGTATGTGCAACACATCGGGAAGACCAATTTCATCAAGGTGGACGGCGAGATCTATCGCGGGACAGAGGAAGTGGCGTTGCATGACGGCTCGATACTGGTACTCTCGCTTACCGCATTCCGTGTCTCGCTGGGAGGTAATTGATGCGCATCGAGGCCGCCGGGTACAGCGACCGCGGTGTCGTGCGGCGGGAGAATGATGATTACTTCCTGCTCGGACGTCGTTTTGCACAGTCCGAGTGCCTGACCCTTGACCTGGCGCTGCAGGACGACGAGTTTCGGCAATACGGTTTGATCGCCGCGGTAGCGGACGGCATGGGTGGCTATGCCGGTGGGGAGATCGCGAGTCGTACGGTGTTGGAGACGTTGCGTGATATGTATTATTGCGAAACGCGTGCCAACGTAACTGCCAGGGAATTGACTGCGATGCTCGAACGGTATCTCGCCGACACGCAACAAAGACTGGCAGAAACACTCACTGCAAACCCTGCGTTGCATGATGCCGGTACCACCCTTGCCGGTATTGCATTGCTGCCGCCTGATGCGCTGGTCGTTTTTCACATCGGCGACAGCCGCGTGCTTCGCGCCGCCAGTGGTTACGTGCGCGCTCTAACAGTGGATCACTCGCTGGTGGGCGCAGACCTGGCCAGCGGTCGCTTAACCGAGGCACAGGCGGCAGCCACCGGAGTGACCAACCAGCTTACCCGCGCGCTGGGCCTTACGGGCGATAATACCGTGGAGGTTAGTACGGATCATACCTGGGCGCCGGGCGACACCTTTCTACTGGGAACCGATGGTTGGCATGGTGTCGGCCGCGGGGTAACCCGTGACACGATCCGTGAGTTGGTTCGTACCGGTCTTTCCCCAGAACCCCTGGTGCGCGCGATGCTCGGTCGCGCGCTTGCCGTGGATGGAAAAGATAATGTGACGTCGGTGGTTGTCCGTGTGGTAGACGACGAGTAACAGGTGCCGCCGCGGTTGCTGGTGTGGATTTGAAAGCATGTCGTCTGACGTGCCGGCCCACTCGACGTGCAATATTGCGTGCTTACAGCCGACTTGCCGCCTCTGCCGCTAGCGGCGATCGGACCGATTCCTCGTCTTTAAATGTAACCTGCCAGCACATTTGCGAGCCTTTCATGGCTTCAGAAGCACTGGACAGGCCATTGGTGCGTGAGTCAAGGTAGGCATGATCAATTTGTGCCGGGTCGCCGGCCAGGATAATCTTCGTGCCTTCCCCGGCGCGTGTGATGATCGCCTTCGTCTGGTTGGGAGTCAAATTTTGTGCTTCGTCGATTATCACCCAATGCCGGGCAATAGATCGACCGCGGAGGAAGGAGACGGCCTGAGTCATGATGATATCCTGATCGAAAAGGAATTTGATCTTCGTCGCGAGCTCCTTTTCATTCTCGTAACGTTCCTCCGGATCGCTGTCTACGAGTACTTCCAAATTATCGAGGATTGGCCGCATCAGGGGAGCGATCTTCTCATTCTCCGTGCCGGGTAGAAACCCGATATCCTCATCCATCGTCACATTGGGCCGACAGACCAGGATCCGGCGGAATTCACGATCCGCCTTTTTCCCGTGATTAAAGGTTTTTTCCAGGCCGACCGCCAGGCTTAGCAACGTCTTTGCCGTGCCCGCCGGACCCTTGACGATCACCAGCGGAGCCTCGTCCACCGGACGCATCAAAGCTTCCAGGAAAAAACGCTGACCGGCATTGCGCGGTTTAATGCCATAGGGCGTCGTGCGTTCGAAGCGCAGAAGCTCGATGCGCCCCTTGCGATAGACACCGAGACGGGATTTTTTGCTGTTCCACGCACACACCAGGGTGACAAACTGATTTTCGACGAGTGAAGTGTCGGGTAACAGGTCTACCGAGTAGGAGGCGCGGGGAAGATCGACCACGCCATGTTCCGACAGTCCATCGATCGTCTCTTCCGGGACCCGCATGATGAACCGTCCGGTATACTGCTCATCCAGGTGTGGCGCCTGATCGTTTTTAAAGTCCTGCGCCTCAATGCCAATGACTTCCGCCTTGATGCGCAAAATCGCGTCACGCGTGACCAGGTAGACGCTCTCACCCCGGTCACGCAACGCGATACAGGCTTTCATGATCCGGTTGTCCGGTTTGGTGTGATCCCAGCTCGCGGGGAGGGTGGAGTTCTCATGGTTGATTTCGACGCGTAAATCTCCACCGCCGGGGAGGGCGACGCCTTCGGTGACTTTTCCTTTGGCCCGCAGCGCATCCAAGGTGCGGATAGTTTCGCGAGCATTCAGGCCATTTTCCGATTTATCTTTCTTGAAATTATCGAGTTCCTCGACCACCGCTTCCGGGATCACCACACGATTATCATCGAACGCGAAGATGGCTCCAGGGGATTGGAGAAGAACATTGGTATCCAAAACAAAGGTCTTCGTGATGCGTTGCTTGGACGGAGTGCTCATTGCGATGTCCCTTGCTGCAAAGAATTGCGTCATGTTGGACCAATAGGTATATTCGCGAGTGCGAGTGCGTCTCCTGCTGGTGTAGATTAAAGGGTGGTTAGAAAAGTGAGAAGCAAGAGGATGACCGTTGCTGCTGACAGGGTCATTAATTGCCAGACACGCCATTGGGAGTCAGAACAGGCTCTCCATTTGTCAGTATTCAGCCATGCCTCATCAGGATGTTGTGGTTGCTGGAGATAAAATTCTTTCGGAACCTGCAACTCATGTCGAATGCCGGTAGAGCGCAATGAATTACTACTGGAGAATTTACCGTTTCGTCGCTGCTGCGTAGATTGCATTTGCTATTTCCGGCTTGCGAAATTTGAGCCATAGATATCCGTTGTCGATTTTCGTGACGGTATACAAATGAAGGAAGAGATAATAGGCGACTACGGGCACAAAGATACTCGCGATTAATAATGAAAACCCCCAGATGGTCGATTCGTCATAAGCAAACCCGATGAACATAGCGATAAATAGCCCAACGAACAACAGCCAATTTCCCACCATCAGCAACAAGCGTTTCGTCGCATATGGCTTGGTGAAAGAAAAGTTGATCTGCCCGGTCTTTTTGACACAGGCATAGACAATTGCTCCGATGAGCAGGCTGAAGACCGCGATGATATAGACCCAGGATGGGGCCCAAGTTTCCGTTTTCTTACGCGGGAGAAGATCTTCTGTAGCCCCGGTAGCCAGGCAGATCGGCGGTAACGTCGACCCCGCGCGAATAATCAGAGTGCGATCGCCATCCATGTAAAGGTCAGGTAGATTCGCCGTCTGTGGTGGCAGAGCCATCGCCACCGGACCGGTATAGGCGGCTGGAGGTGGTGTCGGTGGAAAGGACGTTACGACCGGTGGTTCCGGGGGAAGGGTGATTTCCGCAGTGGGTGTGCGCTGAAGAGGGAGTCCGGGGCATTGCGGTGTGGCGCACTGCGTCAGGGATTCCCAGCAATGCCGATGCTGTGATCGTCCGCATTCCGTGCATGCCACGACATCGGTGTCAGGAGTGATCAACTGATTACAGGCAGGACAGGTGAGGGTATCCCCGATAGGTACACTCATTTTTCCTCCAAAGACGTTTGTAGACTGGAGATAACAATAGTATTATCTGGGGTGTCGCGAAGCTTGTCAATGTGAGAATTGCCTCCCAGACTTTTCAAGGACTCTTTGACTGTGAAAGCGAATAGGTACAAAAGGTTTGTCCCAAAGCCTGGCGCAATTAGATACCGCGAGAAATACACTGGACTTTGGGCCAGTCTTTACCTAACCTGCATTATTCATAACATTTCGAATAATGCCTCAGTCAGCCCGGTCGTTAATTCATTCATGAATAATCCGGGCTAATACCGGGATAATTGCTCTGCTCATGGAGGGATGATGGCGGACGGAGATGCTGAGATCACCACGTTCGTTGTCGAGGGGGACGGCGAATTCGATGCGGATGGCCGCCTAGTCGCGACACAGCGGGTAGACGACGTCCGTACCTATCGCGTCACCGACGAGGATGATGCAGGCGTCGATGCAGAAGGGCGCAGGCTGGCATTGGGCGTCCTCGGACCGGGTAGCATCCTGTGCGAGGATTGCGTCGTTCAAAAAACCCTCTACCCGCATGAAACACAGCGTCCCGGTCTGTATGTGTGTTCTGCGCCGGAAGGTCCGGTGGTCGTAAAAGTCTATGCCGTGCAGTACCCCCCGCAACGTGCGTTGTGGCTGCGCTTGCCGAAATTACACCACTGCAATGTGTTGCGGGTCTACCGCACAGTCGAGGACGACGGTTTTTTCTTCGAAATTCAAGAATATTGCGCGGGTGGTACACTGGAGAATCGCGTACCGCGTCCCGGCACTTCACGCTTACCGGTCCCGCTAGAGTGGGTAATTGATACAGTCGTGCCGCAACTCGCCGCGGGACTGGAATACCTGCACGATCAGGAAATCATCCACCGGGATATCAAGCCCGCCAATATCTACCTCACCACACGCGACGGTGCCGAAATACTGGTACTTGGCGACTTTGACATTGCCGCCGAGCTGGAATCCAGCCGCACCTCGCGTGACACGCAACGCGCCGCCGGCACCTGGCTTTACACCGCACCAGAAGCATTCCCGCGTTTTGTGGACGATCAGGCGAGCACGCGCCGCGGCCGTGTAACGCGCAGCGCCGATTACTACTCGCTGGGCATAACCCTTATTGAACTGCTGCTGGGCACCACCAGTCTGCATGCTTGCCAATTACCCGATCTCTTCGATTTCTACCTGCAAGGGGGACACGTGGAGGTGCCGGCGTCGCTGCCCGGACGCCTGACTCTATTGTTGCGTGGGTTACTGATTCGCAACCGCGTGACGCGGTGGGGAGCCCCGGAGATTGCACGATGGCAGCGCAATGAGAATTCCCCACGTGATCTCAAACATATCCAGGACGATGATAATTATCAGCTGGCACGTACCCAACGCCCCTATCGTTTCGGTAGTCAGGTAGCATTGGACTTGCCCAGTCTGGCGGACGCCATGGCGCGCGAGCCGACGATGGCTGCGGATGATCTCTTGAGCGGCGACATTCTGTTGAATTGGGTGGGTAGTCTGGACACGAATGTAGCGCGCGGCATTCGACGCGATCGTGAAGAATGGCGGCGCACGCCGGAGATGGCGGTATTCTGTGCCATCATGCATTGCGATTCCACGCGTCCGTTCGTCTTTGCTCCGGGGGTGGAAGCGCTGGATGCCCAGGAATGGATTATTCTGGCGATACGGCTGGTGGTGCAGCGCAAACAGTCACCGGAAGAGTTCTGTTCTCCGATGCTGTTGCGGCAATTCGAGTGGTGGTTGCGCTTGAAGGCGGATCCGGAACCCGCACTGGCGGACAGTGTGGCGCGCATCCAGGATACCCCACTGCGCGCGCAGTTGGAAGAGGTGGCCTATCTTCTGCAGCAGGAGCGTCCATACCCGATCGTGAAAGGGGTAACGGCGCGTACGCCCCGGGAATATGTCGCGATGACCTATGGCGCACCCGAGGAATGGAAGAAGGGGATGCCGGCCTGTTACCGCTCCTCACTGCAACGCTGGGAGGACGGTTGTTTGGGTGCCTGGTTGCGCCAACGTGGTTTGCGTGATCTGGCGATCCAATGCGATCAGGTTGCCGCAAATCTACCTGGCGAAGTGCATGCGGCATTTGAGACGATATTACGCCTCCTCGATGCATCGTTGCCCTTGGTCGAGATAGAGATGAATGCCAGTGAGATTGCCTATCCGTGTTCCGTTCCTTATCAGCAGGCGCGGACGTTCACGATACCGTATAGTACGCGCGGCCCCGGGGTTCCCTATGGCGCGCTGCAGTTGGATCAGGAGTTGCCGGGCATTCACATCAATCAGCCGACTGTACGTCAGCGGGAGGGGAAGCTCGAGGTGACCATCGATGGTCGGCAGAACCTTCCGGCTTCGAAGACGTTCTGTACGATGATGTCCTTCAATAGTGGGATTGCGCGGATGGTCAATCCACCACTGCTGATTCGTTTTCGTGCGCGGTTTCCCTGGCAGACTACGGTGCGCCGTGTGGCCATTGGGGCTGGGGTTGGTGCGTTGGCGCTGGGTGTGCCGCGCCTGGTGCTGGCCTATTTCCTGCTGCATTCAACACAGGTCATCTGGTATGATGAGCAGATAGTGAATAATATGTGGATGGGCATTGGCCAGGGACAGTTCCCCCTGGTTCGTTACATGATCGGTGTGGTCGTGCTTGGCGCCTGCTTGTTTTTGCCGTTGCGGTTATGGTTCCGGGCCTTCCGCGAGAGTGAAGTGTAAATATTATGGAAGCACTGGTCTTCTGGTTATTCATTGTTGGTCTGGCCACCATCATGCTGGCCGTCGTGCTGGGCCCGGCGCTGCAGGGGTTTTATTACATGATTGCCTGCGGAGCTCTGTTGCTCTTCACTGTGCTGGATAGTCTATTCAGTGCCAGTCTCATTCCCGGCGTTCCCTGGCTCATGTGGGGATTTTGGGGAGCAGTAATCGGCGGAGCACTGGGTTTCTGGACACTGGCGCCGGTATATGGCTTGCGGAATAAGCGTACCCTTATCGCCTGCGCGCCGTTTGCCGCCATGCTTCTAATCATGCTGTTGCGCATTAATTTCACAACTCCGCATCCTGTGAATCAATTGTCTCCGTTAACGCCCACACTCCCCTCACGCGCACCGGTGACTGCCCCGGCAACTCCTATACCGAGTTCCCCGCTCGAGGGCACGCCACTCACTGCGCCGGCGGGAACGCCGGGGCCGTAGTGGTGGTGCAGCACGCTATCGTGGAAAATTCTCGCGAACCTCCGCGGGAAGCGACCGGTTGCGATTAAGCATCGTATCCAGCAAGTCGACACCTGTAGAGAGCTCATTGGCAGTGGTATTCGCGAGATACAGGTAATTGCTGCCGTTGATGGCGCTTTCCTGTTGAAAGTCGTAAAAACTGGGTGTCCGCGGACGCAGCAAACTGGGCGGTAGTGGTTGCCGACGTGGGCTCAACGGAACTGATATTTGGACCAGTGCCAGGCGACTTGCCGAAGTTTTGCGCACACCAAGCCCAACGCGTATTTCGTGAAAGTACCGGACGAGATCGGCGCCGTACCCAGTATCGCCGTCGAGGAATTCCCCGCCGAGGAGACGTAATTGGACATGTTGTGCCGGAAACAGTTGCCAGATGTCGGCAACGCCATAGCGCCGGTCGCGTACGGAACTGTGCAGATATCCGCCAGTCGCATGGAAGAGTGTGCGGGCCCCCAGTGGTACAGCACATTCGCCGACGGCGCCGGCATAATGACCGGGAAATGTGCCGGCGACGGTCTGGGCAAGTATGCCTGACGTGGGACGAAACGCATAGGACATGGCCAATCGATCGGTCTTCCAGCGACGTGACTCATCACTGACCAGGGTACCCGCCAGGGGATAGGACCAGCGACTGTTAAGCAAGAGTCCTTTTGTTACCGGGGTGATTGTCTCCACCCGTGCGGAAAGACCCGCGGCGAAATTCGTATTGTCGGAACCCAACTCAGTGATCAGGCCTGGACCAATTAGTAGTTCACTATGTCCGTATACGCTATTGCTGCGTCCGGAAGTCGCCAGTATGGTTGAGGGTGCGGATCGATCTGTGAGCTGGGTGATATGCAATTGACGGGTAAAGATAGCACGTGTCTCCGAACCAGCGACAAACCGGCGATAGCTGTCTGCCCCGCTCATGATTGTCTCAACGGGAATTCCGCGATGGGTAAGCGTCAGGCTGAACGTTGTGATATTGGGTGGTGCAAAGCTCGCTAACAGCGGGAAAACTTCTGCAACACTGTCCTGGTCATTCAGCGCATACTGGCGATTCTCAAAACTGACAGCCAGCACGCGTGTTGTGTCATGTTGTGCAAGCGTGACTTGAATGTTTTCCAGATTCAGGGCTTCCAGGGCCGTGCGCACGCGTTCCACGATTTGCAGATCATCGGGGCGCGAGGATAAATCCTGCACGGGCGGGCCGACCAGTGGTTTGGGCGCGGCTAGATTCATCTGCACCGCATAGCGCATCGTCGTCGCGTCGTCGTGGTGCTCCAGGCTGATGACGCCATGTGGGAGAGTCAGGTCGATTCCACTATTGACGTGCTTCGTGTCATATTCTGTTTTCAACCGTAAAATGTTGCCGATCTGGTAGCTGGCGCCACCCAATACGCCATGATCATAGCCTTCTGCGGCTCCAACAGTGAGCCCTAACCGTTCATGTGCCAGGTGCTTGGTTATGACAAGAATACCTGTCGGATCATGGCCGTCATGGGTGCGCTTCAGATCAGTGATGCCCACAGCGATGGCGGGGAATCGCGCGGTTTCATCGCAGCATTGCCACTTGGCATGGGCGGTGAAGTCGCGTCCCCATGCTTTGTTCCCCATGGTGACACTGGTCTCCAGGTGCGGAAGTATACCGATGGTTATGCCATATTTCGAGACGCCGCCGAAATTCGGAGACGGGGGGCCGGAAACGGCATTATAACTGAGACGCAGGTTGCCATCACCCAGGGTGTTGGCGGTGGGGACCCGTATGAGCCCCGTTAATCCTGTTAGCGAGGGTACATACGCGGACAGTTCAAGTGGCGTTATTACGGGGTGGGAAGGAATGGCATCTGCTAAGACCGCAGTCACGGTCACAATGAGGATTACGAGGAGAATAATGCTGCGTAACATGGCTGACCCCCTGCTATAGAACTGAACGCTGATACATCAGGACTCATCCCCACAAGTGTGAGGATGAGTCCTGAATACCGTGCCGGTCTATTGGCTCCTGGCTAATGGCCCAGTGAACCAGTCGTAAACGGTGTATATGCCTCATCCCACTGCACATCATGGGTTGCAACGGTTCCGGACGCGACCGGAAGGCCACCGTAGGTGATAGCGATATCGAGAATATGTTGTTTGCCGGTCAGCGTACCCACATTGTCCGCTTGGGCCACCAGTGTGTGGGAATGCGGTTTTGTCGAACCGAGTGCGTCCTGGATGCCCAGATTCTTCAACACAATCGAGTTGTAATCAGCCGAGAAGGTCGAAGTGAGTGTCGTATTCACGGTAAGGGAAACCGGTTGCGACACAGTGCCGGTGAGTGAATTCAGGACCAGGTAGCGTGATGTGATTTGAACATTCAGTGTAATCTGAATGAAGTATTCGGTCCCACCAGGTACATCGCGACTTATGCGTGAAGCGTTGCGGAATTGGGAAATCTGCGAATCCAGACTATGGGTGGCGGCGTTATAGGTTGCGGAGCCGGCGTTTTCATATAGTCCCGTCGTTACATTGTAATGGGTGATGGGGAAGGGGCTATTTGCCGCGGCAAACCCATCGGTAAGGCCCAGCGAGCTCAGCGGGATACGCAACGTGATGGGCTTGTCGGAATGCAGGCCCGCCGGTATCAACGAGAAACCACCGAGTAATAGTTGATTGGAAGTTGTTTGCGTGGTACCCGTTGTTACCGTCAACCCCTGTTGGGTCACGATGGGCACCGGCGTGGCGGACACATCTATTGGCGTGGCAGGTACCTGACCATTGACGTCAAGGTGCGATCCGGCCGGAATGGTCAGGGTCGGCGTTGAAGTGGTCTGGAGTTCATCGCCCGGTTTGATCGGGATGACGATGTCCGCAGCTTCGGAAACCGTGGTAGGCACGCTGGTGGGGGTCGCTAATTCGATCAAACCTAACGACAATTGGTAATCGATGCTTCGCGTCGTCTGGATGGTGAGGGTTTTGGTGTCCGAACTATATCCGCTGGCCGTGGCGGAAAAGGTATACACACCGTCGGCAGGCAGGGTAAAGGTTTTGACATCCCCGGTCACCACGGAGGATACCTGCGCGTCGGGGCTCACCGAGATGACGGCGCTTGGCACTACCCCGGCAACAGCACCTGCTGAATTGAGTTTGTTTACGGTAACATGCACCGTACGCGTAACTGTAGGTTGCAGTATCTGCGCTTTTTGATCACTGCACCCGCTGAGAGTGATCAAGACAAGAAGCAGACCTGCGCTGATTCCCAGGGCGATCAGGCGGGATGCTACCGTTTGTAAACGTGTGGAACGCATCGTTGTACTCCTTTGCCACCTGCGTGGCGGATACATGGTGCGGTGCCTGACGTCTAGACGTTTGCGCCGCCCTTGAAATTTTTACGAAAGGCGCACGTTACACAAGCGCTGTATATCCCGTGTAAGCGGATCGCCTTATCAGAAGTTCACTCCCGCGCCATAAGATGACGCCAGAAGTGTTCCAGTCTACACTTTTCGCCGCTGTATGGCGAATTCCTTTGTAGTATAAGCTATTTATGGTAAGTAGGGGAAGTAGTTTGAAAAAAATAAACGGTGAATGGATAATACCTTTGGTCTGCCCATTTTGTAGATTTTGCAGGGGCCGATCGGTAGGAAAGCGAACTATTTCTGCACCAATTCTATTGTAGAGGAGAGAGACATGACTGAGCCGGGACATTGTCAGTCCGGAGAACATCACGAGGGACACCTGTGTGTGTTGCAGAGTAAAGGCCTGACTGAGGTCATAGCCGAAGTGACCACCTGTCCAACCGTGGTATGTTTCAATTGTGGTCGGGAAGCAGATTCCGCGGAAAATGTTTGCAATCCCATGCCGCTTGATAAATAGATCATGGCGACGGGCATGAAACAAACCAGCGGTTGACAACATCACAATCTCATCGCTGATGGTATGCGCGCCCCGATGATTATATCGGGGCGCGTCATTCATAATCAACCTTTACATCCGCGGCACGATACCGGCGTTCCCGCTCCGGCGGCGCCACCGCCTCGATAATCGTCATCAATTGATCCGCGGTGCGTTGCCAGGTGTGCTCCCCGGCACGCAGCAGACCTTTCGCACGGAATGCCGATAAAGATGGGGTGTCTTGCAACAGATGCGGGATAGTCTTCTGCCAGGCAGCATCCTCTAAAGGTAAAATAACACCGGCATCCCCGACGGTCTCCGGCAGCGCCCCGCGATCCGACACCACCACCGGCGTACCGACCGCCATCGCTTCCAATACCGGCAAACCGAAGCCTTCATAGCGCGACGGCATCACCAGGAGATCAGCACCCCGCATCAGTGCCGGCAACTCGTGTTGCGGTAAATAGCCGGGAAAATGAATGTAGGCCTGATAGGGAGAGTCTTGCAAGGCCTGGCGTACGGCTTCGGTTTTCCACCCCCATTTGCCGGCGATTACCAGATGATGCGGGATGCCGGCTTCTTTCCAGGCGGTGAACCAGCGGATCAGGTTGTCATGATTTTTTTTGGGCTCGATGGTGCTCACCGCCAGTATGTATTGCTGCGGAAGCTGCAGTTTTTCTCGGGTGACGGCGACATCACTCGGTGAAAGAGCCGGCGGCGGCGCTACTCCTAACGGCACTACCTGTATGCGTGCCGGGTCCACGCCACAGTAGTGCATCACATCCTGGGCGGACGCCTGGCTGGGGACGACCACACACGTGGCCTTGCGCGCGGTCGGAGGCAGCAGCAACCGATAGTTCAGCGCGTTGCTGAGCGTGCACAGCTCAGGGTGGGACAACGCGATCGTGTCATGAATGAAGACGACAGAGGCGCCTTGCCAGCGTAAAGGCGCCAAATAGCCCGGCGCGTAGAGCACATCGATGCCCATGGTATGCAAGCGCTCGGGCATCGTCACCTGTTGCCAAATTAGGCGCCAGAGGCGCTGTTCACTGGCCACCGGCGCGCGCAGAATGGAGTATGGCTGGCGCGTGGTACCGAGGATAGCGGGGAGCTGGACATCTTCCAGAGCGATGATGGTGAAGTGGTGGCGGGTGTTCCTGTTGAGCAACCCGCGGATTTGATGCACGATCGTGTGTTGCACACCAGAGAATTCGCCGTATATTAGCAGAGCATCGATGGCGATATGCATATGATTACACGGGAGAGGTGTTTCAAGTTACCGATCCAGATTCATCCACATGCGATCCAGGAAATCGGCGCACCCCTGTTTTCGCCAGAAGGCTTGCGAAACAGGATTCAGGTGGGCGACATTGAGTTGTACACTGGTCAGACCGCGCTCACGAAACCATTGGCAAAGGGCGCGCACTAATCGCGCACCAATGCCTGCCCGGCGATGTACCGTAGTGACGCACAGATCGTCGATGAAACCAAAGCGTGGATTGATGGGCGGGTTCTCCGCGATATTACCCATGATATAGCCGACGATTGTTCCGCCCCATTCGGCCACCAGTACACGATAATGTTCATCATGCAGTGCATTATGCAGAATGCGAATATACCCGGTACGGCTATTGACCGGAATACGGAACCGCGAATCGATACCGGCGTGGAAATCCATCAATTCGACCCATAAATCGCCAATGATCTCGAGATCCCGGCGCGTCGCGGGACGAATCTGGCATGCAATGCTCGTGGTGTGATCCTGTACTTCCATCGGTTTACATATTATAGCGGAAAAGGTATGGCGCTGATAGCGGATGGGTATGAAAAAGATACGGAATGGTGAAAATCGGCTGGAGAATGGGGCACGGAGAAGACTCTTGTGAATGAAAGAGACGATTATGGTGAATGACGCATCAGCCTCGATCCGTCCCGCGGTGGTTGCCGGCTTATTCTATCCCGATGACCCCCGGGAGTTGCAGCAGGAACTCATTCGGGCTTTCCTCGCTCCGCTGGGGCCGGGTTACACGCCGACAGTCGCCACCACGCCGGCGTCTCGTCGCATTATCGGAGTTGTAGTTCCGCATGCCGGTTATCAATATTCCGGAGCGGCGGCAGCCTGGAGTTACGCCGCGCTTGCCAAGTACGGGCGCCCAGCCGCAGTAGTCCTGCTCGGGGTGAATCATCACGGCGTGGGCGCCCCACTAGCGCTCTCCCCCGCGACGGGTTGGGCAACTCCGCTGGGTGTGTTGCCGTTGGCCGGCACGCTGGCAGCGCGGCTGCATGAATTGGCGCCCGGTGTCATACCGGATATGCGCGCCCATGCCCAGGAACACTCGTTGGAAGTGCAGGCGCCATTTCTCCAATATCTGTTCGGAGAGATTCCCATTCTTCCCATCGCTATTAGCCGGGCAACACATGAACAACTCGCCCTTCTTGGTCAGGCGTTGGCGCAATTAGCCCGCGAAACTGATCTTATCATTGTGGCAAGCAGCGATTTCTCCCACTATATCACCCAATCCCAGGCGGAACGCCTGGACGGCCTGGCGTTGGCGCGCATCGTGGATATCGACCCGATTGGCTTATATACCACCGTTCACGAACATGAGATCACCATGTGCGGCGTTGCGCCGGTCACGGTCATGCTTTTTGCCGCCCAAGCACTTGGCGCGCAATCCGCGCAAATGCTCCATTACCATACCTCGGGCGATGTCACGGGTGATCGTCGGCAGGTTGTCGGTTACGGCGCTGCTGCAATTTATCGATAGAAGGCATTACTCGCCGATTCCCGGCGAAAAGAAAATACAGAGTACAAAATGCGCATCACGCCTTGATGGTTTGTGATCGTATGCGAATAGATAGTTCGCTGTACACGATGACGAGGAAGCTGATGCTTATGCCATCCATCAGGATTTGTGAGATTCCTTCATCGCAGGATGAGGCACGTTCACTGCTTCGATCCCTTTATAGATAGACTTCCAACAGTAGATTATTTCTGAGATTTCCCGCAAAAACCCTTGACGCGTAACCAGAAATCGGGTAATTATTGCTTAGAGTAACGATTTGAGTTACTGAGAACCCGCGGTGATGCGGGATAGAAACGAGGTTGTGAGATGAAATCGTCAATTTATCTGGATCACGCGGCGACTACGCCGGTGGCGCCGGAAGTCATTGAGGCGATGCTGCCGTATTACCGCGAGTTTTGGGGAAATCCTTCCTCCATTCACCATTTTGGGCGGCAAGCCGGTGAAGGAGTCGATGTGGCGCGCGAACAGGTCGCCGGGTTGCTCAACGCCTCGCCGAAAGAAATCTATTTCACCAGTGGCGGCACAGAAGCGGATAATATGGCCATTTTCGGCGCGGCTTTGGCGCGGGAGAAGAAAGGGAAACACCTTATCACCAGCGCGATTGAGCACCACGCGGTATCGCATTCCCTGGAGGAACTGCAAAAACGTGGCTGGGAGGTGACCACATTATCCGTTGACGACACCGGGCGTGTCGATCCTGAGGCTGTACGCCAATCCCTGCGTCCGGACACCGCGCTGGTGACGATCATGCACGCAAATAATGAAGTGGGCACCGTGGAACCGATTGCCGAAATCGGCACTATCTGCCGTGAAGCCAATGTCTGGTTCCATACCGACGCCGTGCAAACCGTAGGGCATATTCCGACATATGTGGATGCCCTGCATGTCGATATGCTTTCGCTGTCCGGTCACAAACTTTACGGACCCAAGGGAGTCGGTGCGTTGTATATCCGGCGTGGTGTGCGCATCAAACCGCTCCTGTATGGCGGGGGGCACGAACGTGGCCTGCGTTCCGGGACCGAAAATGTCCCCGGTATTGTCGGTTTGGGACGCGCCGCTGAGTTGGCATTGGCGGAGATGGAGACGGAAGCTCCGCGTCAGGCAATCCTGCGCGACAAATTAATCGATGGGTTGGTGGCGCGCATTCCGGATAGCTTCGCCACCGGCAACCGGGATGAGCGACTGCCCAATAATGCGAGCATCATTGTGAAATACATCGAAGGAGAGGCGCAATTGTTGCGTCTTGATGCCGCGGGCATCGCCGCATCCAGTGGGTCGGCGTGTACGTCAGGCTCCCTTGACCCCTCCCATGTGTTATTGGCGATGGGCATTCCGGTGGAATTCGCGCATGGCTCGCTGCGTTTCTCTCTGGGGCGCGGTACAACGGAAGAGGAGATCGATTATGTATTGGAGACGCTGCCGCGAATAGTCGAAATCCTGCGCGCCATGTCTCCGTTCCGTCCCGGCGTGACATTTGATATGACCTGTGAGCATCCGCATTAACCCGCATGATGCATGAGTCCGTCGATCCCGGGGTGAACAATATCATACAAATCAGGATGAACGGCATATGAAAAGCGTCTCGTCGGCGCCAACGCTGACGAGACGCTTTCGCGCTATTCATATCATCGGTAGCAGGAGCCCCGGTATCACGCAAAGCGCAGTGTGCCGAAATACTGTGGTGCATGGAAGTCGATTTGCCCGATGGTGCCCCAGGCGAAATGGATATACTGCCCTGGTGTGGGGGAATCGATGCGATACAGGTTCATTTTCCATTCGTCCCCCGGCTCCGGTACGATGTGGTCGTGCCCGATGAGTGAGGTGAACGGGATGGCATACTCTACCGACCAGGATTTGGCGCCTCCGGGAACGCCCAATGAGCCATCCACGAACGTTTTCGTTTGTAAACCAGCGCACTGATAGTTCACAAACGAAAGAATTTTCCATTCTCCAAGGTGCATATTGGCGTTCAACAGAAAGGTGTCGAACACGGTATTTAACGGACTGACATTGATCTCGTAGTATTGGCGCATCTTTCCCGATGGGCAAATAAATGCCTCAACGCATTCCTCCGTAAAAATTTGACTGTCGCGCTCAGTGAAGGTTCCCCAGACGTAATCATCTTCGCAGAAATACGAGAGATACAGGTATTGCGCGTTGTAAAGCAACCGGGCCTCAGTGCGCATGGCCTGTGGCGCACCGGTGACCGGATGAGTGAGTGGAGCAATCTCCGCCTTTTCCCACAACGGATCATCAATTTTTCCGGTCAAGTTCAAATCGCGGTCAACAGACGCGCAAGTGTAGGTAGGGTGAAACATATTTTCCCTCGCAAATATAGGATAATGGCTTTGGTTAGCCGAAGCGTAGTGTGCCGAAAAGCCAGGGTTGGTGAAAATCGATGCGGTCGACACAGGCCCAGGCCAAGAATGTTTGCCGTTCCGGCGCTTGGGCATCGATACGGTAGAGATTCATGAGCCATGCATCTCCTGTTGATGGAGCCAGATCGTCAGCGCCGATTAATGCTGAGAAAGGAATCGCGTATTCGGCTGACCACCCTCGTGCGCCGCCGTGAACTCCCAATTCACCGTCGACACAGACCGCGGTTTCCAACCCGGCGCATGTATATTCATGAAAGCCGATCATGTTGCGCGGTCCGCCAGGCGTACCCCCATTTAGTATAAAGGCATCGAACACCGTGTTGAGCGGACTGACGTTAATCTCATAATACTGGCGCATCTTTCCCGAAGGACTGATAAATACCTCCACGCATTCTTCGGTATAAATGGCGCTGTCATGCTCGGTGAGCGTACCCCACACATAGTCATCCTCACAGTGGAACGCCACATAGAGATGGGTAGCGGTGTAGAGCAACCGGGCGGTGGTTGTCAAGGTGCATGGTTGGCCGGTGACGGCATCGGTCAATCTCGCTGTCTCCGCGGTCTGCCACAACGGATCAGTGAGCTTGCCGGTGAGTTCTAGCGGTCGTGGGCTGCGTGTGCAGGTGTAGAGCGGTCGATGCATACTGCTTCCTAAGTGAAAAGTGTTCACCTTCCCTGATTTCGGCACTGAGACGTTCACCCCTGCTATTTCTTCATCCGGTGTGCATAGTCTTTATTGATTTACCAGCGATTTCTGCTGGTACGCTGTGCTGATTGTCGAAAAGAGCTAGCTCGGGTAAAATGTCAGCTTCAACTGCCTGGGTCATTGATGAAATACGTGACTGCCGGGCGAACCCCATAATTCATGTTTTCATTAATCATGGGGGTAGAATTTGTACGGTTCGATAAGGGATAGACAAGTTATGACATCACCGTTTCAGCATGGGTGCATTATCGGTCTCGGTTTACTGGGGGGCAGTTTAGCCTGGGATTTACGGCAGCATTACCCGGAGATGGCAATCACCGGTATTGCCCGCCGGGAAGAGACGCTCACGGAAGCTGCAGAGCAAAGCGTGGGCAACAAACCGATCTATACACGTTTAACTACCAGCTTGGCGGCAGTGCGCGATGCAGATTTAATTGTCCTCTGTACGCCGGTGCAGACGATAATCACCCAATTAGCAGAAATGGCGCCGTTGCTGTCGGCAAACACCGTGGTGACTGACGTGGGCAGTACGAAACGGATGATTATGAATGCCGCGGCGACCGTGTTGCCGTCGACGGTCTATTTCATCGGTGGGCACCCGATGGCCGGTTCGGAGCGGAAAGGCCTGAGCCACGCGCGCGGTGGGTTGTACCAGGGAGCAACCTGGGCGCTTTGCATTCCCGAGGCGCATATCGCGGCAGCAGAGCGCATGCGCCTGCTTATTGACGAACTGGGTGGGCTGCCATTGGAGATCGACGCGGACACCCATGATGCATTGGTCGCGTTGACCAGTCATTTACCGCATGTAGTTGCGGGTGCGCTGGCAAATGTGGTGTTGGGTAGCGCAAATGGCGCGGCGGTGACGCCGTTCATCGCCGGGGGGTTCCGCGATACGACGCGCGTGGCGGCGGCGAGTCCGGCCATGTGGCGCGACATCTGTCTCACGAACCGCGACCAGCTGACCCGGGCACTTTCGCTGCTTATTGGAGAACTCGAAACCTGGCGAGACGCAATCCGCTCCGGGGACACCGCACACCTTGATGCATTGCTCACCACTGCCAGCCTCCGGCGTGAAGCGCTGAATCGGGATAAGTGACGAACGGGAATTCCATAGGTCCATGAGGAGACCGCTTCGTTGTTGTGAAAATGACCTGGATCACAAAGTGGTCCAGGTCATAAATTTGGGTTGTCGCGATACAGGTGAATAACGTCGGCGCTTACAACTTCCACTTCATAAATATGGTTTCGGTAAAGCTGATGACATACCCCATGAGCAGAAGGGTGAGGACTGAGAGCAGGATCCATTCGAACCCATTGTCCATCGTGTTATTTGGGGTAAAGTTCGATGGGAGTACGCCGTTCTTCACCATCTCACCGGTCACCTGTTCCAGCCAGGTCATCGACGCTTTATAAGCAGTATCGAAGAAGCTATAGACGGCAAACACAATCCCCGCGGTGATCGGCCAACTGATCCAGCTCAGATTTTTATATTTGTAATCCTGATGTTCGATGAAGAGGGGGCACTCGTAACACCATTTTTTTTGCAGGCCCCACGACCGGGTGGACACATCTTTGAGATGCCCGCGAATGCGGTTAGCGCCCGCGGCTTGTTCGGCTTTGCTGGTAGCAACCTGCATATCGATCACTTCCTGCACATCTTTGCGATCGATACTGTTGACCAGGTAATTGGCGAGTTCACGGTCGCAGAAACACCCGGAGCGGCGTTTCCAGCAATTGATGCGATCGATGTAGTTTGGACAGGTCATACGCACCGCGGGGCGGCAACGCGACATCTGCCAGCACCGCGGGATGAAACTGGGTTTCAGTGTCTCGGTGTTTGTTGTATCAATGCGCGCGACACGGCGTTCGGCACGCGCCATCTGGTCCTTGACGATCTGCACACTGAACCCGATGATCAAGCGCACGACCGACACGATAGCGAGAAAAACCGCCAGCGTGGTGAACGCATTGAGCAATTCTTCGACGAAACGCGCGGAAATATCACTGCCGCCAGCGCCGTGCGCCATTTTGGCGCCTACGGATTGCAGCAGGGTGATGAGATACGCGCCCCCATACTTTAAGCCGATCGCCAGCGCCACCCCTACCCACCCGGGAGCGAAGGAGTCGTAGCTCGCTACGGTCCAGGATAGGAAACCTAACGTGGTGAACAGATTGAGCAGGTTGACGACATTCAGGAGCCAGGGGAAGGAGAGTTGGCCTAATGCTATCAACGCCAACGAACCGAGCAATAAGAGGATGGCGGGCAGCAACAAATAGAGGTAGATGACGTCGCAGATACGCACCAGGGGCACCGCCCATTGGGGCATCTCTTTTTCCGCCTGCATCCGTTGCTGGGCTTGTTGCTTTGTATTCTCTCCCATGGCCGTCCTTCCACAGTGAGAGCCTGTTCGGCTGCCGGCAATCCCCACAGCTTGGTCCGCATCTTCGCTCAAACCTTCGGAGGAGAATGAACAGAAAACGGATATAGCTGCACCTGAACACTACCAACAGCTCATCACGGAGAAGAGGCTCAATCTTCCGGGTGATGCGCGAATGGGCCTTCCGGATTGATGGCTGGCGTCGCGACCGCAGCCATCTCCGCGAGTAGCGCGGCGTAATATCCCGCGCCAAAACCGTTATCAATATTCATGACCGCGACCCCGGTCGCGCAACTGTTCAACATCGAGAGTAATGCGGACAGACCGCCGAAATTGGCGCCGTAACCCACGCTGGTCGGCACCGCGACAACCGGGGCGCGCACCAGGCCGCCGACCACACTTGCCAACGCGCCTTCCATGCCCGCGACCACCACAACCACGCGCGCCTGCATCAAGCGCTCACTCTGCGCCAACAGACGGTGTAAACCGGCCACTCCAACGTCATAGAGCCGATCCACCGGCCAGCCGATCGTCTCCGCGGTGATTGCCGCTTCTTCCGCCACCGGCAGGTCGGCGGTACCCGCGGCGACCAGCGCGATCAACGGTGGCCCTTCATGTCGCCAACGCGGCGCGGCAGGAAGATGCCAGGTGAGAATACGGGAAAGCGGGTGATGCACCACATCCGGAGCGACTGCCAACACCGCGGCGACCTGAGCATCATCGACGCGCGTGGCCATCACGACCGGGTGCCGCGCGCGCAGCTTCACAAAGATCTCCGCCACTTGTTCAGCGGTTTTTCCCTGTCCAAAGATGACTTCCGGAAATCCGGTGCGCAGGTGGCGATGGTGGTCGAGTTTGGCAAAACCCAGATCTTCGAACGGGAGGGTACGCAGGCGATCCATGACCTCATCATCACTACAACGACCGGCGCGCCAGTCGTGCAGTAAAGTGCGGAGTTGTTGTTCGTCCACCGGTTCCCTGCCCCTCGCAAGAGATTGCTCGTGTGAGCACGTATTTGCCGTCAGTATACCAGATTCCTGCTGGCAGTGAATGTTCAACGACGATTATGATCAAAAATTGCCGATCTTCCCCGTGGAAAATAGGAATATGCGCACCTTGTCACGCGTGTTGTTCAACGGCGCGCGGGGAAACCACTGCGCACTAACGCTGATAATGAGCGCAATGCTTCTTCGGCGCCTGGACCCTCGGTGGAAATGTCAATCCATGTGCCGCGTAGCGCTTCCAGCGTTAACAGGCCAATCAGGCTTTTCCCATCAGCCTCTCGAGCACCGTGACGAACGCGGATGGTCGTCTCCGGAAAGCTTCGCGCCAGCGTTACGAACTGCGCCAGTGGTGTGGCATGTAGTCCAATGTCATTGATCACTTCAACCGTCTCAATCCACATCGGACACCCCCTGCGGAATAGTAGCTATTTGTATTTCGCGTGTCATGACTGCAGCTGACTTTCTTCGGTGATCGCCAGGCCGTAAAACCCCAGGACGGGACGGTGCAGATGATCGCGCAAGGTGGACGGGGGATTGATCCCGTAGTTGCCATGGACGACGGCGCCTGCACCGGCGGGGCGAGTCAGTGTGAGCACCACGCAATCAGTGCCGTCTACATAGGTGTTGCTGCTGGGAATCAGGCCGTCGTTATCTTCAACCACATAATCCGCGGGACGCTGGGCAAGGAAGAGGAGGTGGTCAATCACGTGGGCAAATCGCAGGTGCACCTCCGTCCGCTCCGTGTTGCTGAAGTTCGCATCGCGCACTTCAGCCGCGTGCCATTGTATGTCGGGATGGTAGGCCATGCCCAGCGCAGTCAGCGCGCAGCGCTCTCCCAGCGCGATGTTGCCCACACCGCTGATGTGGATGCCGTCTGCCAGCGTGAGGTCGAGTGAAGGAATGACTGCCACGCGTGGAAGCAGGCGTGCCGCCTGGCATTGCGCCTCGCGCAGCATTGTCCAGGAGCGCTGGCTGTGGTCATCGCCGTCGAACAGGTGACGATTTAATTGTACGGTGACGACCGGCGTCTCCGCACCGAAGCGTTGGCGGAAATCCTCGACCATGCGCGAAAAACGCCGGACATAGGTCGGCGCCAGTTCCAGGGAACAATCAGATTCACCCTGATACCAGGTCATGCCGGCCACGCGTCCGCCCGCTGCCGCGATATGTGCGAGCATATTCTGATACAAATAGGGGTTCTCATGTCCCGGATCCCAGGCGTCCATGGGAGATCCGCCCAATGCTGTCGGAATCAGACCGATGGGAACGTGGGTGGCGGTATAGATAGCTTTGGCGAAGGCCAGCCATGGAGAAATGTCTACCCACCCTCCGTCGCGGTTCGCCGGGTGTTTAGTATTGGTCGGGTCAAAGATGGGGTGGGTGGCCAGGCGCCACTGCTCATCACCGCCGAAGAGGGCGACACCGAGTTGCGGTGGATCATGAACCAGACCATGCCCATATCCCACGGCGTTACTTTGCCCGGCAATCACCCACAGGTCACCGACGGCAATATGCCAGATTTTGTCGCCGGTTAATCGCCATTCGGCGTCGCACTGATGCAAGCGCGTTTCGATGCGATAAAGTCCGCCGGTAGGTATACGTAGAGTGATCTGCCACTGCTGTTCTGCCAGCATTTCAGCTTTTTGCCAGTCGCAGCCTGCTGCCGGCCCTTGTGTATCTTCAGATGCGACGCGCACTTCAACGACACTCGGTGCGTCGTTCTTCCAGGCGCCGGTTAAGGTCACCGACGCGTTGCCGTCCGTAGCACGCTGCAAGACTTGCCAGGGTTGCGGCCCGCTGGCAATGATTACGCCCTGATATTGGGCAATGGGTGTTGTCATGTTAAGTAGCCTTTCACGACGCTATCGCGTGAACATCATTTTCTCGAAGGATGATAGAGTGTCCTGCTTATTCCGGCGCGCGGTGGTGATCGATTTCCTGGAGCGCGGCGCCGAAAGTCGGGTCGTCAGTGGTGATGCGGTGAATGCGCCAGGTGAACCAACCCGTTCGTGCCAGGCGGGCACGACCACGCCGACGCACCGGCAAACGGCGTCCCATCTCATCCCCAACATAAATAATGATCGTGAAATTGACATCTGCGGTGTCTGCCGTGCGCGCGGTAATCTGTTGGATGCCAGCGAAGCGGACAGTGCTCTCCAACTGTTCGTGGTTCAAGTCCGGCGCCAAAGTGCGTAACACGTCGCGCATCGGAAGATGGATATCCTGATACTCCGCAACAGCAGACGGGGTAAAGGTCTCCTGAGCTTCGGCAACATGACCAGCACTAATGGCCGTGATCGCATGTGCAAAAGGGATTTCCATTAATTGCTGTTCGATTATGGGCCAGAGCAACAATCCGATCCCCAGGATGCCTACCACAATACTACCGAAAATCAGCCATTTTCTATTTAGCATAGCGTATCCTGTTGCTGGGGCTGCTAACCTGCATTATTCATAACATTTCGAATAATGCCACAGTTAGTCCGCTTTATTCGCGACGCGAATAAAGCTTTGGCTAACCGAAGCATTATTCATGTGTTCATGAATAATGCGGGTTAGCCCGGTAGTCAATTCGTTCATGAATAATCCGGGCTAAAGCGTGACGCCGTTGTTGCGCAGCGTTTCACGTAAGACGTGGGCCATAATGGTGTATCCGGCCGCGTTGGGGTGGATACCGTCTTCCGCCAGTTCGTGGAGTAACTCGCCGCTGTCCGTCAGCACGGCCGAGTAGTAATCGATGTAATAGGCGCCGGTGTCCGCGGCGATAGCGCGCAGGCGGGCATTAGTCGCCACGATTTGTGCATTTTTTCGGGTCGTGAACGCCGGCACCGGGTACCAGTTCGGCCCCCAGATCGGCAACAGCGAGCAGAGTGCCAGCGGGATCTCTGCGGCGCGCGCGTCTTCGGACATGGCGGTGATATTTTCACTGATCGTATCAATAATCGAGTCGGCCAGTTGCTCCATTCCCCAACCCAGGTCATTCGTGCCGATTTTCATGACGATCAGACGTGGTCGCAATTGCAGCGCATCTGCGGCAAAGCGTTTGCGGACATACGTCGAGGTATCACCACCAATGCCGCGGTTGATGAGGATGGTTCCCGTCCCGCCGAAGTAGGCCTGCAATTCCCAGAGATGGGTAATGCTGTCCCCGATGAAAAGCACATCAGGGCGTACATTGGCTGCCAGCAATGATTCGTTACCGCAATCGAATTCGAAACGTCGACTATCCGCGCTGACGGCACAGCCGAATAAACCGGGTTTAATAATGGGAGTGGAAGAGTTCGTCGTCACCGTGTGGATACCTCGCAGTTGTGAGTAATGTGTGCCAGGAATATACAGTACCGGACGGCACGCGAAATGTCAAAATGGTGAAAACTGCGTTCTTAGTACGACTCCGCGTAGTGCATAAAATCTGCGGGCTGCCAGATTCTTTCCCTAACGCGCACCGCATGATGGAAGGGATGTGCTGGGCGAACGCGAATGTAAAAGTAGGGAGAGATGTGTAATATGGACGATCATCATGGACCGGAACACTTGCATGCTCCATGGCGCATGGAATACGTGACAACCACCGGAGAAAAACGTGAAGGCTGCGTTTTTTGCGATATTCCGCGCGAAAAGACTGACGAGGAAAATCTGTTGATCTACCGGGGTGATCACACCTTCGTAGTGATGAACGCTTTCCCTTATAATAATGGACATTTGATGGTGATTCCCTACCGGCATACCGCGGAACTAACCGATCTGCCTTGCGCGACCCTCACCGAGATGATGCGTTTGGCGAGTTTGAGTATGCGTGCATTACGGCGCGTGATGTCTCCGGACGGCTTCAACCTGGGCATGAATCTGGGGCGTGCCGCCGGCGCCGGTATTGCCGATCACCTGCATCTGCATGTCGTTCCGCGCTGGAACGGCGACACGAATTTCATGCCGGTGGTCGGCAACATTCGTGTGCTCCCTGAAGCCCTGGAGAAAACCTGGCAGAAGGTGCATGGCGCCTTTCAGCAAGTGCTGGTGGAAGAAGGGACAGAGAATCTCTGATCGCGACTCGACGAAAAGGCGGTAACCATCTCCATTGCCTGGTGGCGCTGGGCCATACAAAGCCGGTGCAATGGACTGGCGGCCACGTGTGAATCGTTAGCAACCGCAGACACAATTACAGCAATCATGTTGTAATAACCTGTTTTTTGCAAAAATATCGTTTTAGCAGAATAGGTGGATTGGGCTTCGTTTATGCTCGCTATTCTCCGACTTTCGTTGTGTCATCGTGTCTTTGAGCGCGATAATACCCCGAAATCGTTGGGTAATTCCTGACGTTCACCCAAACTAAGGGGGTAAAAAGCTCTTTCGTGTTGTCCGAATAGGCGTATTTGCGAAGTGTGGGGCTTCAGGTTCGCTACCAACGATACTCCTGCCGTTTTTTGTTTTAAATATTGACACTCAGACTGATTTCTGATACGTTTAATCAATATTTTTTCTGCGCTACGCAGAAAGGAGCAACAATGCGAAAAGGTTTTACCCTTATTGAACTCCTCGTTGTGATCGCCATTATAGCGATCCTGGCCGCCATTCTCTTCCCGGTCTTCGCCAAGGCGCGCGAGAAGGCCCGACAAACGAGCTGCCTGAACAATCAGAAGCAGATTGTGACCGCATCACTGATGTATGCACAGGACCATGATGAGATGTTGCCCGACGCGGGCAGCTTTTGGGGTGCACTCGGTCTGGACAAGGGTGTGCTGAAGTGCGCCTCGAAATCCCGCTTAACGAATGCCTATTTCTTCAATGGCGGTGCGGACAACGGGGGATTTCACCTCAGCGGTAAAGCACTGGGGAAGATCGCGACCCCGGAACAAGCCATGGTTGTAGCGGATGGGTTGCAACAATACATTCCCGACGGCTGGGCCAGTGCTTCCGGCACCCCGTTACTCGGTAATGGGCACGGGATGAATGACGTTCTCGACACCACACGGCACGGCGGCAGTATTATCATTGGTTATCTTGATGGACACGTTCAATTGACGAAGGATTCCAATGTAATCCAAAGTGCATTTTATGGCGGTTCCGCCAACCTGCCGAAATACACTGGCAGTCAGGTAATTTGGGAAGACGGTTCTGGCAGCGGTCCGGGGTGGGGCGCCCAGGAAGTTACCACCGTTACCGGCTCATTGCCGATCACGGGAACCTCCTGTTTGCAGTTGCCCACCGGCAATTCGAAATTTGAAAGCTCTCCGAGTTATGACTGGGCGGATGGCACGGTGCTGCGCGGATGGTATTTCGTTCCGGCCGGCTCGACCCCGACATATCTGGTGATGGCGTTCACGCCGACAGCAGGGAATGATGGAACAACGCGCGGCGGTTTAATCGGCACGGGTCCGGCCCCAACTACCATTGTGTATGATGGGAGCGCGCAAATCACCGTAACGGGACAAACGTTGAAGACCGGCGACTGGTATCAGTTCACACTCACTAAACCCGATTGTCATTTAACTGTCGGCAGCACATGGCACTTCTATCGTTTCTGGCCGCGGTACGAAGGAACCGGCAGCATCTATCTCGATGGTATCCGTATCGAAGCCCCATAGGTTGTATTAATTATTACCTGCACGCGCCACCCGACATCGGGTGGCGCGTGGTGTTTAGGTATGCGACAAACTATGGAACTGTCGAGCATATTCCGGCATGAGAGGGTATTGATGAGGCATTCAAAGGGATACGGTTGCTACCTGTTTTTTTGTTCAACTATTGACACCCATAATGATTTGTGATACTTTTGATATAGATTTTATCTGCTCTACGCAGAAAGGAGCAACAATGCGAAAAGGTTTTACTCTTATTGAACTCCTCATTGTGATCGCCATTATAGCGATCCTGGCCGCCATTCTCTTCACGGTATTCGCCA
>Ga0118677_10001586_pt2 | contig 46786 bp, 41 predicted proteins | sample AliMusrvi5mmetaG_FD_86154 | JGI IMG/M metagenome (GOLD analysis project Ga0118677, IMG submission 86154) | reverse complement strand
ACCCTAGCTTCAACGCCAACAATGGCACGCTCTGGTTTAACTTCAATTTGAACGTAATCTTTAAAACGAAACATCAAAAGCATATTTCTAATTTGGAGTGCTTCTTCATTAAAAGTTTTTGGTAGATGAACTGGAATATCAGGGCGCGGATTCCCTTGCATGACTTCTGTCAGACAACGACTTTCCAATGCTTTATCGTTAAATCTCTCTCTGGTGGCAAGAATTTTGGGACAGAAAACATTGTAAGCAACTGGCATGCGTTCTTTCTCTCCCTCGGTTCTTAAAACAGGAACCCCGGTGCTATAACCACAATTTAAAATTTTGACGATTTCTGATTGTGCATCGCTAAATCTAAAGTCTGCTTCATCAATGATTAACGTACCTCGATAGAGGTCAATAATACGAAATATGGGACTTGGTGTGGTGGCACCACCAGCAAACATTGGCTTGTAACAAAGGCTACCAATGATTTTTTGGAACCGGCTTTTACCAGTGCCATAATCACCAATAGCCCGCAGATATGGAATAGTTTCAAAACAATCATAGACCCAAGATAATAAAACGTAGTATGAAGCCAGCTTTCGGTATGAATCGGAAACATCTAAATATCGATAAATGAATTTATCAATAGCATCCATCAATTCTTTTAAACTGCCATAAGTTTCGGGATACGAGGGAAGGAGTATTGTCCCAGACTTAATTAAATCATCGTGGGGTGGAAGATATGTTTCACCCATTACTACTAATGACTCTTCAATTTCAATACTTTCCTCTATAACTCGGTATACCGCAAACATCGTTGCCCCACTTTTAGTGTCACCAATTAATTCTGCGACTCTACCATCATGGCAATTGATAAAACTAATTGTCTTTGGCTTGGGTTTTTTGTCTTTCATTTTCATCTCCTAAACGCTGGCGAAACGCTTTTGTAACTTCTAATGCCTGTTTATTTTGTTTTTGCTCTAAACATGGAAAAATACTTTCATCAATGAATTGGACCTTACCCAAATCCCCCTTCATCATTAAATCAATACGCTTCGTAAATAAATTCTCCTGTTCTTCCAAGATTGCGATTAATTTGTCCATTTCGTTTGATATTTTTCCCATATTAGGCTCCTGAATAAATACGGGTTTTTAACTCGGAAATGTTCTCCACTATATCCCTGGCTTGAAGGTTCAAGTTCCTATTCCAGTATTCTTTTAATACATCCTCGGCAATACCTTCTGGGTCATCAAAGACAAAGGTGACAAACTTCTCACTGCCCGGGCGCGGGGGCAAAAAGAACGCGAAGCCTCGCTGGAGTGATCGCCTTGAGAATCGTTGGGATCGCCGCAACGACCAGTAACCCCTCATGATGAGTAAATAGCGCTCGCACTATATTTCTTGGCCCCTTCGGGGGCTTTTTTATTGCCCTTTTTTGCCTACCCACGAATTTAGGCATATCTAGGGGATGAAAGGGAGAAAAGTGCAAAGAAGTGGAAAGAGGTGGTTGAAAAGGGAGAAAAAGGGAGTAAAGTGGTGCCTACGACTTAATTCGGGGGAATTGAGCGTAAAAGTGGTTGAAACTGGGGGAAGTAAATGTTTCTGGGCACCCACGAGCCAAAGCTCGATGAGAAGGGTCGCCTGATTCTGCCCGCCAGATTCAGAGATGAATTGGCTGATGGTCTAGTCATTACAAAAGGCCAAGAACGTTGCTTATATGTCTTTCCAGCATCTGAATTCACTGCAATCACAGAACGCCTTCGTCAGGCACCAGTCACAGAAAAAGCAGCGCGTGACTACATGCGTGTCATGTTTGCCGGTGCACACGATGAAGTGCCAGATAAGCAAGGTCGCGTAACTATTCCTAGTGGGTTGCGCACTTATGCAGCTCTTGAAAAAGAGTGCGTAGTTATTGGCGCAAATACTCGTTTAGAAATTTGGGATTTCACTTCGTGGAATACATATCTAGCAGATCGCGAAAAGGGATTTGCCGACGTTTCAACGGAGGTGTTGCCAGGTCTGTTTTAAAGACCATTGAAAAATTTCTGTGATTAGGCCATCGCCGACTTCATCAACGACACCACTTCCCCGGTGCCGTTCCCCCCAAGATCCGTCGGTCGGCGGTGACCTAACTACAGAAAACATAATCAGTAAAAACAGTAATAGCAAGAGCAGAAGATAGAAAGAAAGGGGAGTGAAGATGGCAATAGCTGGTAAAGAACATATTCCAGTAGCGCTAGAGCGCTGTATTGACTTACTCACCCCTGCGATCGAATATTCATTAAGAAGTAATTCATCAACAATTGTTATTGATGCCACTCTCGGACTTGGTGGACATACACGCGCGCTACTTTCAAAATTTCCTAATATCACCGTTATCGGAATTGATAGAGATGCTCATGCCATTGAATTAGCAAAGAACAATGTCGGGCACTATTTAGACCATTTAAAAGTCGCTCAAACTACGTACGACAATATTCCTCAAGTCCTAGCCGAGCAGGGCATAAGCCGCGTAGCTGGCATTCTTTTTGATCTAGGCGTCTCATCCATGCAATTAGATGATGGACAGAGAGGATTCGCTTACTCACATAGCGCTCCGCTTGATATGCGGATGGATCAATCTCAAGAATTAACCGCCCAACATATTTTAGATACCTATGACCGTGGGGCTTTGATTCATATTTTGCGCACATATGGCGAAGAGAAATTTGCTCCAAAAATTGCCGATAATATTATTTCTGCAAGAGCTACTTCAGCGCTACGTACAACTACTGATCTAGCTGATCTTGTTAAGGCAAGCATCCCTGCTCCTGCCAGGCGCACCGGGGGAAACCCAGCAAAGCGCACGTTCCAAGCACTTCGCATTGAAGTGAATCAAGAACTTGCAGTACTTGAGCGTGCAATTCCAGCCGCACTTGAGGCCCTTGATGTGAAGGGTCGATTAGTTGTCATGGCCTACCAGTCACTTGAAGATCGAATTGTTAAAGCAGCCTTTACTGCGGCGACAGCATCACGAACACCACGGGGTTTACCAGTTGATCTGCCAAATAGTGCAGCTCATTACGCGCTTGTCATGCGCGGCAGTGAAAGCGCCTCCGAAGCTGAGATTCAGATGAATCCACGTGCGCAGTCAATGCGTTTGCGTGCAGTTGAAAGGCTGGCTGCCTAGTGGCTATCGCTGAGATTGCAATACGTTCACTTCCTGACCGAGTCAAAGATGTTCGAAAGACTTCTTTTGCTAGGGCAGCTCTGCGAATCGTGCCAGATCTTGATGTTAGAAATGCAGAGAGCGTCGACAATAGGACATTCATTGGAATTATTGCAGCAATTTTTCTCTCTGGACTTATCGCACTCCTTGCGATTAATACTTCACTAACAACCGATGCATTTAGAACAGAACACCTAAAGATTGAGTTAGCGTCCATTAATAGCCAAAGAGATGTCATTCTCAATCAAGTTGCTAAATATTCATCCACTAACCAATTAGCACAGAGCGCATCTAAACTTGGAATGAAGCCAGCGGAAAGTACGAGCTTTGTTGACTTAACGGTGACATTGCCATGATTACATCACATAATTTTCACAAACGTGTCCATGCTCTGATTATTATCGCGTTAGTTGTCTTAGTAATTTTTGGATTACGCCTTGTCGATGTCCAAGCTGTTCAGGCAGATGGATATACGAAGAGAGCAAATAATGAGATGGTAACCTCTTCGGTGATGCTCGCATCCCGCGGAACCATTACAGATGTTAATGGTGTTGTACTCGCGCGAAGTGATAACGCGAGCCGAATCGTTGTTGATCAAACAATGATTACCGACCCTGCAAAGACGGCTCATCTACTTGCACCAGTACTATCAATGCCAGAAGCTCAGTTGGCGACACTTTTAACAGGTGTACGTCGATACCAAATTATTCTTCCCGCTGCCCCTCCTGCTGTATGGGACAACCTTCAGAACTCACTTTCTCAATATAACTCCGTAGTACTTAAAACTGTCGGCGGTTTGTCAAAGCGCATTGTTGGTTTTTTTAGGGAATATACATTCACACGTGAGTACCCAACTGGTTCACTCGCTGCTTCTCTTATTGGTTTCACTAATGCAAGCGGTGTAGGAGCCGCTGGTTTAGAGACAAGTCTTCAAAGTGAATTAGCTGGCAAAAATGGCTCCTATAAGTATGTAAATGGTGATGGTGCAATCATTCCTGGGTCACAACAAATTATTACTCAGGCCAAGGCTGGCAGTGACATTCGATTAACTATTGACCGGGATGTCCAATGGATTGCTCAAAGCGCAATTGCAGAAGCAGTTAAGAGCTCAGGGGCTGCATCTGGAACAGTTATTGTCATGGATCCAAAGACGGGAGCAATACTTGCCCAAGCAAGCGCCCCATCATTTGACCCAACTAAGCCAAAGACAGAAACTGCAAACAATATTCGTAACCCTGCAGTACAAGATGTTTACGAGCCTGGCTCTACTGGAAAAATTATTACAGTTGCTGCTGCACTCGAAGAAAAAAGAACAACCCCTGAAACTGTTTATACGATTCCAAATGTTTATAAGGTTGCAGGGCACCCATTTAAAGATGATGTCAATCATGCGACGGAACATTTAACAACAGCTGGAGTACTTGCAATCTCGAGTAATATCGGCGCCATTCAAATTGGCCAAAGCATTACCCACCAAACTTTCTATGATTATTTAAGAAAATTTGGCATTGGCCAAAGCACAGGCTCAAACTTGCCTGGTGAATCAATGGGAATTTTGCACCCTGTTAATGCTTGGTCTGATTCTTCGGCGCCAACAATGTCTTTTGGCCAGGGGTATTCAGTGACTGCTATGCAGGCAACGGATGTCTTTGCTGCAATTGCTAATGATGGAGTGCGCGTCACTCCAAATGTTGTCGCAGGCATTATCGATAGCACAGGCCATTACACCCCATCGTCTCCATCTCAAAGCGTTCAAGTAGTTAGCGCAGATACTGCGCGTAAGGTTCGCACAATGCTTCAAGGTGTTGTCTCTGAAGCAGGAACGGCGCCAGCGGCCCAGATCCCAGGTTACAAAGTTGCTGGAAAGACTGGAACGGCTATGCGAAGTGATCCCACCTGTGGTTGCTACCGAGGATATACGGCATCATTTATTGGTATGGCACCAGCTGATGCACCTCGTTATGTTGTGAGTGTGGTTGTTCAAAATCCAACAAAACAACATTTTGGAGGGGTGGTAGCTGCTCCTGTATTTAAGAAAGTTATGAGTTTTGTACTTCAGGCAAAGCAGATTCCACCCGTTGTTACATCTAATACGGTCTACCCACTTACTGAGCAAGCGCTACTTACTGCAAGAAAACCAACGGCGGTAATCAAGCCTGGTACGAAGGCTTAAATATGAATATTGGATCTAGCAAGACACTGCGTCCAATTAACAACGAATCTCATACCTTTGCCCAATGTGCACGCTTTCTTGGGGTAGAGGGTGTTGTGAGTGCAGATGCGGATCTTCTCATCACAGGCCTGAGTGATAGTTCCCGGGAAATTCAAAGCGGTGATCTTTTTATTGCCATGCCTGGCGCCAAGAGTCACGGGGCAACATATATAGATTCTGTAGTTTCTGCTGGGGCAGTCGCAGTTTTAACTGATGCCCAAGGCGCCTTACTAGTTAACAAGAAGTTACCAACACTTATTGTTGATAACCCCCGCCTACAAGCAGGTGATTTGGCGGCTTGGTTTTACGGCAATCCTTTTGGAAAATTTGCAGCAGTAGGAGTTACTGGAACAAATGGAAAGACAACAACTACCGCGCTACTTGATCAGTTATGGCAACTTTCAGAGCGCACTACGGGGTTAATTGGGACAGTAGGGATTTCATTAGCAGGGGAGATGTACCCTGTTTCATTTACTACTCCAGAAGCAACCACTCTTCAGATGATTGGCGCAGCAATGGCAGAGCGACATGTGAAGAATATAGCGATGGAGGTGAGTAGCCACGGAATTGCTCAACACCGCATTGATGGTACGAAGTTTGAAGTTGTTGGATTTACGAATTTAACTCAAGACCATTTGGACTTCCACAAAGATATGGAAAATTATTTCCAAACAAAGGCAAAACTCTTTACATCTGAGTTTGCAGATCATGCAATTATAAATATTGACGATCAATATGGAGTGCGTCTGTACGAAAACACAGCTGTTCCAGCTGAGAGTGTTTCTCGAAATAACCACAAGGCACATTGGTATTACGAAGATATTCATATGGTGGAAAATGGCATGGGATATGAAGTGCGTATACGAGGAACAGGAGGCATTCTCATTGAAGGCACATTGCCGCTACTTGGACTTCACAACGTGGATAACGCGCTCCTTGCGATTGCATTAGCTGTTCATACCGGCGTAGACCCAATTGTGATTGGCTCGGTTATGCATTTGCTTAGCGCTCCAGCAGGAAGACTTGAACCAGTTGCTATAGGGCAAAAGTTCATAGCGTTAGTGGATTATGCCCACACCCCAGATGCTGTTGCACACGTACTATCAACTGCTCGGTCCCTCACTAAGGGCCGTGTTATTGCTGTTCTAGGTTGTGGCGGAGATCGGGATAAATCCAAGAGAGCGCTCATGGGCAAGGCTCTTCGCGAAGGTTCAGATTTTGCTATCTTCACAAGTGATAACCCGCGAGGTGAGGATCCCTCAACTATTTTAGATGAGATGGTTGCAGGCTTAGATCTAAGTGAAAATGCATGTATTGAAGCAGATCGCCGAGAAGCAATCGCAGTTGCTGTTGCAGAAGCGACAGTGGGGGATTGCGTTCTTGTTTTGGGTAAAGGTCATGAACGTGGCCAAGAAATCAAAGGAACGAAGATTGATTTCGATGATCGCATTGAACTAGCGCGCGCGATCGAAGGTTTGTCATGATTTCGTTAACGATCAAAGAGATTGCCGATATTGTGGGCGGCACACCAGTTAACGTAGATGAAAAGAAAGTCATTACTCAAAGTCCTGAGATTGATTCACGCAAAGTAAGTTCAGAGAACTTTTTCATTGCCCTTCCTGGAGAACGAGCAAATGGAAATGATTTTGCAAAAGATGCCATCAAGGCAGGAGCGAGCTTTGCATTGATGACTACAGATCTTGGGATTCCTGCGATTATCGTCAAAGATCCGTTTATTGCCCTTCAAAAGATTGCCCAAGAAGCTCGCGCTCGTATGACTGAATGTACTTTCATAGGAATTACCGGGTCACATGGAAAGACAACGACTAAGGATCTCCTAGGGCATATTTTGCCGATAGCGGGCAAGAGTGTTGTTCCACAAGGTTCATTTAATAACGAGATAGGCGTTCCCCTCACAATTCTTCAGTGCACGGATGAGACGAAGTACTGTGTTCTAGAGATGGGAGCGCGCCACCCAGGGGACATAACTGCACTCACTAAAATTGGCGCACCACAAATAGGCGTTGTACTTGTTGTTGGTAGTGCCCACGTTGGTGAATTTGGAAGTAGTGAAGGTATTGCCCAAACTAAAGCAGAACTTATTGCATCACTTCCAAGTAGTGGAGTGGCGATACTTGGCACGTATGATTCTTATACGCCAAAAATGGCCTCTAAACCTGGTGTGAAGCGTGTTTTATTTGGAGAAAGCTCAGAATGTAATGTGAGAGCGGCTGACATTGAATTTAGGGAGGGCCGGGCCCATTTTGATTTGGTTGCAGAGTCAGGACGCGCACCAGTAGCCCTTCGTTTGCTTGGTATGCACCAAATCTCTAATGCTCTTGCAGCTGCGGCCGTCGCCCTTGAAGTTGGAATTTCTATTGAGTCAGTTGCTGCTGCACTTTCCACAGCAGAAATTTCAAGCAAGTGGCGAATGGAATTACATGATCTTCATGAGCTTTTGTTTATTAACGATTCATATAACGCCAATCCAGAGAGCGTAAGTGCTGCGCTTCGAACCTTGGTCCTTCTCACGCAAGAACGTGGGGGATCTTCATGGGCATTTCTTGGGAAGATGCACGAACTCGGCGAGTCTGAGGGAGAAGAGCATCTAGCTATTGGCAGACTCGCCTCTGAATTAGGAGTAGACCATTTAGTAGCTGTAGGAACAGACCTATACCTCAATGGCCTTGAGTTAAGCCACTTAGCAGGGGATGAAATGTCAACGCATTATGTGCTCACTCAGGAAGAAGCGGTTACATTTTTACGTCATATTGAAGAAGGCGATGTTCTGTTGATTAAAGCATCTCGTGCTGAACATCTTGATGAACTCTCGGAGAAACTAATAGCAGGCTGGCAGGTTAAATACGAATGAAAGGTATTTTGATCGCCGGAAGTGTTTCCACACTCTTAAGTTTCATACTGACGCCTATTTTTATTAAAGTCTTTGCAAAACGAGGATACGGACAGGTTATCCGTGATGATGGGCCAACATCGCATCATGTTAAGCGTGGCACACCAACTATGGGTGGGATCGTGCTTCTCTTCTCAGCTCTTATTGGTTATTTCGCTAGCCACCTCATTAATGGAGTTTCCATTAGCGCATCTGCCTTGCTCATTATTGGTTTAGCCGTAGGACTCGGGTTTGTAGGCTTTCTCGATGATTGGCTCAAAATTATTAAGCAACGATCACTTGGGCTTACTGGTTGGCAAAAACTACTTGGTCAAGGAATCGTTGCGACAATCTTTGGTGTTCTTGGAATTCATTTCAAGGATGCTTTTAAGTTAGCACCTATTTCTTTGCACTTATCAACCGTACGCGATACTTCAATTGTCTTAGGTTCGGTACTGGTCATTATTTGGATTATTTTCCTTGTGCTGGGAACGAGTAACGCTGTTAACCTCACAGATGGCCTAGATGGTTTAGCAAGTGGAACCTCAATTATGACGCTGCTTGCCTTCATTCTCATCGGTGTATGGGAATTTCGCCAAAGCTGTGGCCTTAATTCTGCTGCTGTTCATTTGAGCAAGTGTTATTTAGTACGTGACCCGCTTGATACAGCGATTTTGGCAGCAGCATTTGCCGGAGCCTGTGCAGGATTTTTGTGGTGGAACACCTCGCCAGCAAAAATCTTTATGGGAGATGTTGGCGCACTTTCACTTGGGGGAGCGATCGCAGGTTTTGCAATCATGCTTCGGACTGAAGTGCTTTTGGTTGCACTTGGTGGTTTATTTGTCATTATTACGATGTCGGTCATTATCCAACGCGTCTATTTTAAAATATCTGGTGGTAAAAGAGTATTTCGAATGGCGCCACTGCAACATCACTTTGAGCTACTTGGGTGGGCTGAAGTAACAATCGTCATCCGCTTCTGGATTATTGCGGGAATATGCGTCGCTGCAGGACTTGGGATCTTCTATGCTCAATGGGTAACTTCTTAACATGTCTTATTTGCACTCACTACAAGGTAAAAAGATTGCTGTTGTAGGGGTAGGTGTTACAGGTGAGGCAGTACATAAGTTCCTTACTTCACATTCACTTGAGCATGATCTTCTCGATGAGAAAAGCAAGAACGCCCAGAGTGATATTTCTGCTTCATATGACTTAGCAATTATTTCCCCAGGCTGGAAACCTAACCACCCCCTTATTGAAAAACTTCGTGAGCAGGGCACCGAGCTCATCAGTGAATTGGATTTTTCATGGTTGGTAAAGACAGAGATTGCTCCAGACCAGAAGTGGGTTGCTCTTACTGGAACTAATGGCAAGACCACCACAATCCAAATGGTTCAATCAATATTTGATGCTAGTGGAGTAAATGGAATCGCATGTGGCAATGTAGGTGAACCAGTCATTGAAGTGCTTGGCTCTGGAAAGAGATATGACGTTTTGGCTCTGGAGTTATCTTCATTTCAACTTGAATGGAGCCACTTACCTCACTTTCACGCTTCTGCCTTACTAAATATCGCGCCTGACCACATAGATTGGCATGGAACATTTGATTCGTATGCCGATGCAAAAATGAAATTACTTGCATTCTCTGATATTGCCATAATCAATTCAGCAGATAGTGAGAGCGTTCTTCGCTCATCAGCCTGGGGTGGACGAAAGGTTTTTTACGCACTAGATACACCGCAAGTGAACGAACTTGGTTTAGTTGAAAACTTATTAATAGATAGGGCATTTGGAGATAATCCTGCGCAGGCTGTTGCATTTGCAGAACTTGCCGACATCACACCAACTGTTCCTCATAATGTTTCAAATGCCATGGCGGCTGGAGGACTTGCACTGGCAATTGGCATTTCACATGAAGATATTCGCAGCGGGCTTAGCACCTTTAAGTTAGATAGTCATCGCCTGGAAGTAATTCTTGAAAAAGATGGGATTACTTGGGTGGATGATTCCAAGGCAACTAATCCGCATGCTGCATCTGCTGCGCTTCTCTCACACCTTTCATCTATTTGGATTGCAGGTGGATTAGCAAAAGGTGCGAGTATGGATAATTTAATAATTAGATGTTCTAAGCGTATTAAGAGCGCAATTTTGATCGGCCAGGACTGTGACCTGATTGCGGCAGCATTCGATAAACATGCACCGCATGTGACATATTTTCGAGTTGAATTTGATGGAGATCCTGAAAATCTTATGCGTAGCGTTGTGTCAAAAGCCCAAGAGCTAGCACAGAGCGGGGATACTGTATTACTAGCCCCAGCATGCGCATCCATGGATCAATTCAAGGACTATGCAGAACGGGGAGATATTTTTGCTCGAACAGTAAGAGAAATGGTGGGAATGTGAGTATTCGTTCAACATCCCGCCGCGAGCAATACATAAGTTTTTTCAATAGACCAGCGACCCCTTACTACCTCATTATCAGCTCTGTAGCAGCTCTATCAGCGCTCGGAATTGTCATGGTGCTTTCCGCATCTTCTGTAGTTTCATTACAGCAATCAGGGTCCACATACACAATATTTTTTCGGCAGCTCATGTTTTTTGCCATCTCTCTCATAGTTGTTTACCTCTGCTCTCATTGGAAGAGATCTATTTGGGATCGTTTAGTTAAATATGCCTTACCAGTGAGCTTTCTTCTCATGCTCCTGCCATTAACTCCGTTGAAGCAAACAATCAATGGCAATACAAGCTGGATTCGCCTTGGTCCACTAACAATGCAGCCAAGTGAGTTTGCAAAGATTGGCTTAATTCTTTGGTGTGCTGCTCAGTTACAAAAGTATGAATTAAAAGCACTTGCTAAATCTTCTACGCGCCACGTGGCATTTTTATTACCTGGGACCGCAATCATCGTTGCCTTAATTCTCAAGGGTGGAGATCTAGGAACCACAATTATTATTCTTGGCATTGTTGCCGGCATGTTATTTGTAAGTGGACTGGCACTTCGTCACTTTATTTCGGTAGGTGCTGTACTTGGGATTGGAGTTGGGTTTCTAGTTTTCATGGCTCCATATAGGTTGCACAGATTTACAGCTGTATTAAACCCATTTGCTCCATCTGTATATAAATTTGCTGGATGGCAGCCAGCTCATTCACTCATGGGACTTGCTAGTGGAGGTTTATTTGGCGTTGGCCTGGGAGCCAGCAGGCAAAAGTGGGGGAACCTGACAGAGGCGCATACAGATTTTATTTTCTCCGTTATTGGCGAGGAGCTGGGCTTACTTGGCACTCTGATAGTGCTAGTTTTATTTGCGGCTTTACTCTTTGGTATTTTTAAAACTGCGACACAGACGAAAGACCTTTTCTCCCGATATGCATGTGCCGGAGTAGGCATCTGGATGCTCATGCAGGTCATTATTAATATCGGCTCAACAATTGGAGTCCTTCCAGTGGTCGGAGTGACTTTGCCCTTTGTGAGCTATGGAGGATCATCTTTAATCGCAAATTTTGTCGGAATCGGTTATGTTCTCAATGTGGCACGCAAAGATCCCGATATTCGCCTGGCAGTTCGCGCCCAAAAGAATCCATAACATTTAATGACAAAGAAAACTGTTCTTTTCGCAGCAGCCGGAACCGCTGGGCATGTTGAGCCAGCTTTAGCAGTTGCAAGATGGTTGCGTAGCCAAAATTCCGAAATCACATGCCTGTTTGTAGGAACTCACTCTGGCGTTGAGAATTCCCTAGTTGAAGCTGCTGGTTTTGAACTCAAAAGAATTGAAAAAGCAGCTTTCCCACGCAAGATTAATCTCCAAGCTCTGACTTGGAAGTTTCGTTATCTCAAATCTTTATATCAGGCTGACCGGTTAGTGAAAGGCGCAGATGTTGTTGTTGGTTTTGGTGGGTATGTAGCTGCATCGGTTTATCTTGCGGCAAAGATGCGCCGAAAGCAGATTATTATTCATGAGGCAAATGCAAAGCCAGGAATGGCAAACAGACTTGGAAATTTCCTTGGCGGTCGAACTCTCGTTGCTTTTAGTTCTGCAGACAAAGTGCTGGATCATGTTGATGTTGTCGGGATCCCGCTTCGATCTGAGGTTATAAATTTAGCAAAAATGTCAGCAATTGATCGAGTATCCGCCAGATCCACTGCTATAAAAAAACTTGGTATTAAAGATAGTCAGCCTACTGTTGTAATATTTGGCGGATCTCTAGGTTCAGTTAAATTTAATAGCGTTATTGAGCACTCTCTTGAGGCTTTTAAGAATCTAGATATTCAAGTCATCCATTCTGTGGGTAGAAACAATCCACTCCCAAGTGCAACTCAGAACTACTTTCCTTTCTCTTATATTGAAGATATGGCCTCGGTATACGCGGTAGCGGATTTAGTTATTGCAAGAAGTGGCGCTGTAAGCGTATTTGAAACAGGAGCTCTAGGAATTTTTACCCTTTATGTTCCTCTGCCGATTGGCAATGGTGAGCAAGTGCAAAATGCTCAGCAAGTTGTATCTATTGGTGGTGGAATGCTCATCGATAACAGTGAATTCTCAGCTCCGTGGGTGAGTGAAAATTTGGCTAAAATTATGAAGAGAGCAAGCGAGTATAGAGTTTTAAGTGGCAATTCAAACTTTCCACTTGATGCAGATGCGCGAGTAGGAAGATATGTATTGGATGCTCTCCTATGATCAGTAACGTTCAAAAACTTGCTGGCAAGCGCATTCACTTTGTGGGCATTGGCGGAGCTGGCATGAGCGGAATTGCTCGCATCATGATCGCAGAGGGACTCAATGTGAGCGGATCAGATATGAAGCGATCTGCCATTGTTGATTCTCTTGAGTCACTAGGCGCAGAAGTATTTATTGGCCATGATGCAGAAAATGTTAAAGGCGCCCACCTCGTGATCGCATCAGGTGCGATAGGGGACACCAATGTTGAAATTACTGCCGCCCACAGTGCTGGTATTGAAGTCTTAACTAGAGCAGAAGCGTTAGCAATGTTGATGGTAGGGAAAAAGTCAGTAGCGGTTGCTGGAACACATGGAAAGACAACGACAACTTCCATGCTTACCGTTGCGCTTCAATCTGCCGGCAGCGACCCATCCTTTGCGATTGGAGGCTTAATAAATAGCTCTGGGCTCAATGCTCATCTTGGCAGCGGTGAGACCTTCGTGGCTGAGGCTGATGAATCTGATGGCTCTTTCACGGCCTACCACTCATTTGGGGCGATCATTACAAATATTGAGTTAGATCACGTTGATCACTTTAAATCACTCGATGAGGTTTTCAAAGCATTCCTAGACTTTGTTGATTCGATTCAAAGCGGTGGCTTTCTTGTTGTTTGTATTGATGATCCTGGCGTGAAAACACTTCTCAAGCAGGTTAAGCGCAGTGATATCCGTGTGATTACTTACGGCCAAGATGCAGCCGATTACACAATCTCTAGAATTCTTTTGCAGCCAGGTGACTGTCTTGCCAGAGTCTCAATGAGCGGGAAAATTTTGCCTGATTTGCACCTTGAAATTCCTGGCCAGCACAACCTTATGAATGCAGTTGCAGCCCTTGCGGCAGGTGTTGCACTCGGCGTGAATCCAGAAAGCCTTATTACCGGTCTTTCTAAATATTCTGGCTCACGGCGTCGTTTTGAACACAAAGGCGTAGTTAATGGGATTGAAGTCATTGATGATTACGGGCATCACCCGACTGAACTGCGCGTAACGTTAGAAACGGCAAAGAATTATGCTCAATCTGGCAGAGTCATAGTAGTTTTTCAACCCCATAGATATTCCAGAACTCAAGCATTTGCTCCTGAATTTGCTCATGCGCTGTCAATTGCAGATGATGTTTTAGTTTTAGAGATATATCCAGCAAGTGAAGAGCCTATTCCAGGGGTGACATCGCAGATGATCACAAAGCTTATGGATCAAGGACGCTCTGACTTTGAGCCATCCATGGTCAAAGCCGTTGAAAGAGTTGTCTTAATCGCCAAGCCTGGTGATGTAATTATCACTCTTGGCGCAGGAGATGTAAGTTCACTGGCACCTGTAATTGTTCAAGCATTGGCAGAGAAACATTCGTAAGCTTCAATGGATCAGATCAAAGAATCTGCCTGCAATTGCTCTCATACTTGTCCTAGTTGGCTTGTGCGCATACATGCTTGGGTGGTCAAAGCTACTTGTTGTAAAGAAGATTGATCTTTCTGCAAGTGGCAATGAAGTTCTTATTTCACAGATTATCGAACCTGGTGATATGCATTTAGGTTTGCCTCTTGCCAGAGTTAATGTTTCTAAAATCAATCGAGACTTATCTGGCCAAAAATGGATTAAATCACTCAAGATTAATCGTCACTGGGCTTCAGGCAATGTAAGCATTACGGTCATACCTAGAATCCCGGTGGCAAGGTATGAGGTAAATGGCGCAGTCAATTACTTTGATAGCCAAGGAATATCTTTTGCCGCGCCAAGTGCACCCAATGGCCTTCCGTTGATCACCTTCACATCACAGGATCAGGCCTCTAAGCAGGCAGTGGCAGATTTTTTGACCAAGATCCCGACCGATTTTCTCACCGGAATGAGTGATCTACAGGTCCTATCTGCAGAATCGATCATGATGACAACCTCTCTACCTGGTTTTAGTAGCCTTGAAATATCCTGGGGAAGCCCAACTCAATTACCACTAAAGATCAATGTTTTACGTCACTTATTGGCCCTTGGAGATAATGCAAAAGTCATACGAGTTGACCTGACAAACCCACTGGCACCTGTAACTTCTACCAAGTAATTCTTAAGAATTTATTGCGTAATAAATAATTTAATAAATCGTGTCGGTCATTGATAGAGACAGCGCTGAGTCCTACTTTTACGCATCAGAATTCAACGTGCTTTAACTCTCAAGTAGAGATTTAGAGTCCAAGGAAAGGCATACCGTGGCTACACCACAGAATTATCTAGCAGTAATTAAAGTCGTCGGAATTGGTGGCGGCGGAGTTAATGCTGTTAACAGAATGATTGAAGCGGGCCTTAAAGGTGTTGAGTTCATTGCAATCAATACAGATGCACAACAACTCATCATGAGTGATGCAGATGTGAAATTAGATATTGGTCGTAAATCAACTCGTGGTCTTGGAGCAGGTGCTGCGCCAGAAGTTGGTCGTCAAGCTGCGCTTGATCACATGGATGAAATTGAAGAAGTACTTCGTGGAGCAGATATGGTTTTTGTTACTGCTGGTGAAGGTGGCGGCACAGGAACAGGCGGAGCACCGATCATTGCAAAGATTGCAAAAGATCTAGGCGCGCTTACAGTTGGTGTAGTTACAAAACCATTTTCATTTGAAGCAAAGCATAGGACTGCTCAAGCAGAAGTAGGAATTGAACTTCTACGTGCTGAAGTAGATACTCTTATTGTTATTCCAAATGACCGTCTACTTGCAATTTCAGATCGCTCAATTACTGCAGTTGAAGCATTCAGAAGCGCCGATCAAGTATTGCTCTCTGGTGTGCAGGGAATTACAGATTTGATTACAACTCCTGGTCTTATCAACTTAGACTTTGCAGATGTGAAGAGCGTTATGGAAGGCGCAGGATCTGCGCTTATGGGTATTGGTTCGGCTCGCGGTGAAGCTCGCGCTACCCGCGCAGCTGAGTTAGCAATCTCAAGCCCACTTCTTGAAGCATCTATCGATGGAGCGCGTGGAGTACTTCTTTCGATTGCAGGTGGTTCAGACCTTGGCTTATTTGAACTTAGTGAAGCAGCTGAATTGGTAGCAAAGTTTGCTCACCCTGATGCAAATATCATCTTTGGAACAGTAATTGATGACGCACTAGGCGATGAGATCAGAATTACCGTTATTGCTGCAGGTTTTGAAGGTGGTGCACCAAAGCGTGTTTCAATGCCAACAATTGATGCAAGCGTTCTCAACGGCGTAGCAAATCCGATCGCCAATAATGACCCAATCGCCGTGGCATTAGATCTTGGCCTTCAAGAAGACACTTTAGAAGTACCTGTTGCATCCAAGCGTAGGATCACTTTTGAAGAATTAGTGAGCGAAGACGAGATAGACGTTCCTGACTTTATGAAGTAAATGTCGCGTATTTTTTTCACATCCCGATCTTGTGGAGATATGAAAATGCCAGAAGCACGGCAACCACTTCAACGCAGCCTTTCCTTGGAAGGCCTTGCTTTTATGGAGCAAACACATAGCGATGTTATTGAAGTTATTAAAAGTGGTCAGGGTGAGCCCTTAGCAGATTCCCTTATAACTACTACAAGAGGTATGGCAGTAGCCGTCCTTGTCGCCGATTGCATTCCATTACTCCTTTCTAGTGAAAATGCGGTTGCTGCTGTGCATGTTGGGCGCAAGGGAGTATTAAACAAAATTGCAATTAAGACCATTGAAAAAATGAGATTACTTGAAGCGGAGAAAATATCTGCAATTATCGGACCTTCCATATGCGATAAGTGTTATGAAGTTTCACCGCAGATGTATGAGGAGATCACAGAAGTTGTGCCAGCAAGTGCCACAACCAAGGCACTTCACGCACTTGATCTCAAGGCAGCTCTCATCGACCAACTCACATCTATGTCTGTTGAAGTCAACAACGTGCAGCTCTGCACGCTCTGTTCTAAGGGCCAATCTGGCAAGAGTGATTACTTCTCATATCGCGGCGGGGATGAATTCGCTCGTGGCGCTGGGGTAATTTGCTTGTGAGTGATCTACGGAGGCAAGAACTTAAGCAGAGCTTGGTACATGTGAAGGAGCGGATTGCAGCCGCGACTAGGCAATCAGGCAGAAACATTGATGAGATCACCCTGGTTGTTGTCACCAAGACCCTTCCTGTAACTGATGCCCAGATTCTTTATGAATTAGGGGAGCGAAATTTTGGGGAAAACCGCAATGAGGAGGGATTATCTAAAAAGGAGCTTGTAGGCCCTGATGCAATCTGGCATTTCCAAGGACAGGTCCAAAGCAAAAAGATTCGTCAGATTACCCAATGGGCAGAGGTTGTTCATTCATTAGATTCAGTTGACCATGCTCGAAAGTTCGCGGATGCGGATAATGCAAATGCCCTTAAGTTTTTTCTTCAAGTAAATCTAGAACCATCTCGTGCCGATCGAGGCGGTGTCAGTATTGCTGGGCTCCAAGATTTCCTAGGTGAGATCGCAGGTCTTAAAAACATCAACATTATTGGGCTCATGACGGTAGCCCCACTTGGCGTTGACCCAGAAGGTGCATTTGAGGAAGTTGCCAAAGCGAAGAATTTGGTCCAGAAAAATTACCCATCAATTACTCAGTTATCCATGGGTATGAGTGGAGACTTTGAAGAGGCGATTAAATACGGTGCGACACATATCCGCATAGGTAGTTCAATCCTCGGATCTAGGCCTGCCCAAGCCTAAACTTCTACCCATGGCTAACGTATTTAAAAAAGCAGCAAATTACCTCGGCTTAGCTGAGGACGATGAAGAGTTCAGCGCGATCCCATCGGTCCCTGAAACACGTCGTAGCGTGAGAGCAGTTGCGCAAGCTGCGACAGCCCGTCCAACATTCACACAAGTTTCACATCCAGCTCAGCAAGAAGCGTTGCCTGTAATGGACCAAATTTTCACAATACATCCACGCTTTTATAACGAAGCACGTGTTGTTGGCGAGCGATATAGAGAAGGTCAGCCAGTTCTTATGAACTTGACGGATATGGATGAGTCAGAGCGTAAGCGTCTTGTTGATTTTGCATCTGGTTTAGTTTTTGGTCATCATGGAAGTATTGAACGTGTTACGTCAAAGGTTTTTCTTTTAACACCTCCAAATGTTCGTGTGAGTACCGAAAATAAAACAGCAGCAGCCGAAGCAAGTTTCTTTAACCAAAGCTAATTTCTTTTTACAGGAGTAGCTCATGACATCATTTGGAATTATTCTTGGATGGATTCTTCAATTATTTCTCATTGCATTATTTGCACGAGTAATTCTTGATTACGTCCGCATGTTCTCCCCACAATGGAGACCACGAGGAATCGTGCTTGGGATCGCTGAAGCAGTTTATGGAATTACAGACCCTGTTATGCGATTTGTCCGCCGCTTTATCCCGCCGCTTCGTCTTGGACCAGTAGCTGTTGATTTATCTTTTATTTTGGTCTTTATCGTTACTCAAATACTTATTTCGCTAGTTCGCTCTCTTTAAAGATAATCCTAAAGCGATTTCATTGCCTCCTGCAGGCAGTGATTTATTTTCATTGATTGAAACAGCAAGAACTTCATCAGAAATTTCCTTAGAGTACTTATTGATCGCCTGAGCTACTTCACTGCTGCCAGACCATTCCACAATAATCCGATCTGAGATATCAAATCCAGAATTTTTACGCTCTTCTTGAATGCTGCGAATGACTTCTCGCATTAAGCCAGCTTCAATAAGATCAGGTGTAAGAGTTAAATCAAGTGCAAGGCTTTCACCCGAGTGGCTTGCTACCGACCAACCTTCTTTAGGCGTCTCTGTAATAACAAGATCTTCTTCAGTAATCTGCGCAGAACTTGCTCCATATATAATCTTTGCTGCTCCATTACTTCGAACCTCTCGAACTAGGGCTGTGGCATCTGAATCGGTGACTGCCTTTGCGATCGCCTGAACGTCGGCGCCATATCTTGCACCAATAGTTCTAAAGTTTGCTTTTATTGAAACGCTGACTAGATCTTCATTTTCACTTGCTAGCTCTTCAAGTGAGAGCACATTGAGCTCTTCAGCAACGTGTGAGCGAATCTCAGCATCCATTGCCTTCCAACCTGTGGCAGCAACCAGCGCCCTGGCAAGTGGTTGACGAATCTTTATCTTGGATTCTGCTCGTGCTGAGCGACCGAGTTCAACCAGGCGGCGAGAGAGCGCAACGGAAGTGGATAAATTCTCATCGATTAAAGCGGGATCAAATGTTGGAAATGAGGTGAGATGGACAGACTCGTGTGAATTAGTTTCACCCGCACGAATCAGTACTTGCCAGACATGTTCTGTAATGAAAGGGACCATGGGCGACATAAGTTGAGTCAGAGTTTTAAGGCATGTGAACAGAGTTTCAAGCGCCGCGCTTTCACCATCCCAGAAGCGTCTACGCGAGCGACGGACATACCAATTAGATAAGTCATCGATAAATGCCGCGAGTAAGCGTCCTGCTTCTTGGGAATCAAAAGATGCATATGCACTATCAACATCTCTCACAAGCGCATTGAGCTCAGAGATAATCCATTTGTCCATAGTTATCTCTGATTTCTTATGGGCAGGTGCCATCACAAAATTTGCTGCATGAGCATATAAAGTGAAGAAGGAGACCGTGTTCCAATAAGTAAGAAGTGTCTTTCGTACAACATCTGAGAGTGCTTCATGGCCAACACGGCGTGCGCTCCATGGGGAGCCCGCTGCAAGCATGTACCAACGAACAGCATCCGCTCCATGTTGATCCATGAGGGGAATTGGCTGCAACACATTGCCTAGATGCTTGCTCATCTTGCGTCCATCTTTATCTAAAATATGGCCAAGGCAAAGTACGGTCTTGTAAGAACTTTCATCAAAGACCAAAGTTCCAATGGTCATAAGGGTATAGAACCAGCCCCGCGTCTGATCAATCGCTTCGCAGATGAAATCTGCTGGGTATGAAGATTCAAACTCTTGCGCAGAACCTTCTTTATGAGGGTATCCCCATTGAGCAAATGGCATTGACCCCGAGTCATACCAGCAGTCAATGACTTCAGGCACACGATTCATTGTTTGAGAACATGTAGGGCATGGGAAAGTGATGTCATCAACATATGGACGATGTGGATCAGTCTTTGAAAGTTCTTTGCCAGCAAGTGTAGAAAGCTCTGCAAGAGAACCAACGCAATAAAGATGATCATCCGGGCAGCGCCAAAGCGGAAGAGGAGTTCCCCAATAACGATTTCTAGAAACAGCCCAGTCGATGTTGTTCTCTAGCCAATCACCATAGCGGCCGGTCTTAATAGTTTCAGGATGCCAATCTGTTTTGGCATTTTGAGCGATGAGCTCATCTTTAATTGCCGTCGTACGGATATACCAAGACGGTTGTGCGTAATACATCAGGGGGGTGTGGCAACGCCAACAATGTGGGTATGAGTGCTCAAATTGAAGCTGACGGTAGAGAACACCACGGGATTTGAGTTCCTTGATAAGAATTTTGTCAGCATCTTTGAAAAATACTCCACCGACCAGAGTGGTCTCAGCGTTAAAAGTGCCATCTGGCGCCATCGGGTTTACGACAGGAAGTCCATATTTCCGGCAAACAAGCAGATCATCTGCGCCAAAGGCGGGTGATTGGTGGACTATTCCAGTTCCATCTTCGGTTGTGACGTAGTCAGCAAGAACAACAAAATGAGAATCAGGAATTTCAATGAGATCAAGTGGGCGCTTATATGTGATGCGCTCAAGGTCGCTACCAAGGAATGTGGCGATGACTTTGCGCTCTTCTCCTAAAACGTGAGCTAGGGGAGCGGCAACGACAAGGCGTTCCACTTTCTCATCCGTAGTAACTTCACAGACTTCATAAGTAACTTTAGGGTTTACAGCTATCGCAGTATTTGATACTAAAGTCCAAGGAGTTGTCGTCCATACCAAGAAGGAAGCATTGAGCTCTGCAAGCTTTCCTGAAGTTGCTGGGAAGCGAATATAGACAGAAGGATCTTTAACGGTTTCATATCCTTGGGCCAATTCATGATCTGATAAGCCTGTTCCGCAGCGTGGACAATATGGAGCGACGCGGTGATCTTGAACAAGTAATCCTTTTTTCCAAATCTGCTGCAGTGACCACCACACACTTTCGATGTACTCAGGTGACATGGTCCAGTAGGCCTCATCAAAATCAACCCAGAAGCCCATGCGTCTAGTCATAGAAGTGAATTCATCTACATGGCGTTGAACTGATTCACGGCACTTGTCATTAAATGCTGCAATACCAAACTTTTCGATATCACCCTTGCCAGAGAAACCGAGTTCCTTTTCAACTGCAATTTCAACCGGTAGTCCATGACAGTCCCAACCCGCTTTGCGAATGACTTGATGGCCTTTCATGGTTTGGTATCGCGGGAATAAATCTTTGAAAACACGTGCCTCAATATGATGAGTTCCAGGTGATCCGTTTGCAGTTGGGGGACCTTCATAGAAAGTCCAGCGTGGTGCGCCATCACGCGCTGAAACTGACTTTTGGAAAATATTGCTCTTTTCCCAGAACGTCAAAATATCCTGCTCCACAGATGGCAGGTCAATTTGTGGTGCAAGGGTGCGGAAGGATCCGTCAGACTTTTCGGCCACCAGTACCCCTTCACGCTTATATCAATTAAGAGGGCGAGTCTAGCGCGGCAGAGTTGGTAAAACTGGGGGTTGGGTTCTAGCCTTCTGCCGCAGCACAAAGGGTTCGCCCGCAGGAAAAACTAGAGAAGCGAAAATCTACATGGCAATATTTAAGAAAAAAGTAGCAAAGAAATCACCTGCTAAGAAGGCGGCAGCGAAGAAAGTCGCCAAGAAAGCACCGGTTAAAAAGAGCGCTGTGAAAAAGGCTCCGGCGAAGAAGGCGGCTGCCAAAAAGGCGGCACCTGCTAAGAAAGTCGCAGGCCGTTCTCCAAATATTGTTAAGCCATCACTTGCCAAGCGCAAGCCTGGCAAGCCATTTCCTGCAAAGCTACAGAGCACAACAAAAGGTGATTCAACAACTATTACAGTTACGCCCCGCGAAGTAAATAACGGCCCAGAGGTTGTAGTTGAAGAGCGCCGTTTAGTTATGCCGCCTCCACCTCGTCCAACAAAGACAGGGAAGAAGGCTGCTCCGCTTAAACCAATTAAGGCAGCCCCCGCCCCGCATGTTGTCGCCGCTGGTGAGAATCCTTGGACTGCTACAGAATTAAAAGCTATGCGAACTGAATTAGGTAAAGAACTTGTTCGCTTGAAATCTGAATTAGCTGATGCTGAGAGTGAGATGGAAGATCTTATTTTTGCAGCTGGCGTTGGTGCTGGCGATGATCAAGCAGATGCAGGAACAAAGACTTTCGAGCGCGAGCATGAGATGTCTTTGGTCTATAACGCCCGCGACATGGTTGTACAGACAGAGCGTGCGATTGAAAGAATTGATACCAAGACATATGGTCGTTGTGAAGAATGTGCAAATGCGATTGGCAAGGCACGTTTGCAAGTATTCCCTCGAGCTACTCTGTGCATGGTCTGCAAGCAGAAAGAAGAACGGCGCTGAGAGAACCCGCACCACATTCACCGAATGCACTTGCACTTCGGTGGCTTGCAAGGATTGCACTCCTAGTTTTCATATGCGACTTCGGTAGCAAGTCATTAGCAATCAGAACTCTCTCTGGATCACCCAAGAGGATTATTGGCAGTTTTCTTGAACTTGAACTAACAAGCAATTCAGGTGCCGCGTTTAGTTTGGCGACGAGTGCCACGCTCTTTCTCTCTTTACTTTCTATAGGTGCGATTGCAGCTATTTACATATTTGTAAAAAGTATTACTTCTAGAGCCTGGGCTATCGCTTTAGGCTTTTTACTTGGCGGAATCTGCGGGAACTTGAGTGACCGAATTTTTAGGAGCCCCTATTGGCTTAAAGGAGCTGTGACAGACTGGATTAAATTGCCCCATTGGCCGGTATTTAATCTTGCAGACACCTCTATTGTTATCTCTGCAGCCACTATCGGCTTGCTCCTTATAAAGAATGTGAAACCGAGGGCATTTAATGACGCTTCCTGAGAGTTTGAAGCGACAGGAGCGAGTCATCTCTATTCCTGAGGGACTTGATCAAGAGCGAGTAGATGCTGCTCTTGCCCGCATGCTTGGACTTAGTCGTTCAGTTGTTGTTGATCTCATTGAGTCTGGTGAAATCAGTAAGTCTGGAAAAGTTGTTACTAAATCTGACAAAGTATCAACTGGTGATGTCCTTGAAATATTAATGCCTGCGGCCAAGATGCCTCCCACACTTACCGCGACTCCTATCGAAGGCTTAGATGTCGTCTTTAATGATGAGCATATTATTGTAATTAATAAGCCATCTGGTGTTGCTGCTCACCCAAGCCCAGGATGGCAAGGACCTACTGTCATCGGAGCGATTATCGCGGCTGGATATAACGTTTCAACTAGTGGCGCTGCCGAAAGACAAGGAGTGGTGCACCGACTGGACGTTGGGACAACAGGCTTGATGGTTGTTGCTAAAGATGAAGCATCGTATTCAAATTTGAAGGATCAGTTTAGAGAAAGAATTGTGAAAAAGGTTTATCACGCGATGGTGCAAGGACATATGGATCCATCTGAAGGAACTATTGATGCTCCGATTAACAGACATCCCCGAGAAGATTATCGATTTGCTGTAGTTGCAGATGGCAAGCCGAGCATCACGCACTACAAGTCACTTGAATTATTTCCTGCGGTGTCACTTCTTGAGATTGAATTAGAAACTGGCCGCACCCATCAGATTCGAGTGCACTTTTCAGCACTTCATCACCCACTAGTTGGGGATCTCACATATGGAGCAGATCACACAATTGCCGAACGCCTAGAGATGCACAGACCATGGCTGCACGCACGTCAACTTGCCTTCACGCACCCGATCACAGGGGAGTACCTAACATTTGAATGCGAGTACCCAAGCGATCTGACACGCTCACTAGCGACCTTAGCCCGAAACAGCCATGGGAATTAATCTCAGTAGTAATCTGCCTAACCGTGTCTGATAATTCCAATTTCGTCCACCTTCATGTGCATACTGAGTATTCAATGCTCGATGGCGCGGCGCGTGTAGAGGAATTAGTTCAAGAAGTAGCAAAACAGGGAATGCCTGCAATTGCGATCACAGACCATGGAAATGTTTTTGGTGCTTATGAATTTAATAAGCAGGCAAAGAAAGCTGGCGTTAAACCAATTATTGGAATCGAAGCTTATGTCGCACCTGAAAGTCGTTTTGATAAGAAGCGTGTGAAGTGGGCAGATGGCGGAGAAGATGATGTCTCCGGTGGTGGGGCATATACACATATGACCATACTTGCCGAGAACAACACCGGGCTGAGTAACTTATTTAAGCTTTCTTCCCTTGCCTCACTTGAAGGTTTTTATTACAAACCTCGGATGGACCGGCAATTACTTTCCCAGTACTCAGAAGGTTTGATTGCAACAACAGGTTGCCCAGGTGGTGAGATCCAAACGAAGATTCGTATGGGCGCATATAAAGATGCTCTCACTGCAGCATCAGAGCTCAGAGATCTATTTGGAAAAGAGAATTTCTATTTAGAAATTATGGATCATGGCATTGATATTGAAAATCGAGTTAAAGCAGATCTACTCAAGCTTGGCAAAGAGCTTGGACTGCCACTGCTTGCCACCAATGATCTGCACTACACAAAGCACGAAGATGCTGGCGCTCATGAGGCCCTTTTATGTGTTCAATCCGGATCTACTATTGCCGACCCGAAGCGATTTAAATTTGAGAATAGCGAGTTTTATCTTAAGAGCGCTGCGCAGATGCGTCAGATATTTTCAGATATTCCAGATGCGTGTGACAACACTTTATTGATTGCAGAACGTTGCAACATCACAATGCGTGAAAATGAAAATCTTCTTCCTAAATTTGAAGTTCCAAATGGTCAAACAGAAGACACTTGGCTTCGCTCACTTGCCGAAAAAGGCCTTTCAGAACGCATGAGCGGGAAAGTCCCATCTGAATACAAAGATCGCTTGAACTATGAACTCGATGTCATGATCAAGATGGGATTTCCAGGCTACTTTTTAGTTGTTTCAGATCTGTGTGCTCACGCGCGTGAAGTTGGCATAAGAGTTGGACCTGGTCGTGGTTCTGCAGCAGGTTCACTTGTTTCATATTCTCTTGGCATTACAGCTCTTGATCCAATTAAGCATGGTCTTTTGTTTGAGCGCTTCTTAAACCCAGAGCGTATTTCGATGCCAGATATTGACCTAGATTTTGATGAACGACGACGCTCAGAGATGATCGCTTATGCGACAAACAAGTATGGAGAAGGTCGCGTTGCTCAGATCATTACTTATAGCAATATTAAATCAAAGCAAGCACTAAAGGATTCAACGCGCGTACTTGGTTACCCATATGCGATCGGTGACAAAATTACTAAAGCTTTGCCACCAACAATAATGGGTAAAGATATAACCCTGTCAGGTATTTTTGATTCAAAGAATGAACGCTACGGTGAAGCGGGGGAGTTCCGCTCACTTTATGAAAGCGATCCTGATGCAAAGCGAATTGTTGATACAGCTAGAGGCCTTGAAGGCTTAAAGAGACAATGGGGAGTTCACGCTGCTGGCGTGATTTTGTGCCGGGAGCCGTTACTTGATGTTATTCCTATTCATCGCAGAGAAGCAGATGGTGCGATTATTACTCAGTTTGATATGGGAGCGTGCGAATCTATTGGGCTACTGAAGATGGACTTCTTGGGGCTTCGGAATCTTTCTGTACTAGATGATTGTTTATTGAATATTAAAGCCAACGCAGGGGCAACTGTTGATCTTTCAACACTGCCATTAGATGACAAGAAGACATATGAGCTACTTGGTAAAGGTGAAACATTGGGCGTCTTTCAGCTTGATGGTGGACCAATGCGCGCATTGCTTCGCCAGATGGCGCCAGATTCTTTCGAAGATATTTCTGCTGTGATTGCCCTTTATCGCCCAGGTCCAATGGGTGTAAACGCCCATACTGATTATGCAGACCGAAAAAACAAGCGCAAAATTGTTGAGCCGATTCACCCTGAACTTTCTGAGTCCCTTAAGGAAATTCTGGGAGATACATACGGCTTGATTGTTTATCAAGAACAGGTAATGGCTATTGCGCAGAAGGTTGCTGGCTTCTCGTTAGGGCGAGCAGATTTATTGCGTAAAGCAATGGGTAAAAAGAATAAGGAAATCCTAGATAAAGAATATGTAAATTTTGAAGCAGGAATGCAAACAAACGGATTTAGTACGGGGGCAATCAAGAAGCTCTGGGATACGTTGATTCCATTCTCAGACTACGCATTTAACCGTGCTCACAGTGCTGGATATGGATTAGTTTCCTATTGGACTGCATATCTTAAAGCGAACTACCCAACTGAATATATGGCTGCCCTTCTCACAAGTGTGAGAGATGACAAAGATAAGAGTGCTTTGTATTTGAGTGAGTGCAGACGTATGGGAATCAAAGTGTTGCCTCCCGATGTGAACGAGTCGTCTTCTGATTACACACCTCTTGGAAAAGATATTCGATTTGGCCTTACAGCAATTCGTAATGTGGGTGAGAACGTTGTTGGCTCAATTACAACCAATAGAGCAAGCAAAGGGCGCTATAACTCATTTGGTGATTTCCTGACTAAAGTCGATCAGAGCGTTTGCAATAAGAAGACGATCGAATCACTAATTAAAGCTGGAGCTTTTGACTCACTTGGTTCATCACGCCGCGGGTTGATGATGGTCTATTTAGAAGCACTTGATTCAATTTCAGAAACTAAGCGCGCAGAAGCTATCGGTCAGTTTGATCTCTTTGGATCAGCAGATGCCGAAGCAACAACATCTGTCTCGGGTCTTCAACTAGATATTCCAACTGGGGAATGGGAGAAGCGACTTCTTTTGAGTTATGAAAGAGAGATGCTTGGTCTCTACGTTTCAGATCACCCACTTCTTGGAATTGAACATGTACTACGAGCCGCCGTAGATATCCCTCTTTCCCAACTATCTGAAGATTCTGTTGGTCATGATCAAATCGTGACTATCGGTGGGCTAATTACTCAAGTTCAGAGAAAAGTTTCTAAACAGGGAAATTCTTGGGCGATTGTTTCTATTGAAGATTTAGAAGGCGCTGCTGATGTTCTCTTTTTCGCAACTACTTATGTTAACTACGCAATGAATTTAGTTGAGGATCAAGTTGTCACAATTAGAGGCCGAGTCGACAAGCGTGAAGAAGCACCTCGGATCACCGCGCTAGAGATGTCATTGCCAGACATCACAGGAGCGCCAACCGGACCTCTTGTGATCACGATGAGCGCTGCTCGGGTAACCCCGCCATTGGTTGACCGAATGAAAGAAATTCTGAGATCTCATCCTGGTTCCCGTGAAGTTCATTTGAAATTAGACGATGGGCAAAAGGGCCTTGTGATGAAGATTGACGATGATCTTCGTGTGACCGCATCACCGAGTTTGAGCGCAGACTTAAAATCTGTCCTTGGGCCAGACTGTTTGGTCTCATAGCTTTTATTCGTATCTCCTAGGACTTCCAACGCTTTAGAATAAGTCAGTGAATTCACCTATCGGCCTAGAAATGCGCACCGTTGATTTTCGGGGTAGATCATTATCTCGTGGTCAATATCGCAAAGAATTGCCTAGAGCGAGCATGGATATTGAAACCGCAATGATTGCTATTGCGCCAATTCTTAAGCGTGTTGAGAATGGGAATGAAGAAACTTTGCGGGAATTAGCAGAAGAATTTGAGGGTATAAAGCCAACTCATATTCGAGTTCCCGAAAGCGAATTAGATAAAGCACTACTAAACCTAGATCCGAAGATTCGTAGCGCACTTGAAACAGCGATTGAACGTATAAAAAAAGTTCATGCAATGCAGGTAAGGCAAACTCAAACGTCGCAAGTCGTGCCGGGCGCAGAAGTCACGCAACGTTGGATACCAGTTGATCGTGTTGGACTTTATGTTCCTGGAGGACTCGCTGTTTACCCAAGCTCAGTGATGATGAATGTCATACCTGCGCAGATTGCCAAGGTGGAGAGCATTGCTGTTGCCTCACCTCCTCAAAAAGAATTTAATGGTTTGCCCCACCCAACTATCTTGGCAACGTGTGCGCTACTTGGTGTTCAAGAAGTGTATGCAGTTGGGGGAGCGCAAGCAGTTGCGATGTTTGCGTATGGCGTTGAAGGATTGTGCGAAGCAACAGATCTTGTAACTGGCCCAGGAAATATTTATGTAGCAGCAGCAAAACGTGCACTGCGAGGAAAAATTGGCATTGATTCTGAAGCAGGCCCAACCGAGATTGGAATATTGGCAGATGAGAGCGCTATGGCAGGAGAAGTTGCTGCTGACCTTATTAGCCAAGCCGAGCATGATGTCCACGCAGCAGCCGTGCTTGTCACAACCTCTGAAAAACTTGCAAAGAGCGTTCGCGAGGAGCTTGGTAAACGCATCCCTACGGCGAAGCACTCAGTGAGAATCACGGCTTCTCTCAATGGAATTCAATCTGCAATTGTTCTTGTGGACTCAATTAAACAGGGAATAGATGTGGTTAATGCATATGCCGCTGAACACTTAGAACTGCACGTTAAAGATCTTGACCAGGTGGCTGCTTCGATCAAAAATGCAGGCGCTGTTTTCCTGGGTAGATTCACGCCAGTATCACTTGGTGACTACGCAGCTGGGTCAAATCACGTCTTGCCAACAGGAGGATGTGCTTGTCACTCTAGCGGGCTATCTGTGCAAACATTCCTCAGAGGTGTGAATTTTATTTCATACGATGAAGCAGCTTTTACACAGATTGCGCCAACAGTTATTACTTTGGCAAATGCTGAAGATTTGCCGGCACACGGTGAAGCAATGTCCGCACGCTTTGAAGGGAAAAAATAATGGCATCAGCATGGCCATATTGGTTACCTATTCGTGCTGATCTTTATGGGATCTCTCCATATGGCGCGCCTCAGATCTCTGATGTTGTGGCATTAAACACTAATGAGAATCCTTTTGAACTTCCAAAAACAGTTCAAGATTCAATTGTTTCTCGCATAGGTGAAGTTGTGCACGGCCTTAACCGTTATCCAGATCGTGATGCGCAAGTACTTCGAAGCAAGCTTGCTGAATATATTTCTAAAACGACAGGCTCCAGCGTCTCAAGTGAGAATATTTGGGTAGCTAACGGCAGTAATGAGATTTTGCAGACACTCATGATTGCATGTGGTGGAGCAGATCATCTTGCAATTGGGTTTACCCCTTCTTACTCCGTACACCCGCTTATCGCCCAACTCACGAGAACACCATGGTTTGCAGGGACACGGGATCAAGACTTCGCAATTGATATGGTTGTTGCAAAGAAGCTCATCCACGAGAAGAACCCTTCACTTATTTTTGTTACAACACCAAATAACCCTTCTGGAACATCAACTCCATTGGCTGATTTACGTGAGTTAGCCGACCTTGCTGGACAAGTTGGTGCGCTTCTTATTGTGGATGAGGCTTATGCGGAGTTTTCAGAGGAAGAGTCAGCTGTCTCACTTATTGCAGATTTCCAACATGTTGTGGTTGTAAGAACAATGAGTAAGGCCTTTGCTTTCGCTGGAACACGTCTTGGTTATTTAGTTGCTCATCCTGCCGTAGTGAATGCTTCGCTCATCGCGCGCCTTCCATATCACCTCAGCTCAATTACTCAAGCTGCAGCGGAAGTTGCACTTGATTATGCAGATTTGATGCAGAGTGAAATTGTGACGCTCGTTTCTGAACGCTCAAGGGTTTTTGAAGCAATATCTTCTATTGGTTATAAGCCTGTTCCAAGTGCTGCAAATTTCATTCTCTTTAGTGGGTTCAAAGATGATGCAAGTGATGTCTGGCAGCGCCTGCTGGATCGAGGAATTTTGATACGAGATATAGGGCTTCGAGGATATTTGCGCGTGACTATTGGAACACCTGCCGAAAATGATCAATTCATAGCGGCACTGAGAGAAATTGCGGAATAATCAGGGACTATCACACCACTGCTAGATGAGAGAGAAATAAATGAGTGCTCCACGTACTGCAACAGTTGAACGAAAGACCAAGGAATCAGAGGTATTGGTCAAACTCAACCTTGATGGCACAGGTGTTATTGATATTCAAACAGGCGTCCCATTTTTCGAACATATGCTTTCCCAACTTGGTAAGCATGCAGGATTCGATCTGACGGTAAAGACAAAGGGCGATGTTGACGTTGACTCCCATCACACCGTTGAAGATACATCACTTGCATTTGGCCAAGCACTTCGTGAAGCACTTGGTGATAAAGCAGGTATCCGCAGATTTGGTGATGCAATGGTTCCATTGGATGAAGTACTTGTTCAGGCAGCTGTTGATCTATCAGGGCGGCCTTACCTAGTACACCGTCAACCTGAAATCGTTGAACTTATTGGAACATTTGATACAACACTTGGTCGCCACATATGGGAGTCAATTGTTGCTGAAGCACGCATTGCTTTACATATTCGTGTTCTAGAAGGCCGCAACGCGCACCACGTATTTGAAGCGCAATTCAAAGCAGTTGCTCGCGCACTGCGGGATGCTGTTGCTATTGATGGCAGGGTCACGGGAATCCCATCAACTAAGGGCACTCTTTGATTGCAATTCTTGACTATGGTTCTGGCAACCTTCGTTCGGCGCAGCGTGCATTTGAATTAACTGGGATCAAGACGGTCATTACATCTGATCCCAAGTTATGCGCGGATAGTGATGGCTTAGTCGTACCAGGTGTTGGTGCTTATGGGGCATGCATGAAGCAATTAGTTGATGTGGGTGGGAAAGAAATAATCCTAAATCGAGTTGCTGCTGGAAAACCCGTCATTGGTATATGCGTAGGGTTGCAGATACTTTTTGAGCAAGGCAGAGAAAAAGGCGGCGCATCGGGTGTTGGCGTATTGCCTGGTGAAGTAAGTGAACTTAAATCTGAAATATTGCCCCACATTGGTTGGAACACGGTTTCTGCAGGCAAGGGTACAAAATTATTTGAAGGCCTAGATGGTGCTTCGTTTTATTTCGTGCACTCATACGCAGTGAAGAAGGCTGTGCCAGATGCTGTAAATAGTTGGACAGAATACGGCGAAGAGTTTCTATCTGCAGTTGAACGCGGCCCGGTAAGTGCTGTGCAATTTCACCCCGAAAAAAGTGGAGCCAATGGCGCTCGGTTAATTTCAAATTGGGCAAAGTCCCTCTGATGGGTACGATAAAAAAGCTTGAGCTACTCCCTGCGATTGACGTCAAAGATGGACGCGCTGTTCGACTCGTTCAAGGCGAACTCAGCGCAACAAGTCAATACGGATTACCTATTGAAGTAGCTAAAGAATTTGCTGACGCAGGCACAGAGTGGATTCATTTAGTTGATCTTGATGCAGCTTTTGGCTTAGGCAGTAACGCCACACTGCTTGAAGAGGTAATCAAAAGTGTTGACATTAAAGTCGAGCTGTCAGGTGGAATTAGAGATGATGAATCGTTGCGCCGTGCACTTGCTACTGGATGCACACGAGTGAATCTCGGAACTGCTGCCCTAGAAAACCCTGACTGGACTGCGAAAGTAATTGCTGAATTTGGTGATCGCATTGCAGTTGGTCTTGATGTAAGAGGCCACACCCTTGCCGCCCGGGGTTGGACAAAAGAAGGTGGCGATTTATTTGAAACACTTGAACGCTTAGATCGCAATGGTTGTGCAAGATATATTGTGACAGATGTTGCTAAAGACGGAACGCTTACTGGTCCCAATCTTTCTTTATTGCGAGAAGTTTGTGCGGCAACTACCAAGCCAGTTGTTGCAAGCGGTGGCGTTTCTAACTTAAAAGACCTAGAAGAAATACGTGCACTGACTTCAATTGGAGTAGAAGGTGCGATAGTTGGTAAGGCGCTCTATGCGGGAGCCTTCACACTCCAGCAAGCACTCAGTGAGGCAAACAAATGACTTTAGCTAAGCGAATCATCCCTTGTTTAGACGTTGCTAACGGCCGGGTTGTTAAAGGTGTAAATTTTCAAAACTTAGTTGATGCCGGGGATCCCGTTGAGCTTGCAAAGTTATATGGGGACGCAGGAGCAGATGAGCTCACCTTCCTCGATATTTCTGCTTCAGTTGAAGAGCGCTCAACAACTTTGGAGATGGTGGCAAGAACTGCTGAACAAGTATTTATTCCACTTACGGTAGGCGGGGGTATTCGAAGTGTTGACGATGTTGATGCGCTCCTACGAGCAGGTGCCGATAAAGTAAGTATCAACACTGCTGCAATTAATCGCCCTGAACTTATAAGTGAAATCTCTGATCGTTTTGGGGATCAAGTCCTAGTTCTTTCTGTTGACGCCCGTCGCGGGAAAACACCATCTGGATTTGAAGTAACCACTCACGGTGGCAGACAAGGTGCTGGACTTGACGCACTTGTATGGATTGAAGATGCAACAGCCCGAGGAGTAGGTGAGATTCTTCTTAACTCTATGGACGCTGATGGAACACGTGAAGGTTTCGATATAGAAATGATTACGCAAGTCCGCAGTAGAACAAGAGTTCCCCTGATTGCAAGTGGAGGAGCTGGAAAGCTAGGTGATTTTGCCCTTGCTCTAGACGCTGGTGCTGACGCATTGCTGGCAGCAAGCGTTTTCCACTTCGGGACATTTACGATTCATGATGTGAAAGAGTTTTTGAACAAAAAGGGATATTCGGTCCGCCTCTAACCCGCTATAAGGCAGAATACGACCATGCCAAATCCAGTAGTGATACCAACTCAGATAGCCGAAAGATTTGCTGCCGGAGAGCTGGTTGCTGCGATTGCACAAGATGCCCAGAGTAAAGACGTGCTTATGTTGGCGTGGATGAATAAGCAGGCACTCACGCAAACACTTAAAACTGGGGATGTTACATACTGGAGTAGAAGCAGAAATGAACTCTGGGAGAAGGGTGCCACTTCTGGCCACACTCAAAAGGTGGTAAGTATTACATTTGATTGCGACGCGGATGCAATTTTGCTTCAGGTTCATCAAGTAGGTGCTGCTTGCCATACTGGCGAACGAACTTGTTTCCATAACGAAATTGATACTGACTTTGAGTAATCAAATAACATTAGAAGAGTTCCGTGAATTTGCAGAAACTTATAATGTGATTCCTGTTGCTAGAAAGTATTTAGCAGATACCCAGACCCCACTTACGATTTATCACAAACTAGCAGGAAACCGCCCGGGAACTTTCCTCTTAGAATCTGCTGAAGTTGGGGGAGCATGGTCGCGATATTCATTTATTGGTATTCACTCACAATCAACGCTTACTGAAATTAATGGAAAGGCAGCATGGATTGGAACAGTGCCATCTGGAGCGCCGGTTGGAATTGATCCACTCGATGCACTCAAGATTGCGGCAACACATTTACGCTCACCTCATATCCCTGGATTACCTCCACTTACTGGTGGACTAGTCGGTTACGCAGGTTATGACATAGTTCGTAGGCTTGAAAAGATTCCAAATATTGCAACTACAGAGATAGAACTTCCTGAAATTGCATTCATGCTCACATCTGACTTAGCGGTCTTTGATCACTTTAATGGCTCACTAACTTTGATTGCCAACGCAATTAATTGGAACGGAAGCACAGATGGGGTTGATGAGGCATACGCAGATGCGAACAAACGCCTCGATAGCCTAGAAGTGACACTTAAGACTCCAACTACTTCTGACATCAACCGTGAGATACAGAAAGTTGAGCCGGTGTATGAGCGCCGAACAACATCTGTAGAGTTTCAAGCACGTGTTGAAAATATTAAGGAGGAAATTCGAAATGGGGAAGCATTCCAAGTCGTACTTTCTCAACGTTTTGTCATGGATGTTCAGGCAGATGCCTTTGATGTCTACCGCGCGCTAAGGGCGTCTAACCCAAGCCCTTATATGTATCTGTTTAGGTTCCATGATGGCTTAGAAGTTGTTGGATCAAGCCCAGAAGCGTTAGTAAAAATTCATGGCGATGAAGTAATTATTCATCCAATTGCGGGAACTAAGCCACGATCTGATGATCCCGAGAGAGATATTCGTTTGGGCGAAGAGTTGATGGCTGATCCTAAAGAGAGAGCCGAGCACCTTATGCTTGTTGATCTTGGTCGAAATGATCTTGGTCGCACTTGCAAGCCAGGGTCTGTTGAAGTTATCGAATTTATGAAGCTGGAACGTTATTCACACGTAATGCATATTGTTTCTACCGTGACAGGAAAGCTTGCTCCTGAATACAAACCGGTGGATGCACTGCTCGCAGTATTTCCAGCTGGAACTTTATCAGGAGCCCCAAAACCACGGGCGATGCAGATTATTGAAGAAAATGAACCCACAAGACGTGGGATATATGGTGGAACAATTGGCTATTTAGATTTCAGTGGAAACATTGATGCGTGTATTGCAATTAGAACCGCAGTCATTAAAGATGGAAAAGCTTATGTTCAAGCTGGAGCAGGAATCGTTGCCGATTCAGTAGCCACTTCTGAAGATATGGAATGTCAGAATAAGGCAGCAGCAGTTTTAGCTGCTATCGCATCTGCTAATGAAATGCGTAGTATCTAATGCTCGTCACAAAGTTAGTATTACTTATCGTAGCTTTTTTACTTGGTGTATATTTTACTATCCGGTTGATAAAGCGGGGACTGTCTAAAAAATATGAACCGAAGGCTTCTACTCCATGGAATTCACTGACAGAAGGTGTTGATCCAACGGCTGGTGATACTCAATGACTTCAGCACTTGATTCCATTATTGCTGGCGTATTAGAAGATGTTGCTGCAAGACAGATTCCAATTGATGAAATCAAAAAGAAGGCTGCGCTTGCTCCTTCGCCTAGAGACGCATATGCAGCTTTAAATAAACCTGGCACACAAATCATTGCTGAAATAAAGAGATCTTCACCTAGCAAAGGCGAACTAGCTCCGATCGCAGACCCTGTTGCTCTTGCACGTTCTTATGAAAAAGGGGGAGCGGCAGTTATTAGCGTTCTCACCGAGGAGCGTAGATTTGGTGGGAAGGCTGAAGATTTAGTTGAAGTAAGAGAAGCAGTAGTGATTCCTGTTCTGCGGAAAGACTTTATAGTTACTGAGTTCCAAGTCTATGAAACTCGGGCACTAGGCGCAGATCTCATGCTTCTTATCGTTGCTGCTCTCAGTGATGAGCAACTTAAGGATTACTACTCTCTAGCAATCGACTTAGGAATGAATGTTTTAGTTGAAGTTCATGATAAAAGTGAAATTGAACGCGCAGTTAAAATATCGCCAAAGATCATTGGCGTAAATGCAAGAAATCTGAAAACTCTAGAAATCAATGAAGATGCATTTGTTGATTTACTTCCAACGGTTCCTGGAGGAATTCTGAGGGTTGCAGAATCTGGCATTTCTACTCGCGAACAAGTCCGTGAGGCTGAACTAGCAGGCGCTAAGGCAATCTTGGTAGGAGAAACTCTTGTCCGTGCTGGGGATCCAGTACATGCAATTTCAACTCTCCTGGGCAAATAGTCTGCTGGTACCGTTTACCTATGAGTGCTCCTGTTGATTCACAAATCCTTGGCCACTTCGGCCCCTATGGCGGAAGGTTTGTTCCAGAAGCTCTTATTGCCGCTTTAGATGAATTAACACTTGCTCACGAGACCGCTCTTAATGATCCTGCTTTTCAAAAAGAATTAGCTGACCTACATCGCACCTATACAGGGCGTCCAAGCATCATTACAGAGGCAAAACGTTTTGCTGAGCACGCTGGTGGGGCAAGAATTTTACTCAAGCGTGAGGATCTCAATCACACTGGATCGCACAAAATTAATAACGTTCTTGGGCAAGCACTCTTGACGAAGCGAATGGGCAAAAAGCGCATCATTGCAGAGACTGGTGCTGGTCAACACGGTGTTGCTGCGGCAACTGCAGCTGCTCTTATGGGACTTGAGTGCGTTGTGTATATGGGTGAAGAAGATACAAAACGTCAGTCACTTAATGTTGCGCGAATGCAATTACTTGGTGCGGAAGTTGTTCCTGTAACACAAGGTAGTAAAACTCTTAAAGATGCAATTAACGAAGCAATGCGCGACTGGGTGACTAATGTTGAAACAACACACTATCTTTTAGGAACAGTTGCTGGCCCGCATCCATTTCCTACGATGGTTAGGGATTTTCATCGAATAATTGGAGTAGAGGCACGCGAGCAATGTTTAGATCTAGTTGGTCGTTTGCCAGATGCAGTACTTGCTTGTGTTGGCGGTGGCTCAAACGCAATTGGTATTTTCCACCCATTTATTGAGGATAAAAATGTTCGCCTCATCGGGTTAGAAGCAGGTGGAAGAGGAATTGAATCAGGATTGCATGCTGCAACGATTACAGGTGGAACCCCTGGAGTCCTGCACGGAACTCGCTCGTATGTTTTGCAAGATGAAAATGGGCAAACAGTTGAGTCACACTCAATTTCGGCAGGTCTTGATTATCCAGGAGTAGGTCCAGAGCACGCATATCTCCATGACATTGGACGAGCCGAGTATCGTGCAATTACTGATGACGAAGCAATGTATGCCTTCTCATTACTTTCTAAGACTGAAGGAATTATTCCTGCAATTGAAACAGCTCATGCATTAGCAGGTGCGATGCAGGTAGGAAATGAACTTGGGTCAGATGCTGTATTGCTCATAAATCTTTCTGGACGCGGGGATAAAGACGTTCAGACAGCTGCTGCATATTTTGGTATTCCACTCTAAATGAGCACCCCACTCGATGACTTATTTGTTAAGACTCGTAAAGAAAACCGAGCTGCACTTATAGGATTTTTACCTGCTGGCTTTCCAACTCAGTCTGGATCGATTTCTGTACTCACCGCAATGGTTCATGGTGGATGTGATGCAATCGAAATTGGCTTTCCTTATAGTGACCCGGTCATGGATGGGCCAATAATCCAAGCCGCATCAGATCAATCACTCAAGCAAGGTACGGGGGCGAAAGAAGTATTCGCTACCGTGAGAGCAATCGCGGCACTAGCACCTACGGTTGTCATGACATATTGGAATCCAATTGAGCGGTATGGTGTAAAAAAGTTTCTTGATTCCATGAAGGAAAACGGTGGCAGCGGAGCCGTCACACCAGATTTAACAATTGAAGAGTCCTCTCAATGGATTGAAGAGACAAAGAAACTCGATAGTAATCGTATATTTGTTGTTGCCCCAAGCACGAGTGATGAGAGACTGAAAAAAGTTGTAGAAGCTTCTACTGGCTTTATCTATGCGGCATCTCTCATGGGAGTCACAGGAACACGCGCATCGGTTTCAACTGGCGCTCAAACCTTGGTCGATAGAATTCGCCGGGTAACAGATAAACCTGTTGCTGTCGGATTAGGAGTTTCAACTCCTGAGCAAGCCCATGAAGTGGCGCGATATGCTGATGGAGTAATCGTTGGTTCTGCATTCATACGCTTGCTGCAGGAATCCAAGTCTGAAGAAGAGGGTATTAATAAAGTGAAAGATCTTGCGATAGCGCTAGCTCAGGGTATGAAGCGCTCATGAAAAAGGTTTTGAATCCAACTACCCAACCTTGGTTAACACTACTTGCTCGTTTGATCCTTGCCGGCGTTTTACTTGCAGCAGGTTGGATCAAGGCAATGAAGCCAAGTGAGGCAGCAGCATCAGTACGAGTTTATGAAGTTTTGCCAGTAAATATTGCAAATACTTTTGGCTACATCCTTCCTTGGATTGAAATCGGTATTGCGCTCTTACTTATTGTTGGAATTTGGACGCGCTGGAGCAGTATTGCGGCCGGAGCACTCATGGTTCTCTTTGTCATTGCGATCGCTCAGGCTTGGGCAAGAAAGCTACCGATTAACTGTGGTTGCTTTGGCAATGGCGGGATCACGGCAGATGGCAAAGTGCATGCCTGGACATATGCCACTGAAATTATTCGAGATATAGGCTTAATTTTGCTGTCAATTTTTATTACTTGCTTCCCTAACGGTAAGTTCGCTCTGGATAATGGAACTAAAAATAATGAGAATGGTGGAGAAAGATAATGGCAGCTTCAAGTAACAAAGGTTCTAATGGAAAAGGCGATAAGACTACGCGCAACCTCGTTGTTGGCATGATCCTTTTAGTTGTTGTTGCTGGCGCTGGCGCCGCTCTTGCCTCTAATCATGCTGTCAAAAGTGCATCTAAGCCATCTGCAGTTGAAGCTACTGATGGTGATGGGATTGGGTTCAATACGAGCGCCCCTGTGAAAGTAGATTTCTATGAAGATTTTCAATGCCCACATTGCCGTGACTTTGAAGCGGTTAACAATGCCTATATTAATAAAATAATTACAGATGGAAAAATTCACGCTGTATTTCACCCTATGTCATTCATTGGCAACGAGTCTGTTTTGACTGCTGCTGCCTCAGCATGTGCATCTGATCAGGGTAAGTTTTTACAAATGCATGCTGCTTTATTCGCAAACCAAGCTGCAAATGAGAACAGCGGAATTTGGAGTAATGCAAAACTGATAGTCCTTGGACATTCACTCGGGATTGCATCGACTAAATATGATGAGTGCATTAATAATGGGCAGTATCTAAACTGGACGAAGAATGTTGAAGATTATGCTGGTAAAGCTAATATCAACTCAACTCCAACTGTCCTTATAAATGGTAAGCCTGTTCCACAGAACACCTACTTAAATTCAGCAGCATTCCAAGCTGCGTTTAGTTCTGCCGGCGTTAAGTAAGAGTTGCTCTACCGATTTATCCCGACCCCATCTAGTTCTTCGGTGGGGCTGGGAACGGTCACGATTCATTACTATGCATTATGCATATTGCTTGGAATAGCTGTAGCAATTTTGATTGGAAAAGTCCGCTATGTGCGGGCAGGTGGCATTGGAAATGAAATTTATGACCTTGCAATTTATGTAGTACCTGCTGGAATAGCAGGAGGACGTCTTTATCACGTCATTACTACACCAGAGTTGTACTTCGGTCCCCATGGGCATTTCTTAAATATATTTAAAATCTGGCAAGGCGGAATGGGTATCTGGGGAGCGGTTGCCTTTGGTGTTGCTACAGGTTCTCTATATTTCAAAATAAAACCATGTTCTGTTAGTTTTCTTATTGCACTTGATGCGATGGCCCCAGGAATAGTTTTAGCGCAGGGAATCGGCAGATGGGGCAATTGGTTTAACGGCGAACTTTTTGGAAAACCTACGACACTGCCCTGGGCACTTACAATTCCTCTCAGTGAGCGCCCCACAGGATTTGAAAGCTTTGCGACATTCCAGCCGACATTCCTTTATGAATCAATCTGGTGTGTTCTTATTGCTTTGCTAATTATCTACATGCCTGGGATAAGAAAACTTAAAGAAGGTAATGAGTTTCTACTATATGTATTTCTTTACTCCTCCGGTCGTCTTTGGATTGAATCTCTTCGCATTGATTCCGCTCACCATATATTTGGACTTCGTCTTAATATTTGGATTGCAGGAATCTGCGCTATCGGTTCAGCGGCAGGCTTATACGCACGGCAGAAACGCGTCGCGTCCGGGCCTGCAGATCAGTAGATTGCTGGGTAGACTCCCAACATGCCACTAGAACATGTTTATCAGCGAAACGTTCACCATAAGTCTCATAAATCTGGGTGGTTGCGTGCTGCTGTTCTCGGAGCAAATGATGGATTAGTTTCTAATGCCTCCCTACTTATAGGTATCGCTGCTGCTGGCAGAATTAATTTGCTCCCATTAACTGGTATTGCTGGAATTGCAGCGGGTTCAATGTCGATGGCGGTTGGTGAATATATTTCCGTCCAATCTCAATCTGATATTGAAGAGGCCGATCGGAAAATGGAGATTGAGCATTTAGCAATTGATCCAGAAGGTGAATTAGAAGAGCTTGCAGAGATTTATGTCGAGCGTGGACTACCTCTAGATTTAGCTAGACAAGTTGCAGAGAAATTCACAGAGAAAAATGCATTGGAAGCACATTTACGTGATGAGCTTGGACATTTTGAGATGCACAAGGCAAGACCGCTTCAAGCCGCGATTGCTTCTGCCCTTAGTTTTGCCATTGGAGGAGCAATCCCGCTCCTTGGTGCGCTTATGCCAACTACGAGTGGGAAAGTTTGGATGATCGTCCTATTCGCTCTTATTGGACTCGTGGGCACTGGGGCGACAAGTTCAAAGCTTGCGGGTTCCCCTCTCCTGCGGACTGTGCTTCGAGTATTCATCGGGGGATCACTTGGCATGCTCATCACCGCAGGGATCGGCTCACTCGTTCATATCTAAGCCTGCCTGAATCCCTAAATTGGTTCCACTAATACCCAATTGACTTGATACGCTTTCTCACTGCTCAAGGTGGGTTAGACCCAAGTTGAGTTCATCGTTAGGCCATCGAAGTCCTGACCGTCCTGCAAAGTTTTCATAGGAGCGATCATGGGCTTATTTTCTACTGTGCCATCTGCACAAGGGTTGTACGACCCTGCCAATGAACATGATGCATGTGGTGTTGCAATGGTCGCAACATTAAATAAGAAACCAACCCATGAAGTTGTTTCACAAGGCCTTACAGCACTTCGCAATCTTGAACATCGCGGAGCATCAGGTGCAGAGCCAGATAGTGGTGATGGCGCAGGAATTCTTATTCGTATTCCCGATGAGTTCTATCGCAGCGTTGTTGAATTTACATTGCCAGAAGCTGGGCATTATGCAACAGGTATTGCATTTATTGATGCATCATTCACCGATCAATCCGTAATTCAAAAATTTGCAGATGAAGAGAATATAAGGATTCTTGGATGGCGTGAGTTGCCTATAAATGACTCATCTCTTGGTAAGACTGCGCTTTCCGTTATGCCTCGATTTGTTCAGATTTTTGTTGCAGGGGAAAAAAATGAATCAGACCTTGCCCTTGACCGGCTAGCATTTTGCTTCCGCAAGCGCGTTGAGCATGCATTACCAATTTACTTCCCTTCATTATCATCACGAACGATTGTTTATAAGGGGATGTTAACTACAGGCCAACTCGAGGAATTCTTCCCGGATCTTTCTAACGAACTTGTTAAGTCTCCACTTGCCGTTGTTCACTCCCGCTTTTCAACAAACACTTTCCCCTCTTGGCCCCTTGCGCACCCATATCGCTTCATAGCTCATAACGGAGAAATCAATACTGTCCGTGGCAACCGTAACTGGATGCGCGCGCGCGAAGCACTTCTTGCAAGTCCTTTAATTCCTGGAGATATCACGAGACTTTTCCCTATCGTTGATAGCAACGGAAGTGACTCTGCTTCATTTGATGAAGTTCTTGAACTGCTCTATCTCACCGGCCGCTCTTTGCCACATTCAATATTGATGATGATCCCAGAAGCATGGGAAAACCACGCGACTATGCCACAAGAGCGTAAAGATTTTTATGAGTTTCATTCATCAATGATGGAACCCTGGGATGGCCCAGCATGTGTGACATTTACTGACGGTAATCAAGTAGGGGCAGTTCTAGATCGTAATGGGCTACGTCCATCAAGGTTCTGGGTAACTAACGATGGTCTAGTCGTACTTGCCTCAGAAGTTGGCGTTCTTGACATTCCTCAAGAGAAAATAATCCGTAAAGGTCGTTTGCAACCTGGCCGTATGTTCTTAGTTGATATTGAAGAAGGTCGCATCATCGAAGATGATGAAATTAAGGATTCTCTTGCCAAGGCTGCGCCATATGGAAAGTGGCTTCATGATGGAATTGTGAAGTTATCTGATCTTCCTGCCCGTGAACATATTATTTACCCGCATTCATCTGTAATACGTCGCCAAAGAGCATTTGGCTATACCGAAGAAGAACTACGCATAATTATTACCCCAATGGCTAAAAATGGCGCAGAGCCACTTGGCTCGATGGGAACAGATTCACCAATTGCAGCGCTTTCTGATAAACCTCGTTTACTTTTTGATTATTTTGCTCAGCTCTTTGCTCAAGTAACTAACCCACCTCTTGATGCAATTCGTGAAGAGATGGTCACAAGTCTTGGTCTCACAATCGGCGCCGAAAGTAACCTTCTCAATCCAAGCCAAGAGTCTTGTCGCCAAATTGCACTTGATTTCCCGGTCATTGATAACGATGAACTAGCAAAGATTATTAACGTCAATGTCGATGAAGAACATCCAAACTTCGCTAGCCATGTTGTCCGTGGGCTTTTTTCAGTCCTAGGCGGGGGAGATGCGCTGCGTACGCGTATTGAAGAGATTCGTGCTGAAGTATCAGCTGCAATCAAAGATGGTGCTCGAATCATTGTTCTATCAGACCGCGATGGAGATTCAGAAGAGGCGCCTATTCCTTCTCTCTTACTAACCTCGGCTGTTCACCATCATTTAATTCGCGAAAAGACGCGTACTCAAATCTCACTGATCGTTGAGAGCGGTGAAATACGCGAGGTCCACCATGTTGCACTCCTTATTGGTTTTGGAGCGTCGGCTGTTAACCCATATCTTGCGATGGAAAGCGCTGAAGATTTAGTTCGCCAAAATGTTATTTCAGGCGTAACTCCTGAGAAGGCAGTTGCCAACCTCATCAAGTCACTTGGTAAAGGCGTTCTTAAAGTGATGTCAAAGATGGGTATCTCAACGATTGCTTCTTATCACGGTGCTCAGGTCTTTGAAGCGATCGGCCTTTCAACTGAAGTAGTAGATGAATACTTCACTGGCCTTACATCTCGTCTTGGCGGAGTATCACTTGATACTTTGGCACAAGAGACAATCAAGCGTCATCACATTGCGTACCCACCTGGAGGAGAAGTCCCAGGAACGAAGAAGCTTCCTATCGGCGGGGAATATCAATGGCGCCGTGATGGTGAGCCACATCTATTTAATCCAGAGACCGTCTTTAAGCTCCAGCACGCTACACGTAATAAGCGCTATGACATCTTTAAGCAGTACACATCTTTGGTTGATAACCAGTCAAAGAATTTGATGACCCTACGCGGACTCTTCACTTTTAAAGAAGGCGTGCGACCAGCAATCTCTTTAGATGAAGTCGAGAGCGCATCATCGATTATTAAGAGATTTGCAACTGGCGCAATGTCTTATGGCTCAATTTCAAGTGAAGCTCATGAAACATTAGCGATTGCCATGAACCGTATTGGAGGAAAATCTAATACAGGTGAAGGCGGGGAAGACCCTGCTCGCTACAAAGTGATGGCAAATGGTGATTCAAAGCGATCTTCTATTAAGCAAGTTGCGAGCGGACGCTTTGGTGTAACAAGTGAGTATCTAGTGAACTCAGATGATATTCAGATCAAGATGGCGCAAGGCGCTAAGCCTGGTGAAGGTGGGCAGCTTCCTGGTAACAAGGTTTATCCATGGATTGCTCAAGTTCGTTATTCAACACCTGGAGTTGGGCTGATCTCGCCTCCACCTCATCACGATATTTACTCTATTGAAGATTTGGCGCAGCTCATCCATGATTTAAAGAATGCTAACAAAAATGCACGCGTTCACGTCAAGCTTGTTGCAGAAGTCGGTGTTGGAACAGTTGCTGCAGGCGTTTCAAAGGCGCACGCTGATGTTGTTTTAATTTCTGGCCATGATGGCGGTACCGGTGCTTCACCGCTTACATCACTTAAGCATGCAGGTGCGCCATGGGAGCTTGGTCTTGCTGAAACACAGCAGACACTTATGCTCAACGGGCTTCGCGATCGCATTGTTGTTCAAGTTGATGGTCAGATGAAGACTGGGCGGGATGTTGTTATTGCAGCGCTACTCGGAGCAGAAGAATTTGGATTTGCAACTGCCCCACTTGTTGTTTCAGGGTGCGTAATGATGCGCGTATGCCATTTAGATACATGCCCAGTTGGCGTTGCTACACAGAACCCAGAATTACGTAAGCGTTTTTCTGGAAAACCAGAGTTTGTTGAGACCTTCTTTGAATATATTGCAGAAGAAGTTCGTGAGTGGCTTGCGAAGCTTGGCTATAGAACTATCGAAGAAGCAGTGGGTCAAGTAGAAATGCTTGAGACAAAAGATGCTGTTGAGCATTGGAAGGCAAGTGGCTTAGACCTTGCCCCGCTTCTTAAGGCGCCTTTATTTGCCGGAGATCGAAAGAACACTGACGTTCAAAATCATGGTCTTGATGCTGCTCTTGATAATAAGTTAATCAAGCTTTCATCTGCCGCTCTAGAGAAGGGCGAGCCTGTTCGCCTTGAGATTCCTGTACGTAACGTCAATCGCACTGTAGGAACAATGCTTGGAGCCGAGATCACGCGTAAGTATGGAGGCGCAGGATTGCCCGAGGACACGATTGATATCTCATTCCATGGTTCTGCTGGTCAGTCCCTTGGCGCTTTTATTCCTAAAGGCTTAACGCTGCGCCTTTATGGCGACACTAATGACTATGTTGGCAAGGGATTATCTGGTGGACGGGTAATCGTTCGCCCAGATGAAAAAGCAACATTTGAGTCACATAAGAATGTCATTGCTGGAAACGTCATCGGTTATGGCTCAACGAGTGGTGAGATATTCATTCGTGGTGTTGTTGGAGAACGATTCTGTGTTCGAAACTCTGGTGCCATCGCTGTTGTTGAAGGAGTGGGTGACCATGGTTGTGAATATATGACTGGTGGTATCGCGATTATTCTTGGAGCAACAGGACGTAACTTTGGTGCAGGAATGTCCGGTGGAGTTGGGTTTGTTCTTGATTTAGATCCAAGACTCGTTAACCCTGAGATGGTTGATGTATTAGAGATGACGGAAGCCAGATCAAAGCAAGTCAATGAGATTATTTCTAAATTCCATGCAGAGACTGGATCTGTTATTGCCCATGAATTAATTTCTGATTGGAAGAACCAGAGTAAGCGAATTTCAATGGTGATGCCTAGAGATTATGCGAAGGTTCTTGCAGCAATGGAGAGAGCAGAGCGAGAAGGCGCAAATGTCGATGAGGCAGTAATGGAGGCAACACGTGGCTGATCCAAGAGGTTTTCTCACCACAGAGCGTCAAACCCCGACTCGTCGTCCAGTTGACGTTCGAATTAAAGACTGGAAAGAAGTTTATGAAGAGCAAGATTTTGGTGCGCTACAAAAGCAAGCTGGTCGCTGCATGGATTGTGGAATCCCTTTCTGTCATCAAGGTTGCCCACTAGGAAATCTCATTCCGGAATGGAATGACTTAATTTGGCGCGGAGAGCGTGCAGAAGCGATTGATCGCCTGCATGCAACAAATAACTTTCCAGAGTTCACCGGGCGTTTATGTCCTGCGCCTTGTGAAACAGCATGTGTTGTTGCTATTAACGCCGAGGCAGTCACCATTAAGCAAGTAGAGCTACGGACCATTGAAGAGGCCTTTGGTAATGGTTTAGTAAAGCCGCTTCCACCGGATCGCCTTACTGGCAAAACTGTTGCTGTTATTGGTTCTGGACCTGCTGGCCTTGCTGCCGCTCAACAACTTACGCGCGCAGGACACACTGTTGCAGTGTATGAGCGTGCACCACGCATTGGTGGATTGCTACGTTATGGAATTCCAGAATTTAAAATGGAGAAGGCAATCGTCGATCGCCGCATCGCTCAAATGGAAGCAGAAGGAACTCGCTTCCGTGCAGGGGTAAATGTTGGTGTTGATATAACAGGTGATGAATTGCGTTCTAAGTATGACGCCGTTGTTCTTGCCGTAGGCGCTACAAACTGGCGTGATATTAACGTCCCAGGCCGTGAGTTCAAAGGAATTTATCAAGCAATGGAATATTTACCATGGGGCAATAAGCAAGGGCTTGGTGAACTTTCCGGTGAGCCTCCAATTAATGCAGCGGGCAAACATGTCATTATTCTGGGCGGTGGAGATACCGGTGCTGATTGCTTGGGAACTTCAATTCGTCAGGGAGCTGCGAGTATTACACAGCTTGAAATTATGCCTAGACCAACAGAGGAACGTCCATCTAATCAGCCTTGGCCAACATACCCGATGATCTATCGGGTGAGCAGCGCGCATGAAGAAGCTGGGGAGCGCCTCTACGCACTTTCTACAGAAGAATTCTTGGGTGATAAAGATGGAAACTTGCGTGCAATTAAGATTGTTGAAACAGAGTTTGTTAATGGAAAATTTGAAAAAGTTGAGGGCAGCGAGAAGGAGATACCAGCAGATTTAGTCTTTCTTGCTATGGGATTTCTTGGGCCAGAGAAGAATGAATTGATAATTCAACTTGACGTTGATCTTGATGAGCGAAGCAATATCAAGCGTGATGAAAAATTTGCGACTTCTGTTGAAGGTGTATATGTCTGCGGTGATGCCGGACGTGGTCAGTCATTGATCGTATGGGCCATTGCTGAAGGTAGAAGCGCAGCAGCAGCGGTTGATGAATACTTGGCAGGGGAGACACAGTTGCCATCACCGATTGAACCTACCTCACGTTCACTCACGGTTTAACAGTCCATCTAATTAGCCGATAGACTTAGCACATGCGTAGAGCGAAAATTGTTTGCACGATGGGCCCTGCCGTTGAATCCCCAGAGAAAGTCAGTGAACTTATTCAAGCTGGTATGAATATGGCCAGACTTAATCTCTCACACGGTGGATATGACGAACATCAAAGTCGTCTGGATAGCGTGCGTGCGGCAGCAGCGAAAGCAGGAAAACCTGTTGCGATCTTGGTAGATCTGCAGGGTCCTAAGATTCGCCTTGCTCGCTTCAAAAATGGACCTCATGAATTAGCTCGTGGCGACATTTTCACGATTACAACCGATGAAGTTGAAGGAACTAGAGAACTTTGTGGAACGACTTACAAAGGTCTGCCAGGGGACTGTAAGCCCGGGGATCGCATCTTGATCGATGATGGAAAAGTTTCTAT
>Ga0118677_10001642_pt1 | contig 46791 bp, 36 predicted proteins | sample AliMusrvi5mmetaG_FD_86154 | JGI IMG/M metagenome (GOLD analysis project Ga0118677, IMG submission 86154) | reverse complement strand
ATTCCGTTGTTCCATGCCGTGCTCCTTCCTTCGTGTTCCTTGGTAAGACCACAAAGGTTAGCGATCCACGGCGTGGAACGCTTTCTTTTCTCGCTACGGCATTTCACATTACAACTTTCAGCTCCCTGATTAATTAAGATATTCCCTTGCATCCCATCCCCTTATCTCTATAATCGCCAACCGTTTTTGATTCCAATTATGGTTGAAAGGTAAGGAGAAAAATATGCGATACGTCGTGTGTATCAAACAAGTTCCGGAAACGACGGATGTGAAAATTAATCCGGCAACCAACACCTTGATGCGTGATGGCGTTGTTTCCATTATCAACCCTTTCGATATGTACGCCATCGAAGAAGGTCTGCGTCTCAAGGCCCTGCATGGCGGTACGGTCACCATCCTCTCCATGGGCCCGCCGCAAGCCGAATCCGCTCTACGCGAAGCCATTGCCATGGGCGCGGATGACGCCATTCTGCTCTCGGACCGTGCTTTCGCCGGAAGTGACACTTGGGCAACCAGTTACACCTTGGCCATGGCCATTCGGAAGATCGCCAATTTTGACCTGATCATCTGCGGGAAACAGGCCTCCGATGGCGACACCGCACAAGTGGGACCCGGGATTGCCGTCCATCTGGATCTTCCCCAGATCACCTATGTACGCAAGATCGAATCGCTGGACGACAAAACCATCGTGGCAGAACGCCTGATGGAAAATGGCTACGAAGTCATTCAGTCCCCCCTCCCCTGCGTACTCACCGTGATTAAGGAAATCAATGAGCCGCGTCTGCCTTCTTTGAAAGGTAAAATGGCCGCGAAAAAAGCCGTTATCACTACTTGGAATGCCGCCGAGCTCAACTGTGACCCCAAATGCCTCGGCCTGGACGGTTCGCCCACCAAAGTAGTCAAAATCTTCACTCCGGCCCCACGCCAAGGGGGTGAAGTTTTTCAAGGAGAACCGGAGGAATTTATCCCGCAACTTGTAGCCAAAATGAAAGACGCCGTTTTAAGCGCCGCGCAATAAGGAGCCACCACCATGAGCGATCCCATTAAAATCAACGAGAAATGTGTTTTCTGCGGCGCTTGCGTCAAAGCCTGCCCGTTTGGCGCCATCACCCAGGCAGAGCGTAAGACCTCCCCCATCATTGATCTCCAGAAGTGCACCCTTTGCGGATCCTGCGTTGTCGCCTGCAAATTCAACGCTATCTGGATGAAGGAAAAATCAAGCTCCGGCATTGATTTGTCCGCGTTTAAAGATGTTTGGGTATTCGTGGAGCAACAGGACGGCGAAATCCAGTCCATCACCTACGAATTACTGGGCGAAGGCCGCAAACTGGCCGATGCTCTGGGCATGAAACTCTGTGCCGTATTTCTGGGAAGCAATATCCAGGAGCAGACGAAGGATCTGATCTCCCATGGTGCCGATAAAGTGTATGTGGTGGATCGTCCCGAGTTGGCCCATTTTCAGGATGAATGTTACGGCAACGTCCTGATTGAATTGGTCAACCGTCACAAACCCAGTGTCTTCCTTTGCGGTGCCTCGACCATTGGACGGAGTTTGGTCTCCCGCGTGGCGGTAAAAGTTCACGCTGGCCTGACCGCAGATTGTACCGGTCTGGCGATTGATCCCAAAACCCTGAACCTGCTCCAGACCCGGCCAGCCTTCGGTGGCAACATCATGGCCACAATTGAGACTCCTGCGGCCCGCCCCCAAATGGCAACCGTGCGCCACAAAGTCATGAAAGAAGCCGTCGTGAATCTGGCGCACCAAGGCGAAATCTCGATGGAAACCATCGCCGAGGTGCTCCTTCAGTCCAAAGCCCGTCGCCTGAAGTTCATCCCTGAAGTCGAAACCACGATGAATATTGCAGAAGCCAACATCATCGTTGCCGGGGGACGCGGACTTCAATCCGTGGATAACTTTAAACTATTGCGTAACTTGGCGGATGTATTGGGCGCAGGCGTAGGCGCTTCACGTGCAGCCGTGGATTCCAATTGGATTCCGTACTCACACCAGGTGGGACAAACCGGCAAAACGGTATGTCCCAAGATCTATTTTGCCATCGGGATCAGTGGCCAAATCCAGCATCTTGCCGGCATGCAGTCCTCTGACATCATCATTGCCATCAACAAGGATCCCGATGCGCCGATCTTCAAAGTGGCAACCTATGGCATCGTAGGCGACTTGTTTGCCATTGTCCCCCAACTCACTGCGGAGTTCAAAAAAGTCTTGGGCAAATAGGATTGCGTTCAAACACTGGGCGCGCTAGATTTGACAGCACTCGTATTTACGGAAGGGTATTAACAATGACTATGAAAAAACTTTTGAGTTCAGGATTGATTGTGTTGGCGATGGCGGCAAACAGCAATTGTGTATTGGCCGGATCGGCAACACCCGAATCCATTATGGTGGTGCCAGCCCGACAGCGCATGGTACAATTAGCTTTTGAGCTCGCCCGCTGTAAAGAAATTGGACTGGTTACCTACAACACCAGCCCAGCCCTTCCCACCCCGCTGATTCATGCCTGGAATGGTCAGGAATGGATTCAAATCAGCATGGACGATTACGTTGAAGGACGGTTCATGTCCGGCGATCCCAAACATGTTTTTCTATTTGGGGATGCCTCTTCGCTGCCTCTCAAAATGATGGACGGCCCGACCTGGTACAAGGATCTCAACCGTGTCACCTCGATGGATATCGCCACCATTATCAATCAGGTAGGGAATGTACTGCATTTCAGCGCCCGTCAATGGAAGTGGCTGGCAGATATTTACGGGATGAAAATCGATGACCAGAGTACGGAACGTCGCCGTTATGGGCGTTGGGGGGCTCCCGGCAAAGAAAAAGATCTGACTCCCAACAAACTTGAATCGGTTATCCTCCCACCAGCACCAGTGGCCGACCCTGTGGCACCCAAGGCGAATATCGAGCCGGTGAAATCAGAAACACCGATGTCGCCCAAGGCGGATTCCCCAGTGGTCGAAAAGCCTACGGTTCCCGTGACCGTCACCATTACGCCTGAACCAGTTAAGGTCGAAGCTCCGAAGGGTGAAGTCCCTGTGAAACCCGAGCCGCCCAAAGTGGAGCCGCCCGCTCCCGTTGTGGCGCCAACGACGGTGCCTATCACAAAGTAGTATCACGCTAGCTCAATTTACGGCATCGCACCCCGCCCGCATGCAGGAGTTCACGGGTCTGGACGCTGAACTCATACTCGTTCTCGTAAACCACTTCCAGAATGCCTGCATTGATGATCATTTTGGCGCAGGTCAGGCAAGGACTCAAAGTCGAGAGGATCGTGGCGCCACGCAAGGCAATACCATGGTAGGCAGCCTGCGTGATGGCATTTTCCTCGGCATGGCAGCATATACATTCCCCTAACGCCGTCCCGGACGGCGCCGTCCCCGCACATCGCTCACAGCCCCCCTCAAAGCAATTCTTAACCCCCCGTGGCGTACCATTATAGCCCGTGGAGATAATCCGTTGATCTTTGACAATCACCGCCGCAACCTGCCGCCGGCAACAATTTCCGCGGGTGGCCACCACCTTCGCAATATTCATAAAATAGTGATCCCAATCAGGACGGGAAATAGGCTCTGCTTTCATGTCCAGTAAAATGCCTACCCCCTCCGCAATGGTCAAGCAGATATGATGCGCAAATTATTTACAATAAATAATGCATTTATCCGTTTAGAGGTATATAGAAAACGAATTCATGAAGCTTTTTTTCTCCATCAGATTGCTATGTGTGGTCTTTTTTAGCGCAGGCAGTTTATCATGCATCACCGGCTGTGCCACAGTTCGGCAGGCCCGTAATGTTCAGAAGGGGGAAGGAGCGCTCCCTGGGGAACGACTGCTTCATCCCGCCGAAGTCGGACTTTCCTCCAATACGACGCTGACATTGGCCCGCGCCCTGCAAATTCCCCTCGCCTATCATCCCCAGATCTTCCAAGCCGAGCAAAATCTCATTGCCGCAACCGCCCGGGTTTATCAAGCCCGTGCCGCCTACTGGCCCCAAATCAGCAGCAGCGCAGGCGAAAACCGGGCCACCGCGAATACGCAGGGGCAGCCGGGGAGTTCCAGTGCCCAAAACGCGTTTAATGGCTCGGTGGGGCTCGACCTGCTCGTCTACGATTTTGGCAAAACTCCCGCCGTAATCCGGCAGGCTTACGCCAACCTCATCGCCGCCACGGAAACTTTGCGCGCGACCCGCAGTGACGTCGCCTTCGCAACCCGCACCACCTTCCTGAACCTCGGCAAGGCAATCGAGTTGGAACAGGTGGCCATCGAATCCGTTCGGCAAAATCAAATCCATCTCGATCAGGTCAAAGCCTTCCTGGAAGTCGGACGGCGTACCCGTTACGATCTGACCAAATCCGAAGTGGATCTAGGCAACGCCAAACTTGACCGGATTAAGGCGCACAATGATGCCATGACCGCCCGCGCTTCGCTAAACCGAAGCCTGGGACTGGCAACAGACCCGGATTATCAACTCCTGTCTGACACAGCGGAAGTGTTCACGATCTGCCCGGCAGATCAACTGATGCGCCGGGCACTTCAGTCCCATCCCGGTTTAAAAATATTGCAGGCCAAGGAACGCGTCGCCAACGCCGCTGTCGACGAGGCCATTGCCGCGCTTTACCCTGACATTGGACTGCAGGCTAGCTACGGATTCACCGGATCCAAATTCCCACTGACGTGGAATTGGTCAGCCGCCCTGCGAGGCTCCCTTGAACTGTTTACCGGACAACGGCAGACCTGGCAAATTAATGAAGTCGTTACCCAACTCCGTTCCGCCCGCGCCCAAACGGTGGAATTTGAGCAGACCCTCTACGAAGAGATCCAAACAGCGTTGAGTCAATTTGATAGTTCACAACAACGCCTCACCTTGACCGATCTCATCGTAAAACAGGCCGCAGAGAGCCTGGAACTGATCGCCGAACGATTCCGGCTTGGTGCCGCCTCCTCAGTGGAAGTCACCGATGCCCAAGTGGCATTGACCACTGCACGCGGTGAACAGGTTAAAGCCAAATTTGATTATCAGGCGGCCATAGCTCAACTCAAGCACGCCTGCGGAGAGGAATAAATATGAAACGCTGGATCATTGCACTGGTTCTTTTATCGGCCATGGTCGCCGGGAGTCTTGGGTACTGGAAATACATAACGGATACTAAGGGCAAAACCCGATATCGAACGGCCCTATTGGACCGAGGCGACATTATTCAGACCGTCAGGGCCAGCGGACTTATTTCACCATTGCGATTGGTAGATGTCGGGACCCAGGTTAACGGTCCCATCACCAAGTTATACGTAGACTTTAATTCCCAGGTGAAGGCGGGTGATCTGGTGGCACAAATTGACCCCATCACCTATGAAGCCAAACTCGCACAAGACCAAGCGAATCTGACAGCTTCCCAGGCAAATGTTGAACAAACCAACGCCAAATTGGTACAGGCCAACAAGGAATTGAGTCGCACCCAGAAATTGGCAGAGCAAAAAATGCTCTCCGAAACTGATCTGGATGCCGCCATTGCCACCCGTGATTCATTGGCCGCCCAACTCAAGGTGAATTTAGCCTCTGTGGAACAGGCGAAAGCCTCCCTCCGGCTCTCTCAAGCAAACCTCGGCTACACCATCATACGCTCCCCGGTGGATGGCGTGGTCATTACCCGGAGTGTCAGTGAAGGTCAAACCGTCGTGGCCAGCCTTAATGCCATGACACTTTTCCGCATTGCCACCGATCTGAGTACCATTCAGGTGGAAGCCAGCGTACCAGAGGCTGATATCGGCCGCATCAAGGAAAACCAGCGGGTCACCTTCACGGTTGATGCTTATGACACCCTCTTTACCGGCAAGGTATCGCAAGTCCGGATGTCGGCCAGTACCATGCAAAATGTGGTGACTTACCCGGTGATGGTCATGGCGGACAATCCTGACAACAAACTTTTCCCGGGAATGACCGCCATCATTATCTGCGAAGTGGCTCAACGCACCAACGTCCTGAAAGTCTCCAATGCGGCGTTGCGCTTCAAGCCCGCGGAAAAAATCGGGAATAATGGCGAAAACAAACCCAAGCGCACCGGGCCACGATCAGAACAGAAGACTAAACTTTGGATCAAAAAAAACGATGGTTCGGAACTCCGCCCTGTCGGCGTAACTCCGGGAATCACCGACGGTTCTTTCACTGAAATTACGGAGCCTTGCCAACTGACCGAGGGCCAAGAGATCATTACCGGCATTGACGTCACCAGTTCTAGCGACAAAACCGTCAACCCGTTTGCGCCTCAGATGCCAGGCTCCACCCGGCGCGCCACCCGATAAACCATGCTCATCACCTTACGCCAGATCAATAAAGTCTACCACATGGAGTCTGTGGATGTGCCTGCCTTGCGTAATGTCTCAGCCGAAATTGCGGCAGGTGAGTTTGTCGCCATCATGGGGCATTCCGGATCAGGCAAAAGTACACTTCTCAACCTTCTGGGATGTTTGGACACACCCGACAGTGGAAGTTATCACCTCGACGGCGAGGAAGTCAGCCGACTCGGCAGTGACGCCCTAGCTAGAATACGCAATCAAAAGATTGGGTTTGTATTTCAAAATTTCAATCTTCTTCCACGTACCACAGCAGAAGAAAATGTGGAACTCCCCCTTTACTACGGGAAACCAATGCGGAGTGCGGAGCGCCGAAAGCGGGCACAAACACTGCTGACACGACTCGGCCTGAAGGGCCGGATGCAACACCATCCGGGCCAACTTTCCGGTGGCCAGCAACAACGCGTGGCCATTGCACGCGCCCTCGTTAATGAACCACCCTTGATCCTTGCCGACGAACCGACCGGGAATCTGGATAGCCACTCGGCAGATGATATCATGGCGCTCTTTCAGGAACTGAACCGGGAAGGCATCACCATTGTCATGGTCACCCATGAACCGGATATTGCCCAATTCGCCAAACGTGTCATCCAGATGCGGGATGGGGAAATCGTATGAATGGGCTAATGACCAGTAAAATCGCCTTGCGGGCATTGGCCCGGAATAAAGGCCGCTCTCTTTTAACCGCGCTCGGAATCATCATTGGTATCGCCGCTGTTATCGCTGTCGTTGCCGTCGGCCAGGGGGCTTCGGTCAATATGCGAAGCCAGATCAACAGTATGGGAAATAATCTTCTCATGATTTTCCCGGGAAGCCAGAACGCGGGCGGATTCCGGGGTGGCTCCGGAACTCAGCAAACCCTCACCTCAGAAGACGGCGAGGCCATCCTACAGGAAAGTCAATTCGTCACCGCCATGACACCATTGGTACGATCAGGGGCCCAATGCATTTATCGGGAAAATGACTGGGCTACCACGGTTCAAGGCGTCAATGTCCAGTTTCCCGAGGTCCGCAGCTGGGAAATTGCTTCCGGCGATTTTTTCACAGAAGCAGACATCAAAAGTGCCGCCAGAGTCTGCGTATTAGGCAAAACCGTTGCCGATCAGTTATTCCAGGATGAAGACCCTCTGGGAAAAACCATTCGTATCCGGAATATGCCCTTCCGAGTGATCGGCGTCATGACGCCAAAAGGCTCTGCCGCCTGGGGGCAGGATCAGGATGACACCATTATCGCGCCTTGGGTAACGATCCGCAGGGTTCTTGATAAATCCAAGTTCAATAATGTAAATCAGCTGATTTTAAGCCTTAAATCCATGGACAATCTTCCCCTCGTGAAGGAGGAAATTTCCGCCATTCTACGCCAACGCCACCGCATCAGCGGAAAAGACGATGACGACTTTACCATCATGGATATGACCGAAGTCACTCAGATGATCACCCAGGTGTCCAGCCTTATGACCATCCTACTAACGGTCATTGCCTCAATATCCCTGTTGGTGGGAGGCATTGGAATTATGAATATCATGCTCGTAGCTGTGAGTGAACGAACACGCGAAATCGGGTTACGCCTCGCCTTGGGTGCCCGGCGTCAGGACATCATGACGCAATTCCTCGTTGAGGCCGTGGTCTTGTCCGGAGTCGGGGGCATCATCGGGATCGGCTTGGGCATCAGTGCGGCCAACATTCTGGGCTCGGCCAACCATTGGCCCGTCATGATTTCCCTGTCCGCCGTCCTCATCGCCCTCATTTTCTCCGCCGGCGTTGGCATCTTTTTCGGTTTCTATCCCGCTTGGCGCGCTGCACGCCTAAACCCCATCGAGAGTCTGCGTCGGGAATAGTAACTTCTTCATTTCGGTAACGAGCCGGTCGACATCACCATCTGTACCGATAGTAATGCGCAGATAATCGCCTGTACGCGGCCCCGGGAAGTAACGGGTTAGAATCCCAGCCTCTTTTAAGCCTTGGAAAATTTCTTTAGCCGAGTTGCCCGGTCTCACCCATAAAAAGTTGCTATCAGAAGGACACACCGTCGCCCCAAGCTGGTTCAGCATGATGACCAGCCTAGCCCGAGTGGCAATGATCCGATCCACATTGGTGCGCATGTAGGCCTGATCCAAAATAGCGGCCGTCGCCGCAACCTGAGTCATTCGGTCAAGATTATAGGAGTCCTTGATTTTGAATAATGCGGCAATCAAGGCCTTTGCCCCGACCACATAGCCACATCGAATTCCTGCCAAAGAATACGACTTCGACAATGTTCGCATCACCAGGACATTGTGGAGCGTCTTCGCCACTTCCATACAATTGTCATTGGCAAAATCAACATATGCTTCATCCACCAACACCACACCGGGAAAAGTCTGACAGAATTGCTGCACTTTGACCGGCGGGAACAATCTGCTCGTGGGCGCATTGGGATTAGCCAGAAAGAAAAGCGAGGCGGGATCCGGATCCTGCGGTGGCCACTCAAAGGCCTCCGTCAACTCACAAGCCACCCCACGGACATTGCGAATAGCACTCAAAACAGGATAAAGCGAATAAGAGGGGGTGAAGTATCCGATCGTTCCGTCATCTTCAACAAACGCACGGGTACACAGAGCCAGGATTTCATCCGAACCGTTCCCGACAAAAACCTGTTCTAGCTTCACTCCATGCAAATCGGCAATCACCTGCCGCAATTCTGTACTCATCGGATCCGGATAAAGCCGCAACGATTCCGGTGCCATCGCCGCCAATGCCTCGGCGACACGTGGCGAGGGCGGATAGGGATTTTCATTCGTATTGAGTTTCACAAGCCCCGGACGTTTCGACTGTTCTCCCGGGGTATAAGCCTCAAGCACTCTGACAGATTTTCTAATCATCGTATTCATCATTACACCTCAAATCTCACACGGGCAGCCCGGGCATGTGCATCAAGCCCTTCAACGCGCCCAAAAGCTTCAATCACTGGTAATGTTTCCTGCAAGTCCGCACGGGTAAACGCCATAAAGCTTGTACGCCTGCGGAAATCATCAACCGTCAATCCCGAGAACATCGTCGCCGTTCCACCCGTCGGCAGAACATGGCTGGGACCAGCCACAAAGTCACCCACAGATTCTGGTGTCCACATCCCGAAGAACACCGCACCAGCGGCCCGGACTTTCCGCAACCAACTGCGGGGTTCCCGCACCATGATCTCCAGGTGTTCAGGCGCAAATTGATTACACAGATCCATCCCTTCATCCAGCGTGTTCACCACCACAATCAAGGTTCCCTTCTCAAGCACGCGATGAATGGCCGTTTTCCGAGACAACGTTTCCGCCTGTGCCAGAAGTTGTTCTACAACTTTGGTCGCCAGGGAATTTGAAGAAGTAATCAAAATGGCCTTTTCCTGCCCCGTCCCATGCTCGGCTTGGGAAAGCAGATCGGCCGCCACACATTCCGGATGAGCAGTGTCGTCCGCCAGAATGGCAATTTCACTTGGGCCCGCCACCAAATCCAAAGCCACTTCCCCATAGACCAGTTTTTTGGCAGCCGTGACATAAGCCCCGCCCGGCCCCACAATTTTCTGCACACGCGGAACCGTCTTAGTGCCATAGGCCATCATACCAATAGCCTGAATCCCCCCCACACGGTAGATTTCAGTCGCCCCCGCCATTTCCAAGGCGAAGAGAACATAGGGGTTTACTTTCCCCTCGGCATCAGACGGCGTGCACACCACAATTTCAGGAACCCCCGCCACCCGGGCCAAGGTAACGGTCATAAAAACCGTGGAGACCAACGGTGCCTGACCGCCGGGGATATAGACCCCCACCCGATCCAGCGGAACAAATTGTTCACCAAGCTCTCCGCCCTTGGGACTGAATATTTTCCAGTCTTTCTTCATCCCGGCACGCGAAAAAGTAGTGACACGCTTATACGTTTCACGCGCCGCAATCCGAAATTGGGCATCGACCGTCTCACGCGCCTCTGCCAGTTCGGCCAATGTTACGCGCAGACGGACAGGACTCAAAGAGACCCCATCAAATTCCTGAATGGCCTTAAGTACGGCGGCATCCCCATTCAGGCGAATATCCTCAAGGGTGGTACGGGCAGCGGTTTCGGCACCGGGATCAAACGCCGGTCGTTTTAAAAAAGAAGTCACGATAGCTGACGGTTTGTCCGCCGCCCATTTCGCGATTTTGATTTCCATACCTTACTCCTTCTGAACTGGACTATTTTTCCAATAACAAAACTTCACCCGCCCCCATGTATTGGAGGAGCCTGGTTGCCCCCGGCTGGCACGCAATCCGCGAACAATCGCCGAATCCACCAAAGGAATGCCCGCTGGTTGTTCCAACAATACATGTTGTACCATTCCCTGGGTATCCATTTCAACAGCCGCCGTCACCATGATCGCTGACAATTCCACCCCATTTGAAAACGCCATTTGAAGGGAGGGAATCTCGAACTGACGATAACGTAATGACTCTGAAATCTCAAACCGGATTACACTCGCGGCATGAGTGCCCTCCGTTGGGGAAACCGGTTTCAGAGAAAGATCCGGATCAAACTCTACGGGTCGCAGGAAAGAGGCCCTCGGCGTTACTGCCCCCCCCCCCTTATCAGGCTCCATCGTTATATAAACCGGTTCCGATATTTTTGGTTTAAGAACCGAAACGAGGCTTTTGTTTGGCAACTCCTTTAAAGCCGCCTTTTTGCTGAATCCATCGGGAGTAGGTAGAGGCATTAATAACGGTGACCAAGTTGACCCCTCCAGCCCCTGCGCAGCCCGGATATACCTGAATACCGGCGGGGGAAGCCGCTCTGCTTTTACCACCCTCTGTGAACCCGATGGCCAAACCAACCAGGGAACCCCCCAAAGAACTAGTGCCCCAACGATTACCAGCGCCACATTACGCCAAGACAGGGGAATGACGTATTGATTGCTCACACCCATTACCTCTGTGAAGGCCTTGTTGCCAGGTTGACTTCACGAAATCCTGCTTCCGCCGCCATCTCAAACAGTTTGACGATCGTATCATGCCGCACCATCCGATCCGCTTCAATCACCATCGGCAGATTCGGTTTCTGCGACCAAGCCGTGGCCAAGGCACCACGCAAAGCATCCATCTCCAAGGGTTCGCGCCCTAAATAGCGTTGATCATCAAAAAAAAATATTTCGTCACGCTCACTTCGCCCGACAATCGGCATGGACAGTACCGCCACATTATGGCCGTAATGCCGCCCATCTGAAAACGGCGCAACCGGGAGTTGTAGCACCACACCCGGTTGCAAAACATTCGGTGCCAACAGATAGAGATATAATGCCATCAACAACATGACACTCATCCAGGGCGCCGTTGCAACGAGCCCTTTATTCAAGCGGTTTTGCGGGTGATAATGCCGGAATCCATGCACCGTCCACCCGATCTTCTTGGTTTCTTCCCGCTTAATCATTCGTCTTTCTCCGACACCGGATCATCATGAACAATAGGCATTCCAGACAAAAATGCGATCATATCCGCCGCCGCACGCTCCATATCAATGACAATTTTTTCCACTTTGCCGGTGAGAAAATTAAAAGCCACATAGCAAGGAGCCGCCACGGCAAGACCGACAGCAGTGGTCACCAAGGCCTGCATCAACCCCCCCATCACGTCGCCAGGTTGCACCAGCGGCGCCGCGGCCCTCATGACCTGCAGGGACTTGATCATCCCGACAACCGTCCCCAGCAGGCCGAAGATCGGCGACACCTGGGCAATCGTCACAAAATTAGTTAACCGCCGTTCCATGCGGGAAATCTCCGTACGCCCGGCATTTTCCATCGCCGTGCGTATGGCATCTTTGTCAGCCTGTCGATTGAGGATCGCCGCCCGAACAATGACCGCCACCGGCCCCGGGGTATCATCACAAATCGCGAGTGCCTCATTGACATTCCCCCGCCCCAGATTGTTACAAATACCGGCAATAAAATCCTCGGATTTGATGCGGGCCCGGTGCAAATTCAAAAGACGTTCCAGAAACAGGATGAATGCAAAAACACCGGCGCCGGAAATGATCCACGCAATCAATCCACCTTCACTCAACAGTTCAAACATAGCTTACTCCTTACCAAACCCAGTGCTCAGACCGGATCTGTTCAATGCGTTTACGGGCATCCGCACTGGCAGGGATCTGAGCCCCCTCCACCCGTTCCAGCACTTTAATGGCTTGTTTCCAATTTTTCTCCAATTCAAGGATATCCGCAGCATGGGAAGCCGCATTGGTAAACCATAACGCCGCCGCGCTATCCTTCTGATTTTCGGACAAATACCGGCAAACAACACGCGTATAGTATTGCTCAAAAGCTTCAGTCAATTTCCCCATCTTCTCGAAACACCGGCCGATCTTATATTCCGCCTGAAGTTCCAGATCGAATGGAGTACCCGTACTCCGGATCACGGAACGATAAGAGGTAATCGCTTCAGCGTAACGTTTGGGATCGGTAGCACCCAAGGTGAAATGGCAATCACCACGACGTCCCCAAGCGGCACTAACCAAGGGGGAATTCGGAAATTTTTCAATCAGTTCATCAAACACCAAAATGGCCCGTGAAAATTCCCCCAACTCCGTCAAGGCGTCCCCCTGCAAAAACCGCGCCTCCGCCAGGTGCTGACTCGCCGGATAATTGCGCGTCATCCGTGCCAACGCCTCAATCGCCCGCAAATATTCCTTTTGCATCATCGCCGCCCGACCGGCCCAAATCAGTGACTGGCCAGCCAAGGGATCCTGCGGGGATTTGTCGGCCAGCTTGATGAATTGGGATTCGGCATCGGCATAGCGGCCATGATTAAAGGCATACTCCCCAATCCAGAACATCACACCAGGCACCCATTCACTATCAGGATAACGCTCGACAAAAGCTTTACAAACCTTCAGCGACTCTTCCTCCTGGCCACGCATATACAAGGCCCAGCCCCGCATAAAATAGGCCTGCGGAGCGACACGACTGCCGGGAAAATCCTTTACCACCCTCGAAAAATCGTTTAGGGCAACATCAATTTCGCCCAGCTGATACGCCGCCAAACCATGGCGGTGAAGCGCCTCGGCAAATAATACCCCCGACGGATAAACAGTCATGACTTCCATAAAGGCGGCCAACGCTTCCCGCACATACGCCGGCCCCTGCTCTTCCTTCATCTCCGCGATACGCATCAACGCCCGTTCGGCCAAAGGACTGGAAGGCGTTTTGCGAACCAGTTCACGGAAACGGCCCTCCGCCTCCCGCCGCAAAGTTTGCCGGGCCAGGCACTCCCCCAACTGATAAAGAACTTGCGGGTTCACGGCGGAGACAGGGTATTTCGCCAGAATATTTTCATAAGCCGTCTCCGCCAATTTATACTGTGCGTTGGCAAACAAGGCATCTGCCGCCTTGATCAAAAGGGGCTCACATAGAGCGGGGTCCGGCAACAAGCCGGCGGCTTTCTCAAACATCGCGGCCGACTCAGCATAGCGCTGCAGTTCCCATAAGGCGAGACCACGCCCTTTGAAGGCCGTCAAACGCCCCTCATCGCCTTTGAATGTTTCCAAATAGTACTGGAATTCCTGCGCCGCTTTTTCAAATTGTTTTGCGTCAAAATATCCCGCCGCCAATTCCAACTGCAGCTCACCGGAAACCGGATCCTCTGTCATCTGGGCAATCACGGGACGCAACAACTCAGCGCCTTCAGCAATCTTTTTCTGCCTCAGCAACCATTTTCCCCATAAGGCACGTCCCCGGTTTTTCAGGGTGGTAGTAGGTGCCATCTCCACCGCCTTAGACGCCGAAGTAACGGCGGCCGCATAATTGGTCTGGGCGGCATTCACCTCACTGAGCGTCATTAATGCCAATGCCCGCCGATCCACCCGCACGAGGGAATCATCCGCCATCAGCGTGAGAATATTCCAAGCAGACTCCCACTTTCCCTCTATCAGCAACGCTTTTGCCAGCCATAACTTCCCATCCTGAACAGCAGGTAAGTCCGGTTGGCGTGATACCAGCCGCTCCAAAATGTCCCGCGCCGCAGAAACATTCCCGGAAAACAGCAAGGCCTGCCCCCAGTCCAACATATTGTCAGTCCCTTCGTCCGTGACCCCGAACTGACGGTCAAACCGTTCAAATACCGACAACGCCTCAGTTTGACGCCCTTCTTTGAGATTAGCCCAAGCTTCAAGGCGTGACGCCCGAGGAATCAGGGGACTACCCGGGAATCGGGCTTCAAAGCTGCGAAGTTCATCCAAAGCCACATGGATATTGCCACTTTCATACTGTGCCACCGCATGCCAATAAACCAACGCTCCCGCCTGCGTTGTGGGCGAAACCAGTCCAATGGCTTCCAAGCTTGAAGCCATCTCCTTGAAACGCCGTTGGCCGTAAAGAGCGCGGGCCAAAACCACGGTGGCATCCCCTCGCAGGGAAGGCGGCAAAGCACCCGTCTTCAATACGGCTTCCGCCTGCTTCTGCGCCAACTCACAAAGCCCATCTTCCAGCGCCGTTTGAGCATTCGCCAGCGTAACGAAAGGCGAATTCTGATCCGCTTGAACCGAAGGGACGGCCTCCTCAGCAGACAGTCCTGTGGAGATCAGAACCCCCGCCAACACCAACCGCAGGATCGTATCGATAAAATTATGATTTATTCTCATTTCAAATGGATGCGTAATGCCTTGCCCGTATGTGATGCCTCACACCGGGAAATTTCCTCGGGGGTGCCTTCTGCAACAATACGCCCGCCCCCATCGCCCCCTTCAGGGCCCAAATCAATAATGTAGTCACTCCGTTTTATCACGTCGAGATTATGTTCGATCACCAGGACAGTATTACCGGAAGCACGCAAACGCTCCAACACCACCATTAAACGCTGGATATCCGCAAAGTGCAGTCCCGTGGTGGGCTCATCCAACAGATAGAGAGTCTTGCCCGTAGCTTTCCGGCTCAATTCGGAGGCTAACTTCATACGTTGTGCCTCGCCCCCGGAAAGCGTCGTCGCGGACTGACCCAACTGAATATAACCAAGTCCCACCTCTGAAAGCGTACGAACCTTGCGCTCAATGGATGGGATGTGTTTGAAAAACTCAAGGGCCTCATCAATGGTCAGCGCCAACACATCGGCAATACTTTTCCCGTTGTAATGGACCTCCAGGGTCTCCTTATTGTACCGCAACCCGCGACACTGCTCACAGGGCACATACACGTCCGGCAGGAAATGCATTTCCAGGCGGATAATTCCATCACCTTTGCAGGTTTCACACCGACCACCTTTAACGTTAAAACTGAACCGTCCAGGGCCATACCCTCGCACTTTAGACATGGGCAAAGCGGCAAAAAGGTCACGAATCGGTCCGAAGGCCCCCGTATAGGTCGAAGGGTTGCTCCGCGGCGTCCGGCCAATCGGGGACTGGTCGATCACAATTACCTTGTCGAGTTTTTCCGCCCCAAGAAGTCGACGGTGGGCCCCGGGGATCTCTTTTGACCCATAAAATTTCCGAAACAAAGCGCGACGCAGAATATCATCCACCAGCGTACTCTTGCCACTCCCCGATACACCCGTAATACAAACCAATAAACCGAGCGGAATCCTGACCGTCAGGTTTTTTAGATTATTTTCCGTACACCCCATGATTTGCAGCCAATGCTCACCCGGAACCGTCCGTTGTTCCGGCACCGGAATCGTCAATTCGCCATTCATGTATTTAGCGGTGAGTGATTGCGGGTTGGCCAATAATTCAGACACGGTCCCCTGATGAATCACCTGCCCTCCATGGCGCCCGGCGCCCGGACCCATATCAATGACATAATCGGCCGCCCGAATCGTTTCCTCATCATGCTCAACCACCACGACGGTGTTCCCCAGGTCACGCAGTTGCTTCAAGGTATTGATCAGCCGTTCATTATCCCGGTAATGCAACCCGATACTGGGTTCATCCAGCACATACAAAACCCCGACCAAGCGGGATCCAATTTGAGTGGCCAGCCGGATTCGCTGTGCCTCCCCTCCCGAAAGCGATCCGCTTTCACGATCCAACGTCAGATAATCCAGCCCGACATCCGCCAGAAACTGGAGCCGTTCCTGAATCTCTTTGATCACGTCCCCGGCAATTTTATTCTCCTGTTCCGACAAAACCAGCGTCTTGAAAAAATTCAAGGCTTTCCGAACCGAGAGACGGGTCAGATCCACAATGGATTTCCCTACGACCGTGCAGGCCAGCACCTCCGGACGCAAGCGGGCTCCACTGCAAGTCGGGCAGACCATCTTGCTCATATAGTCCCTGAGACGCTGCCTCACAAAGTCACTGTCAGTCTCCTTATAACGCCGTGCCAGATTCGGCAGAACCCCTTCAAACGGTTTCTCATAATGGTGGCGGGCCCCACCACGCCAGTAGCCAAAAGTCATGGACTTATCGCCGGAGCCGTGTAACAAAAGATTCCGGATGTCTTCAGGAAGATCTTTATAGGGAGTATCCAGACTGAACTCACATTCCTTGGCAACCGCGCGAAGTTGGGCTTTATAATAAATCAGTAGCCGGCGCCCTCCCCGCCGCCAGGCCGTAATCGCACCCGCATCCAACGAGAGCTCCGGGTTGGGAACAACGAGTTGCTCGTCAAAAATCATCTGGGTTCCAAGACCGGAACAATCAGGACAGGCCCCATAAGGATTATTGAATGAAAAATGCCGTGCGGTCAGCTTCTCGAAACTGACACCGCAATCGGCACAGGCATGCTTCTCGGAATACAAGCGTTCCGCCCAGGCCGTGGTTTCCGTCCCTGCCTGCATCAAGGCTATCAAGGCCCCACCCCCTTCCCGCAACGCCAACTCCACCGAATCCGTCAGGCGGGATCTGATTTTGCTTCCGATCACCAGGCGGTCGATCACCACATCGACATGATGCGCTTTTTTCTTGTCGAGCTTGGGAACCTTATCAATTTCCACCATTTCACCATCAACCCGCACACGGACAAAACCCTGCTTCTGGATTTTCTCAAAAATGGCCTCATGCAGGCCTTTCTTGCTTCGGAGCAGAGGCGCCAGTAGCGCCACCTTGGTCTTCTCAGGCAGCATCAACAGTTGATCTACAATAACTTCCGCCGACTGCCCCGAAATCGGCTTGCCGCAGTGAGGGCAATGAGGATGGCCAATGTTGGCGAAAAGCAACCGCAGATAGTCATGGATTTCGGTGGTAGTCGCCACAATGGAGCGTGGATTGGAACCCGCCGTGCGTTGTTCAATGGAAATGGCCGGGGATAAGCCTTCCACGTAATCCACATCCGGTTTTTGCATCTGATCGAGGAACTGACGCACATACGCCGAAAGGCTCTCAACATAGCGACGTTGCCCTTCCGCAAAAAGGGTATCAAAGGCAAGGGAAGATTTACCCGACCCACTTAACCCCGTAATGACGGTAAAACTGTCACGGGGGATGCGGACCGTAATGTTCTGCAGGTTGTGCTCACGGGCGCCTGCAATAATAATATGATCGCGGCTCATAAGGGGATCTAGGATACGAATTTATGCTGCTCGCGTCGAGTTCGGAATTCATGGAAGAGCGGAACAGCAGGGCCTATTCATGAACGATGGCAAGTCCTTGGCAGTTAACCGTATGGCGGTGTCGTCGCAAAGGCAACTTCGTATGGATCAATGTTCAGCGTGTAATAGCAACCACCGTATATTGCCAGAAAGAGTTTGAATGTCCATGAAGCTTGCAGGTCAAGCCAGTTCAGAATCCCAGTGGGTAATAGAAGGGACCTCAACGTATTCTCTCAAGAAACCTTAGACCCCCTTGACCAGGCAGTAGTTCTTCTTCCCGGCGCGCAGAACCATGACGCGCCCCTCGATCAACATGTCCCCGCCAATCCGTAGCGCGGCATCAGTCATACGGACGTTATTCACGTAGAAACCACCCTCCGTCACCAACCGGCGCGCCTCACCCTTGCTCTTGCACAAACCTGCGTCAACGGCCACATCCAGTAGACCTGCCTCCTTGATGGAGGCCAGGGGCAATTCACGCGAAGGAACATTGGCAAACACTTTGATTAAATCATCCGCCCTCATTCCCTCCATAGAGCCCCCAAATAAGACCTGACTTGCACGCTGGGCAATGGCCAATCCCTCCGCTCCATGCACAGTGCGAGTCATCTCTTCCGCCAGTGTACGCTGGGCTAAACGTTTTTCCGGCGCCGTCGCCATCTCCTGCGCCATAGCTTCAATTTGATCGAGCGGCAAGAAGGTGAAAATCTTGAGGAAACGGATGACATCCGCATCTTCGGTCCGAATGAAAAATTGATAGAAGTCGTAATACGACGTGCGGTTGTGATCCAGATAAATGGCATTCCCCGCGGTCTTGCCGAACTTCTGGCCGCTGCTGTCACAAATGATCGGGAACGTCATACCAAACGCTTCCCCACCGCGAAGTTTACGGATCAAGTCCGTCCCCGCAGTAATATTCCCCCACTGATCCGATCCCCCGATCTGAATGCGGCAATTCTCCGTATCCCAGAGATGCAGGAAATCATAGGCCTGAATGAGCTGGTAGCTGAACTCGCAATAGCTCATACCCGCTTCGCTATCCATGCGGGCTCGGACACTTTCCTTGCCCAGCATGACACCCATGCGAAAATGCTTTCCCACATCACGTAGAAAATCAACATAGGAGAAACGCTGCAACCAATCGTTATTGTTTACGATCTTGGCCGGCGCCATCTTGCTGTCAAAATCAAGGAAACGGGACAGGTTTTCCCGCACCCCAACCAGATTTTGCTGAACTTCGTCCGGCGTCAGGAGTTTGCGCTCAGCCGCTTTCCCGGACGGGTCGCCGATCATGCCGGTGGCACCACCGGCAAGCGCAATCACTTTATGCCCAGCACGTTGAAAATGGGCCAGTCCCATAATGGTGACGAAATTCCCAACCTGCAAACTACTGGAGGTCGGATCAAACCCGGCGTAAACGGCCGTGGACGATGCCACCTGCTTCATCACATCCGGACTGGTGACAGCTTCAAACAATCCCCTCCCTTTTAACACTTCAATGGCATTCGTCATGCTGATACTCCATCCTAAAAAAACGAGGCGCCCCGTTGGTGGTCCGGCGCGCCTCGTTACTTCAATACTTTACGACAGGTCTGTTACTTGTCTTTGCCGCCGGATTTTTCACCCGGGCGCCATTCTTCGTCCCTGGCGCCGAAAGCAGCGTCAAAGGCACCGGCCAGATCGACCAGATCCTCACCCGGGCGGAGCCCTTCGAGCATCTCGTCTTTCACGACAAATTCGTCATCAGGCACGCTTGCCGCCTTGATGCTCAGACCGATCTTGCGATCAACCTGGTCAATACGGACGATACGGGCTTCCACTTCCTGCCCGACCTTGAGAACATCTTTCACCTTCTCAACGCGATCATCACTGATCTGTGAGATATGAACGAGCCCATCAATGCCTTCCTCGATCTCCACAAAGGCCCCGAAGGAGGCCAGTTTGGTGACCTTACCCTTGACCATCTGGCCAATCTTAAGGCGTGCGGCAATCGTGGACCACGGATCTTCCTGAGCCTGCTTGAGGCCAAGGCTGATGCGTTGATTGTCAGGATCGACTTCCAGAACCACAGCCGCCACTTCCTCGCCCTTCTTCAGGATCTCGGAGGGGTGATTGATCTTGCGGGTCCAGGACATATCCGAGACGTGCACCATACCATCAATGCCCTCTTCGAGTTCCACGAAGGCACCATAGGAGGTCAGGTTACGCACCTTGCCGCTGACGCGGGCACCAATCGGATAACGCATCCGAACGCCATCCCAAGGATTCTCCTCGGTCTGACGGATACCCAGTGCAATCTTCTGCTCTTCGCGGTTGACATTGAGCACCACGACATCCACTTCCTGTCCAACGGTCAGGACATCGGAAGCACGCGCGATACGCTTGGTCCAGGAAATTTCGGACACATGAACCAATCCCTCGACGCCCTGCTCGATTTCGACAAACGCGCCATAAGGAACCAGATTGACCACTTTGCCACGCAGACGGCTGCCCACGGGATACTTCGCCTGGATATTCTCCCAGGGGTTGTTGCTCCGTTGCTTCAAGCCCAGAGAAACGCGTTCCTTGTCAAGATTGACATCCAAGATAACAACTTCGAGTTCATCGCCCACCTTGACCAATTCGGTCGGATGGTTGATTCGGCCCCAACTCATATCCGTGATATGCAGCAAGCCGTCCATACCGTCGAGGTCCACGAACACACCGAAGTCGGTGATATTCTTGACCAAGCCCTTACGAACCTGACCAACCTTGATCTCGGTCAGCAATTCGCGCTTACGGTCACGGCGACGGTCTTCCATCAGTTCGCGGCGCGACAACACGATGTTGCGGCGATCATCATTGATCTTGATAATCTTAAATTCAAGCGTCTTGCCAACGAGGGCATCCGGATCATGAACCGGGGTGACGTCAACCTGTGAACCGGGCAGAAAAGATTCCACGCCGCCCACATCCACAATGAATCCGCCCTTGACCCGACTGCGGACATCGCCATTAACGATGCTGCCTTCTTTGTAGGTATCCAGAACCTGATTCCAGTGTTCCTGTTGTTCGGCTCTGCTCTTGCTGAGCATGACCATGCCTTCATCATCTTCAATGCCCTCGAGCAGGACATTAAACACATCACCAGGATGGACTGCGGTGATATCGGGGAACTCACTGGCGTGAATCATACCCTCTGATTTGTACCCGATGTCCACAAGGACTCCGTCCCCGCGGACTTCCAGGACTTTGCCGGGAATAATCGATCCTTCGGTGAACGTTTTCAGGGTCTCTTCGTACATCTGAGACATCTGTACCCGGGCGGCGTCTTCGACAACCACCGGCGCAGTGCTCTTCTTATGCTTTTTAGCCATAACTTAACTTTTCGTTGTTTTTCCACTCAGTTACACGGGCCAGTGGAACCGGAGACACCCCCGGAAAACTCCACTACCCACCGACTAAGAACTGCGCATAATCCTCAATAACCCCTTGCGGCGCAAGCATAAAAAGCAAATAAAACAATCCATGTGACTGAGTTCAAAGCCATATTTGTTGAAATTAGCACCCCATCGAAATTCGCGATTTTCCGAGTCTTCAATCAAGTTGAGGAGATAAGATCCCACCGGATGTAATCCAACCAAATGGACTGTCCGAACGTTTCCAAGTGCCTACCCATGGCCATGCAACTTTTCAGGAAAGCCCATCAACATTTGGCGGGAAAGAAACCCTATTTTAACCCGTCTTTAGCCGTAACTGTCGGTATGAAACAAAGGCTCAACTTCTGGCTCCAACTGCCTCTTCACAACCATCTGGGCCACTCTGTCCGCGACAGTCGGTATGCCCAGCTTCCTCTCTCCTCCTCCGGACTTCGATATGCCTACCGTCCGCACCGGTAGGGGAAAGTAGCTGCCAGCACTCATCCGGTTCCAGACCTTGTATTCATATTCCGGAAGAACAGGTCTTCGCCATAAATTCGTATACCTGCTTGGATACCGTTCTGTAAACGCGCTCAGCCTCCTCCAAGTTCGTACCTGTGCCCATAAGACACAGGACATAATTCCGGTTTGGAAGGCACACGATGCCGCAATCATGATAGTCCCCCTTATCGGCATTGAAACCCACCTTGTGTGCCACAGTAACATTTCGTGGCACGCCGTCCCTGAGCAGAGTGTCATAGACAGTACCGGAGAGAAGGGACAACGCCAAGTCGCTGTTCTGCCTGTTCAGATAGGTCGCCGAATGCAGGGAGCGCAACACATTGGCGAACTGTTTCGGAGACACCTGCGGCATGCGTGTGGGTTCACTCGGCAAAGAACAGGGCATTCCCGTATCCCGAAGAGAGTCCTGAAATTCCAATGCCGGCATGGTCAGGGCCACTCCTGCAGAGGCTATATTATCGGACAACATAATCATGTCCGTAAGCAGGGAACTGATAGTCACGCTATTGACTCTCCGGGGCATTGGCGGTGCCCCTTGTGCAGAATACTCCAATGACATAGAAACCCTATCCTGAAGCGACAGCTCCTTCCTTTCAACTTTCTTCAGGACGGCAACCATCATATTCAATTTGAGAAGGCTCCAAGCATCATAAGCTTGGTTCTCGTTAACTCCCCACGATTTGCCGGTAGACAGGTCTTCCAGATAGAAACCGAAATGCCCCTGCACCCTTGTCGTCATTTCAGCCACAATCAACGTCGGCAGGGAATGATTATCCAAAGGTTGTTCCGTACGGCTACTTGTTACTTATGAAAAATAACATTATCGGACTGCTTTGACAGCCAAAAATTTGTGCTGGCAAGGTGCATACTAACCCAAAGAGCTCACAAATTTGCATAGGCTCCAAGGATACGGCCTCCTCCTTTATAGGCACCAACGCGAATGGGCAAGAAGTGCCTGACGCGCAGGATAGTTGCATTAGGATTGATCTATTCGACCGTTGTTTTCCTGGGCCAGTTTTTTCTTTATCGAAGCCTGGACAGCTTTGCAACGTCCGGAAAAATCGGAATGGTCTATCCGGTTGCGATTGGGATATGCGTGGTGCTGTTTTTCATTTACAGTATTTTGTTTTTGAAAGACGAATTCACAGGTGGGACGCTTGCCGCCGTGTTTGGCATAATCGGCGGCATCTTCCTGCTGGCTCTATGACCTCAGGGAGTTAAAAGGTATCATTCTCACAAAGTACCGGCCATTTGATCTTCAAGACAATCTTGTGGCGCCATTAAAATGGGCTCATTGTTGACGCGAACAATAAAACCCCGTCCCGAAGCCTCACTACTAGTGGCATGTAGCGCATACTTTTGCGCCACCTCGGTACTGACCGAAGCGGACACCTCTTGTTCGATTTCCACCGTGCGGACACCAAAACGCAATTTCCTTGAATCCAACAAGGCACCATCCGGAGCCATCAACTTAAACCGGCAACTATACAATGATTGATCCCCATACCCAACCGGCCACCAGAGTTTGGGGGAATCCAGTCTCAGGTGCCAAGTAGCCTGATTGGCATGAAGCACCTCAGACGCGGACCATATTGTTTGGCCGACGCCGGATTCCACAATCTCCACTTTGACATGCACCGGCTCGCTGGTTCGACGCTCCGTTTCAATCTGGGCGAGCACCTCGGCGCTGTCCGCAATCATTTTTCCTGGCCGGTCAATCTGCAGAGTCTGCACATGTACGTCAGTGATCCGGGCTCGGTTATGACGAACCAACCTGACAGGATCCCATATCCCGCAACTCACAAACCGGTTAACCCAATCCCAATGTAAGGTTGATTGCTTCCGACGCATATATATACGCTCAGGCGTGCCACACACTCTCTCGTATTCTGGGTGCTGACCCGCCGTATATTTCCCGATGCAATCAAAGAGAACACGCAGATTGTTCCGACCAGGCTGCAAAATCGATCCAACCTCAAACCGGTGCGGAAGAATCATATTGGCCGTTTGCCCGATAACCTGCCCATTCAAAATAACTTTCGCAAAAGTGTCCAATCCCCCGAATTCAAGCGCTGCCCACGAGCCTACCCAATCATCCCCCAAAACGAATTCGCGCTCATAGGCCCAGTCCCATTGCTCCACCCTCTTACAGGCATCCGCCTGATCTCGCCAGAACGGATCGGGAATGCGTCCGGCTCGCAAAAGATCAAGATGTACATGGCCATTGAGCCCCCCCGTCAGCGCTGTTCGTTCCTTCCCCTCCGGCCCAATACAAGTCAGCCGCCATTTCCCATTCAACTTCATTTCTTTCATTGCTTCACAACTACCCTCCCCCTCACTTATAGCCTTTACTTCCCAACATACCCTCCGCCTTCAACTGTTTTTGAGGTTGTTATCAAAATTTTATTTTCAATTGAAATACGAGATAATCGAGGTAGATCTTACACCTTTTCTTCGCGCGCCAACTTGTAGGCTTGACGAAGGATGCGTGCTTTAGGCTCACCGGCGGGATTCATAAAATGCATAGCTTCCCAGGTAACCAACTTTTTGGCACCCATCTGTTTCGCCACTGTCATTTGATAACGGAAACGCATGGGATCGGCAGCCTCAATCTGCATAACGGCACCTTGAGGATCCGTAATCAGAAAAGATTCACAGTTCACCCAGAATTCTGATCCTTTGGCCTTGCATATTTCTTTCCAAACGCCCAACTCCGTCTTGAGTGTCCCAATATCCCGCACCTGTCCAATACAATCCATCGGAGCAAAAATATCAATATGTGCCTTTCCAAAACACACCATCATACTGTCAATGGACTCCTGTTCACGGCCTTTTGAATCATAAGTTGCTGGTGATGCCAGAATCCTGAGTTCGGGAGCCATTTCTTTTATTCCAGCCGTAACCCTTTCAAAATACGCGCCCTCATGCTGGTAAACCATGGGGGGCCGATTGGGCCAGACAGCCACCTCATGACTCAAGTAATAACCGTGATATCCACCACCATAGAGAGCATGCAACTCATTGAAACAGGCCAGTTCGATTTCTGCTGTCTCAACCGCTTTACTGATATCGGCCTCCCGAATCCCAAGCGGTATATCCCCTCTGATAAAGCCGAATGTTCCAAGATACAACGTCATCGATTCTGCACGGGCAGCTTCCATCATCGGCTCCACGACATTCCACTGCTTATAATCTGAAAATATCCGGGATGGGTAATAGCATTCCTTCATATCTTGCCACACAGAAGCCTGCCAAATCACCGTATCGATCCCGATTTCCTTGAATTCCCGAAACAAGGTACGCCAGTCAGCGACGTTGAAATGCAGGGAAGGCCGACCACGATAATCCGGAGGATGGGCACAAATGAAGGAACCGCTAAGCTCCCCCTGCAGTTTAAAATCACCCGCCTTTCCCAGTATTTCTGTGTTACGGCACTGACATGCCTTATACTTCGCCAAATAGGCTGGATCAGGCGGACACCCTGCTACAACCACAAAATCATCAATTCCTGTTACGGGGATACTGTCGCTCATTTTGACCTTTCATCTGCATCCCACGGGAATGCGAATTGTTGTCTTTCACCATTTTCGAACTGCGTTCACTCCCCTTCGTTTTCAAGATTACGCAAACGCATCTCCTGAAGTTCCACCTCAGTTGCTGTCTCACAGTAAATATCGATTTCATTGAGAGCCGCTGGGCGGTTTTCCTTCTCGCCCAGAATCTTGAGCCGCAGATGCCGGAATTTCAGGTAGCTGGCATTGCGGCCATCAACCACGCCTCGAAAGCTGCTACGTTCCGCATCTCGCGGATAAAGCGGATCCATCGTCACCCCAGCCCCGGGACGCTCAAACACTACCTTATGCCAATCCGAATTCTTCTCCCAGCCGTCGGCCATATTAGGATTTTCCGCTGCCGAGACATACACCTCGTAGCGGTACTCACGAACCACCGGCTTACCACTCACAGCGATAAGGCCCTGCTGATTTGCCTCCATCGTGACGCCGGGAACATCTTCCATGGGGACTATACTCAAATTTGGCATGGTCTGGGCGCCATAGATATTAAGGCTCTTCGTTCCTGCGTTGATCAACATTGGGATTCCGAGCCGCCGTGCGACACGCAGCATGGCCAAGCTGTAGAAGGTGGCCGGGGCCTCCCATACTACCTCGCCTTTAAAACCGAAGTCATGACGCAAGGAGTCAATCAGATCCTCAGCCTGCTTGAAAATGCGTTCCTCGTACACTGCTAAGGACTCGAACTCATTACGTTCCGCATTATACTTCGGGAAAGCGACCGTGGTTGTGGCCCCGACAGGACCTTTATCCGCGCCAAAACTATGCGTATCCCACTTTGTGTAAATACCAGGTTCGAATAGGCCAGACTCCAGCATCTCCCGAATCTGGGGCGGAGTAAGAAACTCTTCGTCGGCGCCTTTCAGTTCCCAACAGGTCGCCACAAACTTCAGCTGCCGGTCTTTCAAAAGCTTGAAGGCATGCTCATATACGCCCCTCTGCCCCGTGCAGAACATGATCACAATCGGCTTCGTGATGCCAGGCGGCAGGCGGTTGGTCCGGATAAAACGCAACAGATCCGAAAAGAACACAGTCTGGTAGCCTTGCGCGACAAGCCAGTCCAACATGACAGCCAGGTTTTCGACCTTTGTGCTATACCCTCTGCCCTCGCCTTTCTCGTTGACATTGTGCGTGTATAAGACCGGGCAGGCAAGAACCTCCGGACCAAGGGCCATGCGCAGGCGATTCGCCCGTACAACCTTGCCGAAATCGCGATGAACGACAGCCGGGTATGCCGGCTCTGTCGCCGCCCAGCCCTTCAGCCAGTTGCCATCGAACGCATCGTGTGCCTGAAAGCGTTTGCCACCGGCAAGGGCATACGCCTCGCCACCGTGTCGCATGGCCGCAAAGTTCAGCGTCCTGAAAACTGATTTTGGGTTGAAACAGTGACTGTCGTGTCGTGATGTTTTCATGCGATTATATCCTTTTGTGATCTGTTCGGATTCCGTCATATCAAGAAGCATTTCAAGACATCCCACGGCCTATGTTGGCAATGAAGATATCGATTTCTTTGCGGGTAGTGACGGGGTTCATGAACACCGCCTTTTCACCTGGAAGTTTTCGAATCCTCCTTTTTTCGTCATATTCCGTATGGGCAATAAATTCCACCCAATTGGTAAACAGCCCCACTTTTCCCCGATTCAGAAAAGCATTCCGATGCCACTGGTTGTTTCGCTGTATGCGGCTCAGATATTCCGGATTATCTTGAATATGATATTCATAATCATATTCGGAGTCCGCCACCACGCCCGGGCAATATAGCCGGAATCCCACACTGGGCCCTTGGTTTTGAATTGCCATCACCTTCACATGCCCCAACTCGCACAAGCGCATCCGGAAATAATTGGCATTCTGCAAACAATTCGCGATCATAATCTGATAGCCTTCCATTCCCATATATTGCAGGGCTGCATATGCGCCAAAAGCCCCTACGGCACCACGTGAACATTCAATGGTCGATTGTAAATGGGTATGTCCTTGCGTCTCTTTTTCGAAATAACAAAAGTTTTCCGGATCATTCTCAAGATATTTCAAGTCACCTTTGTGCTTGAACATGACAAGGCTCGACACATACGGGACGTATCCCCATTTGTGAAAATCCACAGTGAAGGAATCCGCATAGCGAAGCTCCCGGAAACGTTGCGCATTTTCACGTAACCCTTCAAGTGTATTCGAATTGATGCATAGGGGATTTCGCTCAAAATCATATGAGAGAAAGAACAGCATGGGCCAACCAATCGCCGAATCCACATGGATATGCGGCTTCATGGTCACGTCGTGTTTTTCGCAAACTCGGTTACGCAAATCATACACCGCCTTGACCTGATCGACTCCAAACGTGTCCGTGGTCCCCATGGTCAGCATGATGGTGGGTATCCGGCACTTCAGCTGAAAACAAGCCGCCATCTGCGATTCCAGATCCTGAAGATCAATATTGTTATTCTCGGAAACCTTGATGCGGATGGTTTTGGATTCAATATCCACGCCCAACAGGGACAAATTAGTGATATTGGAATAATGCCCACCAAGCGAATTGATCATTCGGTAATCATGCACTGAACCCATCCCAAACTGCCGGGTTTCCGGAAGCGATTTCCGAATGCCCATCAAATAGCCATACAAATTACAAAACGTCCCCCCCTGCGTAAAGATACCCGTCGCCTCAGAGGGATCATAGCCGGCCAACGTAGCTATCTGCCGAACCACACTTTTCTCCAGTACACTCGCCATCTCGCAATATTCTTTGTAAGCTAGATTCGCATTGGCAAGAGAACCGATCATGGAACCATAGATGGCAGGATCACATGGCATGGTAACGACATTTTCAACGCTTGAAGGATTCTCCCAGTCCTTGGATAATGAAGCAGCGAATTCCAACATCTTCCCCTGCCGTGATCCGGTCCGGCTAAAAGTGTCGGGGATGCTCATTTCCTGCTGCAACTGAAGCTCTAAACCTTTCCCGTTCGGATAGGCCCCTATCTGCTCCGATGGAACCAAATGCAGCCTTCGAAAATCAATAATTGACCGAAAACTTGGGTCCCCAAAACAAGGCCAGTTTTGCTGATTTCGCGAAAAGAATAACTCCTTAACGACTGAAAATTTTGCCGCAAACGCTGGATTCTCACAATTGTCAACTTCAGACCCAAATATTTTTTTCATATTCGAAAGAGATTGTTAAAACACAACTTTAATCGGCACCCATACCAATCAAATCACCTTCCGATTCATCTGCCTCAACGATCACCGCACCGAAAAAGCCTTTTGCTACAAATGATTACTATTAGTTTTCTATTTGTTTACTACTACAATATCACCACAAATGCAGAAGTCAAAAATATTCAGCGATTCAAAATGGAGGGCGGATTAGTTTCAATCCGCATAACGGAAAGGATGATTTAACAACTGCACTTAAGAGGTGATATAAATGAGAGACGATGGGCGAAAATCCTATACTCATCAGCGAGGAAGCCCCCCGCCTCCGCACCAAATCACACTGCCCGCAATATTGAACCATCATGAGGCGTCAACAGAGATATAAAACCCTCGACAAGCTGATATTCCGACTCTTTACCGCGAAACAGAGATTTCGCGATACACGCTTCTTGAGCCAGTTCGTCATCACAACGGCGTCAAGTCAATCTTCCCATTTCAAGCAAGCTTGCACTGCAGCGGTCATCCCCTTTCCTGCTGTAACAAAGAAGGAGGGACTTTCAATTCGAGCACCGGCGTTTCCGGTGCATCAAGAAGCGTTGCCACACGTTCCACGGCAGTACGGCCGACGAGTTTTAAATCAATGAAAAATGTGGGAGCCTTGATGGAGTCACTGCGCGAACTGGATACCCCCCCCAGAATTTGTGCCTTAATGCCCCAATTTTCGAGAAGATCATACTCGAAAAGTCGATACGGCATGATCACCTCGATTCCTTTCATATGCTCTACGACATAATCCCGGTAAGGAAGTTGATACTCAGGCGAGGAGTCATATTTGTTAGGAAGTTCCACCAGGAGAGGACTGATGTTTGCCGCTTTTAGCACCGCTCTAAAAGAATCAAAAACATGCTTCCGAGCTTCACTCGGCATGAATTTGCATCCTGCATAGAATGCGACCTTTTTCTTTTTCAGTTTCAAGACTTGCTCTGCCGCCATTTTGCCAAGCAATCGGTAATCCGGATTGACGCATTGAAAGTTTGAAGTGAGTTTAGGATCAATGAGATTTATCGCCACGCAGGGAATCTTTGCAGAGCGAAACGCTTCAAGCAGTGATTTGTCATGACTCGACGGAAACATGACGATCGCACCGGAAATCCCTAAAGTTTCAGGATGCTGGAGATCAATGGCCGCCTGACGATTATTGAAAATTTTAATATTGCACGCATTGTCATCCGCACCAAGCCAAGCCCCACTTAGGATTTCATAATGAAAAGGACTTGAGAATGGGGTAAGATCGACTGAAAGGTTCGGAGTTATAACCCCGATCGTCCGGGTCAATTGTTGTTTCCTGCGGTCCGCCACCAGTGTGCGTTTGCCACGCTGACGCACCAGATAGCCTTTTTCGGTAAGTTTTTGAAGAACGCGCTGGGCAGTCTGAACGGAGATGTCAAAACGTTTGGCCAGTTTTGGAGTTGAAAGAATGGGGCTGTTTAAAGGCAATTCTCCCGATTCAATATCCTGAACCAGACGCTGCTCGAGTTTGCTCCCCGCGTGACCGTCCATATCTTGTAAAGTATTCATATTTAACGCGCTAAAATCAATCCATAGTTTTCTATTGATTTATTGACACTATACCATCGAAAAAATGCGGAGTCAAAAGTTATGATGATTAAGCACTCATGAATTACTCGTCAGCACCTTTGAAATCGCCAACAGAATTGCCAGGCATGGCCCGATGTGCTGCTACTTTTCCCGCAACGAAAGGCGGACGAGCAGGAGTACGTATCCGGGCAAAGCCGGATGTGAGATGGCTGTCTTCCGGTAGCAGGCGCAATAGATAGGAGAAGCTGCTGTGCATGGAGATCACCCGATAGGGATCAAGCGGCAGGGGGCCACAACTGGCCGATCCAACACCCAGGGTTTTGGAAGCGAGGATGAGAACGGTCGCGGTTGAGGGCGGAAGATCGACTTTGTATTCTACCGGCAACATCTGCTCGTCGGTATGGGGAAGCGCCGCAACCTGTAACAGTGAGTCCTCCGCCTGAGCATAAAGGACGGGCATCCCGAAGCCGGTCAAGGCGGCCCAGCGGACATCCTCATGGTTACCGTATTCCATGGGCTTTTCGTAGGTGTACTGATCGTTCACCTTGAAACTGTAAAGACCGACATCCGAACCGCGTTTACGGTCGGCATAGTTCTCCAACGGCCCACGCCCGAAGAAGTCTAAACGGTCGAGCTTCTTGTCCAGTAGCATCCGAACCCCCACACGCGCTAAGACAATGACCGGTCCGTCGAACTGCAGATCGTTGTCAACGGCTACAGAGCCATCCCCGAAGACCGTATAAGCAACCTGATGGGTCAGGCCGAAACCGCCCTGCCCTTCCAGCGCAAGTGTAGCGGTAATGCGCACAGTGACAGGATCGACCGGCTCGGCATTGAATGCCGTAACAGTAGTTTGGAGTTTATCCAAGCCATGCAGAGCCCACCTCGCAAAGGCCCACATGTCATCATTCCGGTGAGGAGTGCGCCAGAGGTGAAGGTGGGGTCCGCCCTTGGCGGCAAGCACGTTCACCCCGTTGCGTGCCAAGCTGACCATGGTTCCGGACGAGGGATCGAAGATGATTTCAAAGCCATCGCCGGTCACGGTCACTGATTTTGCATTTTGAGCGAGTCGCAACGGTTTCATTGAGGAGTCATCCGCAACGGCGGCGGGAATAGTTACCGGCAAACCGAATTGTGCGGCGGCAATTTCGAACCCTTTTTCCGCCCAAGCGGTGGCCTGTTTCAAGGTAAAAGAAATATTGAGATAATACTCGGTCCCAGGCTTGGGAACTTCGACCTTGCAGGGCAAGGCAACGGTCACCGCGGAAAGCGGGGCAACAAAGGGTAGTTCCAGCTTGCCGCTCTGAATCGCCAAGCCATCTTCGCAGAGAGTCCACTTGGCATCGAAGCCCGAGAGGTCGATAAACTGGTATCGATTGCGAATCTTGAGCGTGGCCGGTTTGGAATCAACCCACTCCGTACCGATCCATTGGAAAACACGCTTCATTTCGGGATAGTGCGGTTTCGGGGAACGGTCAAAGGCAACCACCCCCTTATGAATGAAGTAATGATCATTCGGGAAGTCACCGAAACCGCCACCAAAAGCAAGAAGGGGCCTTTGGGGATCCCGTAAATTCCACAAGCCCTGATCCTGAAACTCCCAGATGGCACCGCCAAGCAACGAGGGATGGGCATCGATCAAATCATTGTATTCACCCAGGGAACCCATGGAGTTGAACATGGCGTGGGCAAATTCGTTCAGATAGAAGGGCTTGGTGAGCGTGGGATCAACTGCGATCTTTTCAAGAGGGTCATGGCGGGTATAAGTCTGACTGTCGAAATCAGCGGGGTTGTCCTTGCCAACCCCGTTCACACGCCCAAAATCGCGGTAGTGGACAGGCCGAGATGGGTCAAGCACCTTGAGCGCCGCACAGGCGGCAACCAGGGAAGGTCCCTCACCTGCTTCGTTTCCCAGCGACCAGATGACCACAGAGGGGTGATTCTTGAAGTTCTCAACATTGGCGAGATTGCGGTCAAGGATCGCCTCGGAAAAGTACTCCTCGCCAGGCAGGGGATCCCCTTTGTGCCCATACCAGAGGCCGTGGGCCTCGACATTAGCTTCGGCCATCACCCAAAGGCCATACTCATCGCAGAGCTCGTACCACCGCGGATCATCGGGGTAATGTGAAGTACGGACATGGTTGCCGTTGCCCTGTTTGATCACCTCAATATCACGGATCATTTGCGCCTCGGTAACCGCATGGCCGACATCGGAGTTATGCTCATGGCGATTGACCCCCTTGAGCTTAACCGGCGTCCCGTTGATCATAAAAACACGCCCCCGAATCTCGATCACACGGAAACCGACACGCGTGGAGAGCCGTTCGCGAGGGATCGTTTTCATGAGATCGGTGTTCGCCAAGTCCGCAACGGCGAGGTGTAATTCCAGGACAACCGTGTAAAGATTCGGGGTTTCGGCGGTCCATTTTTCAGGCTGTATAACCGCAATTTTCACCTTTACGACGACTTCCTCGCCCGGCTCCAAGGCGGGTATATTCGCCTCACCAAACGCATTCGGAACGAGTTCGCCACGGGCATCATAGAGGTGAACCAAAAGACCATGCGGGGAGTCGGGCCTATCACTGTAGTTTCGCACTTTAGCGACAACTTCAAGGGCAGCGTTTTGGTACTGGGGATCGAGGTCTGTTCTGACCGCAAAATCACGGATGTGAACATGCGGAGCGCTCCAGAGGGTGACATTGCGAAAGATCCCGTGCAGACGCCACATGTCCATATCTTCCAGATAGGTACTGGAATTGTATTGGTAAACCTCAGCGGCGACAAAATTCTTGCCAACCTTGAGGTATGAGGTGATGTCAAACTCAGCTACATTGCGGCTATTGGTGCTGTAGCCAACCTTTAGACCGTTGATCCAGATGAAAAAAGCAGAATCAACACCATCGAAAGAGAGAAACACGCGCCGGCCGCTCCACTCCGGCGGAATATCAAATTCACGCCGGTAGCTACCGACCGGATTGCGCTCCACAAAGGCGGTAAAGTTCTCCGGCGGCTCGCTCATGACCCTGGGCACATCCACCTTGATGGTATTGCCGGCATTCCGGTATATCGGCGTTCCATACCCCTGCACTTCCCAGTTAGAGGGCACCGGGATTTCGCTCCACGCCGACACGTCAAAATCAGGTTGATAGAAATTGACCGGTCGCTGTTCAGGACGCGGCACCCAATTAAACTTCCACAGGCCATTGAGACTGCGGCAAAAACGCGAGCCATGCCGCCTGGCCGCAAGTGCCTCGTGAAGATCACCATAAGGCATCAATGTCGCATGCCACGGCTCCTTGTTGATGCCGAGAATCTGTGGATTTTCAATCTCAGGAGACAATTGTGCCAGAAGTTGTTCTTTTCCAGAATGAGGCTGAAACATGAAATTCACTCTATACCAAGCAACTAATATGAAATATTCACAAGAGATTTTCCAGCAAAGCCTATTTCACCGATAACGTCCTTGATGGTTTCGGCCCCCACAAACACCCCGCCCACCAGATAAAGGGCGATATGAACCGCAAAGTCCTCGATAGTGATGGTATCGGGTTAGTTAAAACCCAACGTTTGCCTAATTTTGCAGTCCCTGATTCAATTGTTATCGAATGGTAAAAGTGGTTCCCACCACATCGGGTATCCAAATGATTGCGCCATAATTGGTCACGATTCCCGATAACACATGCGGCTTGGAATGAACCGTTAGAGTCCTGAAGTTCAGATCCAGATTAGCATTCGTTGACTGTAACCAAATGTCACCAACAGAGAAGTTATTAACAAGCCGGAACCTGGCTGCATTAGTTACGTAAAACAGGGTGCGTTCTACTTCACCGGGAACGTAGTTTGTGCTGGGCGGAAAATCCGTATACCCACTGTAGCTATTATTCACCAGAACCGTACCGCGCCCGGAGTGGTCAACCGCACGTTGCTGGTAGATCGTCCCCGCACCGGCACCCGCACTGCCCCCTATGGCCTGAATAAATCCAGTGTACTGTGAAAAATCCGCTCCCGTATTCGTCACCACCAACGATACACGTCCTCCCCCACCCGCAGGAAATCCTGATCCATTTCCCCCATTTGCCCGGATCGTTCCACTTCCCTGCAACATTCCCGAAACAAGATAAATACTTCCCCCTGCCCCGGAATATCCACCGGAACCTCCATCCGCACAAAGAAGCCCATCATTTAGAATCGTTCCCGATACCGTCATTATAATGGCCCCACCACCAGCGTAGTTTGCCCCGGCGCTCCCCAGATTTGTCGGGGCCACGATAGAGCCGTAACACGCAGCCCCAGCCGCCCCACATCCTCCGTAACTACCCGAGCTCTCTCCTCCCGGCCCGCTCCGGGATATTCCATATCCCTTCGCTGTCACATTGACAGCCGCACCCAAGTCAACCCCAACATTGCCCAACACGCTCAGGTTGAGCTTGTTGACATCGGTTGCACCATTGGCCGAATGCGTTAACATACCACCCGCCAATACATACACATCGTTACTCACAATCACCAGTCGGTTCATCGTCACCGTACCTCCGGATTGCACCGTCAAATTCGAGACTACCGTCAGGTTCGAGTTTACCGTCAAATTGCCCACCACCAACAAATCCAACACCGTCACCGCTGACGTGATGCTCACTGAGTTTGGCCCATCAATCAAAACCCGACTTGTGGCACCCGGCACCCCTGCCGGCGACCAGTTTGCCGACCCATGAAAGCTGGCGCCGTTACTTCCGATCCAAGTGGATACGTTTGCATCGAAAATCCAGTTTGCATTGCTCAGCCTGTCCTCCGACGCAATGGCATAAATTGGCTTCCCGCCACTCGCATCACTGTCCGCCACATCCACTCCCCGAACGGAAGCACCTCCGGTTACTATCAGATTCCATGGCTCATATTCAACGGCACTGCGTAACAGGATATTCGTTGTCGCTGAAGCACTGAGAAGAACCAGAGATCGCACAGTGCAGGTCGAGCCCGGTTCAAACATCAGACTGCGTTGCCCGCTGGTCGCCTCACAACGCAACTCCGTAGCCGCAAATCCAGCCCCGAAAGTCACCGGCCCGACCGCATTCGACACATTGATCTTGTAGAAGGACTGATTTCCGAGATTAACGGCTTGACTCCCCACGCCACCAATCACAACCGTGGAATACGCCGCCGTGACGGCACCACCTGTGAAATCCACATCCGCAAGGATCGTGATTGTTTCCGTATTGGATGCAATCAACATCCCCGCCACCACCGCGTTGGTCGCCAACGTCAGGTTGTAGCCCGCCAGACTGAGCGACGCACCGGCCTGAATCTCCAGCCCACCCGATATGATCTTGGCGGTGTCCAGCACCGGATAACAAAGGCTCCTTCCGCTAGACCAACATAAGTATCCGCAATTATCTCGTTTCCAAGCTTCGGCTCCTTGAGAATACTTTCCAATTCTGCAATTCCCTTGTCGACATCGCCTTCCAGAATTTCTGCATAACCTAATTCCACCCGGATTTTCAAATCCTTTGGATTTATTTTTAGAAGCTCACGGAGAGAGGGAATATAGTCTTTCTTGATTTGCTCCATATCTTTGTCCGGAGCCAGATGCAAATAGTACATATTCCAACGATATTGCCATGTCGTCGGACCAATCATCCCAAAACTTTTGAAATAATCATAAATCTCTGCCTTCTGTTCGGGTTTTGACTTTGAGCCCAATACGAATGTCCCGTATTTTTTTGCCTTCGGGTATTCACCAATATAGAAATAACACTGCACCAGATCACATGCAGCGCCCACTTTTGCAGGATTATCATCGGACATTTTTTCCACAATTACTTCGAGCGCTTCCGCCGCTTCAGCGTATTTCTTTGATTTCAGCAATGCTTTTGCCGCTTTGTATTGAGCCTCCATTTCAAATTGAGACCCCATGTCCATCGTAGATTTTGACTGCGCCTTCTCTTTTGAGCCATTCAGGTCGGCCATGAGGAGATCAAAATCGTCGGCTTGTATAAGCGTTGAGAACAACGTGGCTATCACGAAAAGTGGTATCAGACAATGGCCGCGTTTGATTGCGAGTGTTTTCATTCTGCGCTCATCCTTTTTACCACATCAAAGAATCTGGCAAAGCATTCGCCTTATAAACATGCTTTAATGATAGTTTTCTATTTCTTTGCCACTACTATAGCGCTAATAAATGAAGGATCAATAATAAAATTGTCTTCTATTTATTAGCAGGCGCAGGACAAAATCCTTCTAAAAGAAATAGTGAGACTATTCAATGAAATATCCGCGTTTGCGAAAGGCTATTTCAACTCTTCGCTCACGACCGTAAACAGCTCTGGATTTTCGCTGAAGGAAGTGTTGTAGATCATGAAAAACCAGGGACAGACTGATTGACGTTTACCCCTATACAGCAGCCCCTTTCTGTGGCTTGAATTCATAACGACTCGGTCTTGACCTTCGCAGGGCTCCACCCTCGGCACTTTACGCCGTGTGTTCACCAGAGGTTGGACTCAACATCTACTGGAGTAGAACATATTTGGCCCGTTCGGGGCAATGCAAGATCAGCCTGGCAGATTCTCCAGACGGGCGGCAAGAATGATAACCCCACAAGTTCGCCTTTATGACGGCGCAGGATCACCCATCACATTTACTCGCAATTTCCGAGCCGTGACTAAATCACCCCAATCCCCGCCCTTCATCGTCCGCGCCCCCTCTTCCCGCTTGGCGCTGAAATGCTCCCGGTGCCTCCGAAACGCATCCTCCACAAATACCCGACTCCCAAAGATCACCCCATCCGTAAAGTAGCGAACCCGGCAGCGCAGCATCTCATTCATCGGCAGTTTCCCCTTCAGTCCCACCACCTGCTCGACCACCTCCATACTGAACCCGGGCCTGATTGGACTTCCGTCCGCTGTCACTCCTTGCGTTTCCCCTTTTACATACAACAATTGACGGTAACGGCCAGCCACTTCACTCCAGTCCCCGGGCTCGCCAAGCGCCACCCCAAGCCCTACCCTCGCAAGCTTCGAGCCACCCATCGCTTCCCCATAGCCAGTAAATCTATAATCTTTCGGGTCAGTCACCATCCGCGCCCGTACCGGATTCAAGTCAATATAGGCTGCCACCGCACTTAACCCACCAGATGAGCCCTCCACCAGCATACTCTTATACCGCTCCTCCCACAAGGTTCCCACCCGCCCATGCCGCCGATTGTACGATATGCTCACCCGTTGCTTGAGCGCCTTCATGAATTCCGCCAGATCATACATCCGCCGGATATACGGCGCCTTCACCCCATCAGCCTCCTTATCCAGCCCGCGTGCCCTCAGCCCAGCCACATGCGCCATCAGGTTCTCCACCAGCGTCTTATCGTAGAGAAACAGCAGCCGTCGCGCGAACTCGCCGTCCTTAACATCCTGCCGTTCGGGAACATACAAAAGTGCGTGATAGTGATTTGAGAGTATGGCGTAGGTCAGAATCTGTACTCCGGAAAATCCCTCAACGGCTCGCAAGATCTTCCTGAACCGCTCCCGCTCCATATCATCGTGGAATACAAAAGCACGACCTACCACCCGTGAAATTACATGGTAGTAAGCCGCCCCGTCCTCAACAATCCTAGCTGTACGCATAGTCGCCTCCCGGGGCTCCACGCCCTCAACTATGCGCATCTATAGAAAATATTAGCTTTGTTGTAAATAACTAATTAACTATTAGCCTGTCCCTGGAGCTTACAAGGATGAAACGGATTATTTCGACAGCCGTTTGGATGAGCAAACCGGTTTTCGATGGGCCTCCCCTATTCAAGCATACTTGGAAATGATGCGCGGCGACAAACGGGATCAGGAGACCGCCGCCCAAATCCGGACGGAATTGATCCGTCAAATCAGGAACATACCATGAACAAAATGATGACACTGACATCCGCCCTGCTCGATCTGCTGAAGGAACTGGAGGACACAAAGGTTCCTCTCATCGTCGGCGGTGGTTATTGACAGGTCTGTCGCGATACTCGCTTCGGTAGCCCATCCACCCCTTACAGCTCACTTTCGGCCACCAAAAAGTGGGGTTAGGGCCATAAATACGGCCATAATTTTTCACATCCACTTACACAAGAGTCACTTGCTATGGCGAAACCACGCCCTTCATATGAGGGGCAAGTGTTGCTCAGATATCCCTAAATAATTTTGTATATTTTGTTCATCCTGCCGAAGATTCCCCGTATTGACGCGAAACTTAGATGCATCTGCCCTGAAGACACTTAACCATACCTTGACTTTATCATGAGGGGTTTTCTAGTTTTACCCCGCCTTTCGCAACCCTTTGGAGGGGTGGCAGAGCCCGGTTGAATGCGCATGACTCGAAATCATGTTTACCTTCACTGGTAACGGGGGTTCGAATCCCTCCCCCTCCGCCATTCGACGCGCGGCCTGACGGCCGCTTGCTCATGGCAGGCCATCTAGGAAAATGCCGCGCGTCGAATGGCATCTTCAAATTAAACAGAGAGCATAGAGACGGAAAGTAATCCCTTGTCTTGGTTCGTCTACATCCTACACTGCGCCAACCAATCCTACTATGTCGGTCACACCTCAAATCCAGAGGCCCGATTTCTGAGACATAGGAATAGCGAAGGAGCCCAGCACACCGCAACCTACCCACCTGAATCCATTCTCTATCGAGAACGCTTCGACACTGAAGCCGAGTCCATGCAACGTGAACGTCAACTCAAACGCTGGACACGGGCAAAGAAGGAGGCCTTGATCTCAGGTAACCAGAAAGTATTGCACGCGTTGAGCAAGAGCCGGGATTAGGCGGGGATACTAAGGGCGACGACGAAAAAATCCCGACTACGTCCAGCACCGCCGAACGCAGTCGAGACACTTACAATTTACTTCACATTCCGCGCGGCCATTGAGGAAACTTCCGCGGCCGCATCACCACTGGCCTTGGCGGCTGATTTTTTGCTCAGCGCCGCAACCTGCTTGCGAACCTGCATCGCCACCTTGGCATCCGCACCCTTGACCGTCTTGTTTTGCATCCACTCGGGAATGTATGCCTTCTCAGCACGAAAAAGCTCATCCGCCATTTTGCGGATTTCTTCAGGCGAACAGACGGCTGCCGACAAGGGATCCACCATCATGGCATGGACAATCGACTCACGGCTCTTGTTCATGATCCCCTCCACGACCAGCTCATATACCGCCATATTGCTGCGGCAGAGCGCAGCGACTTGCTCCGGCAAGGGTCCGAAATAGGTCGGCTGATAGCCACGTCGATCCACCAGCACCGCCACTTCCACCACACCGGTCAGAGGCAAATTGGGGATTAAACCAGTATTGGGGACTGAAGCATTGATGATCCGGGGACGATTGAAGGCATGGCCCTCAATAATATCCGAGGCAAATTCATACCCACGCTTCAAACTGATTTCCGCCTTCCCTGACGCCATCGCCTCCCGACGCTTGTCCGTATCTTTCCGCCAGTTCGGCCAGTTGTCCGCATAGAAACTGGATCCACCCTGATATCCCTCACGGCAGAATTTTTTGAGCAAATCTTTACGCTTGCGGAAATACGGCACGTATTCGGAGAAATGACCGCTGGACTCGGTGACATAATACCCGAATTCTTTCATCATCTCCAGGCGGACCACATCCTGCTCATAGATCTCCTTCTTCTTCATCGCCTCACGCACCACCGGATAGAGGTCATGGCCGCGCCAGGAAAACTCAGTGAACCAGGCCATGTGGTTGATCCCACCACATTTCCACACGGTCTCTTCATAAGGAACACCGGCATAATCGGCAAATTGGCGAGAGGACCCCTGTACCGAATGACACAACCCCACGATCGGCTGGTCGCTCACCCGTGTACTGCCAAGCGTCATGATCGACATCGGGTTGGTGTAGTTCATGATCACCGCGTTGGGACAGTATTTCTTGGCATCACGGAGGATATCCATAAACACCGGCAGGGTTCGTAATCCCTTCATCACGCCGCCCGGTCCAATGGTATCGCCAATACATTGATCGATTCCATATTGGAGAGGGATGTCATTGTCGAACCGGACACAGGCGAGGCCAGAAACCTCAATTGTGCTGATCAGGTAGTCGGTGCCCTTCAGAACATCACGCCGATCCGTCGAAGCCTGAATGGTCCAGCCTTTCTTTCCCATCAGATCCAACACCCGCTGCATGAGTTTGAGATTGACCTTCAAACGGGCAGCATCAATATCCACCAGTCCAATAATTCCGCCGTCCAACCCCTCAATATTCAAAATATCCGTAAACAAGGGTTGCATAAACCCGCTTCCCGCGCCCAATAACGTGATCTTTTTAAGCATAACCTCTCCTTTAAATATACAATGTGTGTCCTTGTCAAATTGACAATTAAGGAATTATGACTTAATTTATCGGCCTGTAAATATCCGGTTATTGATGTTTCTGAACATTATGTGATCTCAATGATCTTATGGAGCACCATTTTCAATACGCTCGGACCGTACACACGGCTCCCGCGGCTTCTTTGTATTTGCAGCGAGACTCAGCGTGACAGTAGTTATCACCTTTACGGCCGATTCAGAACCGATGAGAACGAAGTTGTCTTTAAGTACACCCTTTCCGGCACAGGCATTTTCCGTGATTCCAAAGGCGAACACAAAATCCCGCGGGAACACGGATTCCTCTGCGAGGTTGGCGACCCTCAGATTGAATACTATTACCACCCTTCTGCATCAGAGCCATGGGTCTTCGTCTTTATGGTTTTTGAGGGAGATAGTGCCATCCAGTGGAAACGTGATCTGGTTAAGCAATCAGGCCCCATTTTCCACCTGCCACGGGAATCCGGAATCATCGGGCAACTCTGCTCCTTCGGTAAAGCGGGAGAACAACATCGCGTGATCCAAGCCGACTGGGGTGCGGAGTTTGTGATCTCGCTTCTGCTCACCCTCACCCGCTCCAAGGAAATCGGATCCGCCTCTGCCAATACCGCAGGACTGGTACGCCGCACACAGGAAATGATCGCCAATCATCTCGATCGCGACCTCAATGGCAAAGAGATTGCCAGCCAACTCCAGGTTTCGCGCGAACATCTCTCGCGTATTTTCCGGCGAGAGACCGGTGTAAACCTGCACACCTACATCCTCGAACAAAAAATGAACTACGCGAGCTACCTCCTGAAACATTCGGAACACAATATCAAAGAAATCGCCACCCAGCTTGGTTATAGAACCCAAACCCATTTTGGACGAACCTTCCGCCGGATCAAGGCTATGACCCCGGGTGATTTCAAAGCCCAAGGACAATTGCATTGATCATGAATCAGCACCGACACAAGTTATCAAAAATATCGCAATTTTCCATCATCGTTCACCTTCATCACGCAAATGTTTTAAAAGAAATATAAATTTCTTGCACGATTTAACAAGAACACATACTATGTGTTCAATTATTTTGAATATTTGAAAGGCTCTATCCATGAAATCAGCAACAAGTTCTAGCAAAATCAGCAGAAATACCGCCAATCAAGCGAAAAAAAATAATGAAGCTACGACACGCCCCCCTCTGGACGGCGGTCAGGCACTCATCAAATGTCTTGAAAATAACGGTGTGGAGTATATCTGGGGGTATCCGGGAGGCTCCGCTATTCCCATTTTTGATGCCCTCATCACCACTGAGACTCCCATCAAAATGGTTCTGGTTCGTCACGAACAGGGGGCCACACACATGGCCGACGGCTATGCCCGTGCCACAGGAAAACCTGGTGTGGTGGTGGTGACCAGCGGACCGGGTGCAACCAATACGGTCACCGGTATCATGACCGCCCAAATGGACTCAGTGCCCATGATTGTCATCACTTGCCAGACGATTTCGTCGATGATCGGAAAAGACGCCTTTCAGGAAGCGGATGTGTTCGGTCTAACCATGCCGGTGGTGAAGCACTCATATCTGGTTAAATCCGCCAATGACATCCCGCGGATCATGAAAGAAGCTTTCCACATTGCCACCACCGGACGACCGGGACCCGTGATCATTGACGTCCCGAAGGACATCAGTTCTGCTCCCTGTACCGCCCCACTGGATCCGGAGATGGATCTGCCGGGATACACGCCCACCACCACCATCAACCTGCATCAAGTGCAGACGATCGCCGCCGCGCTCAACCGATCAACCAAGCCCTTGATCCTGTGCGGACATGGTGTAGTGATCGCCTCGGCAACCCCTGCATTGCGGGCTTTGGCGGAAAAACTCGGTGCCCCGGTGGCCAACACGTTACTCGGCAAAGGCGGATTCCCCGAAGATCATCCCTTGGCGCTGGGCATGTTGGGCATGCACGGGACTGTCTATGCCAACAAAGCGATGGCCGAATGCGATTTGATTATGTCTATCGGCTCCCGCTACGATGACCGTATCACCGGACAGGCTTCAAAATTCTGCCAGAATGCGATACGCATTCACATTGATATTGATTGGGCAGAGATCAACAAAATGATCAAGGTGCACCATTACTGCGTGGGGGATGCCCGCGCGGTGGTGGAGGAATTAATCAAGCACGTGATTCCGCTCGATACCAAGCCTTGGTTGAATCATCTGGAAGGTTATAAAAAGCATTATCCTCTGAAATACAAGATGCAAGGTGGCCTGAAGATGCAGCAGGTGATCGACGAACTGAACACGATGCTTCCCGCCGATGCCATTGTCACCACCGATGTGGGACAACACCAAATGTGGGCGGCCCAGTTCATTAAAACACTCCAACCGAATACCTGGATCAGTTCAGGCGGAGCTGGCACCATGGGCTTCGGGTTTCCGGCGGCTATCGGCGCCCAGTTCGGCAAACCACAGGCGCAGGTGTGGGCCATTGTGGGCGATGGCGGATTCCAGATGACCCTGGCCGAATTATCCACTGCCTGCATCCATAAGCTGCCCGTCAAAATTCTGGTGCTGAACAATCACTACCTTGGCATGGTCCGGCAATGGCAGGAGCTGTTTTATGAGGCCCGCGAAAGCGGTGTTAACCTCGAGGGCAATCCTGACTTTGCCAAACTCGCAGAAGCTTATACCGGGGCCAAGGGGTTGACCCTGAAACGCCCTGCGGATATCCGCAAGATTCTGCAAAAAGCCATGAACTATCACGATGGCCCCTGTGTAATTAACGTCGAATGTACCAAGAGCGAAAACGTGTATCCGATGGTTCCCGCCGGCCGCCCCGTCGCGGATATGATCCTTGAGGCACCCAAAACCCAACTCGATAAACCCATTGGCTCCACGTGAGGCGTAACCCCTTAAACCTGAGGAATAACTATGACAACAAGTCCCATCATGAGTCCGAACGACCAGTCCCCCGCAAGTAAAGCCTCACCGCCCATCCACACCCTGAGTGTGTATGTCGCGAACAATCCGGGCGTTCTGGCAAGGATTGCGCAATGTTTTTCCCGCCGGGGATTCAACATCGAATCGCTGGTGGTTTCCCCCGCCATGGATGGAAAGTTTTCCCGCATGACCATCGGTGCCAGCGGCAACCCGGAAGGCCTGGAGCAAATCATCAAGCAAGTCAGTAAGCTGATCGACGTGCTGCGCTGTGTTGATCACACCGGCGATGATGCCGTCATCAAGGAACTCGTCATGGTGAAGGTGGCCGTCACCCCTTCCGAGCGCGCGGAACTGTTACAGATCGGCGAGCATTTCGGCTGCAAAAATCTAGACATGACCGAAACCTCCATGATCCTCATGTTTACAGGGAAAACAGAGAAAATCGATACGGGTATCCGGATGCTTAAAAAATTCAGGATCATCGAACTGGTTCGTACAGGTAAAATCGTCATGAGTCGGGGAGATGAAGTCTCGTAATTATTCTCTTCCAAATTTACGGGCCAATTCCTTGAAAGACGTATAAATCAAGGTCGGGCGGCCATGAGGGCAGGTGTAGGGCATTTCGGCCGAGGCTAGCGCCACCACCAATTCCTCCACCTCCCTGAGACTCAGGCGATCACGGGCCTTTACAGCGGCCTTGCAGGCCGCCTGGGCAATGGCTTCCTCACGCCAGCGGGTATGGCTCCCCCGCTCTCCCGATGTCTCCAGGTGCCGGGCCATGTCAATCAAAAGCTCCTGGATGTTCATTCCATCCATCCCCTGCGGCAAGGCATCCACCACAAACGTATCACCGCCGAATTCCGAAACGCCTGCCCCCATTTTCTTGATCAGTTCCAGATTTTTTCGCACCACCATCGCATCCCGCGGCTGGAGTTCGACGGTCACAGGAGACAGCAATCCCTGACTCTCCACATTCCCCTGCTCCAACGACTGCATAATCTCTTCAAAAAGCACCCGTTCGTGAGCCGCATGGGGATCCATCACCACATAGCCATCCTCCGTTTCAAGCAACACATAGAGCCCACCAATCTGCCCGATCACCCGACACCAAGTCCAGGGCCCCTTCGGTACAGGCGGTGCCACCACGCCCGTGACTCCAGCCCCCCCCCCTTTCTCACCGGGATGGAGTTGCGGCGGACGGGGCTCAATCGGGGGTAAACGAGGATAGGAAAACACACGCGATGGCGGCAGGTCATCAATTTTAAAAACCGGCAATACCACCTGTTCCTCATGACTGGCAGAGGAATCCGGGGCGATGGCCTTCCCTGCCACAAAAGCCGCGCCCGCCCCTGACAGAGCCGCCCGGATCGTCGCAATAATCGAGTCTCGGACTTCGGAGGGATTGCGGAATCGAACCTCCCGCTTGGTCGGATGCACATTCACATCCACCAACTCGGGCTCCAACTCCAAATACAGGAAAACATAAGGATGCCGTCCCTCGGCAATCAGGGAATGAAAGGCCTCATTAATGGCATAACTGATCACGGGCGCAGTCGCGGGACGACCATTCACAAAAACGTACTGCTCAGTTCGATCCCCCCGGGTCAATTCCGGCAGACTGACAAACCCCGAGAGCTTAACCTCCCCAGAGGTCTTCTCAATGGCACACAATTTAGTCACGATCTCCTTGCCGAACAGATCCCGAATCCGTTCTTGTGGGGAGGCCCCGGCAGCCAGAGACCAGGAGCACCTGCCATCAAGGGTCAGACTCATCCCCACCGCAGGCCAGGCCAGCGCCTGTAACAGGAACATCTGCCGTACATGCACCGTTTCTGTCTGGGGTGAACGCAGGAATTTCCGGCGCACCGGAATATTAAAAAAGAGATCCCGCACTTCAATGGTGGATCCCGGCGGTCCCCCGGCTTCCTTTACATCCAGCAGTTTACCCCCGCTGACAATCAATTCGGTACCCGCCAAGTCAGCATGCCGACGGGTTAGCAGACGGAAACGGGCCACCGATGAGATCGCGGCCAATGCCTCCCCGCGAAAACCTAACGTGTGAATGTGTTCAATGTCGGCCGCGGTAAAAATCTTACTGGTAGCATGGCGCTCGATGGAAAGCAACGCATCATCCCGATTCATGCCGGAACCATTATCGGCAACCGAGACCAGCCGGGTTCCACCTGAAACGATTTCCACATCAATTTGCGTGGCCCCGGCATCAATGGAATTTTCGAGGATTTCTTTGAGAATCGAAGCGGGGCGCTCGACCACTTCCCCGGCCGCTATTTTATTCGCGACATCGGTTGGAAGCAGTCGTATGTGCCCGCCATCACTCATCGGGGTCAAATGACGTCCACAACCACGTCATCAGACTTCGTGGCGGAGGGAGCGGCCTTTTCCTCAACATGTTTGAAGGTCGGGAGATAGCGATAATAGACCTCCAGCATCAGGCAGCAAAGCGCGGTGGTATAAACGGCACCTCCATGATCACCGCCCTCCCAATGGCCCATCGTTCCTTCCACAACTTGATTCTGAACTAACGCTTTGGTGAATCTAGGATTCCAGGAATCCCAGTCCTTGCCACCCTTTTGAAACTTCGCCTGAGTGGCATAATACCAAGTATAGACTGGTTGTGTGGCCCCCTTCGCCACCGCCGCCACCGGTTTTTCTCCATCTTTTGCCACGGCAGCCCCAGCCCACATACAAGGCAATTCCTCAATAAACTTCAATGCTGTCTTCACCTGAGGAGCGTTGGGTTTACCCATCAGTTGCAAACACAAGGTACCCGCCGACGTCATACTGGGTGTGGAAGAGGGGCTGGCATATCCAAATCCGCCACCTTTGGGGTCGTAGGCGATATTCATAATGAAATCCATACCTTTTTTGATGGCATCCTCCAATTTGGGGCTACTACAACCCGCCATCCTAGCCGCTTTCAAAGCCTGAAACTGCCAGCCCGCCACCGATAAATCCCAACGTTCCCCTTTTTTATAAACATAGTCATAGCCACCACCCGGTTGCTGCCCTTCAATAATGATATCAATGCCCTTGTCCATCGCTTCCTTCAAGGCCATGATTTTAGTCAAACCGAAGCCTTCACTGATCGCGTAGGTACAGATGGCATGTTCATAAGAATTCGCAGAAAAGGCGCCACTAACCTGCTGCTTGGACACAATATACTTCATCGCCCTTTCAACAGTCTGCCCGAATTCAGTTGAAGCGGGAGTTTCACCGTGGGCAAGAAAAGCCAGCAACGCCAGTCCAGAGAAGGCAAGCGGATAACCATCTTTTTTGTCCCAAGATCCATTTTCGGACTGATTGGCTTTAAACCAACGCAAGGCGCGCAACACCGCATCTTCACCGCGTGAGGAACCGCCGAAGGCACTCAAC
>Ga0118677_10001641_pt1 | contig 46795 bp, 39 predicted proteins | sample AliMusrvi5mmetaG_FD_86154 | JGI IMG/M metagenome (GOLD analysis project Ga0118677, IMG submission 86154) | reverse complement strand
GCTGCGAATAGTCGGCATGAACAAGGGCATTGATGACGGCTTCACGCAGGATGCCCAGCGGAATGCTCCAAACATCTTTGCGGCGTACTTCTGTTAAATCAGCGCCACGAAACGCATGTTTTTTTAAAAACAGCATGATTTCATCGACAGCTTTAGGTAATGGTGAATGGATTTCAATGTGATCAAAAATATCCAGTTTCTCGGTACCCAAAAATCGCTCGCATTGTATCCATGCATCAGCAAAATATAGGCTACGTTGTCACACCACCTTTGGTGGGAACTCGTCGCCCCTGATAATGGTTAAGCAAGCGTAAGGTAAGTAAACTCTGCTCATCCAAGTGTCGTTCATTACCAAACAACGCTTGCGCTGCGGATAAATCTAAATCATCGACTGATAACTCAGGCATAGGCATTTCATCAAAAGCGATGCCATCAACATAACATTTTAATTTTGAAGTCTTAGCTGCTTCTGGTTGTTCTAGCAACGTTTCTAGGGTGAGAGTCATGTTTTTAGAAGCTCTGCTTTCATCGAGACTTGTTTCTTAAAAAGATTCTTAGAGAGTTAGACTAGTAAAAGTGGTTTTCAAATGAATATCACTAACGTCTATTTTATTGATACTTATGGAAATTTCAACTTACCCTGTTCCTAAATCAGGAGCAAGGGCAAGATAAATTATTCCTAAATGCGGCTACAAGTTAGCATATAGACCGGAGATACTCCTAGTCGCTAACATAGAATCGATTCTATCTTATTGATTATTAAAATACAACTGGTGCTTATAAAACCAGCTTGCTTGAAACCTGATCAATCAGAGTGCGGCGGGCATATTGGGCGAATTTTTTTAGTTTTGCGGTATCCATTAGATGCTTCCTTTGTTTGTGCTATTAATCATTCGCGTTATTTTTAAGCAACAGCCCTTTTGGGGTTAGCCGATACTGTTGTTTTTTACTTCGTGGTGTTTCAGGCAGTGTTCGTTCCAAAAACCTAGCATCAAGAAGGTGCTCAAGCGCCTTTTTAAAATTGCCTGTACGCGTTTTATAGCCAAGTTTCTGCAAAATATCTTGTGTGTTTTTTGGACATTCCAAACAAGCCTGTAAAATCTTTCGTTCAACTTCTGTTAACGCCTCATGGGCTTCATCATGGGCCTCTTGATGGGCCTTAACGGATTTGGCGTTATCTGATTGTATTGAGGCTTGCGTGTAATCAGGATATTTAATAATGATTTTAAAGATATCACCCTCAATTAGCTCCGGATCAGCACCGCCATAAATCTTGCCATATTTCATCAATTTGCGCATACCGGATCCCAACTCTTCGGCGCGACCGATTTGACGAAAGAATTTTGCGATGACCGGATTCTTGGGAAAGGGCGTAAACGTTGCCGGATTAAGCAATCCGAAGCCGTGCGGTTTATTACTATTTTCGGTGCGCACTTGATCCCGTTCAATAATTAACTTGGCCGGAAAAGCATTCATATATTCGCGATGAATCAGAATATTGGAAGCCAATTCACGAAACATGGCATCACGTATACTAATACGGGTATCGCCTTCCAGATAGAAGGGATCAGGCAAATGTTTAGCAACAAAAGCCATGATCCGTTCATAACTTTCAATCAAATTAGTATCGACAAAATCCCTGTCATCATAACGATCAAGATCGACCTTGCGTAAAATCAAATCGGTTCGATGATGAGGTACCGCAGTTAAAATCAACTGGTCATTTCCGAGAAGCAAAATGCCAGCCAGCGTAAGGCCACTTTTTCCTGTTTCTGGATCGGTCTGAAAAAGCTGGGCACTCTTCAATAATTCCAGGTCATCCATATCACCCCAAGGATGATCTTTTTGCCGAAGTGTCGCAATTTTTCGACATCTGGCAATCAAATCTATACGTAAATCTGATAAACCTGCATGGGGATATAACTTGTTTTCCGAGTAGGTTGCTGTCTTACGATGGTATAAATCCGCAACTTGCCGAGTATGGTCGGTAATATCAAAGTCACCGTCTTCATTGCGATCATAGATACGACCATTACACCGATGGACCTGCGAACTCTCGGGCACATAAATACGAAGAATTATTTTTTCGTCAATCTCAACGTCTTCCACGCTCAGATAAGCCGGTGGATTTATTTTTTGTGCATTATTAATGGCCGTGACAAAATCTTTCTTAATCTGCGCTATAGCATCCGGATCTATTCCCATAACGTCACCATTATCATTTACACCCAGCAATAAAGTGCCGCCATGCCGATTTAAAAAGGCGCACACTGTCTCATAGACATCCTTGTTAAGTTGGTTGCGACATTTTTTGAACTCCATCATCAGGCCTTCGCCTTGATGAATCAGTTCAATCAACTGACTTTGATTTATATTCATACGTAAGCCTATATTTGAATTCGCTTACCTTTACTGATTTCCACCAACAAAACTACACGCATGGCATTCAGATAACTATCTACATCGGCCGCATCAGCAAGCCAGGCTTTATCAAAATTAACACGAACGGATCGACTAGGAATATATTCAATTCGAGGTTCTAATTTAATCTCGGTTTTTTGGGTGCCAGCAGCAGGCTCTTTGATTTTACTATCGTCGTTTTGATCGTTTGGCTGAGTAGGTAGGGGCTGTGCCCAGGACGTCATTTTTGATAGTAAACGTTGATAATCCGTTTCCTCGAAGCGTCTCAAGGTATCACGTATAACGGCTATCAGTTTTTGCCGCTCTACCGTTTGGGTAAACTCATTAAACGGCTGTGAAATTTGCTCTTGTTGCTCCGCTGATAATGCTGTGTACTCTGCCATACCGCATAAGCGTTCTTGTAGTGAAAAAGCTGCGGCTTTGGCTAGATTTATTTCTGCGTCTATCTGCAAAGTAACCTTGACTTGTAACGTATCAACCAGCAGTTTGACTTGTTGCATCCGGTTATTCTTGAAACACTCTGGGTCTGCCAGTACCTCAATTATTTGAGGGGAATCATCACTTTCTAAATAAGAAAAGTTGGCGTCTTGGGCCAAAACAAATTGCCTGGCACTGTCAAATATACCTTTCTGGGGGCCATTCATAAACTTGCGTACAGGATCAATGATATTTTCTTTAAAATCCAGTAACTCGTCTTTCAAGCGTAAAAAGTCGGTTAAGTACCAAGCATAAGGTTTACCACTTAGAGCGGTTAACTTCTCTATGACAGGGGTTAAGGCTTTTAAAAAAGGGTAAAGCGCTGCTTGAGACGCTAAGGGGCTAATTTGATTGATCAGTAATTGTAGTGCTTCGCCGGCTTCTTTCCCCAATGCCTTTGCTTCATTAGCGCGTGGCTGTGAGTCGAAGAAGTCTTCATAAAACTCTTTGAGATTACGCACTTGTGAACCAGTAAAATCAACCTGTGGTTCTAGTACGATATTGCTTTGTTCTCGAGTGTTACGTAGTGTTCGCTCTAACTCATCTTCTTCAAGAATATTGCCGTCGGTTCTTACCTCTACCTTACCTCTTGCACATAAGTTAGCAAGAATGCAAAGCACGGCAGCATAATACCAACCATAAGGCTTACTCTCGAATTTCTCCAGCAAACCTTTTAAAGTAGTGCGAATACCACTTCGATTATTACTTTGTATAAACGCCAGTAATTCCTGTTCTGATTCTGCTAATGGAGTGGCTTCGTTACCAAATAAACTATCTTGCGAATGCTTGAGGCACTTGGCAACATCATTTTCTGTATAAGTAATTCCGCGTAACATCCGTAAATTGGGATAAGCTCGTGTAATAAGCTCATGAAATCCGCGATTGATTCGGGTTTGTGGATCGTCACCACCAACTTCTATTTCACTGCCTGCCACATAAAGCCTGGCTTTGCCTAACAAGGTTTGTGTGCGTTGCTGTAGCTCGGCATAACGTTCTCTATTTTGAAAACCCTTATCGGCAAGAATGCGTTTAATAGCTTCTTGTTGTGTTATTTGAATGTTTTGACGAATGTATTTTTCGGTGCGTTTATACATCAAAATATCACGCACCAGACGCTCATCTTGAGTCATAACCACCAATAATTCATCCCGACCAAAAGAATGCATAAGCAGCGAACTTTGGTTATCAGAAAATTCATGAAAAGGGCTAATCACATGAATGGTTAATTCATAGTCACGTCCCTGTAAGCGCTCATCCAGTTTTCTTGAAAAGGCATAATCCTGTCCATTATCATCGTATCGAATTTTTTTATTCTTGATGACATGCTCAAAAACAATTTTTTCTAGTTCAGCGGCAACTTCAATTGATTCTACCTCAGTATTTTTAATTTCTTCCTCAACATCTTTTTCTTCATCGGTTAGGTAATCATAAAAATCACCATTACGCTGAATATAGGTCTGTTGTTCCAACAAATTAAGCGCCTCTTCGACGTTCTTGCGCAATTGTGGTAGATCTTGACTAAAACCATCCAACATCAATACGCAGAGATTACGTAAAGTCGGTTTAAATTCCTTAACGTATTTGATTAAAAAAAGTGTTTTTAGCAATCGAATGGCAAAAGGACTGTCTAGGTGTTTCTCAGATTGTAAAATAGCCCTCTGGATGTTGGTTTTTAAGGCCGTGCGTATACCTTCAAACATCAAATCAAAGGTTGCAAGTTGGCCAATCTCATGACTACCAATTTGGATAGCTACTTGTTGAAAAACCCCCAGCATTGACCTCTCACCTACCGAACTATTTTTACCTTCAAATGCATTATGTTGCGACAGATTAGCAATAGCCGCCTGAAATAAGGCAAACTGATACGGAATAAAAGGATAGCTGTGCACAAAATGCTCGCGATCCTGAAAGTTACGATAGGTTTGGGAGCCGTCAGCAAAATCAAACAATGTTTTAAAATTGTTAACTTCATTATGATAAACATCACTTAGTAACAGTACACCCTCATCATTTTTCAACAGCAATCGTTTTTGTATGACTTCAGCTACATCAGAGCTGGTCAATTTCATACGATTTTTGAATCGATCCTGGATCTTGGTAAAATCGTTACCCTGTTGGTGACTCATTTCACCGACTATGGTATTCATATCTTCTTGCGCCGTAACAATAACCCAAGCTCGCCCGTTGCATTTGGTGGCAAGACTTTCAGCAATTGTTTGCAAGTTAGTCATTAATTTTACGTTTTCTGCTATGTACTGCCCGACCTCATCAACAAAGAAGTTCAATCTAAAATCAGGGGCTTGTCGGTCAATATAAGCTTTAACTTGATCTGCAAAATCTTCAATTGAAACTTTGTATTGGTTTCTGTATTTGTCGAGTATGCCTAAGGCTGTTGTTTCTGGATCACCAGTTACATTGGAATAGGCTTTTGCAATACTGGGGCCCTCTAGAAGCGCTTGTTCGCGTCCTTTATACCAGTCTTTTCCTGCCAAAGATTGGTAAGCCACTTTAAAAGGTTCATATAAGCTTCGACTATCTAAGTCCCGTTCAAATTGGGCAATATGACCCTGTTTGCCATAATAACCGCAGCGCTCATCAAATACTTTTACAAAAACAGCCAATAGTGCATCAATTTGGGTTTTACTGATCACGTCCGCTTTTTGATCAATGTTAAACAGAATACTATTTGAAGGTAAGGCGACGGCTCGCTTAAGATCGCCTCTAAGAATTTCATTATCAACACATTTAGGCAGGAATAAATCGATAGCAATCACGCCATCAATTTCGCGATTTTCTAGCAACAGAGCCAACATCTTCAAAAGATGTGATTTACCCGAACCAAAGAAACCGGAAATCCAAACACCATTAGCGCCTTCATAATTATTGTAAGCATCCAAAAATGATTCCAGACGTTGCTCAACCTCATTGGTCAATACGTATTCTTCAATTTCAATACGAAGACTAGCTTCATCATCGGCCTTAATAACCCCTTCAATCGGGCGATCAACTGGTTTTTTAAAAATGCTCTTAAGTGTTATCACGTAATCCTCGTTTAGGCTTCGCAGTGAAAAATGTTGAACGCTCGGTAATATTTGTCATCATGTAATCTCTTAAAAAGATCAAGTGATGCACCTGTCGCTAGTGTATGTGTATAAGTACCTGGGAAAAACATGAGCGTAGGCTTTTCTTTAGCGGTACTTTGTAAGTTATTGAGCACATGATGCGAACGTATAATAGGGAAAATCTCACCCACACCAGTCAAAAACAGCATTTCAAATTCGTTGTTTTTGAGCTTGTCAGCTATCGCAGGCACTAAGTTAGCTTCAGGATCCAGTACCCCTTGCAGCAATTCTTTAAGCTCATCTTTTGAGACAGTTGGTTCTATTTCAAGAATTTGCTCCCAAATACCTCGTTCTTTAAGTATTTCAATGGAGAGGTCATATAAATTGATTTCCAGCACTCTAATGCCAGATTGTTCAAGTCGATTAACCAGTTGTTTTTCAAGTCTGACGACTTCAACCGAAATGCTGGCGTCAAATGGGCAGATAAAAAAAGGAACCTCGTTACCCAAGCCTTCTTTTTGCAGAAATCTTTGTCCGGAAAGTACATTCAATAAATGATTGAAGCTGGTTTGTATGTTGCTGGACGTTATACTCGAAGTCACGCGATAAATCCTTGCAAATCAGATTCAAACATAGGGAAAAATAAAAGATCTTGACGCTGATGTTTTACTATCACCTGCACAAGTCGTGAACTCAATAAGGCAGCATTGATAATGTTATTAACTGTTAATAACTCGGCTTCCCGTAACATTTTAAACAAAACCTGACGCAATTTACTTCTGGTTGAAGGCTGTATGGAATCAATTTCTGAATGCGATTCTGATTTTTTATGAATAAAGGCTTCAAAGTCTTCGTTGTTTAGATCCACTTTAAGACTTATAAAACGCTCTCGAATAACTTCAACTGCAAAATCACCGATAAACGTGTAACGGCGACATATAGCCACCCACAAAAGATAAGCTTGTTCTTGAGATGTACCATTAACTAATAACTCAAGCTCTTGAACCGATAACGTTTTTAGTCGTGAAATAATCTCACTACAGAAGCGTTTCGACGTGTTTTGAGTTCTCGCTTGTAACAAGTTGTCTGCAATCACAGTATTTCTTACTGCATTCCAATCTTTAATATCAACAAACAGCGCTGCAAGCATTACCGATTCACGGCAAAATAGAGTTCCTGTCGTAAATGACATGCTGTACCTATCATTTTTCATGAATATTTTTATCCTGTTCGATGGATCAGCAGCACCAGCAATGATTTATAAAAAATGTCATTACTAACCACCAAGGTATACACATATTTCATTAATAGGTAACCACCGACCTCCCATTTCAGGCATTGTTTAAATTCCTGAAATTTAGATTGGTAATTATACTTATAACGTCACATTACATTAAAAATGGAACATAGGGTGATTTCTTTCATATTCGCACATTAGAAGAGAATATCCATCAAGTAAGTTGATCATTACCTATTACAGGGATTATACAGGAAAGGTAGATTTAACTAAGCAGCGGCACTCCTTAGGTTCATGTGCAATGTATCTGTTAAAAGATCAAGTTACTAAGTTAGCTTTTAACTGGTGAGTCGCTTGATAGCTGATGATTTCTGAAAATGCAGCATGAGGGTATGATTGTGTTATATAGCAAAAGGTTTATTTTGATTGTTAAATAGTATCATTCAGTCTAAACCAGTTAATTTTGAATCATTATTCCAAGCCATAAAAGCTATGACAGTACCGCGAACTCCGGCGTGGGTCTGGTTAATTACTGCTGGCTATCGATTGCCGGCTAAATATGTAATCCATACTGTCGGCCCTGTCTGGGATGGTGGAGATTATGGCGAGCCAATGTTACTTAAGAGTTGTTATGAGAAGTCATTTAATCTGATGCTGCAATATAAATGTAAAACTATTGCGTTTCCATCTATAAGTACCGGAGTGTATGGTTATCCAATTGAAGAAGCTGCGTCAATTGCTGTGGCTACTGTTACTGCCAGACTAAAAGATACTCCTGAAATAGAGCAAGTTATCTTTTGCTGCTTTTCTGATTACGACTTGGATATTTACAATGAAATATTGAATGGGTCGAGTTTGCTTATTTAACATCAAAGAATACAGGCATTAGAAAAATAGGTCATTCTCGAGTGATATGAGGTGGAATGGCCTAGAGGTGTTTTGGTTAAATGACTTACAACAAAAAATCTTAAGCGTTTTTGTGCGATGCTTTTTGATGTTTACTAGCAGACGTTTCGTTACGCATGGCGACTAGACCTTTTAATATAACAGGTTCGCGATCAGGAAACTGTGCCACTAAGCGTAACTCGCCACCCATGGCTTTAATGTAACTGCCTAGGGTTGAGATTAATAAATCACTTCTTTTTTCAAGTCGAGAGATGCTTTCTTGTCCGACACCTAGGGTTTCGGCCATGCGCTCTTGGGTCAGTGATAAGGCTAGTCTTAAGTCACGCAGTGTTTTTTCTTCGGCAATTAATTCGGCTGTCATCAGCGCTATTTGTTGCTGTCTTTCTGGTGATAATCCCGCCATTTTTTCTTTTAATGCAATAGCCATTGTTTATTTCCTTGCCTGTTTAAGACTTAAAATATGTTCATCAAATCGATCATCTGCTTTTTGGATGAGTTGCCGATAAAATCGTTTTTCGCCACCGCCAGATTTGTCGCCACCGACTAAGATAATGGCTTCTCGGTTTGGGTCAAATGCGAATGCAAACCGCCATACACCGTTATCCGCATCAAACCGGATTTCTTTCATGTTGGTATGTCGTGAGCCTTTTAATGTATCGACTCTTGGGCGACCTAAACTGGAACCAAATTGTTCTAATAGACCGGCATGTGCCAATAAACCGTTTTGTACGGCTTCGGGTAGTTGGTCAAATTCGCCGCTAAAGGCATCGTGAAAAGTATAGTCCAAGTCATGTGTGGATTATGACCTTCTAGTCATATGTCGTCAAGTGCATATTATATGGGTCGGAATTTAAGGATAGTTAAGAGAGTTATTACCTAATGTTTATTTAAATAGGCATCGCAATAATAGGTGGCAACTATCCAATTTAAGAGCACAGATCAAAACTTTAACATCTTCATACGACAAATTATGACTTATTGAAAAAACTAAGGCTTGGGACTAGTTACTACCTAATTAATCAATTACAGTATTTTAAAAACTTGTAAAAAATGGCTATGAAGTCAAATCGTCACAAAAAGGTACTCTAGAAAACTTAGAGCGACAACGAGATTTTAGTTTAATCAAGCACATGACGTTGACCATCAAGTAACGACAAACTGTGAAATTGACGCCCAATATGCCCATCAGAAGTATGCACTTTGCTCAACAAGTAAACTATCTGGTATTTTTATATCAAGAGGTAATGCTTTTATTTGATTCCAACATTCTTCTTGCTTATGCCATGCACCTCGAGTGAAATATCCTTCTTTAGGCAAAAGTAGAAATTGTTGAATTTCTCTAGCAGTAATATTAATAATCTCCTCCAATTCATTTGGGGCAGATTGGCTATTCCATATTTGATCAAAATCTAATGATTTACGCGTCTTACTGACTAAATAAGATACATAAGCGATGGTGTAAGCAAGTGTATGATTTATGCTATGTCCTATGTACCACTCGTTTTTTAATATGATGTCTTCTACATATTTACGTAATATGAGTTTTGCTACCGCTCTTTTAAAATAAACTTCGTTTATTGCTAATTTATTTTTTTCCAATGCATCAGCAAGGTAATGAGCAAAAACACTTTTGCCCAATATTGAATAATCAATTGCGATAAAGGGTTCTTGTAACCAGGCTAGTTCATTTCGAGCCAAATCAGAAGTATTAAACATTTGCTCTTTTGGGTTTTCTACATCAAATTGACGCTGTTCTGCGACCGTTAAATTAACGCGCGAAGCAAGATATTCACCCATAACACTTTCATAAAACCAATAGCTTGGCGTTTGTGAATTTTCAACTAGAGGCGTGCTTAGTGTGGATGAATATTTTTTGAAGTCTTCTTGAAATGTACTGTTTAAATAGAATTCTGATGCTTTAGTGTAATCTGCTACACCACTATACTCAGCACGTATTTTTACAGACTCTTCAAATTTATTATTTTTTATGTTGACGATAGTGACCTGTTTACCGGTTTTCTTTGCATGTTTAATAGTAGAAAGCGTTCCATAGGATTCGCCATTCCAAAATGCAACAACGGCATCAGAATGATCAACAATAACTTTATTACGCAAAATACCCGCATGAAGGCCCAGCTTCCAATCGGGCTTATGAACCTCCACGGGGATATTATGTTCACGTCCATATTGCTCGGCTAATAGATCAGCGCCTTTAGCACCACCCGAAACAATCTTTTCTATATCAAACTTATTCATTTCAGTCTTCAAGACCTCATAGTCGTTGAAATCTCGACTGCCTACAATTGCAATAACACTCATAACCGTTATTTACCTTAAGTTTAAATTGATAACAAATAGAGACCTTTGTACGATGGTTTTTTATAAGCCCAACAATGGCTCAAAGGTGATTTTTTAAATCATTTTACAAAAATAATAACTAAATACTGTTTATTTAGCTCAGATTGACGGGGTTATACCCGCCAATCTGCTAAAGAGCACCTAACATTTTCGATCTTTAGCATTGGTTTTTATTCGCTCATGTGTATTAGGACAGCATATTAGCGATTTTTATATGATCAACTTTGACGCTGTTTGACATGACCGACTAACGAATCATCATCTGCAATGGCAATTATGGATAACATAATCTTACTTAAGCTCATTAAGCTCAACACGCAAACAGCCGCCAGTAATGGCAAAGTGCACCCAACAACCTATCACTGGTTTTTTAGTAATCGTTTCAACCGCTGATTTATACAAGGCTAACTGGCCAGAATATTTCAGAGCATTTTGCTCCCATTCTACTTGCGACATAGGGTTGGATTTATGATCTACAATTATGTAACCTTGCTCAGTTTCAATTAGTACATCAATCCAACCAGTCGCCATTTGTTGATTAGGTAAGCGATACTCAATCGGATATTCAACATTAATATGCTTGGCACCACATTGCTGGGTAAACTTATTAAAGCGCTCCAAACATAATAAGGCATCATCCACACTAATATGCTGGGTTACTGCATAACGACTCAATACTTTTTCGGCTAATATCCGTGGATCTTCGGGGTGATTAATCACATAAGTGGCAATTAACGCATGAATTGCTTCACCTAAATGCGTCATATCTGGCGTACCTTTTAAACTAATTCTCTCACCTAAATTAATCACTTCAGCAATTTTTGCCGACTCCAGCGCTGGCTGATAAGACGGTGATATATTTGCGGCTTGTTTAGTCTCTTTTCCACTAGCACCTGAACTTGCTTGAACATTAAACCAATGAGGTGCCACAATTTCCGCACTAACAAAGTTTGGTGCACCATCATGCTGTAGCGCTTTAAAAAGTACTGGGATTTCGCCTTCCACTTCGGATAACTTTACGGCTTTAATCTCTTCAGAATTAGGTAAAGGTAATGTCCAATCTTCCGCTCCATCTTTTGGCTTTAAGCTATTTAACCATGCTCCGTTCTGATTTTCTAAAGCGATAATTAAACAATCTCGAGGACGCGTAAAACTCACATACAATAAGCGTTTAACTTCTTCTTCAGCTCGCTGACTCTCTTTTACACCCGCATCCGAATTTTCAACGGCTTCTTTAAAAGCAATTCCTTTTTCTTGGCTTGCAAAAGGAAACAAGCGAAATTCAATATTTCTACCTGATAAAGGCCGAGTAATATCAAAACCCTGAGCATTCTCTCTTACCATTACCCCCCAGAGATTATTTCTAATCTTACTCTCCAGATCCAAAGCAATTACAATGGGCCATTCCAAGCCTTTTGCGCCATGATGCGTTAATAATTTAACCGCATTGGACTGAACACTTTCTGCCTGATCATCACTTTTGTCTTTGTGTAATTGTTCAAACCAAAACAATAGTCCGATGACTGTCGCTGCAAGTCCTTGGTTTTTACATTGCTGCTCATAGTCTTCTGCAAAAGCTAACATTTGCTCAATATTTAATAAACGTTGTTTTGCTATATCAGCATTAGCATCCCACCTTAATATGGCCTGATTGATATCTGCGGACAAAATTGCCTGACGCATTAACTCTAGCGGCGTTAAATATTTCAGACGCGCTCTTTGGCTGGCCAAGGCATTTAATATAGGAATATCACTCCCCCACACGGCATTATTTTCTTGCTTAGCTAAAAATTCAAAACGACCTTGCAACCATTCTTCTGGTGATTGACCTTGAGTTAAGCAAATAATCTCCGCAATTGCTAAATCATCTTTACGATCAACTAAAAAGCGAATCGCAGCTAATACTAAAGCAGCTTCTGGCGTTGCCAATAAACCTTTTTGGCTACGACTCATTGGAATATTAAAACTCGAAAAAGCCTTTGCCGTATTTTCTAAATGATCATTAGTACCACTTAATACCGCCACATCCCCATAATGGGCAGCGCGCATTTTACCGGTTGTTTTATCTATAATTTGATAACCAGAGGTAATTAACTCCTTTAGACCTAGTGCTAAAGCGGATGCACGTAGTCCAGCATTTCTACCTTCTAGTTTCCAATGCAAAATAGCCGGCTCTGCATGGGATGCAACATTAGGTCTCGGTTTTAAGGCTACACGCTCTTCAGCTAAAACATGCGCAAGCGTGGGTACAAAAACCGAATTTACATAAGACACTAACTCAGGTCTAGATCGCCAGGAAGTATCAAGAATTTCTGTTTTACCGCCGTTATTGTCTAAAGACTTTAAGACAGATCCCATTAAAACCGGATCAGAGCCTCTAAAACCATAAATGGCTTGTTTAACATCTCCTACCCACACTACACGTTTAGCTAACTTAGCTAAACGTAAAAACAAGGCTAACTGTAATGGACTAGTATCTTGGAACTCATCAACCATTAGTAAATCAACTTCATCTTTCAACACAGCTTGTACTGATGTTTGATCTAATAGTTTATATAACAGATGCTCTTGATCGGTAAAATCCATTAAACCGCGTACTTTCTTTTCGTCTTGATACTGTTGTAACGCAGTCACCGTTATATCGAATAACAACTCATAATAGCGTGAGATATCAGTACGTAATTTTGGATGTGCGTCAAAACTAGCCGCTACTAAACGCACAGCATCCGATGCTGGCAAACAGGCCTTTTTTGCCTCTTCTTTTGATAGTTTGACCCATGAAGACCAAGGCAAATCGCGTTCCTTTAAAGAAATTTTTTCACCTTTAATTAAGTCCAAGTAATCTTTAGTTCCTTTTGTTTTATCCTTACCATCAATAATTGCCTTTTCAATAAAAGAAATTGCTGATCCCAAAGCTTTTTCAAGTTCTGCATCTAAGTTTTTATCACTCGCTTCAGGCAAGTACTTTAATATTTCTTCTAGACTGCTCTGACCATCCGCTCTAATTTGTTCAATTGGCAAATCATTAGCGCGCACTGCATCTACCAGTTTTTTTACCACAACACTCCATTCATGTGGTCCTTTACCGTCTCCAAATAGAACCGCTAAGTCATTTAATTCTTGTACGGTTTCTGAAGTTGATATCGCTTCAAAAGAGCGGTTAAAGAGATGTTTAGACTCAACTTCTTCTATTACTTTGAGATTAGGTGATAAACCCGCTTCAAAAGCGAAGCGATTTAATAACTGCCCACAGACACTATTAACAGTACCTAATAAAGCCAATTCCATTTGATTGGCAATATAGCTATAACCACGCTCGTTTAAACGCTGCCTAACACGCTCACGTAACTCATTAGCGGCTAAATTAGTAAAGGTGGTGCCAATAATACCTGAGGGTTTGGCAGCATCTTGTCCAGTTAAAATCTGTTCCAACTCACTGGCTAAACGAAAAGTTTTACCACTCCCTGCACCGGCACTTATAAACGTAATATTTTCCATTATTGCGCGCCTCCAAAACCCATTAGTACTTTAAAATCATTAAAACCATCGTTAGTTTTAGGTATCTCCAAGGCATCCTCACCTGGATTTGAATCAACATCATCAGGCTTTGTGCCAATCACTGTTAACTCAATACGGCCTTGGTCAAATTGCTTCCTACGCCAATCGTAGGTTTTATGCATTTTCTCCCATATAACCCCGTAACTTTCAGCTTCAGCATCATCATTACTTGCCACCCAAGCATTAGGAAAATAATTTGTGTTTTGCGCCAACATAATGCCTTTATCAATCACAAAATAAGCCACCGCAGACCAACTTTTTGTTGTACTTAATTTATGGCGCATATAAGCATAGGTCACTAATTGCACATGTTTATTTTCTTTCAAGCTTTCTCGACGGTATTTAGTACCACCCCACTTAATATCAATAACAGCTTCTGCACCTTCCGCATTTAACACAGTCATATCGATTGAACCTGAGATTTTACCGCCCCAGAAATCAGTTTCTTGTTTAAACTCCATCTGAATATGCATAACGTTAGCCGCACGCAATTGTTTGATTAAGGCATGCAAAGATTTTCTAGTTGTAGCAATAAATTGTTCTTTTTCTGCCATACGACCGCGTTGCAATAAAACAGCTCCCTCTTCTGCTAACAACTGTATTATGCGAGCATCAAACCATGCATTAACAGGCACCTCATCAAACTGAGAACTTTTCACATCACCGCTATGAGCTTTAAAAAATTCCTCATAAAGATGATGCACTAAATTACCCTTTAACGTATTTCCATCACTTAAAGACTGTAAGGTACCGGCTTTTAACGTCGCTTTATATTTTAAAATCCACTGATAAGGGCTATAAAACAAGGCCTCTAAACTAGAATAAGATTCTTCATCTCTTGGTGTTAGATACTCGTTCGAAGGTAATTTCCACCAACGCATTAAGGGCGTCAATGGTTGTAGAGTGACTGGAGTCGTCGTTAATGGCGCTAATACATTTAATTCCAAGCCTTCAATAACTGCGTCTTCTAAATTAATTTCTTGCCAATTATCTAAACAACTAGACAACTGATCCCATAAAGAATGATGTACTTGATCAGTTTCATGCACTACCAAAATAAAACGTTCTTGTGCCGCTAAAATTGGTTTTAAAGATTGCGCCGCCATTAATTGCAAAGCTTTATCTAAATCAGCCAATAAAACCCCTTGCTCTATTAATTGCTGACGCTCTTGACCTGACCAAGGATAATTAATCGGTGCAGAATCTGCTTTTAAATCCCACCAAATAATATAATCACTCGATTGATAAAAACTTGCTGGTTGCTGAGTACCGAACAACCAAGGAACTTGATTAGGAATAGATTCAGCAAATCTATCGACAATACTCGTCCCCGTACTAGTTAACTGTGTCACCAAATAACTTAATTGTTCTTGCTTAATAACGCTCACGTCATCGTCTAAAAAAGCACTTAATGCCGCATCAAGTTCTTTAGTCTGGCCTAAGGCCACTGAATATAAAACAGACATAGCAGGATCATTAATAGCTGCAGTTTGTTGCGCTAACCACTGCTTGACTCTTAAGATACGTTTTCTTGCAACAGCAATAGGTAAACCCTGTTCTGGCAAATAACGCTCAGTAGAAAACCAATATTTAAGATTTGCACGTAATTTATTAAAACGTTTTTGATTAAAATCCTCTCGCTCTCCCTCTTTAGCTAATATATCAGTCAATTTAGCTTCCCACTCTTCACTACCAATACCTGGTTTACTGGCTACAACCTTAGCTAATTGGAAACGAATTTCAGCGGGAATAATACCCATCGGATGTGTTAAAAATTGTAACAACGCTTGTACGTTTAAAGGTGCCCAAAGAAGCTCTAAACTAATGGGTAAAACTTGTAAGACCGGACGTAATGGTGATAAACGCTCAAAACCTAAGCGAGGCAAATCCACGACAGCTAAGGCATCATCTAATTGCAAACCTTCATCAGACGCCAATATAACCACTGCGCTATTCTTAATCTGCGAAGCAGATTTAGCCAAACACTCACTTACCACCTGTGCAGACAAAGCCTTTGATTTGGCTTTTAACACTACAAAACTATTATCATTTCCCAGCAACATTGTTTTAATAATAGAGCCATCTGCATCTTTGGGTAAATTTTCTGCCAACAATTGTTTTAACGTGTTTTGCACCACACTTAAATCATTATTATGAACACTACCTGTTAAGGAAACAGACTGATCTACCAACTTAAATTGTTGCAAAACCGCTTGCCAAAGTGGTGAAAAATTAGCCGAATCATCTAACAGTACAACTTCTTCTACTTGTGTACTTTGCGTTTCTAAAGCAGATAAAACGAGCTGTAATCTTTGACCATAACCTAAGCTAACTTTATCAATAGCCATCGTCTCAACCGCTGCCAAATCTTGCAAACGAGCAGACACCGATCCTGAGAATTTTCCAGACCAACCCGCTTCATATAAAGTATCACGCCAAGCCAACAATGTTTTGGCGACATTAAACTGATCAACTACAAAGGACGCACTATAAAAACGATTGGAATTATCAGCGGCTTTTAAACAACTCAGATATTGAATAATACGTGCGGTGGGCGATTCTAAAGACGTAGGCATACCGCATTGAGTTTCTAAAATAGACAAAAAGCCCTTAGGGCCTACTGTTTTCTCACCGATTGAGGAAACGGTAATCGTTGTTTTTTTACTATCTAAACCTAAACCAAGCGTAATCTTCATATAAGTCATCCGTTGTAGTTTTTGTAGTATAAAAATGTAAGTATTTATATTAGTGCTAAATATAACAGAGGATTGCGACAAATTAGGTCGTTTGAAAAACTTTAATTTATTACCTATCCTTTTGCGGGCGTGTGGCATCCCAAGAATCAAGTAAGAAGTTGGGGAATGAACCAGTTTCAGTTATGCAATCTACGTCAGATACTATTTGAGGTTTGTAGTGATACCTCCCTGATTCATTTTCAGCAAATCGCTTTCTCCCAAAAAGTCCGCAAACGGTCGTTTTTCAAGCATATAAAAAGAGTGAACCTTCAGTAGACTCGCGTCATTATCCATGATGCTGGTCTACCCATGCTGAACCTTAAGATACATAGCGACTATCAATCGTCGAACCAAGACGTTGCCAATGCATACCGTATTCGTCGTATACGACAAACAAACAAAGCAACTACAACGGCTTTACTCTGTTTGTGTCTCATTACTTTCGGTAAATCATGCTGGGCGATTGAAAAACACCATCGGCAAAAAAATGCGATAGTTGTGGCTATCCCTACAAAAACAACACCTTTTATCAGCAAACTTCACAACACACTCTGGTGGAAAATTGCTCACCGCCATCATTTGGATCCTTACATTTTGTACGCCGTTGCCCTGATTGAATCAGCTAAAGGTAGTAGCCTAAATAATGTAACGCCATGGCCTTGGTCTATCAATAAATCAGGCAAATCAATTATCCCTGCCTCCCAACAGGAAGCACAGACTATCTTAACTAAAACCCTTGCCGAAGGCAGTCGTAATATTGATGTCGGACTCATGCAAATCAATCTCCATTGGCAGGGTCATAGGGTCGATAAACCTGAACAGTTACTTAATCCTGTCACCAATTTACAAATTGGTGCTTTAGTGTTGGCAGAAGCTATCCAATCAGTACCCAACGATTTAGTTTTAGGGATAGGTCGCTATCACAGTTGGCAAAATGTGAATGCTGCAATCGCTTATGGTCGAAAGGTATTAGCCGTTGCCGATCAAATTAGGACAGTACTCTGATTAGGTTAGCACTATGGATAACAATATCTACAATCTGAATCTGGACTATCTAATCTTGGCTCATGAGTTGATTCAATCTGGCCGTAACCAACAAGCCATGGTCAGCCTAGGCTTAACTCCAGAAGCCGTTAATATTTTATCGACCATGCCAGTAGATCAGCTGAAAGCACTGGCTCGCAGTGATGTACTCAGTTTTGCGCCCCGATTCCCCGTCAATTCTTGGCCGACTTTCTTGCGCAACGATCCTGTCGGCAATGAAGTGATTGAACAACGTGCCCGTCGGTTACGGATGTTTGTGGGAAAACCCGTCAGCAAGCCATGATAATTAAGTATTTATCATATGAAGCTCAGCTTCAAGACTATTGCTTGGCGTATGAACTGATTAAACGAAAACTTAGAACGTCATATGTTAGTCAATTACTTAACAACATCAGCTTACCGGAAATTAGAGACATTCATCGTGCCATCCACCATGGTGATAGTCCTAAGTCGGGATTACTACCAGCCATTGATGCTATTCCTCAAACACGAGAGTCGTTACTGTACCTATCTTTGTTTGCATCCCTTTATCGCAGTGCTAGCCAAGTCGATATAAGAACTAAAATGGATGTGCCTGCCATCATTTTTGCTTGGGATTTTTTTTGTGATACCTTTCCAAATCAGATCCGTGAACGCCGGCCTTATGGCAAAGTGCGCCCTGCTAATTTCAGTGAAGCCTGGGTGATCGCTCAAGCTCTGACCATTGGTTTGGCTGCCCTACATTATTGTGAAAGTTGCCATGGCGAATACATCGTTATCTATAACAGCAAGTTTCCCCCAACCTGCCAAATTTGCGTGATGGATAAACTGCGTAAAACGCAAAGCACTCAGCATGTAATTTAACAGCAGAGATTAAATTGCAGTGCACATAAGGGTATTGGCATCGGATCCTGATCGCAGTATCATGCCGAATTGAGTTCTGTTAGAGATCAACGATGCCCTTATTATTACCCTCATCAAGCCATTCAAAATCAGCCACCCACATCAAGCAAGCTGTTCTCGAAAAGCGCCTCACTGTCGGGCGGCATGCCACGGTAAACTGTAAAACTTGCAACCGGTTTATGGTGCCACGGGTAGTCAGTTATTATGGACAGCCATTGAAATCGATTTGTCCTTTCTGTGGAACCACTTTTATGAGGTTTTCTAGCGGCTTTCAGCGTTTTATGCAGCGTTTTCACTCGCACACTCTGACATTTACTGTGTTCAAGCAATTTTTAATTATTACTTTATGTTTTGGTTTAGTCTGGTTTTCAAGTACATGGATAAAGTTGTCTGTTAACTTAAGTTTATTCGCGGTACTCGGAACCCTAGGTTTTGGCCTAATAGCATTGGCTGAATTGTTTGTACAGTGTGTGGAACACATCACTGCAAGACTATCTCACGAGAGCACTTATTATTGGCTTTCATTAGTAGTGATCGCAGTCTTAATGGCAAACTTACACGATGACCTTTCCCGTTACATTATTTTCTTTTCCATTGTGATGCTAGTACGCTGGTTTATTGCAGGTTTAGTTAAAGCATTTAATGAAACCCAATAATCAAATGGCTTAATGGCTAAGCTTTCCGCGCGCTTGGTTAAAATTACCAATCTGATTTATTAAGTCCGGTCTATTTTGTCCTGCCGCACTTCTTAATAAGGTAGCGATGTTATTGCCCTCAGTGGCGCCTTCTTCTGCTAGCAACCGTTGCTTTGCCTCCCCTAGACTGCTGCTATTATCTCCAACGAAGGCAATGCCAGCAAACGATTCGAACATGGCTGCACGGTAATAGTCTTGTTGACTCGGTGTAAGCTTATCAGCCACCTCATTGACCCGATGGTCAGCCCAAGTTTGCGTTACTTGTAAAAATCCAGGATAAGATTGCGATGCTGCATATTTAATGGCATCCCATCTATCAGCACCTTTGGAACTCGCTTCCTGATAACCGCCTATAAATTGTTTAACATATTCGTTGCCGACCGAACCGGCCGCTTCAATATCCTTAGCCGTATTATAAACACTGCCACCCAGCATGTTGTAAGAGAACTCCGCAGCTGACGGTGTGTTATTGGCAGCCGAGGCAATCTCCGCTCTAAAATATTCGACCTTCTTTTTCTCCATCTCAGAAAAACCCGCACTCGATTGCTGATCGGTTGCCTTGAGGTTCTGAGCATGGTCCATATCAATGGCTTTTTCACCCGCGTTCATTCGACTGTGTGTTGTATTAATCTGACTCTGTGCCTGATGTGTAAGATTTTCCGCCTCATGACGAGGATCAGTAAAGCCAGTCTGCTCAAGCACAGACTGAACAGCTCCAAGTGCGGGTGCTTGGGTTTTAAGCTGTTCGTTTTTCTCTGGATGCCAGGCAGAATCGGATTTTGGTGCATGAAAGGCATCACCCAATAGCTGGTAACCGGCTATTTCGGCGCTACGCGACTGCTGATTATCTAGGGTTCGATAACTAGGTGAGGAAAATCCAGTTAACAAGGACATACCTGCTGCTGCATAGGCCTGATCGCTATCTGCTATCCAACTGGCCGCTTTCCACTGTGACGCTAGACGCTGGGCATCGCCGCGTAAGCCATATTGATCCAGCGTGTGATCCAAGCGTTCCATTAACGCTCCATCACTGGCCAATTTCAAACCCGTTTCTGCGGCACCGAAGCTAGCCTGAGCACCAAAGCGCTGCTGTGCTGATAAGGTCTGCTGATAAGTGTCCGACGCTGAAACGGCATCAGTAGCGCTGTGTTGTAACGACGATAACGATTGCTGTTGTAAACCTATTGAAGCTACGTTACGCGTACCGGATTGCGCATCCAAGGCTAGACTTTTAGCCAAGCCTGCCTGATAGCCCTCAGTGTCGTTAACGGTTTGGGTAATATCGGCGGCAATCGTATCGGCTTTATCTTGACCGACTTTAAAGTCATTTTGTAATCGGTCTGAAATGGCTGCGCCTAAGCGGTCATTTGAAAACTCAGCACTAGCATTTGCGCTACCGGCCACCAGTGCTGAAAAGTGATCAGCCGAGATCCCCGTATCAGCATGCTTTTTGGCAAAGGCTTCACCGAATTGGTGGTTATAGGCATCGGTATGACTAGTACTGCTGGCAATTTGTTGGCCTAGGGATCGACTGTCAAAAGCATCGCTATTAATACTACTGGATTTGGATGCCGTTGACGACAGACTACTCATGAAACTACTGGTAGCCTGCTCAGACACTTGGGAGGCGGATGCTACAGCAGAACTCATATCTCGCCCTGCTGTAAAACTGGGTAATACTTTATCGCTGCCAGTCATCGTAACTGCCGACACAGGGCTATACTGATGCTGTGGTTGGGCGTTTAATACCGGTGCAGGACTTATAACATCAGGGGTCGCAATCTTTTCATTAACATAATCACCGCCGTCCATGCGCCCCAGAAAATGGGTGGTAGTGACGGCTCCACGATAGATTAGCATCAAGGTGATAGCCGGTGTCGAAGCAGCTAACATGCCGCCAATGGCCAACCACTGCTGCAATTCCATATCCAGCTGGTAAATACCCATCATCGATGGCAAATTGTAGTTGACTGAGGTCAACGCCGTCATTTTTCCAGCCGCTGACATATTGATGAACAAATTGATCACTGCCAGAATTGGCATCCACAACTGTATCCATAGCAGCATAGTAAAGTAACCTATGTTCATGCGTAACCCGACACTACCAAACAGCACTACAAAAGCCATGATGGGGGCAATGGCATAGCTCAAGCCTTCGATAAACGCCATCATCGGCCTGACAATTTTTGAAAATAGGGTCTGTTCCGCTGCCCACTGGGTATTACGTTGCTGGATGGCTTGTTCGATCATCGAGGCTTTGGTCCAATGCATAGCATCTTCGTGCCGGCCAATGACGCCTTTTTCGAACATCGGCATAATAGCCGACATCAACATGTAATTGCCGGCGTTGATAACCCCAGGCCCCGCCAACGCATCAAAGGCATCTTGTATTTTCGGTAAGGTGTCGGCAGCGGCAGTCACGCCCAAAGTATGCTGTAACACATTTTCTAGGGCCGTCGTGAAAGCACCATTGGCCACCACGCCCAAATCTGTCCAAGCATCAGTACACGTTTTGGTTTGTGACTGACCACCTATGTAGATTTCAGTCATATAGATGTCTGAGTCAAAGCGCAAGGCATTGAGGGGATCGGCATCGCGAAGAATAGCATCGACCGATTTTAGGTTTAAATCGACCCCTGTCAGCGTACATTCTCGGACATAATTAGCAAAGGAGGTTTCCATGTCGCTGCCAGCGTTGGGCGTATTGGCAGCGCCTAAGTCGACGCGGGATAATAAGTTTTTACGTACTGCTGTCAAAGTTTGCAAACTATCGGCAAAACCATGGCCTGTCATCGAGGGCATGGCAAAAGCCTGTTCAAACAAACGCGTGGTGCGATAACCCATATTGGACATGACACTACCCACTACAGCGGGCCCCAAAGGTACATTATCCACTGCAATCACGCTGCCAGTATAAGCATCTTCAATTAAGACTTTGACGGTGGGCGCATACAACATGAGCCACAACACATAGGCCAAAAATAAATCTTGATAGCGTATGCCACGACCATCCCACTGCATTAAGGCACGTAGCATGATAATAATAACGCCAATTAGGCCACCTACACAGGCTGCAGTGCGGTAATCACCTGTACCAGATAGCATCGCTACGGCATTGAGTACCGCTTGCAAATAAGCTGAATCGCCCACAGAAAAGATTTCGAACATAGGCTTGCTGCCTCAGAGTAGATAGTGTCGAAGAGCCGTTAACATGGGTCCGATATCAACCCTTAAGGCGTGGGCCAGGCTGTCGCCGACGCAGGCAACTGTGCGACCGTACCGTAATGCCGTGGCTTAACGGTATTCATCAATTGCTGATAAAACGCCATCAACGTTTGTGGATTGCCATAACGCCCCGCGATGGTGACATATTCGTCCTGAATCTGTTCACGAGCATCTTTCAGAGCCTCTATCAGCAACTTGGCATAAGCATGATCGTTGATCTGCGCTGCCGTCTGCACCGCACTGAGTAAATCGTTGACAATCAATTGCGCCAGTTCAAGAGCAATCACTGGAGCGGCCTCTTCTGCCCAAAGTTTGGCAATACCGGCATCCTCACGAGCCAGATTATGAATCATGCCGCCGATGGCATCGGGTACCGTTTGCATAAAGGCTTGCTCAGTGGCATTGATTTGTCCTTGATTGGTCGAGAACTTCACAATCAAACCGTTACCATTAGTAGCTGAGCCTAATAAAATATCCATCACCCGTTGTTTGAGTCCTACTAGGGTGACGCTTTGAATCACCGGTTTAAGACATTGATCGGCACCATGCCCATCCGAACAACTATAGAGATTAACTGTCTGATAACTGTTATTGGCATCGTTTCCATACAGTAAGTCTTTAATACGCAATATCGGTGGTGGTGCAGTCACCGGATTATTTTCACCCTTGCCATCCGGAGCAGTTTGCGGCGCATCGACAATAACGGTGCCGGAAATACTCATAGCCGCTTCCAACAAACTGTTACCGCCAAAGTGAAACCAAGCACCTGCGTTTTGAGTAATCAAAGCTCGCCAAACAAGATTGCCTTGTATTTTTTGGGTCATGTCATTGGGTGCATTTTGTTTGACCTGCTGTACCGGATCACCTAAGGTGCTGGTATTAGTCCAACTAGAAAACACATCGCTGATACCCTGAGTAATTGAGGCATTAGACAGATTGGTTTTACTCTGCAAGTCAGTCGCTTTGAGGGTATCGTTGACCATCCCTTGCGCCAGTCGACAAGAGTTACTGAACATCTGATTAAGCTCTTGGATTTTCTTTTGCATATCGGTCATCACCGATGCACACCAAGGACACATCGCTCCTACTGCCAATTGAAAGGCATAACCTGAGGCATTGGCAGCGACATTACGTAACAATTGCACAAATTGAGTGAAATTAATAAAGCTGAAACTACCAGCGAACAGATCAATCCCCCCGCAACCAGCACTGAACGATGGCGGCACAAATGACACTAGGTTGGTATTGCTAATGCCGTTGCGGGCCACCAAACTTCCACCGGTGATCACACCCCTGCGCTGACCCATATGTGCCGTCGGTGACGTAAAGTTGGTCATCGTACCAAACATGCCATCCATTTCCTGTTGTAAATCAGCATAAGCGGGTATCGGCAACTCTAGCAACAGCAGAGCTATGACAATTTTCCTAAGCACGATTTTAATCATGGCGCTCCCCCCAGTTTCGCGCTGTTTTGCAGGGCTTGTATCAATGCCATCGGATCTTGAGCGGTTGCCGCATTGATGCTGCCTGTCGTTGGCAATAATTGCGGAGTGGAGCGAAGACCTTGGGTAGTTTGATACCGTGAGGCCTCCAGCCAACCGGCTTCTTTGGCCGCCAGAAGAATGCGACTAGTAAGTTCCTCCAGTGACAATGCGCCCTGAGACAATGGCAAGATCTGTTTTGGCGGCTTCATCAAAAATAGTGCCGGTGTTTGTTCAACGCCCAATAAGGCCGCCTGCCCCTGATCCAACTTAAAATGTCCAAACAGGCCATTCGGCATCGGCAGTCCGTCCAATGAGACTGGATAGATTTTAAAGCCATAGGCTTTTTCCAACATGCTCAATATCGGCGCCTGCACATGGCAATAGGGGCAATCGGAACGAAAGAAAAATAATATCCCAGCAACACCGGCAATATCTTTCAAAGCTCGATCGGCCATCACACTGGCCTGATGGTTAGCTTCATTGGCGGCATAGGTCGCCACCGGACGTCTGACAGTCTCATCCAACTGGGGATCAGACATCACCACATAACGAGCAGCATTGGTAAAGCGCTCGGCTTTATCCATCATCGTTCGTTGTAAGTAATAAAACGCCGCTACGTTTTCATGACTGGGCTCATCAATCGCCTTGTTCAGATAGGTTTCCATGTTTTTGCGTAGCCAAACTGAAGTAAGTGGTTCCGGTTCTACAGGTGTTATCGGCCTTGGCGGTGTCTCGGTGATGGATGGCAAACTCGGCACAACTTTGCTTGGTTGAGGCTTACGTTTTAACACCGGTTCCGGTTGAACTTCGTACCAGAACCAACCTCGTTGCTTATCCGTAAAATACGAAACGCCAGGCTCATCACCCTCCATACCCCAGGCAGTCAATACCTTAAGTAATAACGTCATCATGATCAGCAATAAGGCAAATTTTCGGTTCATAGCTGCATTCTTACTCATGACTAACAATTGCAGGTTACAAAAGATTGGCAAAATCAGTCTTTTTTGTAATCTGCTTCTTTTTTAGCACTCATGAATCGGATGGGGAAAACGTAAAAATACGCTTATCACTGATTTTTTTGCGTAGGCACAATCACAGGAACAAATAAAATTTAGCCGCGCTTTAGCTGTTGTAAAGGACTACGTCACTTATTTTCACAAAGGGATGACCAGCACAATGCCCTATTAATTAGGGATTTGATGGTCAAAAAACTCTAAAAATTGGAGACCAAATCCCTAAATAGGGAATTAGCTGATTGTATTTACTTAGGGATTTATAGCGCATAAATACGCTTTTTTTAAACCTTAAATCCCTAATACATAGGGAACAACCGAAAAAAAACCAATAAATTCAGGTCGTTTTAGCGCTTTATTAGCCGTAAAAACAGCCCTCTTTCACCATAAATTTGCTTAGGGATTTAAGACCTAAATCCCTACAGTTAAGTATTAGGGATTTTAATATGAACTATGAACCTTCGAATAAACTGTCATCCACAGTAACAGAAGATGACGTCTTGATATGGATTGAAGCTAAAGTGGATCAGCTACATGCTGAAACCCGAGTACTGGTCGATGATTATTGGCGGCGTTTTAAAAGTGAGCAAAAAAATCATGCGGCATCAGTAAAAGCAAGAATAGGCGTTCGGGTTCGAAAACGGGAAACCTGTCTTTCGTTCAGTATCGAGTGGTTTCGGATGGCAATGATTCGCGAAAACGGACACATCAAACCAATAGCCCACTATCTCAAAAAAGGGCCAGGTTTTCGTTATCCCTTAGGACGACTCCTGAAAAGAGAACCTGACTGGGAAGTTGATTTGGTCGAAGAACTAGAAACCGAATTTGCAGACATTCGAAAGCAGATCCATTTACTGGGAAAAATACGTGATGCTGTGCAGAGTTATCGGAAAGCCACACAAGCACATCAAAATCACTAAAGTTATCCACAGGCAAGCTTTCCCTTTATTAAGATTAAAAAAAGATTATATATAGATTAGCAGGCTGTTTTTTGGTGTTTTTAAAATCGCTACAAGCCATGAATTACGTGGCTTACAGCGATTTCTAAAAATCAACTCAGCGTCGGTCGAATGCCGTGCCAAACGTCGGCCTAATGCCGTTGTTTTTGTCGGTCTAATGCCGTGGGTGTCGGTCTAATGCCGTTACCCTGTCGGCCTAATGCCGTGCCTCCGTCGGTCTAATGCCGTGTCCGCGTCGGCCTAATGCCGTATCGTCGTGTTTTAGAAGACCCAAAATAGCGTCGGTCGAATGCCGTGCTTTTTATGGCATTTTATTTGCATCCAAATAACGTTGTTGACTTGGTGTCGGATTCTTTTTAATTTTTACGGTATCTTCATTAATCACAAAACTATCGATGGCTCCAATGGTAATTAACGCCTCCAGTGCTTTACTCATTCGGTATTTAAAGTCTCTAAGGGTTTTAGCGCCACTCCCGCTTAGGCGGTGAATGGTGCTAATTTTTAACGGATAAGGCGCAGCATGGGATGACAAAAATCCATGCAGCCACAAAGCCAACGGTTGTTTACGTAGTTTTTGCCGCTGCTCAAATTCAATGTGCGTGTAGCCGTCTTCAAATAATCTCAGCATGGAATCAGTGAGTTCAACCACGTAACGCTGGGTAGTCTCGTCTCGGTAATATCGCAGAAAGCCTTTTTCACCAAAGCTATCGCAACCATGGAACGTCATTTCCACAAAAGCACCGCCAAGTCTTGCCATCGATTCTTTCAGCCACTCATGTTGGCTTTTGCCGGTACCTTTGCCTAATGCAGTCAGTATGGCGTAGGCGCTGAAGCAGACATTGTAGCCCGGTAACTGTTGCCTAGACAGATGTACGATGTGCATCCAGACATCAAGATCCGATTGGTTAAGTTGTACGCCCAGAAATCGAATTTCTATTCCATCCACCGAAGCTAGCAAGGTGCGTTTTTTGTAGGCGATACGTTCATTGCCTTGGATACCGGCAAATAAGGCACTACGCAAACAAGCATTAGGTGTACCTCGCATCGGTGCTGGCCAATTGGGTGTAGCGGTCACCGCTTTGACAGCGTGTAGCTGTGCTTTTTTGCACTCCACCAAATTTTTAAAGCGCTCGGTCAGTCCGTCTAGGTTGTCAGGAGCTGAATGTTGCGTGTGTTTTACTGAAGCTTCTGAATAGTCCATAACCACCTCACTTCACGATGCTACTGGGATTACAGTCAGGTTTAGGCACGACTTTTGGGACTGGTTTGGGTTTAAGGACAACTGCCTGTGAAACTGATGAAACGCTAGAAGTTTTTTTATCATTTTGTCGAATGACATGTTCAATCGACGCACCACGTAACGCTGCGCCTCCTAGGTTACTGCCTTGCCAAGCGCTATCGAGTCGCCAAGGCTTTTCAGCTTGCGTTGAGGATAAGATTGATTCAATCACAGTTTCATTCACCGCGTCCGAGGGTATAGTGCTAGTGCAACCCGTGCTCAACACGGTGCTGATGAGGAGTGTGCTGTAAGGTAAGTTAGATTTCATAATGAACTCTCCAGAGTGTAATGGAAAGTCGTCACACTAAAAGTAACAAAGCCCTGCAATAGTGCAAAAGATTGCGAATACACCCATCTTTTGTAAGTCCCACGTTAAATATTTTTGTGACCATACACCACTATGGGAAAAATAATGACTGCCTTACTTAACCGCTACGGAATTAACCTATTCGGTAACCGACCCTTGTTACTAGCAGATCAGTCGGTAGCGCCCGACGAAGAAATTCCTCGTTACCCGCCTTTCATGAAGGGGCTTCCGGCTGCGCCAGTAGAACGTATCCTAGCTACTCAAGTTGAGCTAATCAACGCCATCGAACATGCACTGTCCTTGCCGGACGACCTCTATCAAACCATCGTAGCACCCGTAATTGCACGATATGCGGCCTTTAGCCATTTGTTGCCCGCCTCGGAGTCGCATCATCATCGTGGTGCCGGCGGACTATTTCGGCATGGCCTAGAAGTGGCACACTGGGCAACACAAGCAGCCCAAGGCTGTTTATTTGCGACCCAGTCCACGCCTCGCGAACGCAAAGAATTGGAACTACGTTGGCGTCTTGCGGTTTGTTTTGCCGGTTTACTGCATGACATAGGCAAACCGGTTTCGGATATGGCGGTCGTTGACCGACACGGCGAATATACTTGGAATCCTTGCGATGAAAATCTAACCGACTGGACTACCCAAAACGGCATCGATCGTTACTTTTTACGCTGGCGGGAAAATCGTCACAAACGTCATGAGCAGTTCTCTGCCCTTGTGCTTGAACGGGTACTGACTCGAGCCTCACGAACGTATCTTTTGGCTCTAGGCCCCGATATTATGCAGGCGATGCTGGAAACCATCCATGGCCTTGATCGCGGTGCCAAATTATATGAACTGGTCATGGCCGCCGATTGCAAAAGCGTAGAGCGCGACTTAAAAGCGCATACCCACACCGTCGATTCGGCGATGGGTATGCCCGTTGAGAAATACCTATTCGATGCCATGCGTCGCTTGATAAAGTCCGGACACTGGCAGGCCAACGAAAAAGGCGCTCGCCTGTGGCGATTTAAGGAAGGTCTACATATTGTCTGGCGCACCGGCGCTCAGGACATCGTAGACACGTTAACCAGAGACAAGGTCCCCGGCATTCCCCGTGATGAAGACACTTTAGCCGATATTTTGATCGAACGTGGCTTAGCAATTCCAAAAACAATGCCGGATGGCCGGCAATATCGTTATTGGCGCATGCAGCCTCAAGGTTTAGAGGTGACTTTGTACATGCTGCGTTTAGCATCTGCCGAATTGATTTTTACCAATGAACCCCCAGTCGTGGTTGAAGGAATCGAAATAGAAGACCTCACTGAAATAGCCGTTAGCACTGAGTCAGTACAAAACAACACACCACTGGAGTCTCAGCCGGATGTAAAGATTAACAACCTTAGCAGTCCTCAAGGATCTGCAACAGCTGATCAACACCTTATTCCAGATGACCAAGAACAGTCGACTAATGATCAAAGCAGCCATAAAAATCTCCTTCCGTTGACCATTACTCAACCAACAAACGTTGACGCTGAAAGCTCCCCTCCAGTTACAAAATTCATTGCAGCCACCGATATTGCTAAAAAATCCAAACGCACAAACACGCCATCTAAGCCTGAAGCTATCAACGAACAAGCACTCACTACTCATACGTCTCAGGCCGATAGCATTGATAGTGCCTGTAAGTGGCTACAAGCACAGGGTCTGGCTGGATCATGGCTCATTCAGCTAGCCGCTGAAATCAACGCTGAGCGTTTGCTACTAGGTATTGATCTATTAGAAACCCAAGACCAGTACTTACTTCCGTTTCCAGACACCGCGCAAAAACTTAATATTGAACCTAAGCTTTTCATCAAAACCTTGGAAGATAATGGTTGGTTGGTGACGGATGTGCTCTCGCCCATGCGTAAGATACAGATGATCAATCAGGTACGAGGGGTACTGTTGGCCACAGCGCCCAGTGGCTTTATGAAACAATTGCTTACTGTATCCAGCTTATCTGTTGCGCCCTCAAAGCAAAAGCCAAAAGACATCAATGTCACACTAGCTATAAACAACAAGGTAACACTTTTGCCAGCTACCAAGACTGAACAAGCCGTTAAGCTGCAAAAACTAAAGCTAAGCCCTGCGGCGAATATGCAGGAACCCGACGACAATCGCCAAGCTATAACAGACTCAGTTACGTACTCAAGCCCCAGCACTTTAGTGGGGAGTTCAGCGGTCATGGCCTTAATTAATTATCTGCGAACAACTCGACCGATTTCAGAAGCAATCACAGCAGACAAGCTTTGGCATAGCGTTGCAGAATCGGAGATTACCCAATTTTTAAAACAGCAGCCTAGACTCAAACGTAGTGCGTTGTTACGGGAAATGGCTAATCATCCAGATTGTCATATTGATGAAACCGGCATCAAAGTCAGAATCACCCGATGAATTCCGATTACGATTATGAATTCCCTTGGCGACCCATCTACGAAATTACGGCTATTGCTGGTTGGATAGGTGGCGCAGCCCTCGCCTATCTGAGTCGTCATTGGTCGGACTTGCCGGAACAACCTTTCGACTGGCTGATGGTACTTTGTGGCGTCATGGTCTTATGGCGTTTGCCAGCTGCGCTTAGCCTTTGGTACCGAAAAAGACGACTTAGACAATTCAAGTTTCAGTACCTAGAAGCCGATAAGCTCATACAATTTGTGAAACGCCATCCTGAAGAATTATGGTTTGGCTGGGGCTTTGATTGGGTGCAAAAACATGCTCAACTCGCTTATGAAATTCTTAAACGCGATGTATCTACGCTGATTCCGACCGATCATCAGCGCATGGGTTCAGCTTGGATACATGGCTTGGAAATCTCAGAAACCGATGTCCGTCAACCCCTTCAACATACGGCAGGACATACTCTGATTGTCGGCACCACCGGCGCAGGAAAAACACGGGCCTTTGATGTGCTGGTGACACAAGCCGTGCTACGCGGTGAAGCAGTGATCATTATCGACCCTAAAGGCGACAAAGATTTGATGGCGTCGGCTAAGCGAGCCTGTTTATTAGCTAAGCGACCTGATCGTTTTGTATATTTTCATCCTGCATTTCCAGAAGACAGCGTACGTTTAGATCCCTTGCATAATTTCAACCGGCCTTCTGAAATCGCCAGCCGCATTACCGCCATTTCGCCAGGTGAAACCACCAATGATCCTTTCAAAGCCTTTGGGCAGAAATCACTGGATAACGTAATTCAAGGACTGATGGTCATTGAGGAAAGACCCACATTAGCCAAACTGCGTCGCTATCTGGAAGGTGGCCCGTCAACCTTGGTGATCCAGGCTTTAGAGCGCTATTACGACACCACGTTAGGCGATTGGCGACGCGATGCCAGACCTTATTTGAAAACGGCCAAAGACATTGATTCCAAAGCGACTGGCTTAGTGCGCTTTTATCGAGAAGTCGTGCAACAGCAAGCCGCTAATCTTGATCTAGAAGGCTTGTTATCGCTGTTCGAACACGACCGCACCCATTTCAGCAAGATGGTCGCTTCCTTAATTCCGATCATGAACATGTTGACCTCTGGGCCCTTGGGGCCCTTATTATCGCCAAATCCCTTGGATGTCGATGATCTACGTCCTATCACCAATACCGGTCATATCATCGAAAAAGCCCAAGTAGCGTATATCGGCCTTGATTCGTTGTCGGATGGACTGGTCGGTAGCGCCATCGGATCAATACTACTAGCTGATCTGGCGGCGGTTGCAGGTGATCGCTATAACTACGGAGTCTCGGATAGACCAGTCAATGTGTTTGTCGATGAGTCGGCTGAAGTGATCAACGATCCCTTTATTCAGGTATTGAACAAAGGTCGCGGCGCTAAAATACGATTGTTTATTGCTACCCAGACCTTTGCCGACTTTGCTGCCCGCACGGGTTCTCAAGATAAAGCTCGGCAAGTACTTGGCAACGTCAATAACCTGATTGCTCTGCGCATCGTGGACAGCGAGACCCAGCAGTACATTACCGATAACCTACCGAAAACCCGCTTGAAATATATCATGCGTACTCAGGGTGTTGCCACCAGTGCTACTCACCCTGGCGTTTTTTCCGGTAATGTCGGTGAACGTCTGATGGAAGAAGAAGGTGATTTGTTTGCACCACAGTTATTAGGGCAACTGCCTGACCTGCATTACATCGCTAAATTATCGGGAGGACGAATCGTCAAAGGGCGACTACCGATCCTGCGTTCATCACACGATACCACTAAGGCTTGACCATGCAGCGCAATTTACTACTCAGTCTGGTGATTTGGCTGCTGGAAATTATTCTGGTGGCCAGTTTTGTCTCGGATCGTTGGACACGGGACATACAGGTCGCCGAAGATCAGATGCTAATGGCCTACATGGGCATCAAGAAAGAAGCTGAAATTAGTCAAACCAGTCAAAAATGGTTTGATCGGTTATTCGTACAAACCGGTGTTAGGGAAAGTGTTTACCGCTACTTCATTCCGACTGAACGTGAGCGGCAGTTATCGAAAGGTTTCGAAGATGTTGGTCGTTATGATTTGTTTCCCTTTATCCAAAGTCGATTGGATGTGCTTATGGATACACTCTACCAGATGATCAAACGCTTTGTCATGGCGTGGGTTTGGTCACCTTTCTTGGGTGTTGCGCTGATACCTTTTACAATCGACGGACTGATTCGACGGAAAGTCAGCCAGACCAATTTCGATTACCCCAGCCCTATGGCGCATCGCTATAGTCTGTATGTCATGCTGGGCGCTCTGTATTTACTGTTCATGGGCTTAACACTGCCATTTCCAATACCACCACAATCGATACCGGCAGGTATTTTCATTGTGGCTTTTGCCATGAATGTGTTTCTGGCAAATACTCAGAAGCGGGTTTAATTTACATCCTCCCTCACTTAAAAAAGGGAACTCCTAGTTTCCCAAGAGTGAGTAACATTAATATGGGAATGATTAAGGCCATGAGTAGACAAAATAGATTGAATCGCACCGTGTTATTGTTTTTGAGCAAAAGTATCGACTTTATAAAGAAATTTTACATCCATGATCATTTTTATGCATAATGAGCGCATGGAAAACAAAAATTTACTCGGCGGAGCTTGGTTAGTCGCCAATTATGACATCGAACTCGTCATGCCGCTGCAGACCCTTAGCCGCATTGGCGGACGCCGTGCGACACAGGTTATCGAGAACATTAGGACTGAGACCTACGTAGAGAGTATGCGTCCAAGCGCGACCTTGCGCGGACATCTAACTTTTCACCTCAAACATGAAATACCTCACCTAGCGTTTCTATCGCAACTATTCGGAAAAATTGATCCCCGCGAATTGTCAGTTTGGGTGGCTGATGAGCCCTCTGGGCAGTATATCAAGAGAGCCGGCTTCCTTTATGAGTTTCTCACTGGGCTAGAGCTAGCAATTGATATAGAAATCATGGGGGGCTATATTAATGCTATCGATGACAATAAACTAGTAGCCGCCTCGCCTGAGCACTCAGTCCCTAACCGACGCTGGCGCATTCGAAACAACCTTCCGGGCACACGCGCTTTTTGTCCGGTGATCCGCAAAACAGATGATTTGCTTAAAGCCATGGACCTAGATGTGCCAGGACTGATTCAAGATCTGGCATTTGAATTTGGTGAGGAATTGTTGATGCGCTCAGCCGTCTGGATGACGCTGCGCGAAAGTAAGTCCAGCTTTGCGATTGAGGGCGAAGCCAATCAATCCGATCGAATCCAGCGTTTTGCAGATGTGTTATCTCGCCGCACCGGCCAAGGATCATGGACCTTAAATCAAACATCGCTGGCTGAGTTGCAAGCTGAAATACTAGGCAAGCGCACAACATTACAACAGTTTGGTATTCGACAGTCTCCTGTGTTCGTGGGTGAAATCGCCCGCTACCAAGAAGTCGTCCACTACATCGCACCACCAGCCGAAGATATAACTGACATGCTAGAGGGGTTAATCACCTTTTTGGAACGCACTCAAGGACAGTCTTCGGTGATGCGTAGCGCTGTAGCAGCCTTTGGCTTTGTGTATATCCACCCACTAGCCGATGGCAATGGACGTGTGCATCGTTTCCTCATCAACGATATCTTGCGACGTGATGGTGCGGTGAAGGATCCGATGATCTTGCCGGTATCATCTTTAATTACGAGCACCCAAACTGAGCGACACTCTTACGACAACATGCTTGACGAAATTTCGCGACCACTGATGCAATCATTAGTAGGACTCTATGAGTTTGCAGCCACCCATACAACTTACTCAGATGGTATCCGTTCAAATTTTGTATTTCGTGGCGATGACTATGCACGACATACATGGCGACACCTAGACTTAACTAAACATGTTATCTATTTAGCTCATGTGCTAGACCGAACCATTCGTGAAGACATGCGTGAAGAGTCTCGTTATATGCGTAGCCACGCGCAAGCAAGAGCGGCAATCAAAGATATCGTCGAGATGCCTGATATGCAGATTGACAGAATCATTCGATCAGCAGAGGCTAATCAAAGCAGACTCTCCAATATTCTAAGCAAGGAAATTCCGATACTTGAGGAAGCGGGGGTTTGGGATGCGATTGTGCAGTCGATTGAAATTTCTTTTAAGGAAAGCTCTAAAGGGGATGCTGCGAATAAATACGCACCTAAAAATCCAAGCTGATCAGTTGCACTTGACATACAGAGGTCTGAACAAGAAAGTCAGCATTTAGAACGCAGCAGGTTATTGGGCTTTATTTGATTCATGGCTATTCTTTTTTTAGCTGTGATCTACCAGTAAGTTGCAAACGATAGCGTGCGAATATCCCGTAGCAAAACTCCATGACTGTCAGTAACAAAGGAATGTTTTCTAAAATTGGAGCAATGCGCCGGTAATAAGGCAGTTGTTTCCAGAGCTGTAAAAAACCCAACACGCCGGATTGTAGTTGCTGATTTTCGTCGATTACATACATGCGTTCCATGGCTTGTTGGTAGGTTAAGCCTGCTGTCGTCAAGGCAGTTTTATCTTGGGCAATATCTACCCACTTTACATTACCCGTTTTATCAAGCTTTTTCATCGCATTGATTTCAATAGCGCAGATTGGGCATTCGCCATCATGAAAACAAGTGACTTTGGGTTTAGATACGGTCATATAAAAATCCGGAGTGTTAACCAAGTTCGACTAAAGTCCCAATGAGTTTTAGTCTACTGTTATACAGTTTGCCTTGAAAAGTTGAATTTACAAGATTTTTTACCCTATAAAAATGCAGTGTTTTAGCTATAGAGTGCTTGAGCGAGACAGCATGTTTATTGCCCGAAACTATAGATCTGACTATGATGCTCAATACATTAGTATTTCATGGAAGGTTTATACTCCCATTTACGTCATTAAATTTTTACTAATTGGGAATAAATAATGAAAATTTGGGTTGATGCCGATGCCTGTCCAAAAGCAATTAAAGATATTTTATTTCGGGTAGCAGAGCGTTTGAGCATTACCACGACTCTAGTTGCCAATCACACTTTACAAACACCACCATCGCGCTACATTCAGTTTTTACAGGTAAAATCTGGGTTTGATGTCGCTGACAATGAGATTGTCAAAAGGCTAATGGTTGGGGATTTGGTGATCACTAGCGATATCCCTTTAGCTTATGAAGTGCTCTGTGGCGGCAGTCATGCCATCAATCCTCGCGGCGAACTTTATACGCAAGACAACATCAAGGAGCGTTTGAATATGCGTGACTTTATGGATACGTTACGTTCTAACGGCATTGATACTGGCGGACCAACTGCATTAAGTTCACGCGATTTACAAGCCTTTTCGAATCAGTTGGATAAATTCTTAGTAAAACAGAGGCAGGTAAAAAAGTGATTACTTTTCCTGACACTGTGCAATGTTCGTACATTACTCTTATGGCTGACAAGAAACGGCCATATACTGACATTTAATTTCAGATTCAATAATAGTTGGTGCAACAAACAACCCCATCCCTCCTTTGCCAAATGTTTTTATTAATGCGCTAACTTCAATTTCAGCCTGAATGTTTGGCCTGTCAAACAGCACCTAACATTGACCATCTTCAGTATTGGTTTTTATTCGCTCATGTATATTAGATCAGCAGTATATCTATTTTACATGAACAACTTAGACGCTGTTTTCACCGATTAGCGGGTCATTTTTACAATCTGTTTGACAGGTTATAGGTATAAAGACGATTAATGAGATTACCCAAGATAACAATGTGCATTGTAAAACAGCATCTACCGTTGATCATAGCTAGCTATTTTCATGGGCTTAAGTACTATTAAAAGTTGAAAAATGATGTGTTAATAGCGATGCACGATCAACTTTTTAACTGTTTTCACCAATTAATTGGTCATTTTTACAAGCTGTTTTATACTTAAATATTATAAACAAAACGTAATATTGAGAATTTGATGATATTCAAAGTTGAAGGTGACATTCTATTAAGCAAGGCGTACGCAATAGCACATGGGGTTGAAAAGAACGACCCTATGAATAAATGCTTAGCACTTGAATTGAACAATAAATATCCTGCCATGCGCGCAGACTTTCATCGCTGGTGCCATCAACACAATACTAAGCCGGGGGAAGCTTGGCTTTGGACTGGGCCAAATAATACACATATTGTGCATTTAATCACTCAGGAAAGCTTAGAAATTAATGATCATTTGCATGGCAAAGCGACCTTAAATAATATTCGACACGCATTAACTGCGTTAGAGAAGATCATAATCACTGAAAAGTTAACGTCAATCGCGTTGCCACGCATAGCCACAGGCGTAGGTGATTTAGAATGGGATGATGTATGGCCTTTAATTGAAAATAGTCTAGGTAACCTTGCTGTACCGGTTTATGTATACGTAAAATATATTGCTGGAAAAATGGCTGACGAGCCTATTGTTTAAGCATAAGTTATTTATTTTACGCATTGATTTAATTCACCCGAATTCAAGAATTCAAATAACCCATCGATATAAATTTTCTTTATCGGGATAACTTCTATTACCTCAGCTATGGGGTTGCCTCTATTAATCATGGTCGGTCAAACTGTAAGAGATCTCCATAATGTTAAGGCAATGTTAAGTGTGTATTGCGACGCATTAAATTTTTGATATAGCTTGATAACCAGTTGAGGTATTTTCTTGGGGAAATTTAGGCGCTTTTATCATGAGTAAAGTCTGAACCGGGCCATTCGTAATAATGGCATAAGTGATCAGCAGAGACGCATAGGTAAGTTATGAGGCAAAAAACCAAAGAATTGGACGAAATAGAAGCGATTACCATAGACCATTACAATCAGAATGCTGAAGCATTTTGGCATGGCACAAAAAATCATGATGTGGCTCAAAACTATGAAGCATTTTTATCGCCGTTTCCACAAGATAAGAAGCTGGATATTTTAGACCTAGGATGCGGACCTGGAAGAGATGTGCACTATTTTAAATCATTGGGACATAGACCCGTTGGTCTCGATGGCAGTGCTGTTTTTTGTACTATGGCTAGTAAGTACACCGGCTGTGAGATTCTTTGTCAAAAATTTCTAAGCCTACAATTATCCCAACAGGCATATGATGGCATCTTTGCTAATGCTTCGCTGTTTCATGTGCCTAGCCAAGAATTACCTCGCGTCCTTAAGGAGTTATATATTGCCTTAAGACCTGGTGGTATTTTATTTTTATCTAATCCTCGCGGTAATGAAGAAGGTTGGTCAGGACAAAGATATGGTCATCATATGCAGTTTGATTTCAGCAATCTGTTTATGGAGACTGCAGGATTTAAAGTGATCAATCATTATTACCGGCCAGCGGGCAAACCTATTCATGAGCAACCTTGGTTGGCAATAGTGGCAATGAAGCCGCTTGAAGTTATGTGAGCCCTCGTTAGAAATGCCGTTACCAGGCTGTACTTACAAGAATTTACTTTAACAGATGTGATTCGAACATCCGGCATTAAAAATAACATAAAACATTATGAATGAAAAATATGAGTCCGTTTTAAGCTATCACAATCGAACAAAACATAGATTAAATCGGTATGCAAATGGCCCAGAATCAATCGATTGGGAAGATCAACCTAATCAATTTAGGCGTTTTTCTGGTTGCGAGATTTTCAGACTACCCCAGCCAGGAACCGAACTCGAACCCTTATTTTCTGATCTGGATAATACCGAAATACCAGAAAAACCTTTAAATAGTGTTAATGCGGGGTTATTGCTGGAATTAGCCTTCGGCTTGTCAGCATGGAAACAATTCGGTTCAAACCGCTGGGCATTGCGCTGCAATCCTTCAAGCGGAAACCTGCATCCGACAGAAGCCTATTTGGTTAGTACTGGCAATGATTTTATTCAATCAGGCGTTTACCACTATCTCATTCATAATCATAGTCTTGAGCGGCGCTGTCTATTTTCTGGCGATGTTCAAGATGCGGGCCTGCTCATTGGCTTGTCTTCAATTCATTGGCGAGAAGCTTGGAAATACGGTGAAAGAGCTTACCGATATTGTCAGCATGATATTGGTCACGCCTTGGGAGCATTAAGCTATGCTGCAGCAACGCTGGGCTGGTCAGTGGAGTTGTTTGCGGAATGGTCGGATAATGATATCAATCAATTATTAGGTCTTGATCGGGATGATTTTATAACTCTGGAGCATGAATCACCTGATATTATTTGTAGAATTCATACGCAGCCCAACAACAAGCCATTAGTCGCCAAAGCTCTGTTGGAAGCCGCACAATCTGGGGAGTGGTTCGGTAAAGCCGATGGTCTAGGCGCTAATCATAGGTATCATTGGCCGATAATCAATGAGATTTCAAATGCTGCAAGCAAACCGAAAACTATAGAGCCGATGCATCAAGCAGCCACTCAGCAATACACTATAAAATCTCCCTGCATAAAATCAGCTACGCAAATCATCCGTCAACGTCGAAGTGCACAGCAGTTTGACGGCAATGCATCACTATTGCCGAAAACAGATTTTTATAGAATGCTAGCCGCCGTATTGCCAACGACCGCCGCTTTTGAATTGTGGCGTTGGCAGCCTAAAATCCATCTGTTTATTTTTATCCATCGTGTTGAAGGTTTGACTCCCGGTATCTACGCATTACCAAGAAATCCTGATGCCCTAGCAACATTACAAACTGCGACCCTAGCAGATTTTGACTGGCAGAAAGTTTCACAGGCAATACCGCTCTATCATTTACATTCTGGAGATTACAGGCAGGTTGCCAAAACGTTGTCCTGTCATCAAGCTATTGCTAGCGACAGCGCCTTCAGTTTGGCAATGGTTGCAGAATTTAGTGAATCCATAGATGTAACGCCATGGCTTTATCGTCGCTTATACTGGGAATGCGGTTTAATAGGCCAAGTTCTCTATCTGGAAGCAGAGGCTTTAGGTGTTCGAGGTACAGGTATCGGCTGTTACTTTGATGATAGCGTCCATGAACTTTTAAGTATCAAGGATGATAAATTGCAAAGTCTATATCATTTTACAGTAGGTAAGCCACTGGAAGATCATCGCCTAGAAACATTGCCGGGATATGAGCATTTAGGCAGTTACGACTTAGTATAGTGGCTCTGTTGCAACGTTTTGCTAAAGCTTGGAAAGCTTATTCTGCAGGCAAAACTATTCTACTAATACCATGAACTGTTTATAGGCGAGAATATTTGTTTGGAAAATGAGATGTCACAGAATATCTACGTTTCAATGCAAGTCATAAAACAATACCCGCGAATTTTGATTAAGTAGGCTGGGTGATGCAGGTATTTTTTGTGACTGAGATTACAAGAAGCCGCATGAATCTACCAATTCAATTTAAGTTCAAAAAATAAGTAGTTCTACGAATTTCAAATAGATAGTATTTAATTAATAATAGCCCAAAATTTAAATACACCTCAAATTTGTCGCTAGTTCTGATTGTAGGCTATAACTAAATTTACAATTTCTTATAGTAAGGTGAATATCATGCATAAAATTGTATTTGGGCTTTAGCCGCTGCTTTTGCTAGTAATGTCCCTGAACCAGAAACCTTGTTATTGTTAAGTATCTCTGGTTACCAATTGAATCAGCTGTAAAGTTTTGAATAAGTAAGCAGGAATTATTAAACCTAATCTATAAGGAATCAATATGAACGAAGATACTTTTAACATGGAAATTAGAAAATATCTAAAAACAGTAGGTATCACCTCGCAACGGGAGATTGAACAGGCTGTTTACAAAGCTATTGAATCAGGTGGATTACAAGGCTCAGGAACGCTTGATATAAAAATGACCCTAGAAGTACCCGGAGTTGGTATATCTCACTGTATAGAGGGAAGAGTTGCACTCGAATAGCTTTGACTATAGAGAATGGTGCGAATCAAATAAGATTATTCGTGATTATCGATGTTTAATAAGTAAAAATAAGCCTTATAACTTATTGAAATAAAATTAAATAAACTTATTATGCTGACTATTACCCAATGGTCTTTTTAGACTTTATTAGCAATGTGAATACCAAAAAAGGACAGCAATGTGAGAAGAATTTATTTTTTAGCCCCCAATATTCAAACTACTCATAAAATTGTCGAAGAACTTCAAGCTGAGGGTATAGACGATCAACATATTCATATCTTGGCAAAGAGGGACACACCTCTTGAGGGTCTCCCCGAGGCTGGAATAACTATAAAATCAGATTTTCTTCCTGCACTTGAACGGGGAGTTGCATTAGGTGGCACAACGGGATTATTGGCTGGGTTAATTGGTTTGCGTTTTGCAGGGTTTGCCATTGCAGGAGGTCCAGTTTTGGCGATCATTATTGCGGGTGCAACCATTGGCTCTTTGATGGGTGGTTTAGTGGGTATGAATGTGGGCAATACAAGACTAAAAAAGTTTGAAGATGCCATAGAGCAGGGCGAATTTCTCATTCTGATTGATATTCCAAGGGAGCGAATAGAGACTATTAAACAATTGGTAAAAAAACATCATTCAGAAGCAGAGTTTGAGGGTCTTGAATCTATCCTTCCTCCTCACTATTGATAACTATGAGTTAGTCAAAAAAAGATTAAGGATAGTTCATATCAACGTTGGGCAGCAGGTAAGCCCTTAAGACAGAAGACGGAGAATAATAATGTATCGTTCGAAATTGATATTAAACACAACTAAAGCAATGATTACAATGTTGGTTTTTTGGAGCAGTATCTGTGCAGCTTATACCAAAGATATAGAGTGTTGGGCCGAGTTTTTTCATGATAGCCAGTATGCCGGCAAACAATTTCGTCTCGATGGACCGATTCAACTCGAAAATTTAAGAAATGTTCAGGGCGAAAACTGGGAGTCGCGCATCGAGAGTCTAAAGGTTGGCCCAAAGGCAAGAGTGACCGTTTTTGAGAATCCCAATTTCAAACTAACGCTAAAAGAAACGGAAAAAAATCCTGACCTACTCAGATCGTTGGGGTTAACGGAAAAGGACGCTTTGGAAGATAAGGAACTGGTTTTTATTGCTAACGCCAGAATACATGATCTCAGTGATTTTAATTTTCGAAATAAAATTCGTTCATTGAAAATAGAGTGTGAGCCTTAAATAAGACAAACTTTTTCAAATTCAATTATTACCCATTGCCAAGGGTATTAATTAAAGCGTTGCAAATTGAGATTAAAGGTTATGAGGATACGATTATGAACATACTTATTACTGGCGGCACTGGTTTTATTGGTAGTGCCTTAATTAAGCGTTTGATCGAAGAAGGGCATAACGTTACGGTGCTAAGTAGGTTTCCAGATAAGGTCGAAATCTTGTGCGGTCAAGGTGTTAAGGCATTGGGTAGCCTTTCTCAATTGAAAGCAGAAGACCACTATGAGGTTATCGTTAATCTTGCTGGCGCGCCTATTGTTGACGCTCGCTGGAGCGAAGCTCGTAAGCAGATAATTATAGAAAGTCGTATCGGTCTAACTAAAGAATTGATAACCTGTATTGCTAACATGACTGTGAAACCCGAGTTGCTAATCAGTGGCTCTGCTATTGGTTATTACGGTGATCAAGGTGACACGGTATTAACAGAACAAGCCACTCCCGATAACGATTTTTCACAACGACTTTGCGCCGACTGGGAGACTACAGCAAAACAAGCGGAACAATTAGGTGTTAGGGTCTGCCTGATTAGAACTGGCTTAGTTATTGCTAATGACGGTGGCTTTTTGCAACGGTTATTACTACCCTTTCGAATAGGATTGGGTGGAGTTATAGGGGACGGTCGGCAATGGATGTCTTGGATTCATCGTCAAGACTGGATCAATATTGCCATGACCATGATGGCCGATACTTCGATGCAGGGCCCTTATAACGCAACAACTCCTAACCCTGTTACTAATAGCGAATTCACGCAGATTTTAGCACAAACCCTTAATCGCCCTGCTTTGTTACCGGCTCCGGCTTGGATATTAAAAATACTTCTCGGTGAAAGATCACAGCTGGTCTTAAGCAGTCAACGGGTAATGCCAGAGCGATTATTGGCGCAGAATTTTAAGTTTCAATACGATGATCTTGCTTCTGCGCTAAATGAAGCTTTATCACATAAATAGATGAGTCGCTTAGTTATGACTTTTTGATTAGATACTTATGATTAACTTAGTCCTTCAATTTGTTATGGGCTTAATCTATGCCAATGTGGGTGAATGGCTGGTACATAAATATATCCTGCATGGGCTAGGAAAAAATCCGCATAGCTTCTGGGCTTATCATTGGCATGATCATCACGCTGTTTGCGTTAAAAACTTAATGCTTGATCTAGGCTACCAAACGTTGAGACTAACTCAATGGAACGTCCAAACCAAAGAACTGGCGGTGTTGGCAGTGATTGTATTGCTGCATATGCCCTTGTTTATGTTTTTCCCAGTATTCACAGGCATGGTGTATGCATCATTAATGCTGTATTACTATAAACATCGCAAAGCTCACTTAGATCCCGTTTGGGCTAAACGACATTTGCTTTGGCATTACGAACACCATCTTTGCAACCACTCTGTAGGTAATTGGTGTATCACTTGGCCTTGGTTTGATTATCTAATGGGAACCCGTATTAAATCTAAGCTCAAAACCATGAAGCTTGACCATTAACCTAAAACCAATATTACTCATAAAAAGCGGAAAGTAAGTAGTTGTACGGATTTATTATGGCTAGCAAGCAGGCGATACTATCACCGCCATTCATTTAAATTAATTATAAAGGTGAACAATATGAAATATTCAATAACTATGAGCTTTCTACTATTACTTTCTTTTAGTAATTTGAGTTATGCGGCTGACCCGCACCCCACTTCCGCGCCTATGGCTGATATGGGCATGCATCAAGGCATGGGTATGATGAACAACATGACGGAAGCACAAAAAAATGAGCGTATGCGTTCTATGCAAGAGCACATGCTTAAGATGCATGACCTTTCAAATCAGATTTTAATAGAGAAAGATCTCGCCAAAAAAGAATCACTAAAACAACAACAACTAGAACTCATAAAAGCACACCATGCTCAAATGATGCAGCATGGTAACTAAGCTCAGAAAAAAAACAATAATAGACAATAAATGACCTGATATTGCTTGAGTTTCCGGATCATATTCCCCTTAAGCGGAACCTTTTTTCTAAAAAGAGGTTCCAGTATTAGTAAGGCTCTTTGTGCAATGCTTTATGATAATAATTAGCGAAAGAACTACCGAATTTAACTGCTCACTAGTCGCGAGGATTTGAAACATGTCATTGTATTGTCTTGTTTATACGAGTATTGCAAGTCGAAAAATGTCCGATGACGACTTGAAAGTTTTACTCAAAACAATAAGAAAAAATAATGAAATTAGGCAGGTCACAGGAATACTCCTTTACCTTGATCCTTTTTTTATCCAAGTATTGGAAGGAGAGGAAGCCATTGTTAATAATTTATTTACCCATATCAAACAAGATTCAAGACACAACAAAGTTTCGCTCATTTATAAAAAGCCAATAGAGGCGCGTTACTTTTCAAATTGGACTATGGGATTTAGTAAAATCACCTATGAAAACGTATCAACTATGGAAGGATTTTCTGATTTTTTACAAAGACCAACAGTTGAATTTTTCAGCAATTCACCTAGTAAAGTTGATGAATTATTATATAAATTCAAACATGAGATTTTATTTTGAACTCCCCCCCCTTATTTATTGGCTACCAACTTAAGACGGGACAGTTTAGCTTAACCGTTCACTTTTAGACGGGACTCTCCTAAGCACAGACAAAGGGCGAAGGGTTAAGCCTAGTATTTGCCCAGGCTAAGTTGCTAGCCTTAATCTTTCGCCTTTCGCCTACGATCAGGCTGTCCCGGCTTAAGTTGCTAGCCTATTTATTCAAAATAGACATTCATTCTATTTAGACAAGTCAACTTGGAAAATAAATAAACATGCAACAGAAATTGGCTATTACTCGAGTAGAAATCCACGATATTATTAAAGCACGCTGGAGTCCGAGAGCTTTTGATCCAGACAAACAAGTGAACCATAATGATTTACTTTCATTACTGGAAGCCGCTCATTGGGCCCCTTCTTGTTTTAATGACCAACCTTGGCGTTTTGTGGTGTGCAATAAAGCCACAGATGAAAATAGTTGGCAAATCGCATTAGAAGTTATCGTTGAAAAAAACAGACAGTGGGCTAAAAATGCCCCCGTTTTGATACTTGCAGTTGCAATGGAAAACTTCAATCATAACGGGCAACCTAATCGTTGGGCATCTTATGATACAGGTGCCGCTAGTGTTAGTTTATGTTTACAAGCAACAGCATTAGGATTGTGTGTACATCAAATGGGTGGCTTTAATGTTGAAAAGACCCGTGAGGCTTTTAATCTTCCAAGTGATTGCAATCCGATGTCGATATTAGCAGTAGGTTATCAGGGCAAGATGGAGGTGCTTGATGAAGAATTTAAGAGCATTGAATTAGCCCCTCGTACCAGGGCGCCATTGAATGAGCGATTTTACGTAGGTCAATGGGGTCAAGGGTTAGAATGACCTAATTAAGAAGGTTTAACGGTTAGTATCAAAGCCTGTATTGAGCGATACCTGCGAACTATTCATAAGTATTCAACGCAGATTGACATCTTTTATCAACATTGAAACCAGAGCAGTCCAGCCAGTTTGATGGGAAGCGCCTAGTCCTTGTCCGGTTTCAGCATGAAAATATTCGTGAAATAATAGTTGATCTTGGTCGTAAAGTTTCTGTTGTAAAAGACTATTATTCGGATACGCAGGGATAACGCCGTTGGCATTGCGACGAAATAGGTTTATTAAGCGGCCTGAAAGATGATTATTGATTTCCTTTAAAGTAAGTTCGTGATCAGCTAGGCTAGGTGCAGACACTTTAAAATTATCACCGAGATATCGATGGAACTTTTCTAAGGCTTCAATCAATGAATAATTAGTGGGGAACCATACCGGTCCACGCCAGTTAGAATTTCCACCAAATAGAGCAGAAATCGATTCTCCCGGCACATAGTCGATCAAAGCGCGCCCTATGCCCGGAATTAGCCCAAGGTCAGGTTGTTCGCCATGAAGACGACTGATACTCCGGATACCATACGGAGATAAAAACTCCTGTTCATTTAACAGATGTTTTAGAATTCTAGGCAACATTTTATGATCAACCAATGACAATAGATGTTCACCTTTATCGTTAGTGTGTTCAGGGCAAGCGCAAATGGTATGTCCATCAAACATGCCTCCACGATGTTCATAAAGCATCGCTCGGAAACGTGGCACATGGCTTAGTATTTCCGCATCAACGACTTCACACGCGAACAATGGAACAATACCTACCCAGGAAAAAACATCTAGCCGACGATACTCGCCTTCAGGCATTAAGATCAGATCTTTGAAGAAATGATCTTTTTCATCCCAAAGTGACATATTATGTTCACCGTAACCGGCTATAGCTTTACTAATGGCTAGGAACTGGGCGTAACATTGAATAGCAATGTCTTCATAGTCACGTCCGGCTGCTGCCAATTCAAGCGCCATCATGGTCATGTTTAATGCAAACACAGCCATCCAGCCTGTCGCATCTGCCTGTTTAAGCAAATACCCAGAAGGTAACGGTTTTGATCGATCATAAACGGAAATATTATCTAGCCCAAGAAATCCGCCTTCGAATAGATCGTGCTGTTCATTATCCTTGCGGTTCAACCACCAGGCATAATTCAGCAATAATTTATTAAGCATCCGCTGTAAAAAATTCAAATCAGCAGTACCATTATTTTTTCGGTCGGTGCGAAAAACCGATAATGTCGCAGCGGCATGAACGGGCGGATTAGTATCGTTAAAGTCCCATTCATAGGCCGGCAAATGACCATTAGGATGAAGGTAACGTTCGTTCAATAGCAATTCCAATTGATTCTTAGCAAAGTCAATATCGATTAGCGATAAAGCTATCGCCTGATATGCCAAATCCCAACAGGCAAACCAAGGATATTCCCAACAGTCGGGCATGGTAAAAATATCATGCGCGTTAAGATGACGCCAATGAAGATTACGAATCCCTATTCGTTCTTTGGGTGGCGGGATTTTATCGCCATCCTGCCAGCGTGCAACATTAAAGTGGTAGAACTGCTTATTCCAGATCATGCCCGCCATGGCCTGACGAAAAATATGCTGATCTTCCTTCAAAGTTTGCTCAGGCAATAAGCTTTGATAGAATTGATCTGCTTCTTGTCGCCGTTGCTTGAGTATTGCTTCGCAACTAGCTTGAGTGAGTACGGCTTGTTCATTCGTTAAAACCAGATCAATGATTTCTTCAGCACCGGCCTCAAGCACAAACTGATGCCAAGCCGCGCTTTTACTTCCTTGCTTAACTGGATTGACAGCCTGTTGTTCAGCGTCAATTATGAAACGATGAAAAGCATCTTTTACATAAGGGGATTTATTGGCTTGCCCCCACAGTTTTTCTGAGTTGCTATCATTTTCGGTAAATAAAAGCTGTGCCTGTTTTCGGCCATACAGTCGAAAAGTGCCTAGTCCAAAACCATAGCCTTCTATGCTCCGGAAATTGTCAATGTAGTTGTCGCCTCGGCGGTTAAAACTTATGCTACTTTTCTTGCCTGAATATCTATATCTTTCGCATCACCTTCTTTGGCTTTATCGGGATTAAGATGAAC
>Ga0118677_10001640_pt1 | contig 46797 bp, 41 predicted proteins | sample AliMusrvi5mmetaG_FD_86154 | JGI IMG/M metagenome (GOLD analysis project Ga0118677, IMG submission 86154) | reverse complement strand
AATCACTACCTTTGCCTATTTCTTGCACTTCCATTATTTGAGCCTGTTTTTTCACCATTCCGGTGAAAGTCCGTTTCCAATTAATCATTGAAGTCCATCGACGGCAAATTCGTCCCCAAAGGCCCAAAAAATCAGTTTTATCTGATTTTTTGGGAGAAATATTACTTGATAACCTCGGCTGGTTAAGCCTTTAGCTTAACTGCCGGCGTTTAGATTAAGCCCGCGCTCCTGGGTCAAAAAACAGGGCGGCGCTGGTTCTCCGGCCTCATGAAGCCGTCCGCTAAACGGTGTAAACTAATAACATGAGGCGGCAAGCTCTCGCGAAAGGCGGAGCCCAGAGCTGAAACTAAGTTAAGGAGAAGGATAAATGAAAAAACTGAATAAAGGCGCTTTCATAACTGTGATGGCGCTATTTAGTTACTCCGGCTGCGCGTCGGCGCAGGCGGTGTCTTTCGACAGCGCCGGGAATAATTCCGGTGGCCTTGCCGCGATGGTGAGCGACGCGAAGGCCGACAGGCTCAATATAGGGCATATCGCGGGAGATATCCTGCATAACTTCCCGGTCCCGCAGGCTCCGGTGAACCACGGCGGTCAGATGCACGGAGGGCCGGGCGGTCAAAACGTTTCGGGCCATCAGAACATCCCGCAGCAGCCCCAGCAAGATCATAACAACCAGGCTCCTCACGACCAGCATGGCAACAATAACGGGCCTTACGTTCCGGAACAGCACGGCTATCCGGGCCCCCATAACGATCCCGGCGGTCCCGGGCATCACGACTATCCGGTCGATCATAATGGTCCCTACGGCCCAGTACCTCATGACGGCGGCTACGATAACGGCCAGGGTCATCATGACCTATACGATACCTGCGGCGGCTCCAACGTGTTCGGGCCCTTTTACTATGGCGGCGGCTGCAACGCCTTCGGCTGCTGGCGCAACGGCGGCGGTTGCAATACGTTCGGCTGCTGGCGTGACGGCGGCGGCTGCAACGCTTTCGGCTGCTGGCAGTACGGAGGCCAATGCAATGCTTTTGGCTGCAGTGCCAAATGGGACGGGCGTAGCGAACCGTGCCGGCAGCATTGACCCCGGAGCGGCGATAAACCTTGGTTGGGTCGCGGATATCCCGGACGACCATGGGCCGATGTGCCCATGGCCGGCTGGGCCATTTGTTTTTCCGGATTTGGGCCTTAAGACGCTTACGGAGGAACGCGTTTTTTTGATTTACTAGTAGTGTTGGGAGCGACTTTGTTCGGCACCGGTAAACTATTCAAGGAGTTTTAAGGAGAATCTAATGAAACGAAGAGTATTAGCGGAGGCGGGCGTCCTGGCGCTGATGGTATTCTTGATCGGCTGTGATGAGATCAAGTTCAGCGGCACGCTCGGCGTTCATGAAGTAATGACTTTTATGCAGGAAGGGGAAGATCCTTCTACCTGCCAGCAGAAGCCGGATTGGTGGAACTGCAAACCGGCCGGCCCTGTAACCGTTAACCCCGGACAGTTCTCTACGAGAGCCACCCTGGGGATGTCCGGTCAGCAGAAACAGATAAAGCTGGAGATCGATAACGCCAAACCGGCGACGGTCATCGAACTGGACTTCGATAAAAATATCGATACCAATGATCATTTCCTGCTTACCGCCGCCCAGCTTAAGCAGAATTTCGACCTGACCGGCGACATCGTGACGAATGTTACCAAGACGCCGGAGCAGTCGGCTACGGAATCCTGCACGTATCAGGCGCAGGAGATGGTCTGCCGCGCGGCGGAACCCGTTAAGAGCGTCGATACCGATCAGGATTCCAATTCCCAGGCTTTAAAAGACCTTACGGCGGCCGTTGATGAATTGGGCGGGAAACCCGGCCCGTTCGGTCCGCCGCCCGGACCCTTCCCCGGCCCCGGTCCTCAGCCCGGACCTTTCCCCGGCCCGCATCCCGGTCCTGGCCCCGGCCCGTACGGCCCCGGTCCCGGCCCTGGTCCGTACCCCGGTCCGCATCCCGGCCCCGTTTGTCATCCGCAATGGGTGACTAGGTACGGCTACCAGTATGTGCGCTTCTACTACGAAACGACCACGAAGGATATTACGGCCAAGTTCGTGCAGGGCGACAAAAATCTGGCCGATTATACGGGACAGGCTTCCGACACTAAAAAAGTATATACGTACCAGGACACCTGCCACTAATAAAGACAAGTTAAAGCGGTTGACATAAAGAGAGCCGGGCGCTGAAAGGCGCCCGGCTCTTGTAAGTGGTAATGCCGGCGGTTGCCAGTTCGGGGTCCTGACAGGCATGGGTCGGATCGGGCCTGCGGCCGGCCCGGCGACTTGCCCCTCACTTTGGAAGATAGTGGCGCTTCGAAGCGTTGCGTCCAAAGTGTGGGGCGAGCGCCGGTTCCTACTCGGCCCGATCCGACCCATGCCTGTCACCCCGCCACCGATACCCGCCGGCAATGCTTAACAACTTCCTGAAATTAATATATTGGTCTTGCCCAGCACTTTGGCCGCTTCGGAAAAAGTGCTGGGCCCACCCTTTTCATGGTACGGCACAATTACGCATACTGTCCGCTGAAGGTGCCGTCTATATAGGTTTCGCTTAAATCTATGCGCCCTCGACTGCACAAGTCTTCCGCCAAAACCTTCAGAATTTTAAAAAACAACCCTTCTCTGGACCAACGCTGAAACCGACGATGACAGGTCTGATATGGCGGATAGCGCTCCGGCAAATCTTTCCAGGGGACACCGGTCCTTAAAATCCACAGTATCCCGCACAACACAGCTTTCGGGTCAACCCACGGACGACCGCGCCTTTTCGTCTCAAACTCTTCCTTCGGCAACAACTTCCTGACCACTTCCCACTGTTCATCCGTTATGTCCATCTCTTACCTCCGCTTATTGGAGGTTATAGCATTTTTTATTTATGAGATGGCTTCTAGTCATTCAGTCATCTACGTCCCCAAGCCCCCTATTGGTTTTCCCTTCAGTTCTCACTACAAGGAACGCCCCGTTAGTCCTGAGTGTATTGCAGAATCTGCCGAAATCATCAAAGTACTCCATATCTCGCCTCCCGGTAAAACTTAGTGTTATTGAGTTCTTACAGCGGAGCAGCGCATCTTATAAAGATCCTCGGCTTTTTCGATGCGGGTTCGCAGGTAACACAAGTGAGTGGAAAAAGCGGGGTTCGTGGTTGCGCACACCTTTAAGCTTTTCAAGCAGCAGGGTCAGTGCTTCGGCCTTGCCGGACCGCTGAGAGCACGCCCTCTTAATGCATTCAGGTAGTCTGGAATAGGCTGCACGGAAAGCGGGTTTATCTTCTCGCCCTAAAAAAAGTAACGCCAAGTCGGCCAGCGCCCATGGGTGGCCGGGGATGACGGTAAGCGTTCTCTTGAGATCTTCAATCGCTTTCGCCGTCATTTTTAGAACGCGCAACACTTCCGCACGCCAGATCCTTGCCTCTAGATCGTCTGGGTTGATGCTGATTGCGGTATCGAGATCCCGGAGGGCTTGTTTATGCCTTCCCAGTTTACACAAGGCGGCCCCGCGCCAGCACCAGCCCAGCTCGTTCCCAGCGGCTATCGGCCCGTCCAATGTTTTTACCGCTTCTTTGTAGCGGCCGGCATATAACAGGAGCTGACCCCTCCATGCGCGGAACCCCGGAGAGCGTATGAGTCTCTGTTTTTTTAGCATTAACTTCAGCGCGGCGTCACTGCGGCCGGAGCAGAACAATGTTTCGGCCAGTTTGCCACAGGCCAGCTCGTTCGCCGGCCAGGAATCAACGACTGCGCGAAAAATATTTTCGGCTTTTTTAAATTCCAAGCGGTCAAGCAGTTTTTCAGCGGCTGGAAGATAAAGCCACACTTCTGCGGAGCGGCTCAGGCGGGGTGGCTTGAACGAGCACCGCCGACCGGTTTTTTCAGCAAGGCAGAAGCGATGCAGGCGTGCCAGATTTTTCGCCGGTCCATGCAGGTTTTTCATAACCGCCTCAACCCCGGAAAGCGCGGGTTCCAGCAGTCGCAGGTCTTGAATATTCAGCCATGGGTCGGCTACGAGGATGACGGTTTCGGCCGAGGTGGCGGATTTAAACAGGTCCGGAACTGAGGCGTAGGCTTTGGAGAACTTCCCAGTAAGGCAAAGTGCGCAGAAGATCGTGAGTGGGTCCTGTCCGTTCCTTAAGTAGCGGTCCAGGAATTTGTTCATCCCGGCTAAGTCGCCTTTATCACGGCAGACCTCGGCTAAGCGGAATAATACAGAGGCATGTTCGGACCTGAACGATGCTAGCGCGCGGTGGTGGAAAATGGTATCCCCCGGCAGGTTGAGGAGTATGAAGCGCAGTGCCCTGCTGGAACCTTTTTCCTGCCGGAGCAGTTTTAATACTTGCCCCGCCAGCTCTTGCGTTCTGTGACCGGCGAAGAGCAACCTGTAGCGCTCACGCAGCCCGGAGAAGCCATGTCCGGCGGTATTGCTGCCCAGTCTGTTCAAAGCTTGCCTCATTTGTGGAAGTCGTTGCCTTTGTCTGTTGCTGTTCAGACCTTATTGTAGACTTTTCCGGACCTGGCGAAAACTCCAAGGGATGCAAAAGGTTTACAATATTACCCATTATCACAGCCAAACCCCAGTTACTTCTTTAATATTCTCCGCGCTATACACAGTCCTGCGGTCCGCCTGATGACGGTTGCCAGTTGGGCCCCCGGTCGGACTTATACGAAGCAATAGAACCCGCCCCGGCTGACGACTGACACCCCCGACTCCCTACTCACTCACTCGCCCGGCGAACTGCCGGGCGTAAGGGAGTTTTTAAATTTGCCAAAGCCGCCCGCCACTTTTGTATTATAGCTGTAAGGATCAGCTTTTTACAAATTTTAGCAGCATCTGGAAGCGTCAGTCGTGTCGAGAGCTTCCGATAGACGCCGTTATGTTTCCTGCAGAGCAAATATGCCGAGCCAATTCATACACGATAGATTTATACGCCTTCTCAAACCGGGCTTCAGACAAAAACCCGGCTGGTTCTTTTTCGCCATAGTCCGCGGACTTATCTTGTTCTTTTCCGATCCGCTGGTCGAAACCGAAGTCTTCGGAATGCGGCTGGCCATACCATTGTCTCACGCTCTGCCCAGATATCTTAAAGTTTTTCCGTATTACGCCTCCAACCTCGGGCGACTGGCGGCGCTGGTAAAAGAGAAGTACTCCGGGCTCGCCGTCATAGACATAGGCGCAAACATAGGGGACTCCGCCGCGGCGATAAAGATCGGCGCCGACGCGCCGGTATTATGCGTGGAAGGGAATCCCGTTTTTTTAAAGATCCTTAAGCTTAACGCCGCGCGTTTTCAGGGAGTGCGGATCGCCGAGGCTTATGTCGGGGACGCGAACTCCTCTTTTCAGGCGGATGACAGGACAGCGGATGGGACCAGTCATATTTCGGCCGACGGAGTACGGGAAATAAAAATACGGCTCCTGAGCGGTATTCTGGCGGACCATCCAGATTACAAGACCGCCAAACTAGTCAAGATAGACACTGACGGCTTTGACTGCAAGATCATACGCGGCAACGCGGACTTCCTGGCGGCGGCGCGCCCGGTGATCTTCTTCGAATACGACCCGCTGCTTTTGTTCCGTCAGAGCGACGACGGTCTTTCAGTATTCGACACCCTGTGGGGCCTGGGATATGATTGCGCCATAGTGTACGACAACTTCGGACACTTCATACTCTCTTTACGGCTTTCGGATACCAAACTGCTTAAAGAACTTCACGCGCACTTTTTCAGCTACATGGGAGAGCGGTTCGGAGATATCTGCGTTTTCCATTCCGAGGACGGAGAGCTGTACGAAGCCGCGGCAAAGAGAGAAGCCTGCTATTTCGAAAACGACGCCGCTAAAAAAGCGGGCATATCAGGATGACCGGCTCCGGACGCGGCGTCTTTTGCTGCTTGCGTCATTTTCCGGCGCGGCGATGGCCGCCGCAATGCGTTCCGGAACTGACCGGAAATTCAATGAACATGAAGGCGCGCCCCCGAAGGTTATTTGCGCAAGCGGCTGGGTAAAGGGACCGGCGGGGCCGAGCTCTACTGGCTTCCCTGGTCCGCGGTACCGAAAGGCGCCGGCGCCGCGGCGGAACTGGCCCGGAACTATGGTCTGGTCTTTGTAGGATACCGAGGTGTAAAGATAGTATCGGGCTCGGACCGTATGGCCCCGGCTAATAGAACCCGCCCCGGCTGACGACTAACACTCCAGACCCCCTACTCACTCACTCGCCCGGCGAACCGCAGGGCGTAATGGAGTTTTTTAAATTTGCCAAAGCCGCCCGCCGCTTTTGCCGCAGAAGGAGTTGTTTTTCATATCGGCGTTGCTCCGCGCTAAAAGCCAAGATTCAAGACCTGCCCCCTTACCGTGGGAATTTTCTCCTTTTGTGTCCTATGTGCCTTTTTGTGGCTATCTCAAGTAAATCCGCCATCGTCAGAAATTTTACATGGATATACAGGATGAACAGGATCTCGGATTTTAGATCCTATCCTGTCCATCCATGTAAATAGCAGTTTCTGTTCTTCTTCGTGCCTTCGTGGCTTCGTGTGAGATTCGCGCCGGTAAATTTGCGTTTTATGTGCCTTATTGCGGCTGTATCCGTTCCTTTCCGCGGAGCAGGACCTTTATCCAGGAGGCGGCGGAGGTAAGCGTGATCAGGCCGGCCAGCGCCAGCATTATGACCGTAAGCCCGACGTTGATGTACCCCTGCATGTCGCCGCGCGGAAGATAGTTGCCGAAGATGTTCATCACGCCGGCGGTGGCCGTGGTCGCTAGCATAAAAACGAAAGGCAGGAAGGTTATAAGAGCGTAAACCGGCTTTGTCCGCTTCATTATGAAAGTGGTGCCTATCGCCAGCGCGATGGCGGAAAGCAGCTGGTTCGCCACCCCGAACATCGGCCAGATGGTGCTTATGTTGCCGGCCAGCAGCATGCCGCCCCAGGCCGCGCAGACGAGCGCGCTGGTGATGAATACGCCGGGCCACCAGTCGGTCCGGGCGAACGGCTTGTAGACCGTGCCGAGCACTTCCTGCGTCAGGTAGCGGGCCACGCGCGTGCCGGCGTCGATGGTGGTAAGTATGAACAGCGCCTCGAACATTATGGCGAAATGGTACCAGTAGGAGAGCAGCTTTTTCAGGCCGGGGATCGAGGCGAAGATCTGCGCCATACCCACCGCCAGAGAGACCGCTCCGCCGGCCCTGCCTTCCAGGTGTTCTCCGACGGCGAGGCTCATCGCCGGCAGGTTCGTCACCGCCATGCCGAGTTTCTTGAAAACTTCCGGCGGCACGTTTATCGCGAAGTAGTCGCCGGGCAGCAGCACACAGGCCGCTATCAGCGCCATGATCGAAACGAAGCCTTCGGTCAGCATGGCGCCATAGGCTATCATGCGGATGTCACTCTCGCTGGCTATCATCTTGGGCGTGGTACCCGAGCCTATGAGCGCGTGGAAACCCGAGATGGCGCCGCAGGCTATGGTGATGCAGACATAGGGCCAGACCTTGCCTGGTATGATCGGGCCGCCGCCATGTATGAAACTCGTGAATGCCGGGGCCGACAAGTCCGGCCTTACCCACAGTATCCCCAGCGCGAGCAGCGCTATAGTGCCTATTTTCATGTAGGAACTGAGATAATCGCGCGGGGCCAGCAGCAGCCAGACCGGCAGTATAGAGGCCAGCATGCCGTATAAAGCCAGTATTATGGAGAGATTGGTCTTAGAATACAGAAAATAATGCGCCAGCGGCCCTCGGGAAAGCGGCTCGCCCAGAGCTATGGATAAGACCACCAGCGTGACGCCGATGACGGACGCTTCCGTTATCTTTCCGGGGCGCAGTTTGTTCATGTAGAGCCCGACGAATATCGCTATAGGTATGGTCATCGCTATGGAAAAAGTTCCCCAGGAGCTTTCCGCCAGCGCGTTCACCACCACCATGCTGAGGCCCGCCAAAGCGGTGATTATTATGAACAGCACCGCCGCGCCGGTGGCCCAGCCGGTAACGCGGCCTATCTCGCATTTGGCTATTTCCCTCAGCGACATGCCGTCGTAGCGCACCGAGGCGAACAGGATGACCATATCGTGCACGCCGCCGGCCAGCACGCTGCCTATCAGTATCCAGAGGAAGCCGGGCAGATAGCCGAATTGCGCGGCCAACACGGGTCCCACCAGCGGGCCGGCGCCGGCTATGGCGGCGAAGTGATGGCCGAACAGCACCCACTTATTGGTGGGCTTATAATCGTAGCCGTTCTCCCGGGTATAGGCGGGCGTAGGCCGGTCCTTGTCGAAGACCAGTATTTTGCTTATTATGAACCCGGCGTAGTAGCGGTAAGCCAGGGCGTAGACCAGCAGGGCTGTTATAAGAAGCGGCAGGGCGTTCATGGCGGCTCCATAGTTTAAGGGTATTCCTTTATCCTAGAAAATATATCCCGTCCTTTTCAATTTCCCTAATCCTCCGATAAAGGCCATTTTTGCCATTCGCATAAAAGTTTTAGATGCGGCGGGGTGTAATTGGCGGCTGACAGGACCCCGAACTTGCCGCCCGCCACCCTTCCAATTTTTCTTGGGTCCGCCGGGACTTACGGCCCATCCGCGCATAGGCCCAAGGTCTCTGTAAAAACCCGGTGAATCTGTTAAGATATGATCGGGAGGAGTTATGAAAAAGCTTATAATTATCGCGATGTCGGTGATCCTGACCGCCGGTCCGCTCATGGCGCAAAGCCTCGAGCAGCTGCGCAAGTCCTCCGAGAACATGAGCATCGACACCGGCAGCCTCAGGGCGAAGGCCGCCACCGATCAGTACGAGATCACTCCCACTCCTGTCCTCGTCAAATTGATAGTCAATTTCTTTAAACTGCTGTTCGGCCAGAACGGAGATATAGAGATAGCTAATCCTTCCACCGACAGGCCGCAGGTCGACGGAACGCTGGAGGACGACCAAAGCGAAGAGCAGTATTCGGAGGGCAACAATTATAAACCTATAGACCCGGCCGATCTGCAGGAGCCGCAGTCAGCCCAACAGCCGCAGCAGCCCCAGCAGTCTCCGGAGTACCAGCAGCCCCAGCAGACGGGTTCGGGCGCGACGGCGAACGGCTCGGTCCCGGAAGATCTTATGCGCAAAGCCCTCGCGTATTACAGCGCCAACGCCGCGAAGATACAGAATAAAAAATATATCGGCATAGTTGATTTCTCGGCGCATTCGAGCAAACAGAGATTTTTTATAGTGGATATGCAGAGCGGCGCCGTGCACGCCATTCACGTGGCGCACGGCAAAGGTTCCGACCCGGACGGCGACGGCTACGCTACCAGGTTCAGCAACACGCCGGAATCGAAAGCTTCTTCGCTGGGTTTCTATCTCACCGGACCGATGTATTACGGCAGTCACGGCAAATCCATGCGCCTGCTCGGCCAGTCGCCCACCAACTCCAACGCGCTGGCGCGGGCCGTGGTCATACACGAGTCGGCTTATGTAAGGGAAGCGAACGTTATCCAGGGCCGTTCTTTCGGCTGCCTCGCGGTGGCCACCACCGAGATACGGCAGGTGCTGGCCTCTCTGAACGGCGGCGCGCTGATCTACGCCGGCCTGAGCAACAGCGATTTTTGAACCGCGATGTTAAAGATGAAATAGCCGCGCTATCCCCGCGCGGCTTTTCTCTTTAGTCCGCGCGGCGCAGATCGATAAGAGACGAAGGCTTTTATGACAGGCGGGAGGCATAAAGCGCGGAGGGAAATAATGCACAGGTTCAAGGTCAGCACTTCGGCGGAGTCGGAAATGATAGATATAAGCCGCGAAGTGGCGGGAATAGTCCGGGAGAGCGGGACCGGGAGCGGGGTCTGCCACATTTTCGTTCCGCACACGACCTGCGGCCTGGCTATAAACGAGAACGCCGATCCGGACGTGAAGCGCGACATCATCGCCAAGCTCAATGAAAGCGTTTCCGACGATTTTCCCTACAGGCACTCGGAGGGCAATTCCCCGGCGCATATAAAGTCGGTCCTGGTAGGGCCTTCGCTGACTGTCTTTATAGAGGACGGGACGCTTCAGCTTGGAACCTGGCAGGGCATATATCTGTGCGAATACGATGGCCCGCGTACCCGCGAAGTCTGGGTCAAGCTTATTAAAACATAAGCCAATTATGCCCGCTATTATGTAAAATATACTTAAAGAAGACGCGCGGGCCGGGGAGCTTATGAACGGAGGGGCGATGTTCTACAAATACATCATCAAATTTGACGGCGGGGAAGAGAAGGTCATAGACATACATCTCGACCCCGTCACGCTGAACGTTCTGCCGAAAGAGAATGGCGAGGCCTCGGAATGGGCGCTTCTGGACTTCGTAAAATGCGGCATCTGTCCTTACAGCAGCGATACGCACAAATACTGCCCGATCGCGCTGAACCTCGCCGACGTGACGAAGCTGTTTCCCGATAAAATTTCCGCGACCATCGTGGACGTGCGCGTGGTGACCCGCGAGCGGGAGTATTTCAAAAGGACGAGCCTGGCGGCGGCGCTGAGCTCGATCATAGGCATATACATGGTTACCAGCGGCTGCCAGGAACTGGATGTTCTAAAGCCCATGGTCAGGCATCACCTGCCTTTCGCGTCGCTGAACGAGACCACCTACAGGTCCATCTCCTCTTATCTGCTGCAGCAGTATTTCCAGAAACAGAAAGGCTTTGAGCCTGATTGGGAGCTGAAAAAACTCACCAGGGCTTATGAAACCATAGAGATCCTTAACCGGGCAATGGTGGACAGGATCAGAAAATCTTCCGCAACGGACGCCAATTACAGCGCGGTCATTATCCTGGACGTTTTCGCCAAAATGGTCCCCTGGGCCATAGACGAGAGCCTGTCCGCAAAAGAGATCCTGCTTCCGGAATAGCCGGTTTTTCAGGCCCTTCATGGATAAGGGGCGCTGTCCGGCTGCAATAAAACCAAGGGGCGGAGCGACGCAATTCAACAATATCTGACAGGACACATGACGATGAGCGTTCAAAACCAATTATTCGCTAGTTTTTCAGAGGTCGAGCTCCGTTTCCTTTGTGGCCTCCGTGTCCTGTTGATGCGGTTGGATTGCGTCGTTTTGCTCCACCCCGTGGTGAGTATTTACGGATAAAGTTTATATCTACGCGCTCGCCGCCAATTTTAGTTTCGCCATCGGCGTGCAGTTCTTTACACATTACGCCAGGCGCATCTCCAGCCTCTGGGTGAATTGTTTCAAAGCCTCGGTCGCGGCTATCCTGTTCTTCCTGACCGTCCTCGCGCAGGGCGGATTTCATCATATAGCGCCGGGTTTCGCCGGCCTCTTCCTGCTGTCCGGGATGGTCGGCCTGGGCCTCGCCGACGGCTGCCTGATCAAGGCCTTCTCTTTGATGGGTCCCGGCCGCACGATGATGATCTTCGGTTTTCAGCCTCTTATCATCGGCATACTGAGCTACTTCGCTTTCGGCCAGGCCGTCGAGGGAAGAAAGCTCGCGGCCATCATCTTCTTCGTCGCCTGTCTTTATATCTTTTCGCTGGAGTCCTTCAGAAAGCACGGGCATTGGAATATGCGGGCCAGCCTGTTCGCCCTCGCGGGCGTGGTGCTGGATGGAGTCGGAGTGATCATAACGAGGTTTTCTTTCAACGCCAATCCCGGCATAGGCACCACCGAAGGGAACTTCTACCGCGCGGCCGGCGCGCTCCTGCTTTTCGCGGCGCTGTCGCGCGTGAAGCCGTTCCATTTTTTCGGAAAGCTGGCTTCGCTCAGCCGCGGAGGCCTCCTTTGGATAACGCTGGGGAGTTTCGCCGGCACCTATCTTTCGCTGATGTTCTACCTGAACGCGGTGCGCTACGCGGGCGCGCTCGCGGCGGTGTCCGGCATAGGCATAACCGGCACGCTGTTCTCTTCAGCCTTCGAATGCGCGTACGAGCGAAAGGCTCCGTCCCGCTACCTGCTTGTCGCCCTTGTGTTCTTTTTCGCCGGAATGGCGCTCCTCTTCTGACATGAGGACAAAAGGCCTATTGACGTACGGGACTTTTGTCACTGCCGCAGCAGCCGCGCGCGGGCTATATTATTGGTATGAAAGCGCAAATGCTCAGATTCCCGGCCGCGGCCCTCTCCCTCCTCTGCTTTATAAGCGCGGCGGCCGCACGGAATTCGGCCTTGCAGGACCTGTTCGACGCCTCCGGCCAGGACGGGTCGCCGGCCCCGCAGGCGCGAACTGTCCCCGATGTTTCAGCCCCTTTTGATACGAACACCGGCGGGGAGTTCGCTTACGTGGATCAGCGCCATTTAGTTCCGGAAGAGGCCCTGCGGACCGCCCTTAAATTCTATAAGGAGAGCAGGACGAGATTCGGGACCCACGAATACCTGTCGGTGATAGATTACACTCAGCCCGCGAGCGCGAAAAGATTTTACGTGATCAATATGCGCACGGGAGCCGTCGAGCGCTTTTTGGTGGCGCACGGCAGCGGCTCCGACCCCGGCCGCACGGGCTACGCCAGGTACTTTTCAAACGAGAACAGAACGCATGCCACGTCCCTGGGATTTTACAGAACGGGGGAAACCTATTACGGCGAGAACGGCTATTCTCTGCGCCTGGAGGGGCTGAGCTCCACGAACAGCAACGCCCGGGCGCGGGAGATCGTGGTCCACGGCGCGGACTATGTGAACGCGCTTGGACGGAGCTGGGGCTGCCCGGCGGTGGAAATGTCGCAGCGGACGCGCGTTATAAATATGATCAAAGGCGGCTCGCTTATTTACGCGTATTACCGGGGCTTTAACGCGGACATGGACAACGCGTCCGGGGAAAGCTCGTACGCGAAGGTTTCCGGGCCCGCGTCCGAAGACGGCGCGGCCGAGGAGCCGGTATCCGTTTCCGTCGACAAATTGCCGGACGAAGTGGCCTACCTGGTGCGCAAACCGGCGGAAGAGGATCCACAGGCGAAATATTTCGATCCGTCCAAGGCGGCGGACAACGGGGGAGATCTTCCGGCGTCCATCCCTTATCTCGACATAGTTCTGAAGGTGTGCAAAGAAAAGGGCGTGGACCCTGCCCTGGTCCTCGCGGTGATCCAGCAGGAATCCCGCTTTAACCCAAAGGCGCGCAGCTCCGAAGGCGCGCTCGGGCTCATGCAGGTAATGCCGGCCACGGCCCGGGGCATGGGCCTGAAAGACGCGCAGAAACTCCTGATCCCGGAAGTTAATATCAGGTACGGCGTACAGTTCATCAAAGACCTTTGGAACGAGTTCGGCAGCAAGGACCTCTCGCGGCTTTCCGCCGGCGATATCAACAGGACGGACGTGCTTAACACCATCGCGGCTTACAACGCCGGTCCGGGAAACGTTAAAAAATACCACGGCATCCCTCCGTTCAGGGAAACCAGGGACTATACGGCGAAAGTCAGCGCGAATTTCGGTAAATTCAAGAATCTGTCGGAAATATAAGCAGTTTTAGTTCGGCTGCCGCCGAAAAAACCTCTTTTTGTTGTCTGCAGGCCGCGCGGAGGGCCCTGCAATATTGTTTTCCCGCCCGTTGCTCAATGAAAACCGTTCCGAACCGCCGGCCCCGTTATCTTCCGGCTGAAGCCTGCACGGCCGCGGTCACGTAGCCGGGCCCCTCAAAAAGTTTAACAAAAACGCCGCTATTTTGGTATTATATGCGATAGGGACTCAAATTTTTTAGGAACCGAACGAACGCATGTGTTGAATGCGGTTCGCAGCCGATTCCCCGGCGCATATTTGTGCCGGAATTTAGCGGTTTTGTCCGCGGCTTGACCTGAATCCCGCAGTTTTCAGGTTAACGGCATACGAGGATCTAAATGAAACGAGCAACCTGGCTTGAAAGCGTTACGAACGCGATCGGCAGCAACCAGGCCCTCACTGCCGAGGACCGGCAGGACTTGTCGAATCTGGACACGGTATTGTTCGACGCCTGGAACCTGGGTGACAACATTATCCTGGTGTGGACGCAGGACGGCCCCGATCTGCGCTTCCTGGTGGTGCGCCATTATACCATCCTTGAGCCGTTCGGAGACACTTCTTCCGATTTCGACGCCAATACCGGCCGCGAACTTATAAACAGGATCCTCGCCGGCCCGAAGTTCATCCCGCCGTCGAACTTTAACCGTATCTGCGCGTCCCTGGGCGGCGCGGCCCGGGTGGTCCAGACCCGCGTCCGGCAGGGCAGCGGATTATCACATGAGATCATCAGCAGCCTGATCACCCGCTACGGAGTCTAGCTGGTCCGCGAGCGGGCGGTGCTGCTTCTTGATATCGTGGACTTCTCGCTGCGCTCGCCGCTTGAGCAGGTGGCCATGCTGAACAGTCTGAGCTACTCGGTCAATTCGGCATGCAGGCAGCTCGTTTCGGAAGGCATTCAGATAGATTTCGCCCGCTTTTCTACGGGAGACGGATTTTATATGTGGAACCGCGCGCGGGACGCGGATGCCAGCATCGCGTTGTACAAACTGATGATGCTGATACTGGCGGATAACGCGGTGGCCATGAGAAAGGCCGCGCGCTTTCCCGTGCCGAGGCTGCGCGCCGCTTTCCATGTGGGCGAGCATTATGAGTTTTTCCAGGTGGAGGCGCTCAACCCGACGGCTTTCAGCTATATCGTCGGACAAGTGACTATAGAACTCTCGCGCATAATCGAGAAGGCTTTGCCCGGCCAGATCCTGCTGGGTGAGTTCAACATCTCCGTGACCGACGCCAAGACCGGCCGGGCCATAAGCTATAACACGTCCGATTTTATCGAGAGGACCGCTGCGAGCCTTGGCCAGCTCAAAGGGATGGCCGTCTCGCAGGACCACATCGAGGAGATCCGCTGTTATCTCACCGGACAAAGCGCCGCGGGCGGCGGTTTCGAGATCGGGCGCTATTCGATAAGCGACAAGCACGGCATGACCCGCATGGTCTACAACGCCAAGATCAATATGCATCTTAACAAGGGCGAACCTATCTTTCTCGGGATCCAGGAGAAAGATCTGAGGTCCGGAGCTCTGGGCCGCCGCTGGCCGTAAAGCCGCGGATGAGCTTTGCGCCGCTTGCAAACACGCTGCTTGGTTTTCCACGCAAAGAATTATTCATCTATGAAATTCCCCCGCGGCATCGCCGGGCAGTTAATACTTCTGAGCTTGTTCTTCGCGGCGGCGCTCTTTCTCGCTTCACGATGGGAAAGGGCCCTTGTCGTTTATCCCGAGGGGCGCGATCTGCCCCGGTTCCAGTCCTCGGACGAGGACGAGGGCGGGACGGAAGCCGGCGGCGGCGATGAAGAAGCTAAGGAAGCGCCCTCCCCGGTACGGGACGGAGCGGAAAAAGGCGCCTCGCAGCGTATCCGCCGCGCGAACGGCATACTGGAAGCCAGATACGAATTTCGCAATTTTAACAAGGACGAGCTTAATATCTCCTTTTCAATGACCGAGAAGGAGTACCGCGCTTACCTGTCCGGCTACGGTTATTCTGACGCGGAGCGTGAAAAGATCCACGACTGGCAGGAAAGCACACGTCGGAAGGAGTGGGATAAAGCCGTCGCTAAAGGCGGCGAGGCCGCGGGCAAGGAGGCGCTGAAAGCGGTGGATTGGGAATATAAGGTCCGCGTGAACGAATATTTCCATTCGCGCGGTTTCGTGCTTCTGCCGGGCAATGTTCTTATCTGCGACGTCCCCGAGATCATAAAGCGCAATATCTCATTCCTTAAGCCCCTGGCCCTGGCCTTCCAGAAACTTTCCACGGACAGAGGGTATGGCCCGGAAGAAACGGTGGGAGCGGTCGTTTCGATGGTGCAGACGGCCATCCGCTACCAGATCCCGCCGATGATCGAGGGCGGAGTTCATACCGGCGGCTTGTGGCCGCCCGGCCGGACGCTTCTCGGCGGCTGGGGGGACTGCGACACCAAAACCGCGCTGGCGGCCTCGATACTCGGGAACTGGAGCGGAATGCGCCTGGTGGGGATCTCCGTGCCGGGCCATTATCTTATGGCTATAAGGCGGATCCCCGCCAAGGGTGACCTGTTCGTAACTTATAACGGGCTTGAATATGTTCTAATCGAGCCGGCCGGTCCCGCGTGGCTGGAACCGGGCATGGTAGGCAAAAACACGTCGGCGCTTTTGCAGGGCTCCGAGGGCTACAAGATAGAGCCGTTCTTTTAATTGCAATTAATAAAGTCGGAGGAAAAATGTTCAACACAAGAGTGATCGTGAGCCTGTTCGAGTTTACGCTCGCGGTGGCGATGTCGGGGGTGATAATAGCCCTGACTTACAAGATATTCGTAAGGGCAAATCCCGACTTTAACATGGAAGACGAGATCAAGAGAGGCAACGTCGCGGTAGGCACGCTTATGGCGGCGATACTGGTGGCGGCTTCGATGATATTGGAAAAAGGCATGGGAGCTGTGGTAAGCATGTTCCGCCTCTATATTTCCTCGCCGGGCGAAAGCACTATAAGGCTTTGGCAGCTGGTGCTGATCTGCCTCGCCCATCTCGGCCTCTCCATGATCCTCGCGGTGATCACTATTTCGGTCACGCTGCGGCTCTTCGGCAGGCTGGATAAAAGCCTGCACGCAGGCAAAGAGCTTCAGAAAGGCAACCTGGCGGTCGGCATATTGCTCTCCGGAGTCGTGCTGATAGCCGCGCTGTACGTCGGCGAGGGTGTAAGCTCCATTTCAAAAGCGCTGGTCCCCCAGCCGTCCATAGGCCGTATAGAGATAATGAAATGATCTGAAAACTTCAGTTGGTCCGTCGCACCGGCGAAGGCCGTAATAAAAAACGAACGCCCACCCAAATTTGGGGGGCGTTCGTTCTGTTATGGCCGCCGGTTTACTGGGTGATCGCCAGGAAACAGTGATCGGCCTGCTGGGGCACCTGGTAGAAGTCGAATACCGGGGTGCCGTTGCCGCCGGCGTAAACGCCGTTGGCGGGGTTGCTGGCGCCGATGATGGTGTCATAGGCGTTATAGTAATAGAACGTCGCTTTTGCGTTGAACGGCATCGTCTGCTCTACTATGAAGCCCTTGGCGGAAACGCCGGGAACGACTGTGCAGACCGTGCGATACATGGAATACGGGTGCGCATTGCTCGCCCACCACGCATCGTAATTGTTCCACCAGTCGCCGTGATCGGGACCATGATGATTCCACTGATCGTTGTTCCAGTCATTGTGGTCCCAGTCGGGATGCCCGTCATGGTGCGGGTGCCATTGTCCGGGTCCGGGCTGAGGGCCGGGTTGCGGATGCCAGGGATCGGGTTGGGGACCGGGCTGAGGGTGCCAGGGACCAGGTTGAGGTCCGGGCTGAGGATGCCAGGGATCGGGCTGAGGTCCGGGTTGGGGGTGCCAGGGACCAGGCTGAGGTCCGGGCTGGGGGTGCCAAGGGCCGGGCTGAGGTCCGGGTTGCGGATTCCAGGGACCGGGCTGAGGTCCGGGGCCGTCGTGATGTCCCGGGCCGCCGCCATGATCCCAGCCGTTATTGCCGTGATCCTGATGGCCGAAGCCGCCATCCTGGTGCGAAGGGACCGGATTAGGGAACTGCCCGCCGCCAGGCCCGCCGTGTCCGGGGAACTTCAGGTCTTTAACCAATGCGCCGAGGTCACCGGGATTGTCGAAGGAAACCACCTGGGCCGCGGCAAAGCCCGCGTAAGATATTAGCGCCAGACTTGCGATAAAAGCGCTTATGTTTAATTTTTTCATGCTTACCCTCCCTTAAATTTACTGCCTGATAATACGATATCAATTTTTCCGCTGGCTCATGAAGGTTCGAAGGTCCTTTAGATTCATGGGAAAAGGCCCAGATAAAAGTAGGTCTTATGGGCATCGATATATATATAGGGTAAGCCGCGAAGAGTGTATGCAAAGTTACATTTCCGGATGTTTAATTTCATTGACAAAATCTATTGGAGATTTGTACGATAATGCTAGCCCGACTATAAGGGGTCTTAATAGCCGGGCCGCCCGGTAGTAGATCATTAGGGGGCTACTAACCATAATAAGGAGAAATAATGAAAAAGATATTAACTGTAATAGCGCTATTGGGAGGGCTTTCATTAACAGCCAGCCCGATATTCGCTTGGACTTACATCTATACAGCGCCGCCAGTCCGCACATCTTCGGTTTTATATAAGGTGGATGCTACTCCGTATCTGCCTTGGAATTCCGGCGGTTCGGCTAAAGCCATAGGTATGGGCGGCGCTTTCACGGCAGTCGCCGATGATCTGGGCGGGGCGGTGGAATATAATCCGGCCGGACTAACCCAATTGGGTCATCTTGATGTTGCGGCTCTGGCCATAGCCGACCGTACCACTACTCATAATGCACAAGGTAAAAAAACCGACAAGTGGACATTTACGCCTACTTATGCCGGGGCAGCACTGCGGATCGGGCCGCTTGCTGTGGCTATCAGCCGTAAACAGCCTCAACAACCTCCCATCTCTTCCCGTAAGTTTTCAAGCATGCAATGGGGTAATATATATGCGCCGGACGGCTTCGGTGTGTTCTATGATAATGTCAGCGAGAAACTCGATACTACCGGGCTTAAAACTTATGCCCTGACCGCGGCTATCAAACTGGGCAGGTTATCCGTGGGCGCGAACTATAACGACATTAATGGCGACGTGACGCGTGTAGAGACAGGCGGGAATAGCGCGAACTGGTGCGGAAACGGCCTGTGCAACTATTTCACCAACTCGGAATCGGTGAATTTTAAGGGCTATACCGTTGACGCCGGCGCCTTACTGGATATGGGAATATTGCGCCTTGGCGCCGCCGGTAAGAACATCAAGGGCAGTGTAGACTTAACACGCCATGCCTCCTGGACTGACAATTATGTTGCTGCCGGATTATGGTCCTGGCCGGAACAATTGATGGGCAAAGAAACTCTGACCCAGTTCGCTCCGACCTACACAGGCGGCGCGGCGCTGGCGCTTGGGAAGATCCTGACCGTTGATATGGATTACGTCACCACCAAATTACAGGACAACAAGACGGCTCAGGGCAAGCTTGGCGCCCAGCTTGCGGTTATTCCCGGGTTCCTGTTCGTGCGCGGCGGTCTGAATGCCGACTTCAAGAACATGGTTAACGGAGTCAACAACAAGACCAACCAATACTTCCTCGGCGCGGGTCTGAAGCTTGCGGTCCTGACGGTTGACGCTTCCGCTTCGCTGATCCAGGCGAAGGCTGGAAATGACGGCAACAATATGACCGGCGCGGTAGGCGCAATGTTGAAGTTCTAAATTAGTAAGGCTGGCCGTTCCGGCCGCGCGGCCCCTCCTTTCCCAACGGAAAGGGGGGGCCCGTTCTTTGTGTGCTCGCAAGGGCGCACGAAGACGGGAATAATATCCTCACACGAAGCCACAAAGCCACGAAGAAGAAACAGAAGTGAGAGTGGGATTAAACACAAAGTTCACGAAGTTCAGAACAGATAAGGACACTAAGTTTTTTTGCGGTATGTTCTTTGTGAACTTTCTGTTGATCAACTTAGTGACCTTTGTGTTTAATTTGTTCAGTTCGGCTTTGTGCCTTTTGTGGCTATCTCAAGTAGATCCGCAAACCCGGAAGAAATATTACATGGATATACAGGATGAACAGGATGCGGATGGTTGATCCTATCCTGTATATCCTGCCCATCCATGTAAATTGCAGGCTTTGTTCTTTCTTTGTGGCTTCGTGGCTTTGTGTGAGAAAATATTCGGTATGCGGGTGTTTCCCGGGTCAGGTGTCCCAGTAGGCGGCCTGCAGGTTGTCTTCTTTTTCGGGCAGGGCGCGCATCAGGCGCGGTGAGTTCTGGGCCAGAACCTCATAGCTCACGCGGTTGGTGTATTTCGTTAACTGGGACATGGACGAATAGGTCAGCGAATGTATAAGGTTCTTCGCCGAATTGGGCACCTTGGCCTGATGGTATTTCCTCGCGCTCAGGTCATGCAGGAGGGCCGCCAGCGCCCCGTCGCCGGCGCCGTTGGTGTTCTTGATGATCTTAGGCCCGCCCATGAACGGGTTGATATGGCTGTAGATCTTGATAGGTTTTACGCACTCGCTCTTTCTCATCGGGCGGCTGAATTCGTATTTATTATATTCGGGTATAGATTTGCTGCGGAGTTTGTAGGTTGTCTTTCTCGCGTACCGTTCGTCCACATAGCCCGCCAGATACAGGCCGTGCGCCCCGACCGTCAGCAGCACGAAATCGCAGAGTTCCAAAGCGTTTTCGGCGGCTAAAAGCGGGTCGCTCAGCCCTGTGAGGGCCAGCGCTTCCTGGTCGTTCATCGCCAGACAAGTGACGTATTTGTGTATAAATTCCCGAAAAAAAACCTTTTTAGATCCTATCAAAGAGCTGGTCCCCAGCGTCATCACTACCGGCACTTTCGCCTTTAAGGCTATCTCGCAGGCCTTGATCGTTGAACTGAAGATGGGGTCCTTCTCTTCGCGCAGGAGATAAGCCGAAATAAGCAGGGCCGAGGCTTTTTCAATGACGTCCCCGGGAATGAATTCGGGGGTCAGGTCGTTCATGCAGCCTTTGCTTATGCCGAAGGTCCGCTCCCCGTCCGGGGTAACAAAGCACATCGCCCGTCCCATGGGGTTCTCGGACGGCTGGAGATAGGACAGATCCACCTTGGAGCTTGTATTGCGGATATATTTGAAGGCGTAATCGCCCAGCGAGATATTCCTGCTGATGGCCCCCAGGGCGATAGAGCGCTCGTCCGACAGTACCGAATAATTATGCAGGGTGTTCCCGACCGAACCGCCCGCGTACTCCCCCAGGATCTTGCCTTTCGTTTTCAATTCCCTGTAGATGGCTTCCGCGTCCCGGTCGTCAAGTATCTGCGATTCGCCCTTTTTAAGATTATAGCGGGCCAGGAACTCCGGTTCGGCGGAGCATTCGATGTCGACCAGCAGCTGGTCTATGCCTACCAGATAAAACGGTTCGGTCTGCAGGGAATGAGGATCGGCGCTTTCGCGCCCCTTTTCGGTGACCGGGAAGTAATGTTTGTTTTTTCTCTTACCAGGGAATTTCATGGCGCCTTAGATATTTATTTATGCATCCCGCGGTTTATGTTAGTTCTCCCGCCGCGGAGAAAGGACGATAATATTATGATACAAAACTTCAAAGCCCGGGGGCTTCGGTCCTTATGTTCCGGCCGTCGGGCCGCCAGCCTGTGAGGGCTTTGATAAGATCCTTCCATTTTTTCTCAAGTCTGTCGGTGGCGACGCTTCCTTCTGGGGCGGAAGCCGCGTAAAGCATGGCGCCGAAAAGGCCGTCCTGGAGGATCTCCGCCACGGCGGCTGGCTCGTCCTTCAGCCGGAACAGGCCTTCCGCGCTCCCGGCGAGCAGGTGCGCCAGGATCCTTTCGCGGCCGGCCGCTATCATTTGCGTGAACAGCTCTGAAAATTCCCGGCCGCGGCCCGCCATATAATACAGCAGGATAAGTATCTGCGCGTCCTGGCTGCGGTAGCGCAGCGCCCAAAGCACGTTGCCCAGGCAGTGCTTCAGCAGCCTGTGTCCGGAGTCGTGCGCGCCTTCCATAAGCTCGCTCACGACTTCGTGGTTGTGCCGGATGATCGTCCTTATCAGCTCCTCGAACAGGGCGTTCTTGTCCGGAAAATGGTACATGACGGCGGATTGGCTCAGCCCGATGTCGTCGGCTATCATCTGGAAGCTCGCCTCGGCGAAGCCGTGCGCCGCCGCGAGCCGGATGGCGGACAGGACTATCTTCTGCCTGGTGCTCCCGCCTTTTTTTGTTTCCGGCCTGTCCTTCATAATAAAATTCTACCTTTTTTTTGAGGAACCCTGTCTGGTCCGGGGACATAGGGCCTAAGGCCGGATAGGTCCGGGGACCCGTGACAATATGTCCGCGGCATAATACAATGTATTACACGGTTTTATGAGCGGAAGCGGTTTGAACGCGGCGGTAAAAGGGCCGGCAAGGGAGAAAAAAATGTTTAAGAAAATGATCATAGCGGCGGCACTCGGTTTCGTCTGGAGCTCGAATATCTCCGCGCAGACGGTCTCGGACTACGATCAAAAGCTGGCGGGCTCCGCCGTCTATTCCGACCCCGGCTTTCAGGAATTCGTGGAAACTTCATACGGCTATCTGAGCTTTCGTAACAGGGCCGCGTTCGGGGGGGATTTCAGGGACGCCTTGGCCTCCCCGGCCTCAAAGCCCGGAAAATACGCCGGCGCGGGCGCAAAGACGAAAAAATATGTGTTCATAAGCATCATGCCGAAGGCAAATAATTATTCCGCTCTGGTCAGGGAACTTTCCGCTTCCGTCGGCTTCGTGCTGTCCGGCGAGCGGACAATTCACCTGAAGAACGTGAAAAGGACCAGGATCGTCGGCTGGGTCAAAGCGGCCGGCCTTGAGACGATCCGCAAAAATCCGGGTGTGGCACGGGTCACTCTTGAGCACAAAGTCCTCTAAGAGCGGCGTCACCGCTTTAATACCGCGGCGGACGCGTAATTCAGACCAAGGCTCTTACCGCCGAAGGGTTTCCCTGGCGGGTCTCTATTTTGAGGACGCGCGGAACTTCATCCGGGGTATCTTTCCCAAAAACTCCCGTAATCCCCTGTAATTCCGTCGATCTGTTGGCGGCCTGCTCCGTCATTCGCATGGGGGAGGAATCCAAACATTGCTATAATTCCTTACCGCCGTTCTGATACGGCCCGTAATTACCCCAAAAAATCAGATAAACTGATTTTTGGGGCCTTGGGAACGGAGTTTCAACAAACGGATAAAAACTTTTTTTATGAGCGCAGGTATTAACCCCGGAGGTCCCAAATCCTCTTTTACCGGAGGATTTGGGAATTATGTTCACCGCTGAACCCAAATATATCCTTGGCGTTCTGTCAGTAACCATGATGGTTTGTTCGCGCGCCGGATATTTCACCGATATCTTCCGCGGCAGAACCCGGCCGCATATCTTTTCCTGGTTCATCTGGGGGACGATCTCGGCCATCGGTTTTGCCGCGCAGGTGGCCGAAGGGGCCGGTCCCGGTTCATGGGCGCGCGGGTTCGGCTCCGCGACCTGCTTTCTGCTGGTCGCGATCGGGTATTTTAAAGGCGAGAAGGAGATAAAGCGCTCGGACTGGATAACGCTTTCCGTCGCGCTCTTCGCAATACCGCTCTGGGCGGCGACCAAAACTCCGTTCTGGTCGGTGCTGATCGTGTGCTGCATAGACACCATCGGCTATCTGCCGACGGTCCGCAAATCCTGGTCCAAGCCTCTTGAAGAAACGGCCGTCAGCTATCTTTTCTCATGCCTGGGGGCGCTGTTCTCGCTTTTGGCCATAGTGCAATACACGCCTTCCACCTGGCTTTATCCGCTGGTGCTGACATTTTCTAACGGCGGCATGTGGCTGTTCCTGCACGCCCGGCGCAGGACGGCGGTTCCCGGCGCCGCCGGTATACAGGCGATAAAAAGGGCCGTGGATTAGCAGTCTGCTGAAAAACCCCACTCGGAGGTATTTTGAGACGATTTTGAGCCGAGCCGAAACGACGCGAGACGAGCATCCTCGACGAGAGGATGTGAGTTGAGCGGCGCAAAGGCGCAGGCCAAAAGCGGCCAAAAGACCCCGAAAGGGGTTTTTTCAGCAGACTGTTAGTATAAGGAGAGATACCATGGATGTAAAAGAAGCTATCGAAAAAAGGCGCGCTTACAGGGCGCTCTGCCCGGTGGAAATAACGGACGGAATAATAAAAGAATTGGCGGGCGCGGCGCAGCTTTCGGCGTCATGTTTTAACAACCAGCCCTGGAAATTCGTTTTCGCCAGGTCGAAGGAGTCCTTGGCGAAGGTGCATGAATGTCTGAGCAGGAACAACGACTGGGTGAAGAACGCCTCCGTCATAATAGCCGCTTTCGCAAAAAAAGAGAACGACTGCGTGATAAAAGAAAGGGAATATTATCTTTTTGACCTCGGCATGGCGGTTTCCGCCCTGCTGCTGCGCGCTACGGAATTGGGGCTGGTGGCGCATCCAATAGCGGGGTTCGATAATGAAAAAGTGCGGAGCGCGCTCGGCATCCCCGAGGGGAACATGGTTCTGACCCTAATCATAGTGGGTAAAAAATGCGAAGACATGTCCTCGCTTACGCCGCAGCAGGCCGGGATGGAGGCGGGACGCCCGCCGAGGCTGCCGCTCGAAAACATCTTCAGCGTGGACGCTTACGACGCGAAGCTCGCCGTCAAACCGGCGCGCTAATGGATGCGAGGGGAATTTTCCTTATTGGGTTATTTTCATATAAGAAAACCACAGAGACACGGAGGTCACGGAGATCACTGAGCTAATTGCCGGGAAAATATAAATGGAATTTAATTCTGTAAATTCTCCGTGTCCTCTGTGCCCTCCGTGTCTCTGTGGTGAGTAGTTGGGAAAAATTAACAAAGTCTGCGCAATTTTTATATGATAAAGAGGCAGGCGGAAACGGCATAAGGAGGAATTATGTCACAGGAAGAAGTCGTTTTGGAATCGGGGCTGAAATATATCGACGTGGAAGTCGGAGAGGGGCCCGTCGCCGTCAGCGGCAAAGAAGTGACCGTGCATTATACCGGCACTTTCCCCAACGGAAAAAAATTCGACAGTTCGGTGGACCGCGACGAGCCTTTTACTTTCAAGCTGGGCGCGGGCCGGGTTATAAAAGGCTGGGACGAAGGCGTCTCCGGCATGAGGATAGGCGGCAAGCGCAAGCTCATCATACCGCCGGAGCTGGCGTACGGCAAAAGAGGGGCGGGAAGCGCGATCCCTCCGAACGCCGAGCTTTATTTCGACGTCGAACTGCTGGGCGTGGAGTAAACGGCCATGATCACCGAATTGGACCCTGCGGAAGCCCGCGTGCTCGGCTCGCTGGTGGAAAAGTCGCTGACCACGCGCGAGCAGTACCCGCTCTCTTTCAACGCGCTCCTCAACGCCTGCAATCAGAAGACCAGCCGCGACCCGGTGATGAACCTCGACACCGAGACTATGGGCAAGGCGGTGCAGACGCTCATAGAAAAAGGGTTGATCGCGCGGCTGCAGGCGCCGGGCGAACGCGTCCCTAAATTCCGCCATTACATAGATAAGCTGTTGAACAGCGCGGACCCGAAGCTGATAGGAGCGATAACGGTGCTGCTGCTGCGCGGCCCGCAAACTCCGGGGGAGATAAAAGGGCGCACGGACCGCCTTTGCGAATTTGCAAGCACCGCTGAGGTCGAAGGGCTGATGCAGGAATTGTGCGCCAGGGCCGAAGATCCCCTGGTCGTCCGCCTGCCCCGCCAGCCCGGACAAAAAGAGAGCCGCTACCGGCATCTTTTCTCCGGCGAAATTCCCGCCGGTGTTCCAGAGCACGGCGCCGAAGCCCCCGTCCAGGGGGACCGGCTGACCGAACTGGAAAAAAGGGTGGCGGCTTTGGAAGCTTTCGTTAAAGAGCACGAAGAACGCCTTAGTAACTAGGAATCCTTTTATGTCAGCGAAGGATCAGCCACAAAAGCGCAAGAAGCACAAAAGGGAAGTAAGAGCATTATCACACGAAGGCACGAAGTCACGAAGAGGAAACAGAAAGTAGAATTAGAAAAAGGGCTCAAAACTTTGTGATCTTTGTGGCTTAGTGTGAGAAATATTTCCGTGATTTGTGTGTTGTAAGTGTAGCGGTATGAAAAAATATTTCCTCGCGTTGTTCGCGGCGTTCCTGCCGGCCTGCGCGTCGGTCCCTAAGGGGCTGGCGCCGGTAGGCGGTTTCGAACTGGGCCGGTATCTCGGCACCTGGTACGAGATAGCCCGGCTCGACCACGTCTTCGAGCGGGGCCTTGTTCAAGTCACCGCCGAATATTCGCTGCGCGGCGACGGCGGCGTCAGGGTTCTGAACAGAGGCTTCGATCCGCGCAAGAACAAATGGAAAGAGGCCGAAGGAAGGGCCTATTTCACCGGCGATAAGGCCACCGGCGCCCTTAAAGTCAGCTTCTTCCGGCCGTTCTATGGCGGCTATAATATAATCGAGCTTGATAAGGAAAGCTATCAATACGCGCTTGTAGCAGGACCGAACAGGTCTTATCTCTGGATACTCGCCCGCAGCCCGGAGCTGTCCGCGGCCACGCTCGAAAAGCTTGTTTCAAGAGCGGGTGAACTGGGGTTCGATACCAGCAAGCTTATTTTTCCTAACCTGAATTCCTCAGTTCAGAATGGTGTTCATCGGTAAGATCAGGGAATAGTATTATTCTGAGGAATTCCCTCCCCCAAGCTTGGGGGAGGCGGAGGGCCCAGCGCTATGCGCGCCCGGCCCGACGAGGTGAGGCCCGGCTTTAGAGCGAGGCATGGTCATGCCTCGCGTCCGGGCCGCAAGGGCGGAAGTGATTTTCACAGCGAAAAATTACCGAGCCGGGGTCGCGGAAAACCGCAATGCGGTTTATTCGTGACTATGCCTCCCGAAGGGCGCCCGCTATGCGGGCGGAAAACTTAAAGCCAATGGCAATGTGTCGTATCAAGATCTATAGCCATCAAAACTGCCAACTAAAGTTTTCAGGCCAAATGAACGCGGATAAGGACGATAAATGACAAAGCCGGACATCAGGGACCTTACGAGGCGGGAATTGGCCGGGGCTTTGATCTCGCTCGGCGAGAAAGGCTCCAGGGCGGACAAGATCTTCAACTGCCTGTACAGGAAAGGCGCGGAAAGTTTCGTCGCGATGGAAGGCGTCGCCGACGGGCTTAAGGCCCGGCTCGCAGACAGGTATTCGCTCGCGCTGCCTTTGTCGGTTGAAAAACGCGTTTCCAAAACAGACGGGACCGTCAAGCTGCTTTTCAGGTTCGGCGACGGCGCGGCCGCGGAGAGCGTCGTCCTGCGCAACAAGGAAACGGTCGCCTTCTGCCTCTCTTCCCAGTCCGGCTGCGCCTGCGGCTGCGTCTTTTGCGCCACCGGCGGGCTGGGTTTAGGGCGGGACCTGAAACCTTCCGAGATCTCGGCTCAGTTCGCGGCCTGCTGCCGCGAGGCCGGCGGCGCGCCCGACAACGTGGTCTTCATGGGCATGGGCGAGCCGTTCTTTAACTGGGCGAACGTTAAGCAAAGCATCCTCATTCTTTCCGATAACAAAGGCTTTAATTTTCCGCAGAGCCGCATAACGCTCTCCACCGTGGGCGTGGTGCCGGTAATAAAAGAGCTGGCGGACTCGCGGCTTACGGTAAAGCTGGCCGTGTCCGTTATCACGGCCGACGAAGAACAAAGGGCCGGGCTCGCGCCAATAGACAAAAAATACCCTTTGCGCGAGATCATAGAGGCCGCGCGCTATTACTGCGCTAAGACGGAAAGATCGCTTTTCTTCGAGTATATTTTGTTCGACGGCCTGAACGATTCCACGGCGGCCGCTCAAAAACTGCTGGACCTGGTCAAAGGCGTCGACTGCAAGGTGAACCTGATAATATACAACCCGGGCCCGGCGGCCGCGCGCTTTCCCCTAGCGGGCCAAAGCGCGGAGTTGAAGCCCGCCGGGATCGAGAAGGCCAAAGATTTCCAGAAGCTGATAGTGGCGGCCGGGATACGGACGCACCTGCGCCGCGAAAGGGGCTCGGACATCAGCGCCGCCTGCGGCCAGCTCGCCGCCGCCCCGGAAGCGTCCTGAACAGGGGTAGTCACAGGTCACAAGACACAAGACACAAGCCGTAGAAAAGAGTACGCAACTTATGAAGATAATAATCCATGTGTTATTGAGCGGGCTGGCGGTCTTCGTGACGGCCAGAGTTCTTCCCGGCATCGCGGTCGACAGCTTCGGTACGGCGCTGGCGGCCGCCGTGGTTCTGGGCCTGGTGAACGCGGTCCTGCGGCCCGTTCTTTTCATACTGACCATACCTATAAATATAATGACGCTGGGCCTGTTCACTTTCGTCATCATAGGCGGCATGGTGGAACTTGTAGCCTTCCTGGTCCCCGGTTTCCGGGTCGCGAATTTCTGGTGGGCGCTCGCTTTCGCGCTGGTCCTGTGGCTGGTAAATTCCTTCCTTCACAGTTTAGAGCGCAAATAAGCGGTAAAACCCCGCTCTTCAGCTTAAAAGGCCTTTTGTGCCCAGCGGCGCATAGGTCCAATAACATAAAGCGGGTGGGCATTGCGCCGCTTATCGATCGGCGCGGCTTCTGTTAAAATTGAACTATGGGGCGGCGTTCGGCGGTCGTGTCCGGGAACGGCGCGGGGCAGGCGGAGGTTCGCATGTCAGGAAAGATACTTATAGTGGATGACGATAAAGGCATCCTTAAGCTTTACGTCAAGATATTTACCGGCAAGGGGTACGCCGTCGACGCGTCCGAAAGCTTCGCGGAGGCCGCGCGCCTAATAGAAGCCAACGATTACGACCTGCTCGTGACCGATCTGATGTTCACGGACGGCGTGGGCACGGAGCTTATAAAACTTTTTGAAAAGAAACGCGCGGGAGCTAAAAGCCTGCTGGTAACCGGCGCGCCGGACGCGGCCGCCCGCCTGCAAAGCTCCGGCATTACCGAATATTTCCTCAAACCCTTTAAAGTACAGCTTTTCATGAACGCCGTCGCAAAAGCCCTGAACGGTTAGCCGGATAACACCCCTGAAGTTCCGATCGGTCCGCCGCACCTGCGAAGCTTGTTCATCCAAGCGGATATTCGGTCTTCCTTCTTTTATTCAAATATCCGGAATAAACACCAAGTACACGAAGTTCGGAACGTATAAGGACACAAAGTTTTCCGGTATGTTCTTCGTGAACTTCCCGTGCAAAGCTTTGTGACCTACGTGTTTAAATCGGGAAACTTTCCGGCTTCGCGGTTTTGTGCGGGAAATATTCGGATAGAAGAGAAAAGTGTTATCACACGAAGCCACGAAGGCGCGAAGAAGAAAAGAGGGAAAGGGCGTAACATGGATATACAGGATGGTCAGGATCTGAGATTTTGATTTTTATCCTGTCTATCCTGTGCGTCCATGTGAATATTAAAATTTTGTTGCTTTTGTTAAACCGCCCGGAATAAACACGAAGCACACAAAGTTTTTCCGGTATGTTCTTCGTGAACTTTCCGTGCAAAACTTTGTGATCTTTGTGGTTACATCCGAAGCTTCGCGGTTCAGCGGCTTTGTGCTGGAAATATTCCGCTGTTGCCCCGAACAACCGGTTGAATTTCCCATAAAAGGTCCGCGCGAAGCGGGTTAATTTATATAATTTGATCTATGCTGAAACTCCATAACGTCAATTCCAAACTGCTTGAAGCACATTACGCCGTCCGGGGAAAGATAGTCAACCGGGCGCATGAGCTGGAAGCGCAGGGCAAAAAAATAATTTATTGCAACATAGGCAATCCCCAGGCGCTCAAACAAAGGCCGCTCACTTTCGTGCGTCAGGTCCTGTGTCTGCTGGAGTACCCGGACCTGATGGCCAGGCCCGAGGCGCGAAAGCTTTTCCCCGCCGATGCCATCGACCGGGCGAAGATGATCCTGGACAAGAACCCGAGCGGCATGGGAGCTTATACCCAGAGCGCGGGGCTGCCGTTCATCCGCGAGGCCGTCGCGGATTTTATCAATAAGCGCGACGGTATTCCCGTGGACATGAACCGGATACTGCTTACCGACGGCGCCTCCAAGGGCGTACAGGCCGTCTTCACCATGCTGACCAACAAGGAGAACGACGGCTACCTGATCCCGATCCCGCAATATCCCCTATACAGCGCCACGATAGCTTTATACGGCGCGAAACAGGTGAATTATTTCCTGGACGAGAGCGCCGGCTGGCAGCTGAACGAGAATGAATTGAACTCCAGCATCGAAGAGGCGAAAAAGAAAGGCATCGATCCCGTCGCGATAGCCGTAATAAACCCCGGCAACCCCACGGGGGCGGTGCTTTCGGAAAAGAACATAGAGATGGTCATCCGCTTCGCGAAAACGCACAACCTGTCGATCCTGGCCGACGAGGTCTACCAGGAGAACATTTACGCCAAAAAACTGAAGTTCTGCTCTTTCGCGAAAGTGTTGAATGAAATGGGCGAGAAGGACGTCACGCTTTTCAGCTTCCATTCCGTTTCCAAGGGCTTCCTGGGCGAATGCGGGCACAGGGGCGGCTACCTGGAGGTCAGGAACATGCCGGACGACGTCTACGCCGAACTGGTCAAGCTGCAGTCTATCGGCCTGTGCTCGAACGTCGACGGGCAGATCGTCACTTATCTGATGGTGGCGCCGCCCGCTAAGGGTTCGCAAAGCCACGATCTCTACGCGCGCGAGCGCGACGCGATCCTCGGCGACCTGAAGGAAAAAGCTGAGATCCTCGGCAAAGGGCTGAACGAGATAGAGGGGATGAAGACCGAGATTCCGCAGGGCGCGATGTACGCCTTTGTGAAGTTCGAACTCCCGCACAAGAAAGGCGCGGAGCTAGCGAAGCTCACTGCCGAAGCCAGGCTGAAATACGAGGCGGCCAGGGATTCGGAATACTGCCTGCGGCTGCTGGAAGAGACCGGGATCTGCGTCGTGCCGGGCTCGGGGTTCGGGCAGCTGCCGGGCACGCTCCACTTCCGCACCACGTTCCTGCCGCCGAAGGAAGACATCAGCGCGCTGGTGGCGAAGATGAAAAAGTTCCACGCCGCTTACGTCGCGAAGCTGAAGTCGGAATAGGCGCGGTATTATTCGCCAGGCCGCCCCGCACTCGGGGGCGGCTTTGTTTTGATGCTCTTCTTTAAATGATCGCCTTTATCAATTTAACAGTTAATGATTTAGTCACGAAGTAGAAAATGGAGATGGGTTTAACATGGATATACAGGATTAACAGGATCTGAAATTTTGGGTTTTTATCCTGTCCATCCATGTGGATCTTTGTTTCCCCTGCTTTTTATTCAAATATCCGGAATAAACACTAAGTACACGAAGTTCAGAACAAATAAGGGCACAAAGGTGATCCCCAGTATTAACTCGTGAACTTTCCGTACAAAACTTTGTGCCCTTTGTGGTTAAATCCGGAAAATTTTGCGGCTATGTTTTATGACTAAAGCGGAAATTTTAAAACTTATTGGGTCTTCCGGTCTGCCGGGGGAGGTGAAGCGATATTGCTCCGGGATCGCGGGCGGCGGGCTGAATTCCTCTTTAAATACCGCGCTTAAGAAGGACGCCGCCGCCGTGATCGGGAATATCGATAAGCTGCTCGACGCGGGAAGCTCTATCCTGGCGCTTCCGAAAGAGGAACTCCTTTTCGCCACGGGTTTTAACAGGAAGAATATTTCGCCCGAGAGGTTTGAGGCAGCGCTGGCCGAAGTCCGGGCAGCTGCGTTCCTGAATGGCGAGGGATTTACCGGCTTGAAGCTGATTGGTCCCGGCATGAAGAGGACCGCGGATATAAGCGGCGAGAGGGCCGGCAAAAAGTACGTGTTCGAAGTTTGCTGCATCCAGACGACCCGCGACCTGTCATCAGTGGAGTATTTAATAGACAATTCCGGCCGGCTTAGAAAATTCGGGAAAGGACCTGTGGATTATCTGGAGCTGAAATACGATAAGAAAGTGCGGCAGATGAACAGTTCGCGCAAAGAATATGGCTGCGCCGGCGGCGGTTTAATATTCGTGACGGAGTCGTACGGCCTCCCCGCTCCCGTCAAAAAACCGGAGCTTGAAAAGCTCGCCCGCGGACTGTACGAGAGAAAGAACCGCCCTCATAATATAAGCATCTGCATACTTTCCGGCGATATCGGCTGCGTCTTCCCCGAGTGGTAAGAGACCGGAAAGAAATTCGATGCCCGGATATTCGCAAGATAGGACACAAAATACAAAACCGAACAAATCAAACACAAAGGTCACGAAGTTCATAAACAGCAAGATCACCAAGGTGATCATTGAAAGAAGACCAGCTTCGTGTACTTTCCGTTCTACACTTTGTGTTCTTTGTGTTTAATTCGTGTCTTTCGATATCAATTGTTTTGACGTCGATTTTGTGTTTTTTCGGCTATGCTGACCGGGCTAGTCCTGGTCGTCGCTTCGGCGGGCCCGCTTTATATCGGAGCGGATCTTTTTGCCTTCGAGGCGGCGCTGCTTGGAGCCGTAGGATGGTTTGGTGGGTCTTCTGTGCCTTGGTGGGCGCAGGGCGCGGCCGATCAATTCGTTAAGTCTGGCCCGCGCAGCCTGGCGGTTCTGCTCCTGGGTTCGGTATTCGCTCGCCGTGATAAGTATGTCGCCGTCCGCCGTCAGCTTCGAGCCGGCAAGCTCTTTCAGCCGTTCCTGCGCCGCCGGCGGCAGGCCTGACACGCCCGGGGAAAAGCGGAGCTGCACGGCGGTGGCGACTTTGTTGACGTTCTGCCCGCCGTGTCCGCCGCTCCTGATGAATTTTTCCGCTAAAGAGCCCGGAGCCGGAAAAAATGCGTATTTAAATTCAGCCATAAACCCTATATTATCAAAATATCGTTAAAAAATACGCCGGTTTTTATTTCTTGCCTTTTATCTGGTTATTAGTTTAAATTATGTGTGTCGAGGAATGGTGTTTGACGTCACTACTCGTCATTATTATATTTCACGCAAAGCTCGCAAAGAATTCGGTCAAAGGGTAGTAAAGTTTTACCCGATTTTTGTTTTTCTTGGTGTTACTTCACTTTGCGAGCTTCGCGTGATATGCTGTGGGATAGTTGGCCTTTTAATTGAGGGGAAAGAAATGAAGATAGGAATCATAGGTCTCGGAAAGATGGGCGGGAACATGGCCCGCAGGCTTTTGCGGAACGGGATAGAGGTGGCGGCTTATGACGCCGGCCCGGGTATCGCTCAGGAACTGGAAAAAGCGGGTGGGGCCGCCGCGCACAGCCTTGAGGAACTGCTTTCCAAGCTGGACTCTCCGGCGCTAGTGTGGCTTATGCTGCCTTCCGGCAAACCGACCGAGGACACTGTTTTGAAATTGGCGGGCTTTCTAAAGCCGGGGGATATCGTTATCGATGGCGGCAACAGCAATTATAAAGACTCAGTCAGGCGGGCCGCCCTGCTGAAAGAAAGGGGGATAAGCTTTGTGGATGCCGGAGTTTCAGGCGGCGTTTGGGGCCTTGATAAAGGCTACTGCATCATGGCAGGCGGCGAGCCGGAAACTTTTATAAAAATAGAGCCGCTCTTGGAAGTGCTTTGCTGCGCCAAAGGCTATATGTATTGCGGCGCGGCGGGCAGCGGCCATTTCGCCAAGATGGTACACAATGGTATCGAATACGCCATGATGGAGGCGTACGGTGAGGGTTTCGAGCTGCTTAAGGCCTCGCCCTACGCCGAAATGGACCTTTCCAGGCTGGCGGAGCTTTGGAACTCAGGCAGCGTGATACGCTCCTGGCTGCTGGAATTGGCGGGCGACGCCTTTAAAAAAGACCCGGAATTGGCGAATGTCGTCGGTTACGTCGAAGACTCCGGCGAAGGGCGCTGGACGGTGCAGGAGGCGGTTGATAAAGGCGTGTCGCTGCCGATCATAACCCTGTCGCTTTTCAAGCGTTTCAGCTCGAAGAAGCCGGAGGAATTCTCCGACAAGCTGATAGCAGCCCTCCGCAACGAATTCGGCGGCCACGCCGTAAAATCAAAGAACTGACCACCCCCGCTATCTAAACGTAACGGCAGGTTTCCCCCGCACTTTGGCTTTTAGAAAAAGCGCGGCGCGCGGCTCCGTGCCCGCAAGCCTGGTATCAAGAGCGATGCTTATCAGACGGACCGCCAGCTTCGCCGGGGGAGGACTTGGCCGCGGTCTTGCGATACCAGCGGATACAATTCGGTTGAACCGCGGAATTTAATTTAATCATGAAATCATAAAAAATATGAAAAATTAAAAAAAGTTGACACGGCTTATTTTTCAGGATATAATAATCTGGGTAAAGGGGATAGCTGCACCACTAATTTTATCGGTTCCATTTTTTGCATCCGTAAAACTTGGATTATAGTACACATCTGTCCGGGGAAATTTCGCCATATATCACAAAATTGGCGTTAAACTACCGTATTGAGACGTATCTCCCTGCGGAAACTGTCGTATTTGCCCTCTAAAACACCCAATTACGCGCTCCATCCCCCAACCGGGACATGATTCTGATTTCCAGGTTTTACCGCCTTTCCGGACAGCACCGCAAAACGGCCATAAAATCGCTTCTTCATAGGGGATTTGGCCTATTCTGAAGTCCGACTACCACATGCACGCCACACCTTTTAAACTTTCCCCGGACAGCTGTGGTAGATTCTTATATTGAATACATGGCCGAATTGACTGCTTCATGTCGCTCCTAACCCAAATAGCGTCAGTTGAATATATTTTATATACGGCCTTATTTATTGCCGAACCATGGTGTGGGGCAGTCACTATGTGATTAAACTTTTTTGGGGGTACAATTGAAACATTTTTCAGATCTGAATCTGCGGTAAAATACACAGCCCCAGCTGTGTCAGTTTATGGTGAATAAAAAACCAGAGAGGTTTTATTGCTTATTGTTAGGGCGAGATACATTAGGACATTTGATGCAGTAGTTAAAGCAGATGTTTTATCCTCAATAGAATTCAGTGGTTCGAGCAAATTCCTGTCTCCGCCTGCAGGAATTCCAGCGAATCTAAACCAGCGAAGCACCACCTTGTTTTTTTTGCCTAACAAAAATAATTCACGAATTTTTTCAGCATTCGAGATTGCACTTTTAAATAATTTTTTCTTTACTGGATTTAGACTTGTTATAGTATTGGAGACGCTAATTTAAGGCATTAAAAGTCGCTTGGGAAGCCCGGCGGCTTTGCTTTAATGGAATCGTAAACGGTCAGCCTACACGATTCTATTTATGTAAGTCTCCTGCTGTAAATTTTACATAATACAAAAAGTCGGAATGGTTTTCTGAAATTAAAAAATCCCTCTTGTGGCGGGCGGGTTATTACGCTGTACCATGAATGGGCGGGGTCAGATGTTATAAATTTTAAGTGAGTTGTAATTTATTGAAGAAGTGCCGGCGGGTATCGTTGGCGGGGTGGCGATGGGTAGCCTTTTCGACCCGGCAGGCTGCCGACGGAACGCGAAAAGGCTACCCCTCGACAGGCCCCCGAACCGGCAACCGCCGGCATAAAACCGATTTCCCCTGATTTACCCTTGGAGTCAGGCCTTTTGGCCCTTGTGGTTTTCGGATGTTCCGGCAATACTATATATGTAGGCGAGGCGGAACTATGAAACTTATGAGGATAAAGATATTCGGCGCGGTTCTGGCGGCGCTTTGCTTTGCCTCACCCCACACAGCCAACGCCGCCGGACGTCCTCCCGACATGAATACCCCTAGCGCCGTTAAAGCGCTGTTCACGGATTTTGATGCTTCAACTGCCTTGCCGATGCCTGTGGCTAAAGCCGTGACTAAGGGGCCTGGCGAAACTTACCCCGGCGGGGACTGCGTTCCGGTCAAAAATATCGGCTGTTATTTTAGCGGCGCTCCGACCGGAAAACATGCTCCCTTGCTCATTTATTACCGCGGGTGGCTGTCCGATACCAACTATCCCGGCGGCGGGCTGAACGGCGGCCACATCACAGGTGAAGCCAATATCCTGCGCTCCGCGCGGGCCGCGCTGGACTTTTACGGATTGAAGCGGCTGGCACAGGAGAAGGGGCTGGTCGTTCTGGTGACCGGTTCCAGCGATATTGTCTTCACGCGGCAGGATGTCGCGAGCCTGCAGCGCGAACTCGACTACGTTTTTCCGGAGGTGCATGTCGCGGCCCACAGCGGCGGTTACGTCGGACTGAGCGCTTCCATAGGATCCCTGGACAGGGTGGACGGCATCATCCTGCTTGATCCGTTCTATTCCGATTTTTCCGCCAGGCTCCGCCCATGGATAAAAGGCGGCGCGGCCTGCGGCGGTTTCTACACTCCTCATAACGAGAAGCGTTACAACGAGTATTTTTCCAGTCTGGGCTGTGCGGTAGAATCGCGTTCCTCCGCCTCCGACCACGAGCGGTATGTCCCGACTTCCCTGAATAAGAATCTCCCCTAAGTCGTGCGGTTCCGAGAGAACCGCCGGGGTGCGGGTTTCAGAAACCAGGGCCGGGGTACCGTACCGATCTTTCCCGCCCGTTATTTCACAGCCGGGATAAATAAGGTAGTCGCTTTATCAGCGCCGTGAAAATCTTTTTTAAGCCGCGCCACGCTGGTCTTAAGCTGCCGGTCGGACTCGTCCGTGATGTCCGCGCAATTTATAAGGACGGCCTCTTGAGTCTCTGGATAGGTTCTTTTCAATTTATTAAGGAATTTATCCCTTAGTAGTTCGTTTCCCTTAAGATTAAGGTCCCCGACCACAAAGAACAGCGTGTCCATTTCCGGCGTCAGCGGGACGTCGCGCAGAACGAACGCCACATCTACCAGGCGCAGGCCGTAGGCTGAATATTTATTCTGGGCCATGAGGTTGATCATAGAGTCGAAAGAAGAAACCGCCGGCAAAACCTGCACGCCTATGCCCGCCTTTTTCATTACCTTATTAATACGCGCCGTGGTGGCATTAAGGAAAAATGGATTGCCGTAAGTGAGAAAGCCGATGGTTTCGCGCGTCAGGAAAGCCTTTAAAATTTCTTCGGAGATTCGCGAAACCCCCAATTTCTCGAGCATTCTAAATTCTTTGCAAGCTTTCGATATGAAATTCCCCGGTCCTTGGCTCAGACAGTGGGAAAACACTATATCGCATTTTTTCAACCCGGACAGCGTCTCCAGCGTTATCTGCGAGGGCTTGAGGCCGTAGGAAAATATATAAAGCGTCTTTTTTTTCTTCATTATCGTCTCTCTAAATTTCAAGTCCGGGATACCGGCGGCCGAAGGCGCCAGTGCGGAGCTGATGCGGCGCTTGCTGGTTAAAATTTCAAAAACGATGTCCTTAGGGGTATAATACAAAAAGTCGCTGAGGTTTTATAGAATTAAAAATCCTCTGTAGTGGGAGGGCCCGCCGTTCCATGAATGGGCTTGCCCCGCACTTTGGACGCAACGCTTCGAAGCGCCACGATCTTCCAAAGTGCGGGGCAAGTCGCCGGGCCGGCCGCAGGCCCGATTCGCCCCATGCCTGGCAGGACCCCGCACTTTTTCCGAAGCGGCCAAAGTGCGGGGCAAGACCCCGAACTCGCAGCCGCCGGCATTACAATGTTTTAGTTGTTGTTACTGACGCAGCGACAGAATGACGAGGCGCTGGGTCTCTTTTTCGAGATCGTCCAGCGTATCGTAGGGGAGAGGTGCCAGCGGCCTGCTTTCAAGGATGGCCGACAGGCCGGCGTTCTTCAGCGCGCGCGGCGCGAAAGCCGCCAGCTCCGCGCACAGCAGCCGGAAGTTGAGCTGGCTGGAATATGTCTTTTTCTCCTTAAGGCATGAAAAATCAAAATCATTCGAGGTCAGACGCAGGGCGATCGCTTTAGCATCTCGGGCCGGGGCGGAAGTATTCGTTAAGCAGCCCTCTGAAACGGAGCCTACCCGTGTTTTGTCGGTCCTTAAAACTATATCCATATAAAAGGCAAGCTCGGAGCTTTTTACTTCTTTTTTAACTTCCTTGGTCTTGCCCAGGCCTATGGGCAGGCCGGTTACCGCCATGATGCCCATCCGGATGGCCCGCTCCTGGCCGGAAGGGCCTTCGGTGGTCTTAACCGTTTTTGACGTTTCCTCTTTGACCGGCGCCGCGGCCACGACCAGGATATCGTCCTTTTCCGCGACGCCGGCGGTAGAGCCGCCGTCCGCGTAATTCAAAACGCCGCCGGAAAAAACCATTTTTTTAATATAAAGCGGCGGTTTCAGGGCGGGCAGGCCGGCGGCCGGCGCTTTCAGGGCTTTTAGTCCGTTAGAAGCGCAGAGCGAGATAAGCTCGTCCGCCGCGGTTTCGCTAAGCCCCTCGCCTATAAAGCCCCAGGCGTGCCTGGCGATGCGGCCGGCGTCGTCGCGGTTCATGCCGCGGCTTTCCGAGATTATTTTCGACAGCAGCATGAAATCCGGCTGGCGCTCGTCAACCGAGATAACCGAAAATGTGCCGTTCTTTTCTTCCGTCATAATGCCCTCGTGAATACTGGCCGTCTGAAATCCATAGGCTCGTGTTGCGGCGCCTACGCAGGTATTGTAACAAATAAGTTAGAATCTTATTGAGCGGGGAGGGCCCCGGGCAAAAGTCCGGATTGGTTCCCCGCGAACGGAGGCGCTATGAATTTTATGATAGAGGTTGTGATCGGCGCCGTTTCCGGCGCGCTGGCCGGGCTCGCGGCTGGCTGCCTTATCTCGTGGAATCAGGTATCCGCCGCTTTTACGGGCTGGCGGACTTTCTGGCCCGATTGCGGACCGCAGCTCTTTATCCCGCTCTGGCTCGGTACGGTCATCGGGCTTATCTCTAGGATGGAGAGAGAGTCCTTCTCCGGGATCTTCATTACGATCCTCTCCGGGATGGCCGCGGGTTTTGCCGCGCCGACATTATTCTGGCTGGTGTTCGGCCGGAACCTGCAGCTTCATTTTGGTTTCATAGCTATCCGTATCGGACCGCAGATCATCATCTCTGCCGCCGGAGGGGCGGCCGGATTTTTCTGGCATATGGGCGTGAACAGGATCTTCCGCTGAAGGGCAACTTCCATGCCCGCTCAAAGAGGTATAATTGGGGGCAGCGCATTGATCTCATAATAACTTTGCGACTCTCTGGTTTTATATAAAAAAGTCAGAATGTCAGAGAAATTTTATCACACGAAGCCACGAAGGCACGAAGAAGAGGCGAAGGTGAGAGGGGATTAAACACTAAGTACACGAAGATTTGAACAGATAAGGACACTAAGTTTTTTCGGATATTATTTTTGTGAACTTTACGTGCAAAACTTTGTGATCTTCGTGTTTGAATCGGGAAACTTTGTGGCTTAGTGGCTTTGTGTGAGAAATTCTCCGGTGTTGATTTTTGCGGCCTTTGTGCCTTATTGTGGCTGAATTTTTGCGAAGAGGTGGCTATGTCAAAAAAAATTGCTGTTTCTGCGTCACTGATGCTGGCGCTTTCGGTTTTGCTCTCTCCGGCCTATTCGGCCAAACAGGCGGCAGGCAAGGGCGCGGCGAAAGCGCCCGACAAAGTTTACGAGATAAATACCGTTTTGGCCGCTCCCTACTCGGGCGTCATCACGCCGGCGGCCGCGGAATTCCTCGATAACGCCATAGACAAAGCCAACGCCGAAAAATTCGACCTGATAGTCATCCAACTGGATACCCCCGGCGGACTGGACAGTTCGATGCGCGAGATCATCAAGAAGATCCTGGCTTCCAGGGTCCCTGTCGCGCTCTATGTCTATCCGCAGGGCGCGCGCGCGGCGTCGGCCGGCGTGTTCATCGCGATGGCCTCCGGCATCGTGGCCATGTCGCCGGGGACCAATATTGGTGCGGCGCACCCCGTGATGCTGGGCTCCATGCCCTCGATAGGCGGCGACAAGGAAAACAAGGAAAAAGACCCGATGGAAGCGAAAGTGCTGAACGACGCTTCTGCCTACATAAGGTCTATAACCCAGCAGAAAAAGCGCAATGTCGAGTGGGCCATTAAAGCTGTCACTAAAAGCGACTCTATCTCCGCCGAAGAGGCGCTGAAAGACGGCGTCGCCGACGTGGTTGCCGCGAGCATGCCCGACTTCTTCGCCAAAATAAACGGCCGCGAGCTGGCGGAGCTGGGCAGGATAAAAGTCGGAAACCCGAGGGTGGAAACGGTCTCCCAGACCCGGCGCCAGAGATTTTTGGCGGCCGTCACCGACCCTAATATCGCCATGATCCTTATGAGCCTGGGCGCAGCCGGGCTGTTCATTGAGCTTTATAATCCCGGACTCGTCTTGCCTGGCGTGGTCGGGACCATGGCGATGGTGCTCGGTTTCTACGCTTTTCAGACGCTGTCGGCAAATTTCGCGGGCGTGCTGCTGATCCTGCTGGGCTTCGTGTTCTTTATAGTCGAGATAAAGGTCCTCAGCTACGGCCTGCTCACTCTCGGCGGCGTCGTTTCCATAATTCTCGGTTCGCTGATGCTGTTCAATCAGCCGATGGGAGGCCTGTCCGTCTCTATGCATATACTTAGTTCGACCCTGATAACCCTGGTGGCGGTGACGGCCATGCTGGCCTGGATCGTGATCAAGGCTCAGCTGCGCGGAGTGGTGACCGGCATCGAGAGCCTCGCCGGCAAGAAAGGCCGGGCCAAGGGCGCCCTGACGCCCAGGGGCACGGTGCTGGTGGAAGGGGAGCTTTGGGAGGCAGAGAGCGTCTCCGGAGACATTCCGGACGCGGCAGAGGTTAAAGTGGTTTCCGTGCACGGTTTTAAAATAAAAGTGCGCGGGGCCTGAACCGCGCGCTGACCGTCCGGGTCTATCTTCCGGCCGGTCATTGTTCCCAAATCCTCCGGTAAAGGAGGATTCGGGACCTTCGGGATTAATGCCGACGCTCATCAAAAATTCATTCCCGAGGTCCCAAAAAATCAGGCGTATCTGATTTTTTGGGATTGTTAAAGATTGAAAACAAAGTGCCGTTGTGTCATAATATTAACAACGCGCGTTATCTGAAGGCGGCGTTTTTCGCCGAATTTTCCGATTTTTGCCGTTCGATCGCTATACTCATTGATATGGCGCCGGCATAGCCTTGGTACGGAGGAATTGTAATATGGGAACAAGATTTACAGAAAGGGCCCAGCGAGTCATTCTTATAGCGCAGGAGGAGGCCAAGCGCCTTAACCACGACTATGTGGGCACCGAGCATATCCTGCTCGGCCTTATAGCTCTTGGCGAAGGCGTCGCTTCGCAGGTGCTGGCGAGCCTCGGCATAGACCTGCGCAAAGTGCGGGCCGAGATCGAGAAGATCGTCGGGCTCGGCGACAATATGATGCTGCTGGGCGAGATCCCTTTCACGCCCCGCGCCAAAAAGGTGCTGGAATACGCCGTCGAGGAGGCCCAGCACATGAGCCACTCCTACATCGGCACCGAACATATTTTAATGGGGCTCATCCGCGAGGAAGAGGGCGTGGCCGCCCGCGTGCTCGAGAATCTGGGCCTTAAGCTGGAGACCGTGCGCGAGGAGATCCTCAGCATCCTCGGCGAGATGGAACAGAAGGAGTCGCAGAAGGAATCCGCCCAGGGCAAGCCGCCCCATCACGTCGCTCCCAAGGGCAAGACCAAAACCCCCACGCTGGACGAGTTCGCCCGCGACCTCACCCAGATGGCTAAAGAGGGCAAGCTCGACCCCGTCATCGGCCGCAACAACGAGATAGACCGCGTCATACAGGTGCTTGGCCGCCGCACCAAGAACAACCCCGTGCTGATAGGCGAGCCTGGCGTGGGCAAGACCGCCATCGTAGAGGGCCTCGCCCAGAAGCTGGCCGCCGGGGAGATCTCCGACACGCTGCTTGGCAAGCGGCTGCTGAGCCTGGACCTTGCGTCCATCGTCGCCGGCACCAAGTACCGCGGCGAATTCGAGCAGCGCCTGAAGGGTATTATCGAGGAGATCCGCAAGGCCAAGAACAGCATCATCATGTTCATCGACGAGCTGCATACCGTGATCGGCGCGGGCGCGGCCGAAGGCGCCATAGACGCCTCGAACATGCTGAAGCCGGCGCTCGCCCGCGGCGAGCTGCAGTGCATAGGCGCCACCACTTTCGACGAGTACCGCAAGCACATCGAGCGCGATCCCGCTCTGGAGCGCCGCTTCCAGCCCATCGTGGTCGATCCCCCGACGGTGGAAGAGGCCATCGAGATCCTGATCGGTCTTCAGGAAAAGTACGAGGCGCATCATAAGTGCAAATATTCCGCGGCTTCCATCATAGCCGCCGCCCAGCTTTCCGACAAGTACATCACCGACCGCGCGCTTCCCGACAAGGCCATAGACCTGCTGGACGAGGCCGGTTCCCGCGCCAGGCTGAAGCTTTCCATAGCCCCGTCCGAATTCAAGGAAAAAGAGGCCGCCATCGAAGAGGTCTCCAAAGCCAAGAACGCCGCCATCTACGGCCAGGAATACGAGAAGGCCGCCAAGCTCCGAGACAAGGAAAAGGAGCTTAAAAAGGCGCTGGAGGACGGCAAGAAGAAATGGCGCGACGGGCGGGACAAAGTGGTCCCCGAAGTCACCGAGGAGGACATAGCCTCGATAGCTTCCAAATGGACGGGCATCCCTGTGACCCGCATGACCGAGAGCGAAGTGGAGAAGCTCAAGCACATGGAAGAAGAGATCCACCAGCGGCTCATCGGCCAGGACGAGGCGGTAAAGATCGTTTCACAGGCTATCAAGCGCAGCCGCACCGGCATGAAGGACCCGAAGCGGCCTATCGGCAATTTCATTTTCCTCGGTCCCACCGGCGTCGGCAAGACGGAACTCGCCCGCGTGCTGGCCGACTTCCTGTTCGGCAACGAGGAGGCCATGGTCCGCATCGACATGTCCGAGTATATGGAAAAATTCTCCGTCTCGCGCCTGATCGGCGCGCCTCCCGGCTACGTCGGCTACGAGGAAGGCGGCAAGCTGACCGAGCTGGTGCGCCGCAAGCCCTATTCCGTCGTCGTGCTGGACGAGATAGAAAAAGCGCACCCGGACGTGTTCAATATCCTTCTGCAGATCATGGACGAGGGCACCCTGACCGACAGCCTCGGCCACAAGGTGAGCTTCAAGAACACCATCCTCATCATGACCTCCAACGTCGGCGCCCGGCTCATCTCCAAAGGAAAATCCCTCGGGTTCATGCCGAAGGAAGACCGCGAGAAGGATTACCGCGAGATGAAGGACACGGTCATGGACGAGGTCAAACGCGTGTTCAACCCGGAATTCGTCAACCGCATCGACGAGATCATCGTTTTCAAGCCGCTGACCATCCTGGACATGGAAAAGATCCTCGAGCTGAACCTTAAGAAGGTAGGCGCTAAGCTGGACGCCAAGGGTGTAAAGTTCACCATCACCAAGGAAGCAAAAACGCACCTTATCGAGAAGGGGTTCGATCCCAATTACGGGGCGAGGCCCATTCTCAGGACCATTCAGCGCCTGCTGGAAGATCCTCTGGCGGAGTTCCTTCTCACTAAGCAGGTCGAGAGAGGCGGAATGGTAAAGGTGGACTACAAAGGCACGGGCGAGAATCTCGACCTGAGCGTGGCGTAGGCGGAACGGCAGGTATAGGTAAAGGCAGAGGTAGAGCGCGGAAAACAAAAGTTCTTACTATACCTCTACCTATACCTGGCTCCATCTGGTTTTGCATCTATGACGGACAGTCACCCCAAGCATTATCAGCCTTTTAATTGCGCGCCCCCGGGCCCGAAACGCGCAGGCTCTCACTCCGCGCGCGCCCGTAAGGGACGGAAGCTGTTCCTGGCGCTTTTACTGCCGCTGCTCGGGCTCTGCCTTTACGAGGGCGCCGGCTATGTCTTTCACAAAACTCCCCCGCCCGCTCCGGAGCCCTTACCTAAGAAGATCGTGGAGAATCCGATAAAGGACGCGGAGTGGGCCAACATGATCAACTCCCTGCAGGCGCTGGCCTATAAATATCCGGGCAACGTAGGCATCTATATAAAGGACCTGAGCTCCGACAAGGTCTGGGAATATAATCCCGACAGGCTTTTCCCTTCCGCCAGCCTCATAAAAGTGCCCATCATGGTGGCCATCTGCGAGAAGATAAAGCGCAGCGAGCTTTCCCTGGACACGCAGATAACCTTGACGCGCCATGACAGGATCGGCGGCTCCGGCACGCTGAAATGGGCGCGCGAGGGGACCACCCTGAGCGTGATGGAGATCGTCTACAGGATGATCACCGAGAGCGATAACACCGCCACGAGGATGCTGCTGGATTACGCCGGCATCGGCTATTTTCAGCAGGCTTTCCGCGGCCTGGGCCTTGTTTACACCAAGATCTACCCGGAAGGCCTCAGCCTCACTTCCGGCCGCGTCGCCAGGGAGAATTATACCACCGCGCGCGAGATGTCCGGCCTGATGGAGCGCATTTATAAAGGCGAAATGGTGGACAGGAATTTAAGCGAATTCATGCTGGACGTTCTTAAACACAATAAGAGCCGCAGCCGCCTGCGCAAAGGCCTGCCCCTCGGCTGGGAGATAGGCCACAAGACGGGTCTGCTGCGCAAATCCTGCCATGACGTCGGCGTAGTATTCTCTCCGCGCGGCGACTATGTGATCGCCGTTCTTACCAGCGACGTGCCGAATTACAAGAGCGCCAAAGGTTTCATTACCCGCGTGGCCAAGCTGACCTACGAGTACTACAAAATAGACGCCGATTACGCCGCGGTCCGCCCGTCCGGCGGCGCCGGCGGGCCCGTCTGACGGTCAAAACGTGTTAAACAAACAATAATTTTATCACACGAAGCCGCGAAGGCACGAAGAAAAATAAACAAGAGAATAATCCACAGATTACGCAGATTGCCGCAGATTCAGATCCAGTTTTTCTGATTATTATCTGCGTTAATCTGTGAAATCTGCGGATTAAAATGCCGGGCGTTTTTTTGAGTATACGGATTAAACACAAAGGACACGAAGTTCAGAACAGATAAGGGCACAAAGCTGATTCTTAGCATAAACTTCGTGAACTTTCCGTTAAAAACTTTGTGATCTTTGTGGTTAATTTGTTTGTTTTTTTAATTTAGCAGTTTAGCGTTCCGGCGGTATAAAACGGATCTATGACAATAAAACAAATCGAGCTGCTGGCGCCGGCGAAGAATTTTTCGGCCGGGGTCGAGGCCGTTAACTGCGGCGCCGACGCCGTCTATATCGGGGCCGAAGAATTCGGCGCCCGCCAGGCGGCGGCGAACACCCTCCACGACATAGAGAAACTGGCCGCTTACGCGCACCGCTACCGCGCCAAAGTATACGCGACGGTCAACACTATCCTGACCGATCTAGAGATCGGCCGCGCGCAGAAGCTTATCCACCGCCTCTGGGAAGCCGGCGCGGACGCCGTCATAATTCAGGACATGGGCCTGCTGGAGCTGGAGCTGCCGCCGATCCCGCTTTTCGCCAGCACGCAGACCCATAACATCACGCCCCAAAAAGTCCTGTTCCTGGAGAAGGCCGGCTTTAAAAGGATCATACTGGGGCGCGAGCTCACCCTCGGCGAAATAAAGGCGATCCGCGCCAAAACAAAGGCCGAACTGGAATTCTTCGTGCATGGCTCCCTCTGCGTTTCCTACTCCGGCCAATGCTATCTTAGCCACGCTTTGGGCGGCAGGAGCGGCAACCGCGGGGAATGCGCCCAGCCCTGCCGTAAGCTCTATACCCTGAAGGACGCGGCCGGCAAGGAGCTCGTAAAGAACAAGCATCTGCTGTCCCTGAAAGACCTGGACCTTTCAAAGCGCCTCGGCGAGCTGCTGGACGCGGGCATAACTTCTTTAAAGATAGAGGGGCGTCTTAAGGACGCCGATTACGTTAAGAACGTGGTCTCGTATTACCGCCGGGAGCTGGACAGGGTCCTGGCGCGCAAAAAGCTCGGCCGCAGCTCGGCCGGCAAATCGTTCATAGATTTCACGCCCGACCTGAATAAAACTTTCAACCGCGGCTACACGGAATATTTCCTGGACGGCGGGAGCAGGGACATGGGGGCGCCGGACACCCCGAAATTTATCGGCGAACCAGTCGGCCGGGCGATAAAAGTGGATACGAAGTCTTTCAGGCTGGACGGCGGGATCTCTCTCCATAACGGCGACGGCATCGCTTTTTTCGACGAGCGGGGAGTGCTGGGCGGAACGCACGTGAACATCGTCGCGGCCGGCAAGGTGATGCCGGTCAGCACGCGCGGCATTTCCGAGGGGACGCTCATCTACCGGAACCTGGACAGGGAATTCCTGCGGGGGCTGGAGCGGGTAAAGTCCGCGCGTAAGCTGGGCGTCAGGCTGAAATTCGCGGAAACGCCGGAAGGTTTCGCGCTTCACGCCGTCGACGAGGAGGGCTTCGCGGCCTCTCTCTCCTGCATGCCGGGCAAGACCAAAGCCGAAAAGCCCGAAGCGGCGTTTGAGACCATCAAAAGGCAGCTCTCTAAAATAGGCGAAACGGGCTTCTACCTCCAGGGCCTGGAGCTGGAGCTGTCGGCCCCGTATTTCATTCCCGTAAGCGTACTGAACGACCTGCGGCGCAGGGTGCTCGAGCTGCTCGATACCGGGCGCGCCGGGGCCTATAAGCGCGAGGAAGCCGTGCTGGAAAAGACTTCTCATAAGTATCCGGCGAAAGAGCTGGATTTTACGGCCAATATCCTTAACTCGAAGGCCGTGGAATTCTATAAGCGGCACGGCGTAAAGGAAATAGAGCGGGCGGCCGAATTCGGGGTAGAGACCGGCGACAGGCCGCTGATGACCATAAAGTCCTGTTTGAGGTCCCGGCTCGACATGTGCGACAAAGCGGGGAAAGCGGAGCCGCTTTTTCTGGAAGACGAAGAAGGGCGGCTGTTCCGCCTGGATTTCGACTGCCCCGAATGCCGTATGACGCTCAAATTGGGGAAATAACCATATTTTAACCGGAAACCCCGGGAAGTTTCGCCTGGGATCTTTCCTGCCGGCCGAAGCCGCGGCGCTTCCGGTCTTCGCGCGGCGGACTGGAGTGTATTGTGACGAACAAAAAATGTTATGAGCGGTTTCTTTCCATTTCACAGGACCTGTTCTGCATAACCGGACATGACGGCTATTTTAAGGAGCTTAACCCGGCTTGGGAAAAAACCCTAGGCTTCACCAGGGAAGAGCTTTTGTCCAGACCCGGCATGGAGTTCATCCATCCCGAAGACCGGATGCCGACAGCGGAGTTCAATAAAAAGATAGTCGGGAACGTCGGAACGCACGTAATAAAGAACCGCTATCTTTGCCGGGACGGTTCTTATAAATGGATTCCGCTGAAAAACCCCCTGTTTTAAATCGGGATTTTAGTAAAACAGTGTCCGGATTTTTAATTCCTCAAAAATGGATCTTGGTCTCCCTTTTTTTCTCTTAGACTGCCGTTTACTACGAAAAATAT